>Ga0105047_10002329_pt1 | contig 34032 bp, 32 predicted proteins | sample MAT04_FD_78384 | JGI IMG/M metagenome (GOLD analysis project Ga0105047, IMG submission 78384) | Freshwater microbial communities from Lake Fryxell liftoff mats and glacier meltwater in Antarctica - MAT-04 (megahit assembly) | ecosystem: Environmental > Aquatic > Freshwater > Ice > Liftoff... | reverse complement strand
GTGAGGATGGTGGAAAAACCTTCAAAAATATCGCTGACTACGGCAATGACGTGCATCCTGATCACCATGCTTTTTGGATACATCCTGAAGATCCATCTTATATCATTGATGGCAATGATGGAGGTCTTACTATTTCCAGAGACGGTGGAGCCAACTGGTACTTTGCAGGAAATATTCCAGTAGGTCAGTTTTATCACGTCAATGTGGATAGAGATTTTCCTTACAATGTGTATGGTGGAATGCAGGACAATGGATCATGGATAGGACCGTCCTCTGTCCTCAAGCGCGGTGGTATTCGCAATAGCGACTATCAGGAATTATATTTTGGGGACGGATTTGATGTGGTACCTTACCGTGCATCCAGCAGATATGGTTATGCCATGTCGCAGGGCGGTAATGTAGGATTCTATGACCGCGAAACAGGAAAAACAAGGTTTATCAGACCCAACCATCCTGATCCGAATGTAGAACCAAGATACAACTGGAATGCTGCCATAGCGCAGGATCCTTTTAAAGATTGTGGTGTGTATTTTGGAAGCCAGTTTGTACATTATTCGGATGATTGCGGAGAAACATGGACTATAAAATCTCCTGACCTGACCACCAATGATACCACCAAACAAAAAGCAGACATTAGCGGAGGTTTAACGATGGATGCAACCAATGCAGAAAATCATACCACTATTTTGGCAATCGCACCAAGTCCGGTTAATAAGGATGTCATTTGGGTAGGCACTGATGATGGCAATGTGCAGTTGACCAGAGATGGTGGAAACACTTGGAATAATTTTAATAAAGCATTGAAAGGGCTCCCTATGGGCAGTTGGATTCCTCAAATCCATGTTTCTGAAAGAAATGAAAGCGAAGCCTGGATAGTAGCCAATAATTATAGAAGAAATGATTACTCTGCTTACACATATCATACTGCTGATTTTGGTAAATCATGGGATAGGATAGCAGACGACACACAGATAAAAGGGTTTGTGTTGAGTATGGTTCAAGACCTTAAAGAGCCCAATCTGTTGTTTTTAGGTACAGATGCCGGGCTGTATGCAAGCTTTGATAAGGGAAAAAAATGGCATCACTGGAACAAAGGGTTTCCTCAGGTACAGGTAAATGACATGAAAATACATCCAGTAGAGGATGATCTTGTACTAGGTACATTTGGAAGAGCATTCTGGGTATTGGATGATATAAATCCACTTAGAGAGCTAGCAGCCAAGGGCGAAAATATTTTGGAAAGTGATTTTGATGTACTGGAGTCTGCCGGAGGATATCTTGTAAGTTACCGCTCTTATGACGGAGTGCGCTTTGCAGGACAAGGAGAATTCAAAGGGGACAGTAGAGCATACGATAGAATAGCTTTTAATGTGTGGAAAAAACCAGTCGATAAATCCAAATCTGAAGGCGGTAAAGAAGATAAAAAAGAAGGAGACGATAAAGGACAAAAAGTAAAAGTAAATATATATGACAGCACCGGGAAACTGGTTCGCAATTTCAAAAGAAAAATCGAAGATGGCATGAACAGGATCAGTTGGGGATTGGAGACAAATGGTATGAGGTTTCCATCGAGAACTGAACCTAAAGAGGACGATGACACACCGGGCGGGTACTCAGTATTGCCTGGCAAATATAAAGCAGTTATGGATTTGAATGGCAAAAAAGACTCTGTGATGGTCGAAGTAAAAATCGATCCAAGATCCGGTACAACGGTGAAGGACATGGAAGATATACGTAAATTGCAGGATGAACATGCAGCGCTCATCAATGAAGCAAAAAGTGCTTTTGATAAAATCACGGGTGCAAAAAAATCCATAAGCATTGTTGAAAAATTGCTTGAAAATCAACCGGATAGTATCAAAAAATTATTCAAAGAGATACATAAAACATTAAATAGCAAATTGGACTCTCTTTCCAATCTTTTTATTGAGCCGGAAAATGTAAAAGGTATTCAGCGCAATCCTGATCAATTGAGCAGTGTCATTTTTGGCGCATTAAATTACATCAGATCATCCTGGTCATCGCCGAAAGGAAATGCATTAATGGCTTTAGAAAAGGCAAAGATCATGACTAGCAAAGCCGTAGCTTCAGTACAAATGTTTTCAGATGGTGACTGGAAACAATATCAGGAGAAAGTTAAGGGATTGGAAGTAAAAATATTTAAGGAATAGGTTTGAATTTCAATTAGAAATCCGCTTAGGATTCAATTTTCATAGTCATAGGTTTTACCCACGTTATAATGCGAAGGAGTGAGTTGCATTTTGTTGAAATGATTATTTGGTGACCAGTAAAACACATAAAAGTTCCTTTAATGCATCCTTACTTAAAGGAACTTTTTGAAAAAAAATTAGACGAAATTGACGGGTATTTGAGTATTGAGCAATAAAGATTACATTAATTTAACCTTCATTAATCTGCTGAGATTTTTTTTGTATGGTATATTTGCATTGATTTAAAATTTTAATATGAAACGACGGGAATTTTTTAGAAACGCTTCTTTAGGTGCTGTAGCAACTTCATTTATCCTTCCTTTTCAAAGTTGCACGCCAACACAAAGTTTGGTCAATGGGCAAGGAAAGGGTCGAAAAGCTAAAAACATCATCTTTATGGTGAGTGATGGTATGAGTTCCGGTACATTAACTTTGGCAGATTTATTTTTGAGAAGGAAGGAAGGAAAGGCTAGTTTTTGGATGGATTTGTACCGAAATCAGAGAGCTTCACGCGCACTAATGGATACTGCATCTTTTGACTCATTAGTGACAGATAGTGCTGCCGGAAGCTCATCATGGGGTAGTGGGCACCGTGTACCTAATGGTCACCTAAATGTAGGAGCAAAAGGGGAACAGTATAAACCGATTCTCCAAAAATTTAAAGAAGCCGGCAAAAAAGTAGGTTGTGTGACTACTGTTCCGATTACACATGCTACTCCTGCAGGATTTTGTATCAACAATAAAAGTCGCAATGGTCAGGAGGAAATCGCTGTAGATTACCTCACCTTGAGGTTTGATGTAATGATGGGTGGCGGATCCAAATATTTTAATGAACGTGCAGACAAACGTGATTTGTTTGAAGAACATAAAACAGCTGGTTTTCATGTAGTTCGGGACCGGAATTCTATGCTTTCATTGAATGGTAGTGCACCGGTTATGGGCGTATTTGATACCAATGGACTTCCTTATGAAATAGATAGAATCAATGATGCCGAACTGTCTAAATCTATTCCATCTTTGGCAGATATGACTATTAAGTCAATAGAACTGATGAAGGAACATAAAGCGGGGTTTGTGATACAGGTAGAAGGCGGAAAAGTAGATTGGGCTGCTCATGCCAATGATGCTCCCGCTTTGGTCTATGAACAAGCTGCTTTTGACGAAGCGGTAAAAGTGGCGGTAGAATTTGCGGAAAAAGATGGTAATACACTCGTCATCATCACTACAGATCATGGCAATTCTAATCCGGGTTTATACTATGGGACTAAGGCAGATGCTAACTTCGATAAGTTTATGTCTACGCAACATTCCAATGATTTTGTCCTCAATAGTATCAAAAAAGACGAAACGCCTGATGATATTATTCAAAAAGTGAAAGCAGCTCAAAATTTTGATATTTCTTTGGAAAATGCGCAGGAGTTAAAGTCAAAATACCTGTATACCGGAGGAGATGGAGTCTACAATCCATACAAGCTTCCATTTAAAGAATATGGAGAAATGATGGCAAAACATACTTCTGTTGCCTTCGGTAGCATGGAACATAGTGGTGATTTTGTCGAACTGGCCATGTTTGGTCCTGGAAGTGAACAATTGAAGCCTTTTATGGTCAATACGGAATTACACAATTTTATGTTGGAAGCAGCCGAAGTAGAGAATAAGTTTTGAACGCATTTGCAGGTAAAAAAAGAAAAAAGCCAATGAAATAATAGACCCGGAAAAGGTTATGGATACAAATCGTAACCTACATTGCATTTGCAGTTAGGAATCTGGATTTATACATCTAAACTTTGAAAAATTGTCGCTCATTTTTCTTAAAATTGAATTTATCTAATTTAGTTTATAGACTTCTATTAATAAGTTATCCATATTCCATTTTATTTTACTTGGGTTAAAGCCTAAAATACGTATCGTTGAACTTTCATCAGGACTAAATGGTATTTTAGTAAAATAAGTAACTCTCTCCCATTTTTTTGGCTGACCGGTAAACCAAATTGAATTGGTTTCATTATTGATGAGTGCAATGGGATTTGATTGTTTCCATATATTTTCGGATGAGTCATGCTCCTTAAACTCTAAAACAAATTTTGGAAGATTAAAGAACCAAAATCCATCCATATCCACATATGCATCCAGACTTACTTTAAGCCAGTCTTCTTTTTGAAGATTAAAATCCTTTAAATTCATCATTGTAATATTAATATCTTGATTTTCCATATTTATGGAATACTTTCCTGAGTATACAATAATGGAATCAACATTTTCTTTTAGTGCTTCGAAATCTGATTGATATAATGTATCTACAAGTTTTAGTTTAGCCAAGTCTGGTTGAATATCATGAGTATTAAAGGCTATGATATCATCTTTTTGTGGTTTGATCTTCAAGAACATAGATTGGTAATAAGCCCAATTATTAGTTTCTGAAAAAATATAACCATGAAATTGTTGATAGCTAAACCTTAGATTTTGTGCACCTAAAAATACCAATAAAATGATGGCAGGAATACCCACAAATTTGGGCTTTGAAAATAACCAAGTGATTAAGCCCGCCAAAGCAAAAGCTAAAACAGGGTAAATATCTACCATCGGTCTTGACCCCAATCCAGCGATATAATACCAACACCACCAACTATAAGAAATATAAACATGTAAACCAAAAATCAGGCAAAGCGGTAATATCCATACTTCACGATGTTTTGTCCTTAAAACTAAACTAACTATTACGGGTAACATTAACGGAGTATATAAAAACCATCCATTTCTTGCATCAAAAAGTCCGTTTATTATTTTTGGTTTATTCCAATTGAACGATTCACCAATATAACTAAAGTAAAACCATTGCCCACTTATATATTTATAGTAGATTAGTTGAATGCTTATTGCAAGCATAAAAGCTAATACGGAGAAAATAAATATTTTTAGATGGTCTGAAATAAATCTAATTCTTGTCTTCACATTTTGAATTGATGAAATGCCCCATAATAAAGGAATCAAACCTAGTATTAAGTCCTGGGTTCTGATAATAGCAATTAATCCTAAGGAAATGCCCATAAGGACACCTCTCAGGATATTGGGTGATTGATAAAGCTTATTTGTAAAATATATCAGCATACATACAGCAAAAAATTGGTACCCATGCGACATGGCTGTAAAAACAGAAGTAAAGAATAATAAATTGGTACCCAATCCCAAAAAGGTGATGGTCAAAGCTGATACGGTAGGTCCATAATATTGGTGCAAGGTCTTTTGCAGCAACCATAGTCCCAAAATTACATAAAACATCGTAGAGAAAAAACACATCACTTGGTATGGTCTGCTAAATCCATCAGGATCATAATTTTGTGTTTGTGTAGCATATAGATGTCCTACCAAAAAAAATGGAGATTGCAGAATGGCTACTCCAATAGGGTATTTATCCGCTAGTTTTCCTATTGGAGTGGGTCTGAATCCATAAATATCTTCACTTAGATCCGGGAGATTGGGTACATATTTTTTTAAAGCCTGAGAAGTATTTTTAAAATCCCCTAAATCTTTATGTATCAGGACAGAAGGCAAGTAAATGTAATATCCCAAACCATCTCCACTATGCCTGCTTTGTTGCCAATTACTTTTTGAATATAAACCTACCAAAAAAAAGGAAATAGCTATAAAAAGCAGCGACAAATTACTGATATTAAAATATTTTATCATTCTATTTATAATTGAAGATTATCACGATTAAAAATAACTCTGATCTTTTTTTATATATTCGATTTTATTTATCAAGTTTTTTTTTATGTATATTAATTTATTTAAAAAGTCCTTTTGATAAGCCAAATAATTTTCCATTTACAAAATAAGTATTATTTCTTCATATTTGTTTCTCTCAATACGTACAAAGGTCTTTTTCTGACTTCAGTTTGAATTCTACCAATATATTCACCTATGATCCCAATCGTAAGGAGTTGTATGCCTCCAATAAAGAGTACTGAAATCATCAGTGAAGCCCATCCCTGAGGAGTGTAGGCATTAAAAAAATAAGAATAAAGGGTGTAGAATATCAATATCAAAGATAATATAAAAACAAAAAACCCCATTATTGTTGCTATCCTCAATGGCATGTTAGAAAACGAAATTAAACCATCTAGTGCAAGCTTAAAAAGTTTATAATAGGTATATCCCGGCTCTCCTGCTGCTCTTTCATCTCTGTCATATTCTACGTAAGTTTGATTGAATCCAAGCCAAGCTATTTGACCTCTTAGAAATTTATTAGATTCTTGCATTAGTACTAATTCGTGCACAACATTTTTTTTCATCATTCTGAAGTCGCCCGTGTCCAAAGGAATTTTAACTTGACTTATTGCGGCAAGTATTTTATAAAATAGTTTGTATGAAACTTTTTTTACAACATTGCGATCCTTTCTGCTCCTTCGTTTGGCATAAACCACATCAAAACCTTCCTTGATCTTTTCGTACATATTGAGTATAAGTTCTGGAGGATCTTGCAAATCTGCATCAATAATTGTTACGTAATCACCAGAGCAATATTCCAGACCAGCAGAGACCGCAATCTGGTGTCCAAAATTCCTGCTGAAATCTATATAATTAACGGCAATATCATTTTTAGCTAAATCCTTTATGATATCCAAAGACTTATCTTTGCTATGATCATTTACAAAAATTATTTCATGTTTTGAATCAATTTTTTCTAAAACATTTTTTATCCGTGAGTATAAAGCCTGGATATTTAATTCTTCATTAAATATCGGAACAATGATAGAAATTAATGATTCATTCATTTGTTTAAAGTGTATTTTTTACTTTTAGGGCCACATGGAATCCCCATGATTTAATCATCATGTTTTGAGATGTTTGCTTCATGGAGATTTCATCTGAACGAAATTTATTATTACAATCATTACTTTCTTTTGTGAATACCCATAATAGGAATATCGTCTATAATTATCTGATGTATTAAATCTGTATTTTCAGGGTTACCGGCGCCTCTATAATTCGTAAGATAATAAACCCAAGTACTATCATTTGGCTCAACAAACCGTAATTTTATTCTTTTTTCATTTTTTAAAATCATATGATTTATTTTACCCGGCAAATTTAATGCTGTATACACAACTGTATCTGTGTCGTTGACATTTTCTGACAAATATTCTAATCCCTGTTTATACGACAATCCCCAGTAGTCTAATTCAAATTTTTTACCTACATCAAAATATTTTCTGCTGAATGAATTAAAATAAACATTTTGATGCGGGTGATTTTTTACCATCCAAAATCCAATGTAAATCATGTTAAGGAATAATACAGCAAAAAATACTTCTTTGAAGTACTTTATTTTATCGCTAATATTTATGAGTTTGTTTATACCATACAAGGACATTATGATAAGTAATGGATATATAAAAAACAGATGTCGCCAGCCATCATATACGACAGAATTAAGTAAAACTACTGAGGCTACCGGTGCAGTCAATAATACAAAAACACTTAGGATTTCAAATTCTTCTATTATTTCTTTAAAAGGATTAATAATCAGCTTTCTAGTAAATATCATCAAACCTAAAAAAATTAAACTGACAAACATTAAGGGTGTTGTGATACTCACCCAGACAGGTATGTAATACCAAGGCAAACTACTCGTATGAACAGGATGATTGTTAAAAAAAACATGCCCGTCCCAATGAAATTTTTTCATCTCCACAAAAGCTGCAATAAAATGATGATAAGGGTTTTCCCATAAAATAGGCCAAAATAATATGATGAAGATCAAAGTTGCAAATACATAGACTAAAAGAGAAATCAATGATGACTTTGGGAGCTTTTTCATCAAAATGAATAAAAGCAAATATCCGATGGTGAGCAAAGGGAGCATGATACCCAGTATCCTTGTATCTATTATGGCTCCTGATATTAACGCATAAATTAAAGCCCATTTTATGGTCGGATTTTTAATAAATTTAATAAAAAAATATAGACCAATAGTAAATAATGATAGAAATGCCAGATCTTTAGAGTTGAAAAAAGCATCTGAATATATACGAGGGGATAATACTAACATCAGACAACCCACCAACCCTAAAAATATACCAAAAAGATTTTTTACTATAAAATAGAAAGCTATAACTGCACAAAAGAACAATGAAAATAATATAAAATGCCTCAAGTAATATATGTCTGAAGTATCTGTCAACCCCGTCAATTTTTCAGCAAAAACTAAGATTAATTCAATAAACGGGCCATGATATTTTTCATTATTTGTCAAAAGGTTATCGTCACTGTGGAAAATGTAGTTAAAATTGACATGACCAGTAGCTGAACGGGACCATTCATCATCCCACCCTAACCCATAGTCAGTAAACGCAATAAGACCAGTAAAAAAAAATAAAAGGAAAAACCAAACAATAGGGTTTTTATATATCTGTTTTAGATTGTTGAAATTCATTTATTTAAAGGCATTGGTTTAAAACATTAAAGCTGGAAGTTTAAGGAAATGAATGAATGATTTGGACAAATGTAGTATTATTTCTTTAAGAAATAATTTTTTGTTTGTTATTTTACTTAGTTTTGGTTCATAAAATGATTGATGGATTTTAAATTAGATTGTAATGTTAAATGCTGTGTAGGCGGTGGTATAGTTACCCCCAATGTTAGGACAGTTTTGACTTACTTTATGGTAAATGATGGTGTATAAAATTTGTATTATCTTTTCAATAGGGGTTTTAAGGTTGAATAAAATCTGAAAGGAAGTGTAAAATATTTAATTACATTTGCGGTTAAATTATTTAATGAGTTTGCGCAAAGATTTTATTTTGCTTGTCCCGGTATACAATCCATCTGATGGGTGGGAAATTACATTTAAAAAAAGATACGATGAATTTTGCGATTACTTAGGTCATAAAATTGACGTGGTTCTGATAAATGATGGAAGTACAAAAAATATTGATCAAGGGGTTCATTATCTCGTTGAAAATGTAGGATTCTGCTTTAGGTATATTGGGTATAGTACTAATAAAGGTAAAGGTGGTGCGCTCAAACATGGTGTGTCTTTAGCCAAAGGAAGTAAATATATGTTTACAGACATTGATTTTCCTTATACAAACGAAAGTATGAAAACCGTTTGGGAAACATTAATGTCAACAGATGGTATTGTAACAGGATACCGGCAGGAAGCATATTATTCAGATCTTTCATTATTCAGGACAACATTATCCAAAAGCCTTAGGTGGTTGAATAAAACATTGTTGGCGCTTCCGGTAAATGATACTCAATGTGGTCTCAAAGCTTTTGATGAAGAAGTGAAGGATTTATTATTGTCTTGTAAAACAAACCGATTTCTAATAGATCTTGAATTATTACTTGCAGTAAATAAACAAAAACTAAAAATTACTCCGGTACAGGTTTCATTGCGACAAGATATAGATTTTACAAAATTTAAATCTTCCGTACTGCTGAAAGAAGTATTTAACTTTCTGCGAATCATCATTAAATACAGAATCTATAAGTAATTGCCTAAACTTTAATATTTATCGGGAGTTTACTTTTTAATCAATTGTGCTTTTGAAAGGTTCAATATTTCATTTTCCTTTTGTTTTTCTTTTGATACCCTGAAAACCAGTTTGACAGTTTCAGGTTTTAAAAAAACAGGAATTTCTATAAGCAACTTATTGCCGTCATATTTTTTATAATTAAATCTGTTGGCTTCTCCAATGTAATCAATGCTTTGGTGATTACCATCAAATTGCCAAATCTCTGTAATTGAATGTACTCTGCTAGCATCTGTACATTCTATCCAGTATGAAAGCAAATGTTTTCCTACCATTGTATTATCTTTCATAAGATAGTATTCATAACCCCATTCTTTTGATCCTTTTGTTTTTCTGAAATCTAATGTTTGCATACTTATTATTGTATCATTTATAGCATGTAAAGAGTCAGTAAATTTTTTTACTATGGTATCAAACATGTTGATTTCCAACCTTCTAAGCCTATATTGATCTGTTTCGTAAATGATAGGTGCATGTTTTGTCCAATGTGTTAATTTTGCCCTTTGTTCATGCAATTCATTTTTAGTTTCTATAACCAGAAGAGGTCTTTTGTCTTTTGATTTAATGATTTGAATGATCTCTGGTACTTTATATGGAAGGCATGTCAGCTCATTGAGTTTGAAAGCTTGGTTGAAAGAAGTCCGGCTCATATTAACTCCCATTGTTGGCAAATGAAGTATATATCCCAATTCAAAATTTTGACTGACATTATTGCCTTGATCCCACCAACTGAAACATTCAGAACCAATATTAAAATAGGGGTCTGGCAACAATGCCTGAAAATCAGAGCCTTTGACCGGAATTTCTGAGTAATTATTATTACAGTAGTATGCATCTATCGGTGTTTGTTGAATTGGCTTAGCTTGATAAAATAATACACCTTCTAAAATTATCACAGTAGGAATTGCAAAATATAAAATATCTCTTTTTACTCCCCAATTTTTATTTTTCAACCATTCATAAATAGATGGTATCGCCACCAGATTTATTGCGTAAAAACTAATCCACGCCACTCTGCCGATACTTCTGAATTGTTTGAATGGACCAGTATAATCCAGCAATCCTTCCAATCCGGTAATAGTAAAGGGCCAACCAAATGAAATAAATGATGAAAGTATAAAAACAACCAACAACATACTTTTAGGGTCTGAAGGAATAAAATGCTTAATGCTGGATTTAAATTGGAAGATTAATGATAATAATCCATACATACAAAATAGAACAGCAATAATTCCAATATAGCTTTTCCCTTCAGAATCAAAGTCACGGACTTTAATTATATTGTGATTAATAAAGTCAAACAATGGCAGCTTATAACTAAAAAACAAACCTTCCCAATAAGAATGATATGTGAAAAAGCCCCAAGGACTATCAGGCCTGTCATCAGCATAATTAAAATAGGAGGTAAAAAAATTGAGAATTATAAATGGTAAAATTACTTGTAAAATTATCATACCTGACATGGCTCTAAACGATGGTTTTTTACATTTTGAAATCGACCAGATAAAAAATAAGAGACAAACCAATATTGCTCCGGTAATAAAAAAATACATATGTAGCAGGCCAGTTAATGAAATCAATATTCCTACTAGAATGCTGTTTAAGTATATTTTTGTACCTTTCCAGATATTAAGCCAAATATAGAATATCCAGGGAAGCATAGGATAAAACATAGCAAAATGTCCATGAAGACGAGTTGATTGTGGATGTATAAGTATAAGGCCTAATGTGCACAAAATGGAAAAAATAAAATCAACTTTTAACGTTCTGAAACATAAAAATAAACCAAGGGCGCCAATGATTAGTCCAATCAATAAACTGATATTATGGACAGCCGGAAGGTTGCAAAGGATTTGCGGGAAAATCTTAGCCAGTATTTTGGTGGTATTGGCCAGTAAAGGCTGATTGTCTGTAAAAATGATATTTTCACCAAATGGATAATTCATTCCTTCAAATGTCATATATGTGCTATCATACTTTATATGATACATAAAGGTGTAATAATTTTTCATACCATCACCTCCTGCCACAAGAAACTGGTTAGGGTGCTGAATTATTTTAAAATAAGTGACACTCACCATTATGGAAATAATAATGGTCGCCCACAACAGTTCCCACTTGATTTTTTTATCAGAAAATAATACCATGAGTACGTTAAATTTTACGACAGGCAAAGGTAATATAATTTTGATATTGATATTTTTTTAACTTTGCGTCATGATAAATTATTTGGTTGCAAAATATAAAATAAAGACTGAAAACGCTATTTATTGGGTAATAGGGTGTTTTTTATTAATGCTTGTTGCTAATGAGGCATACATTATTCCACTTACACACGATGAACTGAGCACAATAGACATTAGCCAGAATACTATATTTGAAATTATCTCCTACGCTGATCCTATTCCAAATAATCATATTCTTAATACACTTTTACTTAAATTAAATATTGCTATTTTTGGTGAGCATCTGTTTACTGACAGGCTCCATAATGTATTATCATTTATCCCGTTTTTTATTTTCACCATTTTATTAGCAAAATTACTTTTTAAGGATAACTGGCTGCGAATGGCATTCGTCTGTCTCATTATTTTACAACCTTTTTTGCTTGATTTTTATACGGTCACCAGAGGATATGGATTGAGCGTTGCTTTTCAAATGGTAAGTCTGTTTTACTTTTTTAAGCGGATAAAATACAATGAAGGCAGGTATTTGACATACGCTATATTGTTTGCTGCAATTGGAGTGTATGCTAATTTTACTTTATTAAACTACTATATTCCATTGGGTTTTTTATTAGGTGTGCATACGATTTTGACTTATAAGAAAGAGGGGAAAGAAAAGGTTTTTAAAGCGATTGGTGTGTTAACATTGGTGAGCTTATTCTTAGGTGCATTATGCTATCTTCCTTTTTTTAAAATGATGTCTACTAAACAATTTGTCTATTGGGGAACTACCAGCTTTTTGACAGACACGGTTAAACAACTTATCATATCCTTGAGGTCAGGAGTGGAGTATTTTAATTGGTCAAATGAAATAGTCTATATGCTTGTTTTGAGTTTTATTTCATTGGTCATTTTATTGGGCATTATCTTTTATAAAAAACAACAAAATGCAAGAATATTTATATATGCTTTGGGTTTGTTGCTTTTAGTTATACTTTATAATAATATGCAGTTTTATTTAGTACAAGTACCTTTTCTCCATGCCAGAACTGCATTATTTTTTATACCAATGGTTTCTATTTGTGTATGTTTGGGTATGGATGCTGTAACACAAAGAAATAGATTGGCAGGTCTTTTGATGACAATTTTTACTATTTCTTTTTCATTGCAGCATTTTATTAGAGGGTTTAATAATTCGTTAGTATTTGAGTGGTATTATGATGCAAATACCCATGAGGTACTCCGGGATATTGATGAACTAATAAAAAATGAAAATTTAAATACACCTGTCAAATTAGATTGTTATTGGATCTTTCACCCATCACTGAGTTATCATATTAGTCATAAATATAAAGGAGTTATTGAGTTGATTCCGTATCATAAGGAATTGGAGATCAATGAGGAAGCTAGATACTATTATATACAATCTGATCAACAGGAGCAACTTACTCAAAAATTTGAAAAAATTAAAGATTATAGCTCTGGAAACAGAGTCCTTATGAAAGCAAAATAAAGGATAAAATGGCGCGCAGGAAATAATCTATTGGCCAAATTTGATAGTTAAAATGTCGGAGTTTTAAAAATTGTTGTATTTTTGCCCCATTAATTAAAATCAGAGAAAATATCATGGCAAGCAATAGCGATTACGGTAGGAAAGGTTCTATTTTCGGCAAAGTGGTACTTACATTAATATTATTTATCATCATGCTGATTTGGATTTATAACAAAAATGGTTATTTCGTACCGGTTCAATAACTGTTTAATAGCAATTTTATCTGTGGATAGAATAGAATTATGTACAAAAACAAAAAGGTAGTTGTTGTATTGCCGGCGTATAATGCTGCATTGACGCTTCAGAAAACCTATGATGAGATTCCATTTCATCTGGTGGATGAAGTAATACTATGTGATGATGCATCCAAAGATAATACTGTTGATCTTGCCCGTGAAATAGGTATAAAGCACATCATAAAACACGAAAGGAACAAAGGGTACGGAGGCAACCAGAAGTCATTGTACAATAAAGCACTTGAACTAGGTGGCGATATCATCATCATGTTGCACCCCGACTATCAGTACACTCCTTTGCTGATACCCTCGATGGTCAATATCATTGGCGAAGAATTATATCCAGTGGTATTGGGCTCCAGGATACTAGGAAAGGGGGCACTCAAAGGTGGTATGCCATTGTATAAATATATAGCCAATAGATTTTTGACGTTTACCCAAAATCTGTTGATAGGGTATAAACTATCTGAATACCACACAGGTTATCGGGCTTTTAGCAGGTCAGTACTGGAATCCATCAAATTTAATAATAACTCCGACGACTTTATTTTTGACAATGAAATGTTGTCACAGATTATCTATAAAGGATACGATATCGCCGAAGTGACCTGCCCTACTAAATATTTTGAAGAAGCATCCTCCATCAATTTTACCAGAAGTTCTAAGTATGGATTGGGCGTACTGGCTGTGTCTTTCAATCATTTGAGATGTAAATTGGGATTGGGCAAGTCAGATTTATACTGATTTTAGCCCATATATATTTAAACCCATCTTTCTATTGGTCTCGTCAGACAAGTAGGACCTCCGCCTCCTTTGACACTGATTTCATTGCCTTTATACACCATTACTTTACAACCGGCAGCTTCCAGCATTGCTTTGGTCTTTGGATTTCCATCTACCATCAGGCATACTCCTGGTTCTAGTGCCAGTACGTTGCAGCCCATGGATTCAAATTCATCATTTGGCACTTCCACTAGTTGAATGTTGCGGGATAATAGATAGTTTCTAAAAGATATTGGCATCAGGGGAGAATAAATTACTGCCATATTTTTATCTACTGGACTAAGGATAGACATCAGATGAAAAACATCATCGGAACCCTTGTAATGGGGGAGAGGCACTGTGATTACATTAACGCCAAATGGCGACAATAAAGCAGATAGTTGTTTTATCCCTTCCGCATTGGTACGGTAGGTGTGTCCGACGGCCAGAGTATTTTCATCCAGCCATGCCACATCACCACCTTCCAGTGTACCGGGTGAATGGATGCTACCTAAAATAGGAATTCCATTTGCTTCAAAGGATTTTTTTAATACAAATGGTTCGTTGGTCCTGGCTGCTTTTCCCATATTGCAAAGGATCATGCCTGCATTGGTAGCAATGGCTGCATCTCTGCAATAGATGGAATCCATATTGACTGCATCATCTTCCGGCAGATGGTAAATCATAATATCATGGCTGCTTAAAATGGACTCAAAGTCGGTGTATTCATCCTTTGCTTTAAGCACATCAGGTTTTTCCAGATAGTTCAAATCTTTCCAATACTGAGATACATGGCCTTCTGATTTAAAAGCCTTATCGGTGCGTTTTATAAAAAGCGATTTTATTTTACCGATTTCGGAGTGACAGGTTTTGTACATAATATGAATAAATTTGAATGTGTCCTAAAAAATTATTTGATTTGCTTTTTCCACATCATCCCGACATATATCGGTATACCTGCCATGAGCATCATAAATCCCCAATATACTGTATCCTGCCCTGACCCGGCAACAGCCCAAAGTGAATACAGGAACGCCATAGAAGCCAGAATACTTGCTGACCACCAGCCACCAGCGTTTGTTTTTGTTTGCATTTTTATTAATAGGTATGATGCCGCAGAAAAGAGATATGGTACCAATACTGTAAGAGTAGATAGCAGTATCAGAAATTTAAACTGGCTGGCCAGACCTTTGGTGTAATTCATTACCATGATCATTGAGACGATTACACTACCGATAATGATACCTGCAGAAGCTACACCATTTTTATTTTTTTTGCTGAAAATAGAGGGAAATAAACGGTCTGTGGCCATAGCATCAGCTACCTGACCCTGTATAAGAATAAAACCATTCAGTGTGCCAAAAGCTGCTATGGCCACTCCGCCGCCTACCCAATATACAGCGCCCGGTCCAAAAATGATTGCTGCTGCGTCTGCAAAGGGAGTAACAGATTTCTCTAGATCGCTAGCGGGGATCATGCCCATGATACTGATACTGCTTAATATATAAATGATAGTAGTAACGATGGTGCCCAGCATAGTAGCCCTCGGTATGGTTTTTTCAGGATTTGCTACGCTGGATGAAGGTATGGTGGCACATTCCATGCCCAGAAATGCAAAAAATGTCAACGTTGCAGTGGCAGTTATGGCAGCAAAATCGGAGGTGCCACTCATATTGAATGGAATAAAATTATCAAAATCTATAAATAATAATCCGCCAATGCTCACCAAAATTAATGGGACTAATTTGAGCAAAGTAGTCAAAAGCTGCATCTTACCCGAAGCGACTATACCCAATGTATTGATCCATGTTAGAAACCAAATGGCTGCCAGACCCAATAATACAGCCATCAGATTATTTACTGCCAATGCAGGAAAAAATGTACTAAATGCTCCTACAAAAGCTACTGTGATGGCTGCATTGGTACACCAGGTAGAAATGAGATATCCCCATGCCACCAGAAAGCCGGCAAAATCACCCATTCCTCGGCGCGAGTAGGCATAGGGACCACCATTTGACGCAGGCATCATTTTGCTTAGATTGCTAAATACTTTGGCCAAAAGCAATGCACCAATCGCTGAAAAAATCCAACCCAAAACACTGATACCGCCATAGGCAGCAAGCGTTGCCGGCATCATGAATACACCAGATCCGATCATATTCCCTATGACAAGTGATGTGCTCGTCCAAAGGCCAAGTTTTTTTTCGTCGGAAGTTAATTCATTCATTTATGTTATTTTATTTGAGTTTATTTTTTTTGTTAAGGATTTGTAAAAGAGTATCTCAGACAAATGTAAATAAAATTATTATTTTGTTTAGGAAAAACAAATGTTGGTTTGTACAAGGAATTGTGCAAAAAGTAAAAATTGCAACACTGCAACCCGGTAAAGATTAAATTGTAGAAATAAGGTTATAGGAAAATGATAACTATCTAAAGATAAGTTTGAATGCTAAAAATAGAGGTAGTATGCTAAAGGACGTAGCCGTTCCGGCACGCGGAGCGATTTAGCGGAACTAGCCTTTTCCTGCTCGACTATTACAAAGTGGGCAGGCGGGTTGTTTACTTTTTTTCTGGGTGGGATCCCAAAGGAATGAGATGAGATATGCAAAAAAGTATAACTGAACGATCCTGTAAGGTCGAGCATGACAATGCGAGAAGTGAAGGCACCCGAAAGGGACGGGAAGGTCGCGGCTCGAGCGACAAAGTCAAGCTGTTGATGCTAGTAAAGTTTCAAAGTGCTTAGGGGAACTTTACTTGAAACTTTGATCGATAAAATAGTTTTTTTTTAAAAATGTGGTATTTGTTGTGCAAACGCAAGGTTGGTTTGTGGGTATCCCTTTAAACTCTCAACTAATTTATATAATCAGAACAACTTACTCATCAAAAGTCATGTATCTTCAGAAAAGAATTATCATTTTAATTGATTATGTCTTTTATCAAACATGAGTTAAAATGCATAAAATGATAAATATCACCATGATAAAATCATAAAAATCTATAATAGAGTGACCTTTTTTACAATAGTATTGTTAATTGTTTTTATTAAACTAGTAAATAAAAAATTTATTTATACATGAAGCACACAAATCTTTTGCTCATTATTGCATTAATGACAAGTGTATTACACCAAAATCTAAGCGGTCAGACGCACACTATGCCTAAACTCGACTATGCTTATGCTGCGCTAGAGCCCTACATTGATGCGCAGACAATGGAGATACATTACTCCAAACATCATCAGGCCTATCTTAATAACCTTAATAAAGCACTTGCCGGTTCCAAAGCAGAAAGTTTACCTTTGGAAGATTTGCTTGTGGCTGTGGAAAAAAGGGGAACACCCATAAGGAATAATGGCGGAGGTCATTATAATCACTCATTATTTTGGGATATTTTATCTCCTGATGCAGTAAAAACTCCTAATGGTAAATTGGCTGAAGATATTGTAAAAACATTCACATCTGTGGATAGCCTTAAAAAACTTTTAAATGCCGGTGCAGCAACAAGATTTGGTTCTGGATGGGTATGGCTTTATGTGACGCCGGATAAGAAACTGGCGGTATGCTCTTCACCCAATCAGGACAACCCTATCATGGATGCCAATAAAGAAAATCGAGGTATTCCTATTTTGGGTATAGATGTGTGGGAACATGCATATTATCTCAAATATCAGAATAAGAGAGGTGACTACCTTAGTGCCATCTGGAATGTAATCAATTGGGACAAAGTAGCTGTAAACTACACCAATGCTTTAAATAATCCATTGCTTAAAGTCATTGAAAAAGATGCTTGGCAAGAACTAAAAGATTTTCACATGGTCATGGCACAAACTTTCCACCCTATGGAAGAAGGTAAATTTGAGCCAATAAGAACAAGATCGGGTGAAATGTACAATAAAGCAAAGCTTTTGGCTTCTTCAAAAGTGCCTGCTTCATTTCAGTCTCCTGCAATCACAAAAGCCATTGTTGATTTGGTAGATGGATCTTTAAAACTGGATAAATTGGTCAGTAAAAAGGCCAAAGACAATAAAATAAAAGAAAGTCTTGTAAAGCTTCATGACACATTTCATGATATACAGGGATTGTGCAGTGATGATCATTAATGAATGTTTAATTATAAAGAAAGCCTTGCAAGAATTTTTAGCAAGGCTTTCTTTTTCAAATTAAGATTAATTCGCTAAGGAATCAGTTTCCCGACTAGATCTTGCGATTTTAAAAAACTCATTAACCACTACTTCAGTGATATATTTTGTATTTCCTTCTTTATCCGTGTAGGAGCGGCTGGTCAGTTTACCCTGAATAGCGACCTCGTTTCCCTTTGAAATGGACTCTGACATCAATTCGGCAGTTTTGCCCCAGGCTACGAGATTATGCCATTCGGTTTGTTTTACTTTTTCTCCTTTATTGTTGGTATAAAAATCATTTGTGGCTAAAACCAGGGTGACTTTTTTGTTCCCATTTTCAAAAGTTGACAAAGCTACATCTTTGCCGATATTGCCGATAAGTTGCACTGAATTTTTAATGGTATTATTCATGATAAAATGTATTAAAATTGTTATTTGAATTTGAAAGTTGGTTTGTGAAATATTTGAATGTAATAAGTTAAGGTTAAACGATGGGCCATTTTAAGCCATTTTAGACAATTTGATAAAATCTACCAAAGTGACTTCAGTGAGCTTTTTGGTAAGACCCTTTGCAGAGACAAACGTTATGCATTTGGTATGGCCTGTGATTTTAAGTAAACTGCCTTTTTTAGCGACGAGTGCAATATCTTCTGCCATGCGACCCCAGGCTACGATCTTATGCCAAGCGGTATTTTTAGTCCTGACATCATCGGCATTTGTGGCAAATCCATTAGTGGCAAGAATCAAAGTTGCTTTTTTTGTACCGTTTTCTAGTTTTGAAATGATGACATCTTTGCCAGCATAGCCGATAAGTTGAACTGAATTTTTAATGGTGTTAGTCATTTTTAATGATTTTAAAGTTTAAGAAAGTGATTACTATTTGTGATTTCCATATTAAAAAGGTACCACTTCGGCTATTGGGGCCGTGGACGCAGCTACTTTGAAAAATTCATTTACCACGATTTCTGTGATGTACTTGGTATTCCCGTCTTTATCCGTATAGGTACGATTCGATAGTTTTCCGTGTACGGAGACTTCATTTCCTTTTTGTATGGATTGTGCCATTAATTCGGCAGTCTTACCCCACGCTATGAGATTGTGCCATGTTGTGTTTTGCACTTTTTCACCTTTTGCATTGGTAAATGACTCATTGGTAGCAAGTACAAGCGTAGCTTTTTTATTTCCATTGTCAAATGAAATAAGATTTACTTCTTTACCAATGTTGCCGGTAAGTTGTACTGAATTTTTGATTGTATTAATCATGATGTTAAAATTTGTATCCGTAATATACGTTGTGTTTTATTGAATATTACAGACGGGTGAAACAAATATCTGAACTTCCGTTCGATTGACGATGCAAAGATGTAGGCAGCTGATTTTCATATCCGTTTAATATACGGGTATATACATTTGTAAACGTATATATGTGAGTACAAATTATTGTATTATATCATATATGGCTGAAAATCAAATAAATGTGATATTTTATGAGAGTTCTATTTTTTTTAATTTTTTTCAAAATTTCTTAAATTAAGTAATAATACTTGAATACCATTTGATCAAAAGGATAGTATTTGTGGAAGACAATATAAAAATGGATACGCAAGGATTAACCTTTTCTATAGCAGGGGATGGTAAACTTAAACTTCAGCATCAGTAAAATAATAAAATAATGGATGTATTCAAATGAAAGGTAAAGCCACTGTGAAAAGTCTTTTCATATCTTTTGCAGCTATCTTAAGAAATGAAAATTGTCTTTTTTTTTATGGTTATTATTTACAAAGAAAATCTGTTCTTAATAATTTTGCAATTAGTTATAAAAAACATTTGGTCATTAAATACAATACATGTAAATTTGTAACTGATTAAACAAAATAAATATCCTTAAAATAAAGCACGATGTCTAAATACGTAGTTTTTTTAATAGCATTAACCATTTTTATCAGTTGTAAATCGGACAATAAAACCACGGACCAATCCATACTTGATCCGGCTGTACCTGCCGCAGAGCAAGTTCAAACCGATGCGTCACAAACGCCAGGCACGGTAGATATTGCTGCGGGAGCAGATGGCATCGTTCACCACTACATTTGTTCAGACCAATGTAAAGGCGGTCATTCTGAAACTGCAGGCAACTGCCCGGTATGTGGCAAAGCACTTGCGCATAATCAGGCATGGCATAATCAGCAACAAAACCAATCTCCACAACAACCCACGCAACAACCCGCACAACAACCCGCACAACAACCTCAGGGGGGACCCAGAGTGCAGACATTACCAGGAGAAACCACAAGTCAGGCTCAACCACAGGCTGCACCTGAAACGGTAAATATCCCAGCGGGTGCAGATGGCATTGTACATCATTATATTTGTTCGGCTGGATGCAAAGGTGGTCACTCAGATAATGCTGGTAATTGTCCAAGATGTAATAAACCTTATGCACATAATCAAGCCTGGCACAACAAGTAAGGTTTAAAATATTTGGTATTTATTTTTTCAGAATTTATAACGAATGGAATTAATTTGTTTTAAGTTATTTTCTGCTTAGTGTTATTGTAATGGGAGGTAATTGAAGTCCCATAACTTTGTACATCAAATATAAATTTGTTTATAAATAGCCGAAAAACAAATTTTCTGTACAAAATCTGTTAATATACCATAGATGTGTTTATCATATTTTATATCTTACAAGTAAGATAAAAAGCCATGTCGTCATATTTCCCACTCATTTGGTTCATGGTAGAGCGACAGCATATCAAAGAAAAGACAAAATCAAGCAAATGATAGAAACGAAGAGACTTATTTTAAAACCTTTGACGTATGACCAATTAGTAAAATACATTAAATGTGACAAATCTTTAGAAAAAGAACTGAAATTGAATGAAACTTCAAGAACTATTTCACTTGAATTAAAAGAAGCGTTTAAACAAACCATACTTCCAAATGTAGCAGATAAAACCAAAAACTATTAGTACTCTACTCTTTGGACGGCAATTGCAAAAGCTGAAAACAAAAGGATAGGCGACTTATGCATTGTGGGTGAACCAAATGAAAACGGAGAAATAGAAATTGGTTATGGAACTTATGTAGAATTTCAAGGAATGGGATTTATGACAGAAATTGTAGGTGGAATTATTGAATGGACCAAAACGCAACCATTTGTAAAATCAATATTTGCTTCGACAGACAAAACAAATGTGGCATCTTTTAAAGTGCTTCAAAAAAATTGGCGAAACAGAAACTTTATTCAATTGGAAATTAGAAATTGAATGATGCGTCGACTCCGAAACAGCCTACTTTTTGTCTATTATACTCACTTTTATTATATTCATCTGTTTTTAGTCCTAACCCGAACCCCGGCCCCTAAAGGGGTGTAGTCTTCAGGTAAACAGTTGACTAATAAATTAGTATAAATATTTATATTCCAAATTTAAATAACAAATTACTTTTGCGAGTGGACTCAATGATACGCATTTAAATAACATATAAGTGACGCTAAAATGACGGCATAAAGTATGAAAATTAGGAATACCTTTGCAGGACAAAAAATCCAAAATAATGGAATTGCAAAGCCTTTGTGCAAATTTGACGTATCAGAGTAAACTATATTAATCAGACCCACTTTTAGAAGTGGCCATTAGTGATATTTACACACCATGGAAGTGGGAATGATATGTGCCTTATACTAAAGAAAAGTAATCAGAAGATGTAAAATGGGAACGCTTTTATTCCATCTTTTCGTACACATCCAGCAACCGAAAATCGAGTATGGTAGTATTGACATCTGAATCAGGTCCGTGCATGATTTTAAATTTTGCATGACATACTATTTCAGTATTTAGATAAGATGTTCTGGTAACAACAGCATTGGAATATGCTTCGTCAAATCCTTTGATAAAGACTAGCACTTCCATGGGTGTATCCGTTATTTCTTGATCGGAAAGTCCGTATAATGGGCTTTTTTGATCGATAGGGTGAACTACAGTCCAGCTCAGGATAAGCATATTGATCTTTTGGATTTGGGTATCAAGTGGATAAAACCTATTTATCCAGACCCCATTTTCTTCTTCCCTAACTGCCAGGGTAAGTTTTACTTCAACATCTGACAGGTAGTTGTTTTTATAGGGCGCCAGTCTAAACATCAATGCTTTACCTTCTTTGAATGGGGATAACAACATATTTTTACTAAATCTGAGATGTGCTTTTGGTCTCGAAAATCTACCATAAAATAAACCTGTAGCCAATGCAAAACTTAAGAGTCCAAGAAATGCTTCAAAGGTAGCCACTCCACTTACCATCATTCCCATAGGGCTGATACGCCCATAGCCGACTGTGGTAAAAGTCTGGGTTGAGAAAAAAAACAATTCCATAAATTGTTCGAATGTATTGCCATCTTTTATCCCAACCAGATGCTCTTTACCTATGAGCGCATATAAACAAGTGAAGATAAGATTTATAAAAATATAAAATAGAAGTATCAAAAGAAGAAAATAGCCAGAAGGCAAATTGATCATGGTATGATACCAACTTAGAGATTCAAATATATTTAGTCCTTTTTTCTGTACATTGGGTAAGCCGTCTTTATCGTAGTATCTGCCACTATTGTCTTTGCTGTAAGTTCCAAAACCTGTGGTTTCATCTGATCTAAGCATTTTATTGCTCCTTCTAAACATTGCCATTCCTGCTTTTTTTTGTATCCATAAAAATTATGTATTTATTTGAAGGGTGTGATACCGCTCATTTATTCAAAAAAAGTATCCCAATTTCAGTGACATTTCTGGATTTATCAAAGGCAAGTTATATACCTGCGTATTTACAGCAATGTCCTTATCGCCAGCGATCCTAAAACTTAAAGCTGCCCAGGGAGAAATATAAAAGTGTTTTGACAAGGTAAAATTATACCCCAAACTACCGTTGATCAGTATATTGCTAAAATCAGTTTTTGTTTCACCTGTACTAGATTTGATATTACTCTTCCACAAAACAGGGCCACCACCGATCCACCAACCATTCCAGTCATCTTTTAGAAAACGGTCTACTACCAAAGCATACGCCATGATCTCATGATTCCTGAATCCTTTGGTAGTGGACCAATCCGGTTTCTTGACAAAAGCAGTCAAAACTCTGGCTCTCCATTTGGCTTTTCCCGCCCATACACATCCGAAATATCCACCAGTGATGTACGGCAAAATATCAAGTTCTGCGCCTACATTCCAGACAGGCACAGACTGCGCATGAACCGTGACTTTTGATAGCGCCATCAAGAAGATCAATACTGGAAGTACAATTATTTTCTGCCTCGATTTGATCTTCATTTTATTTACAATTTAACATATTCTTGCTCTAATCATAAATTATGCCCACATCTGTCACAATATTTTGCATCTATGTCGTGTCCTTCCTTGCTGCAATTGAGGCAAGTGATGGTGTTCATGCTGTTTTTATTTTCCTTCAATATAGATGATGTCACTATGCCGGTTGGTACAGCAATGATGATATAACCCATCAGCATGATAATGGATGCAATAAATTGTCCAAAAGGAGTAATTGGAGAAATATCTCCATATCCTACCGTGGTAATGGTAACGATTGCCCAATAAATACATCTGGGTATACTATCAAAATTAGGATTTACAAGATGTTCGACAAGGTAGATGATCGAGCCAAAAATGGTCACCATGATAATAATAGTTACGGCAAAAATGATTAGCTTTTTTCTACTGTCTATGAGTGCCGATAAAATGATATTTCCCTGTTCAGTGAAACTATCCAGTTTGAAAATTCTGAAGACTCTCAATAATCTTAATCCTCTGACGATCATGAGCGAGTGCATACCCGGTATTAAAATCGTCAGATAACTTGGCAAAATGGACAATAAGTCGATAATCCCAAAAAAACTTTTAATATAATAAACAGGTCTGTACACACAATATATTCTTAAGAGGTACTCTATGGTAAAAAATATGGTATAAACCCACTCAAGTATATAAAAAAGTTGTTTGTGCGATGCATAATATTGAGGTACCGTCTCCAGCATAAGTACTATGATGCTTGAAAATATCATGATCAAAAGAGTAATGTCAAACAGCTTCCCTGCGGTAGTTTCTGCTTCGAAAATGATCTCATGAATTTTTTCTCTATGCCGGGCAAACCCTTCCGGTTTTCTCTTTATTTCAGTATTGTTAAATATCTCTTTGATGGAAGACATGATGATTTTAGTTGATTACTCTACATATTCTTTTCTGAAAACCAGCGCGAAGAGATTGTTTTCAAGCTGAAGATATCCATGTTCATAACAAAAGCGATAAACTTTTCCTGTTTTGGTTTTATATTCATTGGTGAAATAGGAAAATTTAAATCCATCATCCAGGAGGTCGGTTTTGGTTACCGTGGCTTTACCGGTCGGGTTCAGTTCTGCGAGAATCCGTCTATTTTTACGAAGGATATTATTGATGTTGCGCATAAACTTATTTTGATCAGTGTTTTGTTTATTTGCAAATGAAGTACGACACTGATCACAACAAAATTTTTTATCTTTCCTTCCGTCAAAGGCATCTCCGCATTCAAGGCATTTTCGTTTTTCCATACCCTATGTAAATTTATGTAAAGATAGGTAAGAAAATATTTATTTTTAAGATATCTTGTAAATAAAAAAAAAGAGGACCACCCAATGCTCTTTTTTCTTTTTATTTAATTATAAAATTGAAATAACCTTACTCAATTACTGTGATCTTCAGCATATTGGTTCTGAATCGTTTGTGTAGCGGCATACTACCTGTATTGATTACGATATCTCCTGCTTCTACTACGCCTTCATCTTTAAGTATCTCATTTACATCTTCTATGGTTTCATCTGTCGTGGTAAATTTGGTATATAGATAACATTTTACGCCCCAAACCATACTTAGCGTGCTCAGCATATGTGGTTTGTCAGAAAAAATATGGATATCTGGTTTTGGTCTGTAAGAAGAAATTTTGAAAGCGGTGTAGCCATTGACCGTCATGCCTAGTATAGCTTTAGCATTTACTTCTTCTGCCAGTCGCGGTGCATTCAGACACAAGACATCTGAAAGAAATGTTTCAGCGTCAGGGTCAGGTTGTGGTCTTTTACCGATCATATGATAGCTGGCTTCAGCTTCACCGATGATTCTGCGCATCGCCTCGACTACCAGAGCAGGGTGATTGCCTACAGAAGTCTCACCGCTGAGCATCACTGCATCCGTACCGTCCAGCACTGCATTGGCTACATCTGTCACTTCAGCCCTGCTTGGAGATGGATTGGTGATCATGCTTTCCATCATTTGGGTAGCTACGATTACGGGTTTTGCTTTCTGGATACATTTTGCTATGATCATTTTTTGCAAGCCCGGTAATTTTTCGATCGGAACTTCTACACCCAAGTCTCCTCTAGCGATCATGATTGCGTCTGAAGCCTTGATGATTTCCTTAATGTTGGCTATGGCTTCGGGCTTTTCTACTTTTGCAACTACCTTAGCAAAGTGCTTTTTGGCTTTAATTCTTCGCTGCAGATCTTTGACATCTTTTGCCTGTCTGACAAATGACAATGCGATCCAGTTGACCGGTTGGGTAAGAATAAAGTCCAGATCTTCCAGATCCTTTTCAGTCAATGATGGTTGGGTGACCACTGTATCGGGTAAGTTTACACCTTTATTGGATGAGAGTATATTTCCAAAGAGTACCATAAGTTTGACTTCATTTGTACAGTTGGTTGAAATCACTTCCAAAACAATTTTACCATCATCAACGAGCACTTTTTCACCCACTTTTACATCGCTGGCAAAATGTTCGTAACTCATGTAAATTTTTTCCTTCGTCCCCAGACACTCTTCGTTCACAAAAGTTAAAATATCTCCGGGATTGATTTCCAGGGCATTATTTTCTATTTTGCCTATACGAAGTTTTGGACCCTGCAGATCAGCAAGGATACCAATGTGGACATTATATTTTTCATTGATTTCGAGTATATTGTCTATTACTTCTTGATGCTGTGCATGTGCACCATGTGAAAAGTTCAATCTGAATACATTGACACCGGCTTTGACCAATTCCAACAGAGCATCTTTTGAACTTGAAGCAGGGCCAATCGTAGCCAGTATTTTTGTTTTTTGATGATGATTGACATGTATTAAAGCTGCCATGATATGTTTTTATTTAAGCGGGCGAAGATAGTGTAATTTTAACAATAATTCCTAAGACCATTCTATTATTAATATTAAAGTCATGAGATAAAGAAGAATTTAAAGGACTATTATTCAATTTTAACCATATGAAATCTATGTTAAATTTTAGAAAAATACAATTTAGAAAAATATTATTTTAAAGGCCAATATACTTGGAATCCTTTCATCTGATAAAAGAATCATTCTGTCTTGTTTTTTATGTTGTTTATCAATAAATGCTTTATATTTGGAATTTATTAACAAAAGAAGTTGTTTTACTTGGAGAATTAGTATTAAAACTTTTCATCACAGATACCATGTTTGATTTTTTAACCAATGCAGATATATATCTTACCACATTTTGGTATATAGCTATGCCAGTATCATTGATTTTTTTAGCTCAGGCCGCTCTCACATTTTTAGGAGCAGCCGATAGCGAGATACACACAGATACAGGTTTTGGACATGTGGATAGCCCCATGGAACTCTTTACGTTGAGAAATCTGATCAATTTTCTATTGGGTTTCAGTTGGGGTGGGATCTGTTTTTACAGCACTATTCAAAATAAAACATTGCTTGTCATTGCATCACTGACTGTAGGAGTGATTTTTGTGACTTTATTTTTTTATATCATTCAGCAAATAAAAAAACTGGAGCAGAACAATACATTTGACTACCAAAATGTAATAGGACAAGAAGCAGACGTATACCTCAGAATACCTGAAACACAAAAAGGAAAAGGCAAAATCAGCGTCAGTTATAAAGGAACTATCCATGAGTTGGATGCGGTATCTGATAATGAAACTATAGCCACGGGTGATAAAGTACTTATACTGGATTTACTTCCTGACCAGGTGCTGCTTGTAAAACCACTGGAATAAATATTAACACAATTATTAACCATCAAAACACTTTATTTTTTATGAATGATTTGAGTAATTTTACCCCTATGTTATTGATATTGATTGGGGCATTTGTCTTATTTATCCTGATTTTAGCGCTTATATCCAGGTATAAAAGATGTCCATCTGACAAGATTCTTGTAGTATATGGAAGAACAGGAGGGACATCTGCCAAATGTATTCACGGGGGCGGTGCTTTTATTTGGCCGGTCATACAGGATCATGCTTATCTGGATTTGAAACCGATCTCTATCGAAGCCAATCTCACCAATGCGCTAAGCCGTCAGAATATCAGGGTAGATGTTCCATGTCGGTTTACCATAGCAATCTCCACTGAGCCGGATAGCATGAATAATGCAGCAGAAAGATTATTGGGCCTGAAGCATGAGCAGATTCAGGAGTTGTCCAAGGACATATTATTTGGGCAACTGAGGCTGGTTATCGCTACTATGTCTATCGAAGAGATCAACTCAGACCGGGATAAGTTTTTGGAAAACATCTCTAAAAACGTCGATAATGAACTTAAAAAAATAGGTCTAAAGCTAATCAATGTCAATGTCACTGACATCAAAGATGAATCAGGATATATCGAAGCTTTGGGAAAAGAAGCCGCTGCAAAAGCCATCAACGAAGCCAAAATCAGCGTAGCGGAACAAGAGAAAATAGGGGAAACCGGTAAAGCCATGGCGGACAGAGAACGAGATATATCAATCGCTGAGACCCATAGAGACCGTGATGTAAAAATCGCCGTTACTCAAAAGGATAGAGAAGTAAGTATTGCAGCCGCCAACAGGGATGAAGCTATCGGAAAAGCGGAAGCTGAAAGAGATACAAGGGTAAAAATGTCACAAGCCAATTCCATCGCCGTACAGGGGGAAAATGAAGCTAAAATTGCTATAGCTAATTCTGACGCACTAAGAAGGGAAAAGGAAGCCGAATCTAACCGTATCGCCATTACTGCTGAAAAAGTACAACAGGCAAAAGCCCTGGAAGAAGCATACTCTGCAGAGCAAAAAGCCGAACTTGCCAGATCTGAGCGGGAACGATCAAGTCAGATTGCCAACGTGGTGATTCCGGCCGAAATAGCTAAACAGCGAGCCATCATTGATGCTCAGGCTGAAGCCGAAAGAATTCGTGTGAATGCAAAAGGTGAAGCCGATGCTATTTTTGCAAAAATGGAAGCTGAGGCAAAAGGTTTGTATGAAATACTGACCAAGCAGGCTGAAGGTTATGAAAAAGTAGTGAAAGCTGCAGGTGGGGACCCTAGTCAGGCATTTCAGTTATTATTGATAGAAAAACTGCCGGAATTGGTAAGAACACAAGTGGAAGCTGTTAAAAATATAAAAATAGATAAGATCACAGTTTGGGACAGTGGCTCAGGTGGTTCTGACAATGGTAATGGCGCTACAGCAAATTTTGTCTCCGGAATGATGAAGACGGTACCGCCGCTTAATGATCTTTTTAATATGGCCGGGCTTAATCTTCCTTCTTATCTAAAAGGACCGGATGGGAAAATACAGGAATTGCCTAAAACAGTACCCCCGGATCAGCCGGCAGAATAAAATCATTTTACAGTATCGAATAAAATATGGGGATAGCTTTTTTGCCGTCCCCTTTTTTATTTATTCCCGCTTTGGCCATATTTTTTCAACTATACTTACAATAATTAATCTGAAAAGTAATATCCAAGGTGCTCCATGCATCATCAGATCCCACCAGTCAAGCCATTGCATTCCGTGCGCTCCACCGGCAAGCCACTTAAGTTTTCCCCATATATGCGGCTCGGGATAAAAAGGAGCTAGGCCTAGTGTCAGACTTGCTAATATCAGTAATGTCCAATCGTTCCAAAACTTTTTATTATTCATTTTTTGTTATATTCAGACGTCAAATGTACAACATTGCTGATTTCTTTGTGAAACCTGTGTTACAAACAAAAAAGACCCCTTTGAGGAGTCTTTGTAGTATACATAGTTTGAATAACCAACCTATTAATTTATGAAAATAACCAAAGTTTTTAACCAGCCAATCTGTATTCTTTCATCACCTGCATGTCTCTGATGAGAATTTTACTGCTTTTTCTGGAACTATAATGGATGAAATTTTCTTTTTTCAATTCATTCAGTATCCTGGCTACAGTCTGTCTGCTGGTATCAGTCAGATAAGCTATTTCTTTATGAGACATACCATGATCTATCAGACATTCATTGATTCCTATTTTGATGCCTTTACGGAGACCTGTCCTGTATATAAAATCTACTATTCTCTCTTTCGCTTTTTTAAATACAAAGTTCTTCAGCCTTTCTTCCAGATTTTGAAGTTTAGCGACTATTATGACCATAATTTCAGATGCAAAAGCATTATTTTGAAACACAATATTTTTGAATACCTCCACTGGTATTTTAAACAATTTTGTTTCTATCATGGCTTCAGCAAATTCCCTGGTCGTGGTGCCGGATGTAAAAATATTTTCACCAAAGATTTGCAAGTCATACACAAGGTCTTTTGTCAATGTTTTACCGCACGATGCAAGCATACCTAGTTTGATACTGCCTTTTTCTATCAGGTACACATACTCTATTTTTTGTCCGGTATCGTATATTATGTTATTTTTTGCCACCTTTTGAAATATAGCATTTTCAGCTATTTTTTCGATTTGCTCTTTGGTCAAAGTCTTTAATATGGGCATCTCACTGAGCGTGATCATTCTGGCTGAAATATTCATACGACATTATATTTATTGTTATATGCATGAGAAATCAAATACCCCTACTTCAAAACTAGAATAAATAAAATAAATCTTGTTTAAAATATGAAAAGACATATGATAAAGGTCATTTTAGATTTTGTGGGTCAAACTTTTTTAATATTGGTATGTTTTTTATCTTTGCAATTTGAATTTAGTCTAAATAATAATTTTCCATCATGCCAACCTTAGCTTCGCTCAAGCCGGGAGAATCAGCTTTTGTAACTCTTCTGGATGAAGGTTCTTATACCTGCAAGTTGCTGAATCTTGGTATTTTACCCAAAGCAAAAGTTACGATGGTAAGAAAATCTCCTTTTGGTGGGGCATTTTACATTAAACTGGAAAGACATCAACTGGCTATGCGGACAGAAGAAGCTGAGACCATATATATCGAACAGGAACTATGACAAAAGCTGATCGTTTCAACATAGCTTTGTTGGGTAACCCCAATTCTGGTAAGTCTTCATTATTTAATTTTTTGACAGGGCTAAGACAAGATGTATCCAATTTCCCCGGAGTCACAGTAGATAAAAAAAGTGGCAGATATACATTACATAACGGGATTGAAGCCCATATTATTGATTTCCCGGGTACATACAGCGTCTATCCCAATTCTTCTGAAGAAAAACTGGTCATAAATATACTAGCCGATGCAGACAATCCACATCGGCCTGATCTTGTCATTTATGTAGCTGATATCACCCAACTTGAAAGGCATCTTTTATTTGCTACACAGATTGTTGATATGGGTTATCCGATGGTATTTGTCCTTAATATGACAGACCTTGTAGAAAAAGATGGCAGCAGTATATATCTCAATGGTCTAAAACAATATTTGGGTGTACCGATAATTTGTATATCGGTCAGAGATGAAAAGAATATGGAAGAATTGGAAAGTAAGATAGAAGATTTGGTCGAAAAACTTGACCGGTTATCGGCATCTCCGCTTTATCAACTGTCAGATATTGAAACCTTTGTAGCAGGCAGAGTGCAAAAATACCTGGGGCTTGAAAATATTTACACGGCTAAGATTATTTCGCATCATTACCAATGGTTGGAATTCCTTAGCCAAGATCAGCGAAAATATATCAGTGACATTATCGCCAGATCAGGATTTAATGATCTGAAGCTGCAGGTCAGGGAAACTATGCAGAGATATGATTCCTATAGTGAAGTGGTCAAGAAGACAGTGATCAGCAACAAAAAAACGTTAAAAAGCCGTACAGATCAGATTGATGAATGGATCACTCACCGTTTTATTGGGCCGTTGATATTTTTTGTGGTAATGTTATTCGTTTTCCAGTCTATTTATTCTTGGGCTACTTACCCCATGGACTGGATAGAAACAGGATTTGCTACTGCAGGGTCCAGGATGAATAATTTTTTGCCGGATGTTTGGTGGTCGGACCTCATCATCAATGGTCTGATGGCAGGAATGGGAGGAGTTTTGGTTTTTGTGCCGCAGATAGCAGTTTTATTTTTTTTGTTATCCATTCTGGAAGAGTCTGGTTATATGAGTAGGGTAGTATTTATGTTTGACTCTATTATGCAGAAGTTTGGTATGAATGGCAGGAGTATGGTTTCGCTTATCTCGAGTGGAGCATGTGCTATACCGGCTATCATGGCCACCAGGACTATAAGTAACCCAAAAGAAAGATTGATAACAATATTGGTCAGTCCTTTGGTGAGTTGTTCAGCACGTCTACCTGTATATGCTGTACTGATTGCATTTGCTGTACCGGACATTAAAATATTTGGAATTCTCAATGTGCAGGGGCTGGCATTTATGGGATTGTATCTATTGGGTATATTAGGCGCTTTGGGTTCGGCCCTGGTCTTCAAAAAAATTCTAAAATCGGATTCAGGTTCTTTTTTGATGATAGAATTGCCGGATTATAAGCCACCTATCTGGAAGAATGTTTTGTTGTCAGTAAAAGCAAAAGTAATTGCTTTCATAGCTGGAGCCGGAAAGATCATTGTGTTTATCTCCGTTATTTTATGGTTTTTGGCCAGCTTTGGACCGGGAGATGCGCTGAAAAATGCTGAAATGGAAGCAATTCAAAAAAGTGAAGCTACCGGGAAAAGCATTGAAGCACAAAATAATTTGATTGCATCATACAAAATAGAAGCGTCTTACATCGGTCACATGGGAAAATGGATCGAACCAGCCATAGCTCCCCTTGGATTTGACTGGAAAATAGGGATTGCACTGCTTACTTCATTTGCAGCCCGTGAAGTTTTTGTGGGCACCATGGCCACCATTTACAGTATCGGAAATGATAATGATGAGAAGACCATCCGTGAGAAGATGGCAGCCGAAGTGAGACCTGGTACCGATATCAAAGTATATACTACTGCCACATCATTTTCATTGCTGGTATTTTATGTTTTTGCGATGCAATGTATGAGCACGCTCGCGATTGTCAAAAGAGAGACCAATACCTGGAAGTGGCCTATTGTCCAGTTTTTGTTTATGAGTGTATTGGCTTATTTTAGTTCGCTTATGGTGTACCAGTTGATGGGGTAGCCTTGAGTATAATAAAGTCATCTTGACTTATTAAAATCAGGAGATAATTATAGATTGTAATTCAACACCTTGTTTTGATGATCCAGATGCTATAATAATAGGCCAAACGGGCCAAACTACATATATAAGCACATTGTTTGACAATAATACAATCCCTTTCACCTTAACAGGTCAGATTAGAAAAATATCTGATAAAACTTTTAATTTGAAAGGAAGTCTGGTAATTGATGTACCCACAATGTTTTCAAATACGCAGGTATATTGTGATCCGGGATCGAGTGTTACAGTATTAGGTTATCTTGCCATTAGCAATAGGTCAGTTTTTGAAGGCTGTGATAAAATGTGGAAAGGAATATCAAATTTTGGCTACAACCTTACTGTGATCGGACAAAGTCGGATAAGTGATGCAGAGTGGGCTATTAGAATTGGTGATGGGTCAAAAATTACAATTATGTCGGCAATATTTAAAAATAATATAATAGGCATACAGGCTCCTTTAACAAATCAGAAAAATATTATTTATGGACCTCCGGGTGGAATCATTAACTCAACTTTTATTAGAGAAGGAACAATGAAGCCATCTTATCCCGGACAAAATTCTTATTCAGAAGCATCTGTAAAAGGAATAGATTTTAGTCATGTTAATAATCTTAAAGCAACAAATAATGATTTTATCGATATCCATGAAGGAATTTATGCAACACACACCAGAGTTTCTATAAAGGAAAATAATTTCACATCTCCAAATGATTTGGGAATAAGAGGTATTTATTTACAAAATTTGATAACAAATTCAAATAAGATCAACAGCTATAATACATTTGACAATTTACAAAGTCCAATCAAAGTTGAATTTGCCACTCTAGGTGCTTTGGAAATCACTGACATGGCATGAAGATGGATGGGAAGACGATCATTAAGGAAGGAAAGGTAGTGAAGGTGGAGTAATCCGATCGGATGGCTCCAAGACATCCCATCGGTACTATTTTTTCTGGTATTGCACAGGACAAAACCACAATATAATAATAGTGTGCCGATAAATACTATTATCTTTACCTATCAAAAGTCATATTAGAAACTAACCATACAAAGTTCGG
>Ga0105047_10002328_pt1 | contig 34037 bp, 30 predicted proteins | sample MAT04_FD_78384 | JGI IMG/M metagenome (GOLD analysis project Ga0105047, IMG submission 78384) | Freshwater microbial communities from Lake Fryxell liftoff mats and glacier meltwater in Antarctica - MAT-04 (megahit assembly) | ecosystem: Environmental > Aquatic > Freshwater > Ice > Liftoff... | reverse complement strand
TGGACGGATTTGTGCTCGTAACAATCGGTGGGCTGGTGCTGTTGGAGGTGCTCCCCGGCGTTTTGGAGTACCGTGATGTGGCGGCCGCGCTCATCATGGTGGTCGGTTTCGTATTGCCTACCGTCATTGAGCGGTTTTTCCGGTTCGGCATGCGGCGCACACATCTGGCGGTGCTGGCGCTCGCGCTGATTGGTATTGGTATTCATTCCGCGCTTGACGGAAGTGCGCTGGCACAGGCGTCAAGTGATCCCGGCAGCCTCATCGGGATCGGCATTCTGCTGCATCAACTGCCCGTGAGCTTGCTCGTCTGGCTAGTGTTGAGCGACCGGCCTCGGGCGTGGACGTGGGTGGTTCTGGTTTTTATGGCCTGTGCCACAATTTTTGGGTACGTCGCAGAACCCACCATGCTTGCGTTACTGCCGGCCAATGCTGCGTTGTGGTTTGAAGCGTTTATTGGCGGTTCGCTCTTACATGTGATTGCGCATCCCGTGAGAGATCATCACCACGGCGTGCCGCGCGACGGAGGTCACTCGCACGCACACGCACACGATCACGCACACGCCCATGATCACGCACACCATCATGAGCACGCACACGATCATGCACCTCACCAGCCGACCCACGGCTACCATAGTTGGCCCAGCGGTGTCGGCGCGCTTATCGGCGTGGCGCTGCTGGTGTTTCTGCACACGACAAAAGTTGACGCGTCAGGCGTCGACACGTTGCGATCGGCTTGGCACAGTTTCCGCGGCTTGGCGTTCGAAAGCAGTCCCGCGATTTTGTTCGCGTTCCTGGGTGCCGGACTTGTGACCGCCTTTCTGACTCCGAGCAGCGTCACATGGATGAATCGTGGATCATCCATGCGGCAGGCATGCTCCGGCATCGTGCTCGGCCTGCCGCTTCCCATTTGCTCCTGTGGTGTCGTCCCGTTGTATCAGGGGTTGATTCGCCAAGGTGCGTCTACGACCGCGTCTATCGCGTTTTTGGTTGCGACCCCCGAATTGGGCCTGGACGCGCTATTACTCTCTGTGCCGTTGTTGGGCGCAAAATTTGCCGCATTTCGGCTCGTGGCAGTAAGCATCGCTGCGCTGACAGTGGCTTTGGTGGCCGGAAGGTGGGTTGCAGGAGCTCCCAGACCCAAGTTGGTTGCACGGGCTGACACACTTCCCGCTGAGTCGGTCGTCGATCGCCTGAGGATGGGAATGCGTACCAGCTTGGGGGAAATGGTCGATCACACGGCGCCGTGGATATTGCTCGGGCTGCTCGTCGCAGCGCTGGCGGCACCAGCACTCCAGAACTCCTGGCTTACTACGTTACCCGCCGGTGCCGACGTCATGGTGTTTGCACTGCTTGGCCTTCCACTCTACGTGTGCGCCTCCGCTTCTACACCCCTCGTTGCCGTTCTGGTCGCCGCTGGGGTGTCGCCAGGCGCGGGGTTGGCGCTGCTCCTCACCGGTCCGGCCACCAACGTCGCAACTCTTGGCATTCTCACGCGCATGCATGGCCGTTCGTTCGCTGTGGGTTTCGCCGTCACCATGACCGTCGTTGCCGTGGTCCTTGGGTTGCTGGCCAACGTCATTTTGCCAAACGCAGCTACAGTCAGCTCATCGGCGTTGACCTTCGAGTCGGCTTCGGTTGTCGAAGAGCTGTCGTTGATCGCACTGGCGCTTCTGTTTGCCGCGTCAATCATGAGACGCGGCGCGCGCGGCTTTCTGGGTGAGTTGCGGTTTGCCGGCGTGGCGTGAGGCAACGCTGCAGTGCCTCGTGTGCGACTCAGTGCCGAACTCGGGTTAACGCGATAGAAGGGGTCATGGCAGGCGCGTAGCCACCGCAGCAGTCGCGAGGCGCGCGAGCTCCTCAATCCCCCAGCAATTCACATCACAGTGTTGCGGTCGCGCCTGCTGCTAACTGCTTGTCACACCTCAACTTCAAACCGGACGCTAGTGAAATTGAATGATGTTTGAATGCGGGGCCTGTCCGGATGAAACTCCGTGTACGCCTTTAGGCTGAGCGCGGAGTGCTTGACTTCACCATAAATCCGTCGGCGTGTTTGCGCGGCCGACAATTCCATGTTCGGATGCGCAATGGTTCGGCAGTCATCCCACAAATGCCCCTGCGCCGTACTGAATGCGTGGTTGATTCGGAACTCGTTTCCATCTGAATCAACCGTCATTTCTGTTCGAAGCACATCCGCAAACTCTTCCGCGTTTTTACGAAACGCGGCCGAAGGGTCGATGGCGTAGAGGCGCGCGCCAACAGCCCAGTGCAACATCGTTGACGCCGGCGCTGGCGCGTCAGCGTGCTCCTTTCTGTATTCGTTCTTGATGCGAATGTATTGCTCGCGTTTTGTCATACCCATATTGCCCTCTAAAGTGCTGATGGGAGAACCTGTGTCATCGCGACAGGCGCGACAAATGGACGAACGCTTACCAAGTGCTTTCTCAAGATTGAATAGTTCTTGAGAGCTCGCTGCAACTGCCCTACAACCAAGCCCGGATGTACCTGCATCCGACGTGCGAAATTCAACACCTTTTCTTCACTGAAAATTGGGCGATGGCGTACAATGAAGTCTGCCATTTCCGCTTGCGGTACACAAAACTCCGCTGCCGCCGCGTTGGCAATCCGCTCCTCCATCGCGATTTCCGGCACAGCAACATCCGTGTTATCCCCAATGTCACAATCCACGATTGCAACCTCTCTGCCATCTTCGTTGAGCACGTGTTCACATTCATGTCGCAGCACAAACCAGAAATTGTCGATACGATCTCGACGCAACGACATGCCGATAATGGGACTCCAGTCCGGACTCTTCAGCCATATACAAACGCCCTCAATTTTTGAAGAGGGCACTGGCTCGACGACGACGAAACGCACTCCACACTTCGCCAATACGTTCGGTACCTGACGTATGCCGTCCGCCTCGGAGCGCAACGTCTGAAACGTTTCCATTGCATCGCGGAGCGCGCGCTTGTAATACGTTGGCGTTACCATCGCCTTTGCGATCTGACGAACACGAAATAGCCACGCACGTTGCGGTCCGTTGATATCCTCTGGATATCCAGTTTTGCTGGCCGCGTGCGCGAGACTCGGAGTCTCGTCGAGGCTAGCGATTCCAAAGAACTCGAAAATTCGTTGTTCGAGCACTTCCGGATTCTCCGAAGCCTGCACCCAGCCGCGCTTAATCATTTCACGGACAGGAAAACGCGCCCGTACCCCTGCTTCCCGGCTAATGCGCGCGGGCGCCGGGCCCGCTTTCCACAGGCGATACGCGGACTCCAAGTTCATCCAGTACATCGCTGTCGTCCCGAGTGCCGCGCCGATCTCACTCGCCGTCTCCGGAGAAATGCCGCGCTTGCCGGAAATGATCTGGTTTACGACCGCGGCTGGCCGCCCGATGATCGCGGCAAATTCCTCCTGCGTCCAACCCCTCTCCTCAAGCTCGTCCTTCAGGTACTCACCTGGGGGGAAGCCTTCCGCCGGTCTCCTGTCGCTCACAGACTCCTCCATACTGTCTAGTGATAATCCTCATTCCCGATGATCCCTACGCGTTTCTGCGATCCGGTCTCGCGAAGCTCTACAATGAGCCGCCACTGAATATTGATCCGGAGCGAATGCTGATGAGATCGCTTGCCTTTTAATGCCTCGAAACGTAGACCGCGCGATCCGTACAGGTCGCGCACGTCGCTGGCTGCTCGAATAGCCCAAAGGACTTTCCGGTACCCACGCACGATTTCTGGGCCGTACGCAGCGGTATCGGCGGCGTCAGTTTCAAGCCTGTCCAAGTCATCCGAGTCGAACTCGACATCCATTTGTTAACAGCCGGTTGTGTAAAATATGCAATATCGAAATTTCGCAAGTCGAAATTCGGTCATTTGTCGTGCTTAAGCATTAGGCTAGTTTGAAGTCACGAGCATACTGTCGATGGAACGCCGCGCCACAATCCTCCGCGCCTTGGTTGCAGGCATCAGTGTTCGTTTGACAGACCGGATGATTGGCGCCTCCAACGCGACCGTTTTCAAGCGCTTGTATTGAAGTCGAAGAGTTGCTGGCTGTATCAGGATCAACTACTGATGGACCTTGCAACGGCCCGGATTGAGATGGATGAGAACTGGTCGTTTGTGGACGCCAAGGCGAGAACGCCACGACGGCGGGTCATTCGATTCGGATGGGAATGCGCCGCTTCACCACTTGACGGACGGTTTCTCGAAGAAAGCCGAGAACCACGTGCACGCCATCAGCTTAAGATTCTTCTACTACAATTTCTACCGCCCAGACCAGATGACTTGGCGATCAATAAGTTGGTGGCGCTCGCGACGTGCCGAGAGCCGCGCGATCTGGTGGACGCGATCTTCGCCGATGCCTACATCCTTCCGTTTCCGGCTTTGGTATGGGCCGTGGTCGAGAAGAACCCTGGGCTCAATCCGTCGTCGTACCTTGAGCAGTTCCGCCGCCGCACTTTGACGCCTGAGGACGCCGCGTATCTCCGCTTCAGTGGCGACCACAGTGTCGAGGCCGCCGCGCAACGCTTTCGGCGCATGGTCGCCGCCACGGATTCGTTCATCGCCGCCAACACGCATCGTGAGCCCGGCGCGCTCTTGCAAGACCGACAGACGGGATCGTTTTTCCTGCCCCAGTCTGAGGACGATTGGTCTCACACACGCGAACATCGCGGCAGCCTGGGTGGAGTCATCGCGCAGCCAGCGGACGTGCGGATCGGTTAGCCCGATACTGATCCTTCGAGTCGCCATGCGAGCGGGGCAATTTCCGCGGGCAACGACGCTGTAGGGCATTCGTGAAAGCGCGAAGCGGGTGACTGCCGGGCACGTCGCCCATCCATCGGGCACAGCCGACCGTTCATGATATTCCGCTCGGGCCGCGGCTACCGCGCCGCTACGCTCAGCATTCGCACGCCGGCCGACGCGCGGCACCTGACGCGTCCTGACTCCACGAATAGCAAGATGAACCGTTCCTCGTTCTTCCATCGCGCCCCGACACGCCGCCCGACCCACCTGCTCGCGTTGTCCCTCGGCGCGGTGCTCGCACTCTCTCCGGCATTTGTCGCCGCGCAGGGCCCGCGCTTCACCATCCAGGAGATTCCCACATTCGGCGGCACCTCGGGCTTCGCGCTCGACATCAGTCCCAATGGCCTGGTGACCGGCAACGCGCAAACCGCGGTCGGCACGCCGAATCCGCGGCTCAACGCCTACCTTTGGAACGGCGCCACGCTTAACAACGTCGGCACGCTGCCGGGCAGCAACAACTTCAGCCGCGGCTACGGGGTGAACTCCGCCGGGGTCGTCGTCGGCGAGAGCGACAATAACGCCTCGCGCGCCTTCCGATGGCAGAATGGAGTAATCACCGAGCTTCCGACGCTTGGCGGCGCCTCCGCCGTCGCGCACAGCATCAACGACGCCGGAAAGATCGTGGGCATCGCGTCCAATGGGACGGCTTCACGCGCCGTGATCTGGGAGAACGGAACGCCACGCGACCTCGGTGCTTCGGATGGAAGCACGAACACCTTCGCGCGGGCGTGGGGGATCAACGAGGCCGGTGACGTTGTGGGCTTCTCGCGCTCTGCGGCCGGAATCTCGCAGGCCACACTCTGGCGCGGCGCGGGTGCGGCCGAGTCGCTCGGATCGCTCGGCAACGGACTCCTGTTCTCCGAGGCCTTCGCAGTGAACGACGCGCTGCAGGTGGTCGGCCGCTCCCATTCCGGCCTCACCACGCCGGGCGGCACCAGCATCTTCGAGGCGTTCCTCTGGCAGAGCGGCACGATGACGGGCCTCGGATCGTTTGGCTTCACATTCAGTCAAGCGAACGACGTCAATGGCCTTGGATGGATCGTCGGTAACGCGACCAACGTCAGTGGTGCACCTTCGGTCGCCGTGCTCTGGCAAAATGGCATCGGCTTGAATCTCAACACGCAACTCGACGGCGGCGCGGGCTGGACGCTGCGCAGCGCTGAAGGCGTGAACGACCAGGGCCAGATCGTCGGCTACGGCACGTTCAACGGGCAGACGCGCGCGTTCGTGCTGACGAACGTCGTGCCCGAACCGGCGACCGTCGCACTCGTTGCGACCGGACTCGCGCTCATGGGCCTCGTAGCACGCCGGCGGCGCGCGAGCTGAGGCCGCGTGATGTTGGCGTTCAGTCGCCCGCCGTAACGGTTTTCAGCGATCCCGAAAATCAGGAACTCGCGTCCAGGTTTGGCTGCGTGCGGGAGCGCCAGGCGGCAGGTTTCATCGCTCCGCTGACACTTTCGGATCGACCGGCGGCAAACCCGGAAGGATGCGATCGCCGAAACAGGCCGCGGCGGCGACGACTCCGCAGAACACCAGCATCGCGAACAAAAACCCTGCATTCCGCCGAAACCAGCTTATACCCACGGCGGGCGATCCAGAGCTGGTCATCGCCCAGACTCTGGCGCAGGGCGCCCGGTCCATGCGCCTGCGAAGTGAGGGGATGTCAAAGTCGCCATCGTTGCGGAGTGAGAGAAAGCGGGGTTCCCCAAAGGGTACCAGAATTAATGATAATACATTATCATCTGTGCTTCACGCAATCCTTACCAGCGCAGTTTGCGCGCCATCCGTTTTCTTATGACAACGTGGGACCTTCGCGGCACCGAACGTCTGGTGCTCCTCTGTAATGGCGACACCTGCACCCCCTTGGGTTCCGACGAAATCACGCTGGCGCTGCGTCGCGAGATAGCGGCGCAGGGATTGGACCCTGTGGTGCACACCGCGCGCACCCGATGCCTGGGCCGGTGTGAAGATGCGTGCACGGTGGTCGTGCAGCCGGATAACGTGTGGTATCGCAATGTGACCGCCGAAGTCGCATGCGCGATCGTCCGCCAGCACTTGTTGACAGATAGTCCAGTACTGTCTCATGTGAGCTTTACTGCGGGCGATACTGGGCTAGTGCAGGTCAGTGGGATCCGACCGGGGAAACCGAAACCCGGATCGCGAATGTTGGTGAGTGCCTCCCCCGAGAGTTCAGAAATCGTCTAAACGACGGGCGATCCTGAAGTTCATCCGCGAACTCGTCATGAAAGCCAACAATGGTGGTCGGCTTCTGCGACTCGTCCCGATGGCGCCCGCAACTGCCGTTACGGCGCTCCGCGCAATACCTGCAACGCCGCATCGAGATAAGGATCCCGACCGCCGACACTATCTGCCGCAGTCCATCGCACCGGTACGCGTGGGGAGAGTCCTACGTATTGGTAGATGAAGCCATCTGGCGTTGCCTGCCGTGATTGCGGAACCAGCAGCGCATAGCCATTCCCGTACTCAATGCGCAGCGGATTGCTTCCGTTGCCGATGGTGGTATCACCCACCGTCGTGACTTGCGGCAGCACACGCATCATGCAGATGAAGTCTTCAGCCGAGCTGCCGTTAAACCGATTGGTAATCAACGCCACCGGCCCGGCAAAGCGTCGTGCGCCAGCTGGGTCGAGCGACACCAGCATCGGACTCCCAAAATCCGATCGAGCCGCGCCAGTTCGGAATTGCGAGATGCGATACGTGCGCGATCGATCGTAGAATCGCGAGGCCACGTTGCGCGCGATCCCCTCGTCGCCACCGCCGTTGTCACGTATATCGACAATGATGGCACGAACGCCGACGAGCGCCGTCAATGCGTCTTCGATTTCCGCACCCCATCCGGCACCACCGAAATCAGGAATGGCGATGTACCCAACCTCGGTGCCATGACTCGCCGCGATGCGTCCGTAGCGAATGCGCCGCGATGGCGTGCCCGCCGACGAAACCAGGTAACGTCCCTGCACTGTGTTCGGGTCAAAGTGATGTGGATACGGAATGGGCAATGCCGAGTAACTTCCGTTGGGCGTAATCATGACCGCGTGATAGTCCCCGAGTCGCTGCACCATGCGACCAATCGCACGGTCCGCGTCGCGGCGCGCACCTGCACTGCGGACACTGTCTCGATACACGGAGCGAATCGCGGACCAGTCGGTATTGGCGCGATCAAAGAAGCTGAACTTGGCGTCCACGTCCGCGTGCACGCGATTGAAGAGCGCGAGGGGGTCTGCGGTATTGACTGGTTCGACCTCGGTAGCGGAGCCGCAGGAGGTCATCCCGGCAAGTACGATGGCGGTGAGCACGGTTCGAGCGCACTTGAACCGCGCAGATTTGCTCGGATCCGTGTGCGGATCACGTGGACGTCGCATTGGTGACGAGGTCGATGTCAAGAGTAAGAAAGAGTGCAGGCATCGCGCCGCTCGCGTGCAGCGCGGAGCACGATTGTTTGACGGGCTGACCAACCAATTGGTTGCAAGCCCACTGGCTGTGCGCGATCGCGGTTTCGCCATGCGGCCTCGTCGCGCGCACCGGCCGGGGACTTACTTTCACAGCTCGATTGAGGTTCCGATCCCGCTTATGGTCTTCCTGATGCTCATCACAACCGCCGCGCTCTTTGCCCCTCGTCCCTCCCCATCCGGTGGCGCGTTCATCGCGCCCACTGGCCGACGCGTACGCGGCGCGCTCCATCTGCTGCTCTTCGGTCTGCTCTCCGCCGCCCCACCGCTCGCCGGTCAGGGGGGTGCAACCGGCTCGGTTGGTGACGCGGGCCGCGCGCCCAGCGATGAGCGCGGTGGAGTGCGCCTTGGCACCGGGGGTGAGGTCGCGCTCACGCTCGGCGGTTATTTGCAAGTGGATGGCCGCTGGGTGTCGGGAGCGCTGCAGTCGCAGCCCGATGGCCTGCTGCTACGACGCGCACGTCTCATATTCGATGCCGCCATGCCCGGCGGATGGCACGTGCGACTCCAACCCGACTTTGGACAGGGGCGCGTGCTTGTGCAGGATGCGTTCGTCGGCTTCCAAGGGGCACGCGTCACGGCGCGAATAGGACGTTTCCGGCCCGCATATGGGGTGGAGCGCTTCCAGTCCTCCGCCACATTGCTGCACAGCGAGCGGTCACTTGTGAACTCGCTCATGCCGAGCCGCAGCTTCGGCGCGCAGGTCGCGGTGCAGCACGATGCACTGACGCTCACCCTCGGCGCGTTCCGCACACCGGTCGGCACCGATCTGCAGGTCGTGGACACCGACGGCGATGTCGATGCGCGCGAAGGGTCCGGGCATGAGTGGCTTGCGCGGGCGGCGTGGGCGCGCCAGCGCGGCGCACGATACGCGTCTGCTCAATTCGCGCTGCTCGCCGGACGAGAACGTGGTGAACTGGAGGCCACTGGCGTCTCTCGTCTGCTCACCGTCGGACAGCAACCCTTGCTCGCGTTTCGGAGCGATGGCACGGGCGACGGCACCGCGGTAGCGGATGGCGCGCGACGCCGCCTTTCTGGGGGTGGGTTTCTGGGCAATGCCCACACCATGCTCGCGTTCGAAGGGGCGCTGTTCACACAGGGCGCGCGCGTTGCCGAGGCACGACGAGAAGTGACCGCCGGCGTACTCGCGTGGCGCGGAGCGCATGTGATCGGTGGCACGCGGCGCGTCTCGCAGGAAGTGCTGCCGACCAACAGCCGCGGTGCGATGGACCTTGGCGCGCGCATAGCCATCCTCGGCGTGTGGGGGGAGGACATCGGTCGCGTCATCACGCGACGGTCGGTGACGCGCGCCACGAGCGGTGGTGTGGCCGTGGGCTGGATTCCGACGTCGCTCACGCGCCTCTCGCTGGCCTATGAAGTCACGGTAGTGCCCCCCGGGCGTTCAGTGCGCGAGCACGCGCTGTTGCTGCGCGTGCAGCAAGGATTTTGAGCTTGCGTCTACAAACTTCGTCTTCATGCGACCTGACCATGCTCAGGGATACGGGTCGGTACGGGTCGAACGCACCCCTGCGTGCGGGGTTCTCACGCGGGTGGTGACGGGGCGCGTTACCCCCTTACCGTCGGCCACCCCACCACCCATCCCGACTGGTGCGTCGTCACCACCCGTCGTTCTACCGGATGCCAGGCCAAGCGCAGTACCGGCGATGGCACGAATCCCGCAGCCATCGCGGCCTTGCTGGATGACACCAAGTCCCAGATCAGCAGCTGGCCATCTTCCGCTCCGGTAGCCACCCACAAGCCCTGCCGAAAAAACGCCACGTCGCTTACGGGGAGGACGTGCCCAGGCAAGGAAACTGGCGTCGTTCCTGACGGCCCTTTTCCGCTGAAATTCCACACGGTTCCATACGCACCGCCACTCGTAATCAGCCGCTTGCCTTCGGCGCTCCAGGAGAGACGGAGCACCTTGTTCGAGTAACCACTCATCTCAAGGTCACCCTTCGTTTTCGTTTCGAAGATGTGCACGGCCGATTCCTGCATGCCCGCGGCAAGCCACTTGCCCGTGGATGCCCAGGCATGGCAAAGAAATGATCCTTTCCAGTTGAGGATTTCGACAGGCTCGTCCCGGTCGCGGTGCCAGACCACGGCGCCGCTATATCCAACGGCGGAGAATTGGTTGCCGTTGGGAAGCCACTTGAGGTCGGCGATGGTGCTGCGAAACGCCGGATAGCGGCGAATCAGCACCCCGGAGTCGGTCCAGAGCGCAACATGTGCCCCGGCCGACGTGGCGCACACCGTGCCGTCCGGCGACCAGACCACGTGTTCGACCCACGGGACGGCCCGCCCCTTTTCGACAAGCGGCGCACCGGCTCCGCCGCCAATCGGTTCATCGCTCTCCAGTGTCCAGAAGTGCACCTGACCATCCTGCCCACCCGAGGCGAGGCAGTTGGAATGCCCCGACCAGTCTACGCTCAACGCCCCGAAGCCGTGTGCGGCCCACGTGCGCACGACGCGACCGGTGACGCTGTCCAGAACCAGCACCTCGCCGTCCCCTCCGGCGACGCCGACATATTCACCAGTGCGGTTCAGTGCGAGCGCCAGTGGCGCATCGCCTGTTTCCGTTCGCCATACCGGCGCGATCGCGGGTCCAACGCGCTGGGCGCGTTCCTTCAGGAGGCCAGGCACGCGCGAAACCCCTCCGTCAATTCGGCGCGATCCAGATTGCGACCGATAAACACCAGCTGGCTACTGCGGGGCGTGTCGCCCCACGGCCGGTCCGGACGCCCGTCAAACAGCATGTGGACGCCCTGAAACACGAAGCGCGCTTTCTCCCCACGAATGGCAATGATGCCTTTCATGCGGAAAATGTCGGTGCCTTTGTTCATCAGCAGATCGCCTAGCCAGCCATTCAGTTTTTCCTGATCAAAATCACCAGCAAACTCAAGACCAACCGATGTCACTTCCGCATCGTGCTCATGTTCCGGATTGTAGGCGTGTTCGTTGAGGGCTTCGACGCGTTTACCATGCTGTTCGACGACCATGCCGAACTCGTTTGGATGATGTTGCGTGAACAACGCGTAAGAGCCCGCCTGTGCAATGTGGAGCAGGAAGCGTTTTTCTCCCGCGCGCTGAAGGTGCAGTGCGATGGGTGTCAGTGAGGGTTCAAATCCGGCGCCGGGGCGAATCGCCACGGTGTCGGCTGAAAATTGCACGGCGACACGGTCCTGCACGTCAACCAGTGCGTCAGCACCGGTGTTGGGCACCCGCCATGCCATGATGGTCATTTCAGGATCGGGGCCATCGTTCAGCACGAGTTGTACGTTGCCAGTCTCGAACTCAAACGTGCCGCCCCACTCGAACGGATATTCCGGCTCGAGAAATGTTGGACGGGTGGCGAGTGCCCGGCTAAGATCGAAACCCCCAATGTTCAGCACGTCATCAAGCGGGACCTCCGCATTGGTGGCACGCACGATTCGCGCGACGGCGTTCATGCCGCGAATGCGTCGCTCCAGCCCCGCCAGCTCTTCTTCAGTCGCCAGATCACACTTGTTCAGGATGATAACGTCAGCAAAGGCCAGCTGTTCCTGACACTCGCTGGAGCTGTCGATGTGCAACAACACGTGTTTCGCATCGACCATGGTGACGATCCCGTCGAGCTTCAACTTGCCCTGCATCTCGTCGTCGACAAAAAACGTCTGGGCGACCGGCGCCGGATCGGCCAGTCCCGTGGTTTCAATCAGGATGGCATCGAACCGATCACGACGTCGCATTAACGATCCGAGAATTCGAATTAGGTCACCACGCACGGTGCAACAAATGCACCCGTTGTTCATCTCGAAAATTTCTTCATCCGCATTGATGACGAGATCGTTGTCGATACCAATTTCCCCAAACTCATTTTCAATGACGGCTATTTTGCGACCGTGCTGCGCGGTGAGAATGTGATTGAGCAGCGTCGTCTTGCCGGAGCCGAGGAAACCCGTCAGTACGGTCACGGGAACGCGCGCATCCGTGGGACGATCCGTGCTAATTGGGGCGTCGGGCGCAGCAGCAGTGGTCATGTGGCGATCTCCAGATCGAGTGTATTTGAGATGGAATCAGGCAAGGCGAACGAAGGGGCGGAGACGGGCAGCAACGAGGGAAATCGGTTGAACTGCAGGCTGGCCAGCAGCTCGGGAATGGGTTCCAGCTTTTGGGCATCGCGCGACGCCTCGGCCCACGTCAGCAGCGAGTCGAAGTGTGCCTGCTCAACGACGCCTCCAAGCCAGATAGGGACGGACTCCGACAGCACGCCGACAACGTTCATGAGATCGCAGGGGCCGAGGCACTCCGAAATGGTGAGCTGCACACGCGGATTGAGCCGGCGCGTTTTCCACTCCGCCTTAAGCCAGGCCACCGGAACGGCCGGTTTACCCTTGTCGACACGTCCACAGCAGCAGCCGGTGGCGCACACAAGGAATTGCGCAGCAGCGTGGCGGCGTGTGGTTTTGCGGGCGATCAACATGTCATAGCGTGGCTTGTTTCTGAGTTAGTTAGTATTGATATTGCATTATCATCATGAAGGCAACCGCACCGCTGTGGTTGGCCTGCTGGTTCAATGTGTCCACGGCAGGACGCCGGCATTTCATCGCGTTTCGGCGCAAGGACGGCTGTACCGTGCACATCATGGAAGGGTATTTGCCGCTGGTCCACGCAGCGGCCTGGACTGCGGCCTCGACACCCTTCGTCTGGCATGGGGTTCGCGAGCTGTCCCGGTCGTCCGCACGCAATCGGGACGCCCGGTTTACGATTGCGGCCGCCGCTGCCTTCACCCTGCTCCTGTCTTCCCTCAAGATCCCGTCGGTTGTCGGCAGCAGTTCGCACCCCACGGGAACCGCGCTTGGCACCATGCTGGTTGGCGCGTCCAGTATGGCCGTTGTTTCCTGTGTCGTGCTGCTGTTTCAGGCATTGGTCCTCGCACACGGCGGAATTACAACACTTGGCGCCAACGTGTTCGCGATGGGTGTGGTTGGACCGTGGGTGGCGTGGCTCGTGTACAGGGTTGTGAAGCGACTGGGCCTGTCGACGGTGTACGCGGCGGGTGCGGCGGCAGTGTTTGGTGACTTAGCCACCTACGTCACCACGAGTGTGCAACTGGCACTGGCACATCCGGAAGCGGGAGGGTCGGTTCTGGCGGCGTTCTTTCGCTTTGCCGGCGTATTCAGTTTCACACAAGTTCCCATAGCGCTCCTGGAGAGCGTACTTACGGTCCTGGTGCTGCGCGCGCTCCCTTACGAATCGCTCGCACATTTTTCCAAGCGGCCACCGGAAGCGGTGGGTACGCTATCGTCCGGATGACCGTCCAATCCTCTGCACCGGGGCGTTCTGGCCAGGTGCGTCGATTTACGGCGGTCGCGGCTCTGGTGGCCGCTGCATTTCTCGGACTGGTGTTCGGACCTGGCCGGGGGCTGGGAACCGATGATGCCGTGCGCACGTTGGTCACGCCCTCGTTCGATCCCCGGTTGCCGGGCGCGGTGCGAGCGATTGCGCCACAAACCCAGGCTCAGGAACGGCTGCGTTTTTCGCTGCAGGGTGGAATGGCGTTGCTGGTTTTGGCCGTAGTATTGCTGCGGTGGCCCAAAAAATCGGATGATGCCGACATCGCGGAACGTGATGCAGAGGTTCCATCCGTTGGCGGCTAACGGGGCGTTGCTCTGGGACGCGCACCATCCGCTGGAACGGGGCATCTTGCTGGGAGGGCTGCTGTTGTGTGCGCTGCTCACATTCTCCCCGGTCGGGTCGTTGCTGGTGCTTACGGTAGTCACTGCCGCCGCACTTCTTGTTGGACTGACCGCCTCGCGTTGGCTGGGGATCATTGTCCTTCCCCTCGGTTTTGTCGCGCTGTCGGTGCTTCCGTTTGCAATCGGACGTTACGGGGCATCGCTCGACAGTGCGTTGGCCGGAACTGAGTGGCTTTGGGCGTCGCCGTGGTGGTGTCCAGCTGGCGCGTTGCGTGGTCTGTCGCTTGGCCTTCACGCCATGGCATGCGCCAGCTGCTTGCTACTATTTGCCGCAACCACGCCCCTACACGTGTGTGCGTTGGCGCTCAGGCGACTGGGGGTATCCCCGACGATTTCCGACGCGGTCCTCCTCACAGGCCGTCTCCAAGCCATTTTGCGCGAGCGGTTCACCGCGCGTTCCCAAGCGGCTCGCTTGCGCCTGGGTGATGCTTCCTGGCGGGCCCGATGGCGCACGAGCGGACTACTCGGCGCCGGCTTAGTGATTGATACCCTCGATCGCGCGCAACGCCTGGAGCGCGGTCTCGAGGCTCGCGGCGGCTTCGGCACGGAAAGCGTTGTGGGCACACCGTGGCGATCGCTCTCTCCGAGGCGCATGGCGTGCAATCTTCTGCTGTTGGTAACGGTCGCCGTCTGCCTGGTGCTTCTGTCGTTCGCCAATGCATGAGCCTTTGGCCGCACCGACCCCGCGACTCGTGACCGAGCAGGTTGCGGTTGCGTACGATAGCGAGACCTTGGCTATCCGGAGCTTGTCGTTGACAATTTTTCCGGGCGAGCGGATTGCCATGCTGGGTGCGAACGGCTCAGGAAAGACCACCTCGCTGCTCACTCTTGCGGGGCTGTTACGGTTACGCGCGGGACGACTGCTGCTGAACGGCGAGGCCTACGATGATACGTCGGCCCAGCGACGCCGGTGGCGCATGCACCTTGGGCTGGTTCTCGCGGATCCCGACGATCAGCTGATTGCCCCCATCGTGCGTGATGATGTGGCGTACGGCGTTCGTAACGCTGGGTTGGCGGAGTCCGTTGTCACCGAACGCGTGGATGAGGTGCTGGAGCAGCTGGGTATTGAGTCGCTGCGCGCCCGCTCAGTGCACACATTAAGTCTGGGCGAACGCAAACGCGTGGCAATTGCCGGCGTGCTGGCGCTGCAGCCCACGGTGTTGCTGTTGGATGAACCCACCGCCAACCTCGACCGTTGCGCACGAACGGGATTACGGCAAGTGCTCGACGTCGCTGCCGGTTCTGCCCGCACGGTGTGTATTGCCACGCACGACACGCGCTTCGCGTTATCGTGGGCAACCCGTGTGGTGGTGCTGGAACTGGGTGGTGTGATCGCCGACGGCCCACCCAGTGCGGTGCTGGCCGACCGTGCCCTGCTGGACCGGGCCTGGCTGGACGACCCTCGTTCTTAGAATGCCTTCCCCTCATCAGGAACGATTCATGTACCGCCCAAGCCTTTATCTCGCGGCTGCCGCCGTATTGGGTGCTACAGCGAGCTGGCACTCAGCCAGCGCGCAGTCGCCCCGCATCGCGTTGGTGAATTTACCAACGGGGAATCCCAAGTTCCTGAGTACGTTTCAGGAGTTTGCTCGGAGCGAAGGTCTTGAACTGGTTCGCAATCCCACTTCGACAGACAGTATTTCCGTAGTAGTCAATGTGCGGGAGCCGGTCAGCGCTGGCGTAGCAGCGTGGGTGCGCTCCGGGGGCTTCCTGATTACCGAAATGAGCGGCCTGCGCGAAGCCGCAGCTGCCGGTCTTCTGGACGTCAAGGATGTTTCGTGTGCACTGGTGGCAACGAACACGGCAATCACGTTCACCAGTACCGGGAAATCCCTTGGGCTGGACAGCGGGCTCACCGATCCGTATCGCGACGGCGAAGCGAGCGAATTTTTTTGTAACGGTGAGCTGCGCTCGGCAGGGATCGAGGTTTTGGGCACGCGACCGGGTGCAACTCCCGGAGCTGACCCAATCCCGGCCATTCTCGGGGCGAAAGTTGGCGCTGGGTACGTGTTAGCGTACGGGTTCGATTGGGGCGACGGTTTCGTGCTGAACTCCGAACAATCGAAACGACTGATTCACAATGCACTGTCGTTGTGGCGGTCGGGAAGCCTGAACGGTACAAAGCGCGCTCCGCGCTAGAGCCATTTGCAGCGCTCTTCGCAGCGGCCTTCACGAATCATCCGCAGAGGCATTCGCCGAATCATTCGCACAGGCATGGTCGATGGCGGCCACACACGGATGTGCGTGTCAACGCTAAGGCATTTACACAGCGACTCGTTGAGGGCATTCGCGCAGCCCATCGTTGCACCAGCGGTAGTTGCGGGCCAACGTTCAGATTAAAAATCTGCACCACGTCAGGCGGCGTTGCACAACGCGCACTGTCCGTACAGGACCACTTCGTGGCTGAAGAGCCGAAATCCCGGAGGCGTGAGTTCGTGCAAGTCACCGGGGCAGCCGTCGATCTCAAACACACGCGCGCAAACGTTGCATCGAAAGTGATGATGATGGGCGCCCCCCGACTTCTCATAGCGTGGTGCTTCTCCGGGCAGGTCGACCGGCACTAACCATCCCTCCTCCACCAGCGAATTGATAGTGCGATAGACCGTGGCAATGCCCAGCCGAGATACGTGGGAGCGGCCTTGCTCCCACACCTCGACGGGGCTGAGGGGACGCCCGGTTGCGTCAAACACTTCCCGAATCGCGTCACGCTGTCTGGTGTTTCGTTCCATGACTGAAAAATATGGCCTCAAGCATTCGTCAGCAGCAGTGCCCAAGCGGTCTCGCGGTAAGACTTCTCGAAACAGGCGCACTTAAACAAGTCACGTGATGCCGGCCCCTATGCCCGTCTGCATTTGGTGCGCGCAGCGACGGACCAGCTACGGTCGAACCGTTCCCTGATCCCTGACCACGTCCTTTCCGACTTGCACTGTTTCAGAGACCAGTTGCACCTTGACCGTCACCAACGACGGGAAAAGTTTGGTGAAAGCGAACCGGATATCCTTGCCCGCCAATGGCTTCTTGCAGCTCACGGAATATTTCGCTTGTACGTCGTTGTGATCAGCGCCTTTGTGCGCCTCGCCACCGACCCCGACGGAAACGGGTGTCACCACACAGCCAAGTGATGGATCGAAGCGCATCAGCTCATTGCCGCGCTTGCTCAAAATGTCAAAAGCCGCCTGCTGTTTCGCCTTCTCGGCTGGAGTGCGCGGTGCGTGCTCAAATCCATAAAGATCGTCGCCTGGTGCGATGAACAGCAGCGTACCGGTCGTGCTTTCCAGCCCAATGTCCAGTTGCCCCAAACCGTGCGTGTGCGCGTGTCCTTGGGCTGCACTGGCGGAAGCTTGCACCAGTGAGACCGCCGCACACAACATCATCCATCGATGCGTATTCATCAACTGAAACCTGTGTTCGAGGTGTTCGGGAATTGGCGGGAAGCGCAGGACAACCATCGCGTACATCAATATGAAACGCTTGTCTTGTGATTTTGTTGCGCGTCAGTTCTCCCGCGCGCCGCAACTACGCGTAGTCGTGAGGGGTGCGCTTTGGCTAAGCCTAACCCGAACGATTGTCCGTCCATTCACGCGCGCTAAAGCCCCATCGGTTGTGTTAATCGGACCGTCGACCGATTTGTGGTGTGCAATGTGCCGTGAACGGCTAGGGTTCGCGCATGGCCACATCTGCCCTCATGCTCGAGAAGGCTCCCGCTCCGTTCGCATTACCAAAGCCGCTCCGGAAGCGCGCCCGCGGACTGCTCGACCAGCAACTCTGGAACTTCGGATGCGACGCACGCAATACGGCGGGCAATCTCCTGCTCGACTTCGGCTTTCATCGAAACAGACCTGCAACGTTCGGTCTGGGCAGCACTGCGTATTCGTTGAATGGTGCGGACTTTGAAACGTATCTCGTCATCTGGGGATTCGGCGTGTTTGCCGGCAACAGGCATGAAGGTGTCTTTCTCCGTCGTTTCAACTTCAAGCCAATGCTGGCGTCGATCAAAGAGCCAGTCATTCAGGTTCACTTACCAAAGAGCATTCGGGCGCGTTCGCTGACGACGTGCACGTTCGGTCAGACGCGACGGGAGCAATTGGGCGAACTACTGCAAACATTTGCGCGGTACGAATTGTGGGTGTCAGGAACGCACGGTGCGGGGTACCGCGAAGCCTGCCTGCGCGAGCGCCCGTCGCGCGCACGGAGAGAGTCTGTGCCACCGACGCAAGTGGCGGAGGCCTGGCGAGAAATAGCATCGTACCTGGACGGTCCTGTTTTACCATGACCAGCCAATCTGTTTTGGGCTCGTTTCTGCAACAGCGGGCACTGCGTATTGCGAGATTGCTGCTCTTGTTTTTGACGGCCCTCGCGTGCATCGCGGCCACTATGTATGCGCAACAGAACGCGGCAGCACCCGTCAGCGCGGGGATTGTCGATCCGCCACCGGAACGCGTGCGAATGAGTGCGCAGCGGACGACTGAGGCCATGCGCATAGACGGGCAACTTGATGAATCCGCATGGAATAGTGCGCCAGCTGTGCGCAATTTCATGCAAATTGAGCCCAAACAGGGCGTGCCCAGCAGTTATCAAACCAGCGTGCGCGTCCTGTACGACGACACAAACCTCTACTTCGGATTCTTTGTCGCAGACTCACTTGGCCGCGATGGCATTCGCGTGCGCAGCCTGCAACGAAAGTTTGCGGATGGCTCCAATGACTATGTGGGCGTAACGCTTGATGCGTTGCACGACGGTCGCACGGTCGTGGACTTCCGCATCACTCCCTACGGCAACCAAAGTGAGCTGCAAGTGTTCGATGACGGCGCGCGAACGAACTCTGACTGGGAAGCGGTTTGGAAAACGCGTACGGTCATTTCGGACAGCGGTTGGACGGCCGAGATCAGTATTCCGTGGGCGACGTTGCGGTACAAGTTGGATGGGCAACCATGGGGTGTGAATTTTTATCGGAGTGCACGACGCACGAATGAAACGAGTGGTTGGCAGCCGTGGCCACGGGCCTTCAGTCAGCATCGCATGGCGTTCGGTGGCCTGCTGGAAAATCTTGAGCCGCCTCCACCGCGTCGCAATGTTCGCTTACGACCGTACGTCGTCTCACAAACGCGGCGTTCTGCTCCGGATAATTTCGCCTCGCCTCGGACGTCGCTTGGTGGCGAAGGCACGTGGGCCATCACGCCGAATACCGTGTTTGATGCGACGGTCAACACGGATTTTGCGCAAGCCGATGTTGACCGGCAAGTCGTGAATTTGTCGCGGTTCTCCGTGTTCTTTCCGGAGAGGCGTCAGTTTTTTCTGGAGAATGCGTCGGTCTTTGAAACCGGATCGCCGTCGGGCTTTGAAATCGAGCCATTTTTCAGTCGACGCATTGGATTGTCGGACGCTGGCTCTCCGGTCGCCATCAAGGGTGGGGGGCGCGTCGTGCATCGCGACGCGGGCGGTTCACTGGCCGCGATGGTGGTACATCAAGGCGGAGACGCAAATGATCCGTCCGCAACCTTTGGCGTTGGGCGCTTCAGTCGGAACGTTGGCAAAGTGGGAAACATCGGGCTGCTGGCCGTTGGGCGGCATGATTCGCCCAATGGGGTCACCGCATCGCGCAATTCGGGCGTCGCAGCACTTGACGGTTTCACGCGATTCGGGACATCGGCATCGCTGAATGGCATGGTGTCCATGACATCCGCCGACAGCGCGGGTCACCGCGGTTACGCGGGGCACTACTACCTGCAGCGTACGACGTCGTCGCTGTACGCGGGTCTCGTTGGGGGAGCCACATCGAAGTCGTACAATCCCACAACGGGATTCGTATCCGGAACTGATCTGCTGTTCACCAGTCCGGCGCTCATTGGCGACTGGCGTCCAGGCTGGCGTCCACGGTTCATCCGAAATTTCAAACCAGCGCTCGTTGCGAATGTTACGCACGTCGCCAGCACGCTCGGCTTGCAACAGAGCTTTCTGGAGACGTATGTGGATGTCATTTTTCAGAATGGTGCGTTGTTGTATCCCGATGTGCAGCGCCATGGACAACATCTCGCGTCGAGTTTTTCGCCAGTGCGCGGCGTGGTCATCCGGGCCGGCAATTACACGTACACGCGCGGCGTCTTCTTCGCGAGTTCCAACAGTGGCGCGCCGGTTTCAGCGACGATAGTCGCTTCGACAGGAGGCTTCTATGATCGCTCGCTTGATGCAGTGAGCACGACGATTCGATCCAGCCCAAACGCGCATTTTACTGGAGCGATTGCGCACACGTACAACCGGTTTCACGGCAATGGTTCGGAAGCGCACAACCACCTGCTGATTCCGGAAATGCGGATCGCTTTCAACCCGCGCGTGCAGGCAACGGCATTCTATCAACTCAATAGCGATGCCCAGCGCGGTGTGTTGAATGCGCGATTCTCCTGGGAATTCAGCCCGCTGTCGTATTTCTTTCTGGTGTGGAACGAACGACGCGATATCGGCGATCTTGCGCGAAGCCCTGCCACCACGCCCACAGCGCAGCAACTGGTGGCGAAGTTTACATGGCTTCGACAGTTCTGAGCAGGTGACATGGCGGGCGACGGTTCAGTCGTCCGCTGCGAGTCGCTCGACACATCGCAAAACGCTGCGCGATGACGATACGCAAGAGAACCGAAGTGATCGGCAGTTCACTCGTAGGTGTTCCCTGCCATATCAAACAAGCCGTACTCATTGGCAGGAACCTCCAAACGGGTGCGAGTGCCGCGTATCCATCGTCGTAGTGTGGAATAAAGTCCCAAGACGGAATGCGAGCATGCGGCTGCTCGTCAGGACCATTGGCTCGGGCAACGCGGTCTTGTGCGGGCAGGGATTCAGAGCCCCATGGAAAACGCGCATTTGCCCTCCCGCCGCGCGCGGCTCGTTCCCACTCGGCTTCCGTTGGCAAACGCCCACCGTCCCAGGCGCAAAACGCCTCCGCATCGGCAGGCTCGACCTGCACGACCGGCCAGTCTGGATTCGCTGCGGAATCCGCGTGCAGCGGGCGTCGCCAACTCAACCCCGGGCGCCATTCCCCATCGGGCGCGCGCACGTCAGCGATGCGACCGCGCCCCGTTCGTTCCGCTGTCGTCAGATATCCTGTCTGCTGCGCGAATCGTTCAAACTGTTTCAAGGTTGTTTCCGTAGTCGCGAGCAAATACGGGCGTGAGGGCAACACGGCGTGTTGTGGTTTTTCGAAAGTGTCGCACTCGATATCGCCCGCAAGACACCCCATCAGGAATTCACCCGCCGGGATTTCTGCATACGTTACGCCGGATGCAGGGGACGTGATCTGCCTGACCATCCGCGTACTGCAGGCAATGACCGTGAGACCCAGGGCGAAGAGAACGACGCGTCGCTTCCGCACTACGCCCACACGCTGAAGCGCAGCCGCAAAGTGCGGGCGGCGCGTTGCGCATTGAGGCCCGGCCAGACGCTGTCTCTGTAGCGAGAGTTCCGCACGTTGTTGATGTTGGCCGCGCTGAGGATGCCATTTCTGCGCCAGCTGATGGCGCCGTCGTGGACAGTGTACCCACTTGCGCGGCTGAAGTCGCACGGGTCGCATCATACGTTGATTCAGAATTCCAACGTTTCGCCACAAGCGTTCAAGGACCGGCGTGACGCGTGTGTTGACTTTTACGGCCCGGGTGCTCCAGGCGCGACATTCAGCCAAACCTCCAGACCATCGGTTGTCACGGAATGACCATCCATGCGCGAAATGTTGAAATGACCCTGGGTGCGGCGCTACCTCTTCACGCACTTCGGTGTTCAGTCTTTCTGCCAAGCGATGTCGACACTACTCTCCCGACCAATTCTCACACTCTGGCAACCATCCTGCAAAATTGCAGCGCTGTTGCTGTCGTTGACATTTGCGAACGCACCGAAAACACTTGGCGCACAACCGGGCGTGAACGGCCAGCAGGACGCAGCGGCCCCGCGCACCGTGAAGGCAAGGCCTCTTCTGTGGGACTCGCTCGCGCCCGGGGCATTTGCAGTGAGCTTTCGCCTGCAGAACGTCAGCGACTCAACCCGGCGTGGCTTGAATGCCACCGGGCGATCACTGCAGCTGAGCATGTGGTACCCAAGCCCGAAAGGTGTGCAGGCTCGGCCCCTCAAGTTCGGCGATTACGTCCGATATTTTCAGTTTGCCGCCAACGCGTCGGGGTCGACGCGTTGGCAGACAGCCTACCAGCGTTCATGGTTCCCCGGAGCCAGTGCGCATGCGGTTGCCACATTGCTGGCAACTCCGGTGTACGCCGCGCGCAACGCCGTCGCGGCAGAAGGCCGATTTCCGGTGGTGCTGTACATACCCGCCTTGGGGGGCACTCCGCTCACGCACACCGTCACCTGCGAATTCCTGGCAAGTCATGGGTACGTCGTTCTCAGCATTCCCGCGACCGGCAGCACCGAATTGGGTCAACCCTTCGACGAAGCTGGTCAGGAAACGCTGATTCGCGATTTCGAGTTTGGCCTTGGGATTCTGGCCCGAAATCGTTTCGCCGACGTCAGTCGCATCGGGGTGATTGGGTTCAGCATGGGCGGCGGTGCGGCGCTGCTCACAGCCATGTCCAATGTTCTGGTGAGGCTTGTGGTCAGTCTTGACGGAACCATTGGATGGACCGACGCCCAGTCGCTGGTCCGGAAATCCGCGCGGTATTCTCCACCAGCCATGCGCGTTCCGCTCTTGCACTTTGGGGTCGCCGATGACCCGGAAAACGATCTGTCGCTCATGAAGGAGCTGACGCTGGCTCCAAGAACCGTTTTCTTGCTGCGCGAAGTGGATCACCACGACTTTATTGCACGAAACGTGATCGCCAAACGGGTAACCGGTAACATCACGAACTCCGCGCGACAGGGATATCTGTTTACGACGCGCACGTTGCTCGACGCACTGAATCACGCCGTGCGCGGCGCAAGTGTGTTGTCACCCACAGACTTGTTGACGGCCGGACTCGCGCCTGAGACATTTGCCGACCGCGCTGATATCCCTGCATTGACTCACATTCCCATTTCCACCGACATTGCTGAGATGCTATCGCGTGGCGCCACATTTCAGCGCGGCATGGAACTGTACGAGCGGGCTCGCCAAGCGCTGCCCACGAGCTACCCACCGGCATCGGTCGCGCAGCTTGAATTGGCGGGCGACCGTTTAACGTCAGACAAACGCGTCAACCTCGCCACAAGAGTGTTCAAACTTCTTGAGCGCGACTATCCACTCAACGATAAAGGTTCAATGGCCCTCGGACAGTTATACCAACAGGTTGGTGATACAGCGTGCGCCCGGAGTGCATTTGCCGAAGCGCTGCGACGGAATCCAGCAAACAGGAGCGCCACGCAAGCTCTGCGCAAAGTAGAAATGTTGCCAATCAGTTCGCCATGTTGAGTCGTATGCAGCGAGGTTCTGGTGCGCGACCCTCGGTTGCCTTGATGGTGATCATTGGGCTGTTCATCGTCGGCGCCTGTGCCGGACGTCAGCCGTCCTCCGGAATAGAGCCGCGCGTCCGAACCAGCGCAGCTGGTTGTTTCGTCACCGAAGGGCTCACCGCCGCGCGCCAGCAACTTGCGGCGAACCTCCTCCTGCGCGCTATGGACAGCGAGGCGCTCTACACGATTGCGGCACCCATCAAACCGACCAGCAGCGGATTCGCGGATTTGCGATTGCGTGTGCGACCAACGGTCGACAAAGTCATGGTGGACTCACTCGCCGAATACAACGCGGTGCTTCCGGCGCTTTCGTGCGGCAACATTGTGGCGGAGCTGTCGGTGTATGGCGCTGTGCTGCAGGGAGGCCGGGATACCACCGTTCGCCTGCGGTATGTGTCGTTGACGATGGTAAACCGCGAGACACTGCGGCAAACGATTCGCCTGCACGCCGACTTCTTTTCGACATTGGCGATCGTTCCCGCCAGCAACCCACTCAGTGTGTTGGGCGCCGTTGAATACGCCGACCGTTCCCCCCGGTGGCGTGGTTACGGCTACCTCTTCGGATACCCTGACGATGCTGTGGATTTCTTCGTGCGATCGGGGGAAAAAGGCGATTCAATCGATGCCGTCACGCGGGCCGCCGGACGTACAGGGTCGTACGTTGAACCGCGCGATTTCAGATTGATCGAGACATTCCACAAGACGCCCGAATGCCAGAACTGTGCGCCAACTCGGCCGAGTTTCGTCTACGCCGTTTCGAAGGGTGCCGCACTGAGTTCCGGTGACCGGGAGTTATTGGCGAGAACGGCTCCGGTGTACGCGGAGTACGCCAAGCGTCGGGCCGAGTTTGTGGGTGAGCGCAAAGAAGGGATTGTTGCGCTGCTGCGTGCCTGGAATGCCGAGAACTGGCATGTCCGTCCATAGGGCGTTAATCGCCACTCATATCCCGGAAAGCGCTATTCAAGGCGGCCAACTTGGCCATACTTCAATTGCGCCTATATTGACCGCCTGATCGCCATCCGGCTGCTGAACGACCGGGCGATCGGCCCATCCCGCTGAGCCCAGTCATGTCACCGCCCGTTTTCGCGACCACGATTCATCTGGCAGGGTTTGTCACCGGCATTGCGCTGTACGGCATGCTGCTCGTCATGACGGCGCGCTTCAATGCCGCGGAATCGGGTGCGAAGGACAGCGAACTGCACCACATCGGGTTGCATGGCCTGATGCCCTACGGCGTGGCGGTGCTTGGTCTTGTGTGGAACGTGATCGCGCTGCTGTTCTACGCGCCCACGGATTTTGGTGTTGGGTACCCCAATCCATGGCTTGGCGCTGTTGGCTTTGCTGCACTGGGATTTCTTCCCGCCGTGGTCGTGCATTCGGCGGTACGCCAATCGCCATTCCGAGTCGGTCGATGGCTGACGGGGCTAGCGTATGCGCTCAGCGCGGTGGGGGGCGCGTTTCAATTCTACAGCGCCGCCGCCGGTCTGATGCCGTCACGCACAGGCCTGCGCATCATGACGGTTGGGTACGGTGCGATTCTGGCGGTGCTGCTCATCATCACAATTCGCGCGCGTCAGGGGTGGCAACGATCGCTGGTGGTGGTCGCGCTGGCCGCATTCTCCGTCTCCGCGCTGCACTTAAGCCGCCCGGAAGTGAATTCGGCCTCGTGGCCCGTGGAGTTGCTGGGCCATCACGCGTCACTGCCGTTGATCCTCGTCATTCTGTATCAGGACTATCGTTTCGCGTTTGCGGATCTCTTTCTTCGGCGTGCGCTGTCGTTGCTGGTGCTGGTGGCGGTCGCAGTATCGTTGCATGGCCTCATATCGGACAGCGGCGCGAATAGCGTCGAGACTCTGCTGTCAACGACGCGGCACATCACGCTGTGGGTGCTGACCGCCCTGACCTATCCATTCGTTCAACGCGCTGTCGGATGGTTTGTGGATCGCGTGGTCCTTGATCGCGTTGATTACGAAAATGTGCGTGAGCAGCTGTCGGACAGATTGCAACAGACCACAAACATCGAGGAACTGCTCGACGCGGCCGCTGCAGCAATCTCCGTCGCACTCGGTGCGCGACGCGTGACGACGGCCGTTGAAGACCAATTGACGCCAACACATTCCGCAAGCGCTCTGCCGCGGGACCTCGTGCGTGTACGCATTCCAACGGTTGACGCGCCGCATTTCGTCATTCGCATTTCAAATCTTGCCGGCGGACGCCGTTTGCTGTCGGATGACCGTTCGCTGCTTGATTGGTTAAGCACGACATTGGCGCGGCGCATTGATCTGGTTCGCGTCACGAACGAACGCTTCGAACGCGATCTGCGGGAAACGGAAATCCTCCGCCTTGCCACGGAAGCAGAATTGGCCGCGCTCCGAGCGCAGCTGAATCCGCACTTTCTGTTCAACGCGCTCACCACGATCGGCTTTCTGCTGCAAACTTCTCCCGAGCGCGCGCTGCAGACCTTGTACCGTTTGACGCATCTGCTGCGCGCGGTTCTACGTCGCTCCGCGGGTACGTTTGTCACACTCGGCGAAGAACTCGAACTGGTCGAATCGTACCTGGCGATCGAGACGGCGCGATTCGAAGAACGACTGACCGTCACGATTGAGGTGCCCGAAGCGTTGCGGTCGGCGCGCATTCCTCCGCTGCTGCTGCAGCCGTTGGTAGAGAACGCGATTAAACACGGCATTGCTCCACTCGCGCGTGGAGGCGCGGTAACAGTACGCGCGAAAGTCGTGTCGGAAATACAGAACGGTTCGACGACTGAAATGCTCGTGCTGGACGTCATCGATACGGGCGCTGGGTTGAGCCAGGCGGGATGGAAAACCCTGGAGGGCGTCGGTCTTTCCAACATCGAGGCGCGCCTCAGTCGCTACTACGGTGCCGCCGCCAGTTTTGCGCTGACGGCGGGCTCGGATCGTGGCGCGCGGGCACAAGTTCGTGTACCGCTTCACACGGTCATCAAGACAGATGCGGTCCTGATGGCCGCCAGTCAGCATCCTATTTTTCTCTCTCATGCGAAACAATCATGACTGACGCACTACCCCGACATATGCCGGCGCGCGCGAGAGAAGAAGTGCAACGTGTGCGCGTGGTGATTGCCGACGACGAGCGTCCGGCGCGTTTGTTTCTCGAGTCGTTGCTGCGCAGTTATGAGGACGTCGAACTGCTTGGTTCGGCCAGCAACGGTACGGAAGCGGTGGAACTCATTGAGCACCATGCACCCGATCTCGCGCTGCTCGACTTGCAAATGCCGGAGTTGGACGGGTTTGGAGTCGTACGATTAGTGCGAAAGAAGTTTCAACCACTCTTCGCCTTCGTGACGGCATTTGACGAATATGCGGTGAGTGCGTTTGAGTCCAACGCGATAGACTATTTGCTAAAGCCAATTGAACCGTCCCGTCTCCGCCAGACCATATCGCGGGCGCATGAGCGGCTGGAGCACGCCGATTATCGGCACGTGGAAGCGGCACGGATAAAAACCGTAGCCGGCGACATCGAAAAAACGCTGGCCCCCACCGGCTACTTGCGTCGCATTCCGGTCCGTCGCCGCGACGATATTATCATCGTACCCGTCGACGATATGGCCACCATCGTCGCCGACGGCGAGTTGCTGCACATCACGACGATTACTGGAGAACGTCACGCGATCACCTACCGCCTGAAGGACCTCGAGCTTCGGTTGGATCCGACGCGGTTCGTGCGGTTGTCGCGCGGCGCACTGGTGGCCATCGACCAGATTCAGAAGATAAGCCCCATGCCCGGCGCAACGTACATGGTGACGCTCAAGAACAAAATTCAGCTTCCCGTCAGCCGGATTCGGGCACGGGTGTTGCGAGACGAACTTCTCAGGCTCTGAAGCGGAGAATTTCCGCGCGCCGTTCATTGGGCGCCAGTAACCATTCGTTGCCCTCTCACGCCCGTTCAGAAGAAAATTGATGAATGCGGGGTGACCCCACAGCAGGCTTCGGGTCATGCCGAACCGCTCGCGTAACGTTTTCGCCGTCTTACTGCCCGTCGCTGCCTTCGTCCTCGGCCAGCTCGGGACACCGTGTCGCGCGTCGGCGCAGGAGGTGCGAGCGGGGCTGCAAGTGCGCCGGGAGCTCTTTGGAGTCGTCACTGACTCGGCTACCAAACAACCGCTGTCTGGTGTCGCGGTCGCGGTTGCCGGCACTGATATGGTTGCGCGCACCGATGACGCCGGGCGTTACCGACTTGCCGGATTTTTTCCGAATTCCGTTTCGCTGGTCGTACGCGAAGTCGGATTCGCCGCGACTACAATGCGCCTCACGCTGACGGCGTCCGTTGTCGAAGCCAACTTTGCGTTGGCGAAGCGAGTGGTTCAGCTGGAAGCCGTGCGCGTGCAGGACGATTCGGTGGCGCGATTCCTGGCAACGCAGCAGGCGACCGCGATCATGAGTGCGAGCGAAGTGCGCGAGAAACGTGGGCAGACTATTGGTGAAACGCTCAAGGAATTGCCCGGCGTTGCGGTCATTCAATACGGGCCCAGTATCGCGAAGCCAGTGGTGCGTGGATTGTCTTCGCAGCGCATTGCAACAATCAACGGCGGCGTGCCGCAAGAAGGACAACAGTGGGGTGGGGAGCATGCGCCGGAAATTGATGCGTTTGCGGCCAACGAAATCGAAGTCATTCGTGGTCCGGGAACGTTGCTGTATGGTTCTGGTGCGATTGGCGGTGTGGTCCGCGTAAAACCCCGTCCGCTTCCGACGTCTGGATTGCTCGATGGCGAAGTATCAACGAACGCGTTCCTGAACAACCGACAGGGCGCCGCGTCCCTGATGCTGGAAGGATCAGAACTTCGGTTGCCATGGCTCGGGCAATTGGGGTGGCGCACGCAAGTAACTGCGCGTAAAGCGGGTGATGCGAAGGCCCCGCTATACTACCTGCCGAATACCGGATTCCGCGAACTCGATTACAGTGGCATGCTGGGTATGACGCGAAAGTGGGGGCAGTCCGACATTACGGTCAGCCACTTTGGCACCAATCTTGGTCTGTATGTCGGCGCGCACGTCGGCAATCTCGACGATCTCGCGCGTGCCATGCAAAACGCCTACACCACCGACACCTTCTCCTACCACTTAGGCACGCCAAAACAATCAGTCACGCACGATCTGGTTGCGTGGCATACGCACGTGTTGTTGGCCAACAACTCACGGGTTGAAGTCTCGTACGGTTTTCAGCACAACAATCGCCGCGAATATGACAGCCGGGGTTTTGCGGCAGGAACCGGGCGCCCTGCGTTTGCCTTGGAGCTGTTTACTCATTCGCTCGACCTGCAATACCACCAACCCGAAACGTCGCGGTTGTCCGGTGTGTTTGGAGTGAGCGGCTTGCGCCAGGGCAATTTGTCGCCCGGACGATCGTTTCTTATTCCGCAATATCGTATTTATTCCGGCGGTGTGTTCGGCTTGGAAACGTTCGAACTCTCGCAGCTGACGCTCACGGCCGGCGCGCGCTTCGACTACCGCTACCAGCATGCCTATCAGTACGGAGCGCCCGTTGTTATCAGCCCCAACGACGAGCGCAGCTATGCCGGTGGTTCGGGTTCGTTGGGAGTGACGTGGCACCTATCGAACAGCTGGTCGTTGGCGAGCACGGGCGCGTTGGCGTGGCGTCCACCTAACGTAAACGAACGGTTCAGTCAGGGCGTACATCACGGCACGGCGCAGTATGAAATCGGCGACTCGTCGCTCACGCCCGAGCAGTCGCTCAACGTGGACGCAACGCTGCGGCATCAGGGCGCGCGCACGCGAGTCGAGCTGAGTGGGTACGTGAATCGCCTCAACGACTACATCTTCCTCGAACCGCGCGAACCAGTGGCGACGGTGCGCGGATCGTATCCCGCGTACAACTATGCCAGCGCGAATGCTCTGTTGCGTGGTGCCGAAGTTACGCTGCAGTACGCGCCCAGTTCGTGGGTGCAGTTGTACGTGAACGGGAATGTCGTGCGAGGTCTTGATCGTGCGTCGCGCACCCCGTTGTACGACATGCCGGCTGATCGCGTGACAACATCAGCGCGATTCTTTGCGGCATCGAAGCGCAACGTCACGGCGCCCTTCCTTGAAGTGGGCGGCACGCTGGTGCGACAGCAGGACCATGTGCCGCTGGTAACCATTTACCGCCTGCCAACTTCGGGCTATGCGCTTCTCAATCTCGAATTGGGCGCGACGGCAATCCGACTTGGGCGTATCACTGTGCAGCCCAATCTCTCGGTGCGCAACGCGCTCGACGTGCGCTACCGCGACTACCTCAGCCGATATCGATTGTTCGTCGACGATACTGGCCGCGATGTCGTGCTCAGAATCACCGCGCCATTTGGCAGCACCCACAAACCGACCTGAGCGTCGCGTGTTCAAGTTGCCGCGACCTCATGCAGACCCTCGTTGTTTCGCCCCGCCCATCCCGTTCAGCTTTCACACACCTATCCGGAGTTTTGCATGCGTTCATCATGGTTGACCATTCGTCGCTATTCGTCGGTTGCTGTAATACTGTCGGCCGTCATTGCCGGCGCCTGTGACAATCCCGCGGCACCCATCGAAGGAGCGGGCGACCCCGAAAACATTTCGCGCGTGACGGTGAGATTGACGCCGACATCGGGAGTATCGCAGACGTCTTTCCGCGTCGATCCCGACGGCACCACCTTGCCGCTGCCAGTAGGAGCGGCGCAGGGAACGCTTGCGTTGGTCAAGGGCATGACATACGCGGGCACAATCACCTTGCTGAATGATCTCGATCCGAAAAATGTCATCGACATTACGGCTGAGGTGCGCAAAGAAGCCAACTTTCATCGGTTCTTCTACACCTTGACGTGCGCCGGCGTGACCGTACCGGAAGCTGGTCTCGATCTCGATACCCAGTCGCCGACGAAATATCCGGTGGGTATCAATTTCCAACTGATAGCGGCGGCAAGCGCAGCCACCAGTTCGAGTTGCACGCTCAATGTCAGACTCCATCACTTTGAATCCGCGAAAGGAAACGGGCTAGGTTCGGTGTTTGACACTGATCTGTCGATCGATTTTCCCGTCACGGTGAATTAAAACGTTTCGCCGCTGCCTTCGCCGGATGATGAGCGAGTATCGGTGATGGGAAGACGCAGGCGGTTCGATTCGTGGAACGACTGGAATCGCCTGCGCTTTACTTTGAAACCAGATACGAGGAACACCATGTCGGATCGCGAACGCCGGAAGGCGTTTCGCGATCTGACGCGCTTTATGATCGGACTGCTGGTTGGTGCCGTCGTTTTGTTGATGATGGTCGCGTATTCTGCGCAATTGAAAAATGACAAATCGTCGGTTGCATTGCAGCGCGCCTTGCGGCACCCCGATCCCGCAATACGGGAACGCGCACTCCGAATTATCGCGCGGGACAGTCTGATGCAACGCGTTAACTGCGCGACACTTGTCTCGCCCATTCTCGACCCAATTGACCGCGTGCGAAGCGCGGCCATGCCTGTCGTTACAGAGTCACTCACGGGCGACCGGTGTGATCGGCAAATTTTTGCGGCGTTGGACACCTCGCCTTCGACCGCCAGTCGCATGCTGCTGCTGCAGGCCATAGCGGCGTCGGGCCGGTCACTTGGAAACATCGGACATACAGCGCTGCTCCGCGCGCTCGAAAATGATTCCGCGACGCGGGGATTTGCTGCCATGGCACTGGCAAGCACATCCGACAGTAGCCCAACAACCCTGCGCGCACTCAGGCGGGCTTTTCGTTCAAATACCGGATCGGCGCGCGGGGAGGCGTTGCTGGCATTGTTATCGCTGGAACCCAAGTGCGAGAATGAGCGATTGCTTGAACAAGGTTTTGAGGACAGCGACGCCGAAGTTCGCGTATTAGCAATGCAGGCCTGGCGACGGTTGCTGAACAATCCGCACACGCGCTGTCCGAACGTTTCAACAGCGTTGGAGATGTTGCTACGCGACAAGCAGTGGCGCGTACGCGCCACCGCGGTCGGGCTGATACTTGAACACGGAACGGCCCGGCAGCGCGAGCTACTGCGCCCATTGCTGACTGACAGCGTTGCAGAAGTGCGTCAGACGGTGAAACTTGGCTTGGAACGCTTGCAGCTACAGTGAGACGGTGAAGCGCGAGTGCCCCCCATTGCGGTCGCCGCTATTGGCTACCGCGGCCCAGTAGCGTAAGCAACGCGTCTAACCCAACGCCAACCGACACCGGCGCCTCCTCACTGCTCCGCACTTCCCAGTGCTGCGAAGCATCGATCGTAATGGACAGCTCAGCGCCGTCGGTTACCTTCCAGCCAAGACGTAGCAGCGCGTGTTCGGTCCAATGCCGTGTAGGTTCTGGCCCGCGAACGCTTATGGCCCGGCCGCCTGATTGATGCACGCGAAAGTTTCCGTCGTTGATGTCAAATTCGACGCCCTCGGCTGCAAACGCCGCCGCAAACGTCCCGTTGAGAATCAGTGATTCCGGTATTCCCGTCGCGAGAGTCCCATCACGCGGCAGTAGCCAGATTCTATCGGCAGAACGCAACGCCAGATCGAGATCGTGGGTCGAAAGCAGAACGGCGCGGCCGGCCTCTCGCGCGAGACGACGCAATGTATGCATCGTTTCCACACGTCTGGGCAGATCCAGGAATGCCGTTAGCTCGTCCAATATCAGTACGCTGCTCGCCTGCGCAAGCGCGCGAGCCAGTAACAAACGCTGTCGTTCGCCATCCGACAATTCACCAATCTGACGGTCGCGAAACGCACTCGCGGTCGCCATAAGAAGCGCTTCTTCGATGCGCGCGGTGTCATTCGCTGTGAGCGCACCGAGCCATCCGGTGTGCGGATGTCGGCCAAGCGCGACCAGCGCGTATCCGGATAATCCAGTCGCCTGGAGGCGCTCGGTAGTGACGATGGCGATACGTTGGGCGCGCTCGCGCACGGACAACGATTGGATCGCGACACCATCAAGCAGCACCGTTCCCGCTAATGGCTGCAACGCCCCGGCCAACGTGTTCATCAGCGTGCTTTTTCCGGCACCGTTCGGGCCCAGCAGGCAGACCAGCTCGCCCGGCGCAAGAACAACATCGATGTTGGCACAGACGCTACGCGTCTCGCGGCCGATCCGATACCCGACGGTGAGCGCGTGTGCCGTCAGCGTTCCGTGGGTACTCACGTGTCACCGTTCACGGCGCCAGATTTTCGCAGCAGCATCCAGATCACCACGGGTGCGCCGAGTACCGACGTAATGGCGTTGAGGTGCAGGATGCGATTACCAATTGGTACATGCGCGAGGAGGTCGGCGTACATCGCCAACGCCGCGCCGAGCAACAGCGTAGCGGGCATGAGGAATCGATGTTCGGTACTCGCAATGATCTTGCGCGCGATTTGAGGAACCGCGATATCGAGGAACGCGACTACTCCGCAAAAGGCCGTGGTGGCACCGGAGAGCAGCGCAACGGCCGCCAATGCAACCCACCGTATCTGGCGCACGCTCACGCCCATCGATTCTGCGTAACGTTCCCCAAGCGTTAAAGCGTCAAGGGATTTCATCAACGCGACCGCCAGTAGCGCGCCGATCAGCAGGACCGGGAGCAGCACACGAAGGTTTGACCAGGTCACTCCACCAAAATTCCCGTCGTTCCACGCCTCCCACACTCGCCCCTGATCTTCCGAGACGAGATGCATCAAGACGCTCGAAGCGCCTGTGGCAAGGAACGTGATCATCACACCAAGCAGCAGCAGAGAGACCGTACCAACACGTCGAGCCGCCAATGCCATCGCGCTGAGGGCCAGTAGCGCCCCCACACTGGCACTCAGTGCGACGCCAACGCTTCCGGGTATACCGAGTTGCGCCGGCAGGAAATAGCCGCTCCACGACACCGCGACGATCATCAGCGCGACACCAAGGCGCGCGCCGCCCGTGACACCGAGGAGCCACGGACCGGCCAGCCGGTTGCGAAACAATGTTTGCAACACAAGTCCACTCGCGCCCAGCGCCGCGCCGCCCGTCGCGGCCGTGAGTGCGCGCGGCAGGCGCACCGTTTGCACGATGGTGCGCCAGCTTTCGTCAGTCGACGCACCACCGGAGAGGATGCTGACGACGTCGGAGAACGGAATGCGTACGGTACCGACCGCAAGCTCGAGCAGGAACGCGAGGCCGGTCGCGGCCGCGAGCAGCGCAAACCGGGTGAGCAGTGCCGCGCTTGTTGCGCCCCTTGCCGCTGGCATGGCGACGGACGTCATCGGGCTGACGGCGCTGCGGGCACCCGTTGGAGATAATGAAAGGTGTGACCAGGCAGCAGCGCGGGATGCGTCGCCGCGATGATATCGCCCAGCACTTCGTCCGGGTGCGCTAACCACCTCTCGCTGTACGGGACACGGTCAGACTCCGACGCGCCCCGCCTCCACGAATAGACCTGGCCGCGCCCGACCGCCCGAAACGCCGACAGTCGTGCATCAGTGGCAATGATATCCGCCGTCGACTGCCAGCGGGCAGGCGCACCGAACCAGACATCAGCTGCGCTCCCATGCACGATTGCGGCTTCAAGCGTTGTTGATGGAAAGTCCGATTCGTCAATCAGGGGTCTGAACGCGTACACCAGTCCGGCATCCTGCATGCGGGTGTACGCGCTATGATCCGCG
>Ga0105047_10002327_pt1 | contig 34037 bp, 28 predicted proteins | sample MAT04_FD_78384 | JGI IMG/M metagenome (GOLD analysis project Ga0105047, IMG submission 78384) | Freshwater microbial communities from Lake Fryxell liftoff mats and glacier meltwater in Antarctica - MAT-04 (megahit assembly) | ecosystem: Environmental > Aquatic > Freshwater > Ice > Liftoff... | reverse complement strand
GCCCACGCCGACCTGCCGGTCCCGGCCGAGGTCGAACGGCTCCGGACCGGCCTGCTCCCTATTTGAACCCCCGCCATTGTGGCCTTTGGCACGGAAGACGGTCGGTGAGAACCACCAACGGCCGCCCACGGATTTCGTGCGCGAGCGCCCGGCATCGGCGGTCGCTCCCTCGTTCTGCGACGTGAACACCCTGCGGAGAACACCGGTGGAACCCGCTGAATCACCGCGCTACAGTCGCCGGACCGGGGAATCACACGGCTGTCATTTGTCCCCAGCCTGGGGACAACAACTGTGGACAAACGGGTGCACGCCACCATGGCGCGGCCCGGCAATCAAACCGACCGTGTCACGATCGACCAAGGACAGTTCAGCGTGCCGAAATCGTTCACGCACCTCCATGTGCACACCGAGTACTCGATGCTCGATGGCGCCGCCCGTGTGGGGGAGCTCGTGGCCAAGGCGGCGGCCGACGGACAGCCGGCAGTCGGGATCACCGACCACGGCAACATGTACGGCATCCTCGACTTCTACAAGGCGTGCCAGGAGCACGAGATCACGCCGATTCTTGGGTGCGAGCTCTACCAGGCGTTCGACGAGCGCACCGAACGCCCTACCCGGCGAGGCAAGGTCGACGACTCCGGTGGCGAGACCGAGGGCGGGAAGAAGGCGTACTACCACCTCACCACGCTGGCGGAGAACAACGTCGGCTACAAGAACCTGATCCAACTGGCCAGCCGCGCCTACTTGGAGGGTTACTACATGAAGCCCAAGGTCGACTGGGCGCTCCTCGAAGAACACCACGAGGGCGTGATCGCCACCACCGGGTGCCTCGGTGGGCACGTCCTCCAGTCGATGATGAACTCGGGATTCGACGCCGCGGTGGAGAAGGCCGCTCGCCTGCAGGACATCTTCGGGCGAGACAACCTCTTCGTGGAACTGCAGGACCACGGGATTCCCGAGCAGAAGTGGACCAACCCCGAGCTGGTTCGCCTTGCCCGCAAGATCAAAGCGCCTCTGCTGGCCACGAACGATTCGCACTACACCCATCAAGCCGACCACGAGAGTCACGACGCGCTGCTCTGCGTGCAGACCGGCTCCTTGATGGCCGACACCGACCGCTTCAAGTTCCACGGCGATCAGCACTACTTCAAAGACGCTCGCGAGATGCGAGAGACCTTCGTGGAGGTGCCGGAGGCGTGCGACAACACGCTCTGGATCGCCGAACGGTGCAAGGTGGAGATCGAGTTCGGTAAACCGCAGCTCCCGAACTTCCCGTTGCCCGACGGGTTCACTGACGCCGCCGCCTACCTCGAACACCTCACCTTCGAGGGCGCTCGCGCTCGCTGGGGAGGCACGGTGCCCGATGCTGCGGTGGAGCGCCTGGCCTACGAGCTGAAGGTGATCGGCGACATGGGGTTCGCCTCGTACTTCCTGATCACCTGGGACCTCATCAAACATGCACGCGACGCCGACATCCGGGTGGGGCCGGGCCGAGGCTCGGCGGCGGGTTGCGCGGTCGCCTATTGCCTGCGCATCACCGACCTCGATCCGATCAAGTACGACCTCCTCTTCGAACGATTCCTCAACCCGAGTCGAGTCTCGATGCCCGACATCGACATGGACTTCGACTCCCGCTACCGGGACGAGATGATCCGGTATGCCGCCGAGCGTTACGGACGCGATCACGTGGCGCAGATCGTCACGTTCGGCACCATCAAAGCTCGCCAGGCGGTTCGTGACGCCGCACGCGTGTTGGGCTACGAGTACAACGTCGGCGACCGCATTGCCAAGGCCATGCCGCCGCTCGTGATGGGCCGCGACACGCCGCTCTACGCCTGCCTCGACGTGCACGAGAAGTACGAGGAAGGCTTCAAGATGGCGGCCGACCTCCGTCAGATGTACGAGCTCGATCCCGCCAGTAAACGGGTGATGGATGTGGCGAAGGGCCTCGAAGGGCTTCGCCGCCAGGACGGCATCCACGCTGCCGCCGTGGTGATCACGAAGGAACCACTCACGGAGTACCTGCCGATCCAACGCAAACCGGTGGCGGGATCGAACCCCGAGGATGCACCGGTCGTCACCCAGTACGAGATGGGCGGCGTGGAAAGCCTCGGCCTCCTGAAGATGGACTTCCTGGGCCTCCGAAATCTCGATGTCATCTCCGATGCGTTGGCGATGATCGAGCGCACGCAGGGCGTCACGGTCGACATCGACAACGTCGCCCTCGACGATCAGCCCACGTTCGAACTGCTCCGAAAGGGCGATTCGATCGGGGTGTTCCAGCTTGAAGGAGGGCCGATGCGAGCGCTCATGCGCTCGCTGGCGCCCACCGGTTTCGAGGACATCGCCGCCTTGGTCGCGCTCTATCGGCCTGGGCCGATGGGCGTGAACATGCACAACGACTACGCCGACCGGAAGAACGGCCGCAAACCAATCAACTACTTCCACCCCGAAGCAGAGGCTCTGCTCGGCGATACCTACGGGCTCATGATCTACCAAGAGTCGGTGATGCGGGTGTCGCAGAAGTTCGCCGGATTCTCCCTCGCCGACGCCGACAATCTTCGCAAAGCCTGCGGCAAGAAGGTTCGTGCGCTGATGGCCAAGGAGCGCACCAAGTTCGTGGAAGGCTGCGAATCCGCTGGGTACGGGGCCGCGCTGGGCACCGAGTTGTTCGACGTGATCGAGAACTTCGCCGACTACGCGTTCAACAAGTCGCACAGCTACGGCTATGGCCTGATCTCGTATCAAACGGCCTACTTGAAGGCCAACTATCCCACCGAGTACCTCGCCTGCCTGCTCACCTCCGTCAAGAGCAACCTGGAGAAGGCGGCGGTGTACCTCGCTGAGTGCAAGGTGATGGGCATCCCGGTGCTCGTCCCCGACGTGAACGTTTCGGAGATGGACTTCGCGGCGGTGCTGCGTTCCGAAGACGTGGGGACCAAAGCGCAGAAGGGTTCGATCACCTTCGGTCTCTCGGCCGTACGCAACGTGGGTGAAGGCCTCGTCGGTGCGATCATCGTGGAGCGCGATGCCAACGGCCCCTTCGCCGACTTCTACGACTTCTGCGAACGGGTCGACATCAATGTGCTGAACAAGCGCACGATCGAGTCGCTGATCAAGGCGGGCGGGTTCGACAGCTTCGATCACCCGCGCAAAGGCCTGCTCCTCGTCTACGAGCAGATCATCGATCGCATGATCGCCAAGCGGCGCAAGGAGGCGGAAGGGCAGTTCGATCTCTTCTCGATGATGGAAGGCGACGCCGGCTCTGGGAAAGCGAAAGACCCGTTCGACGATGCCCGCCTCGAGATCCCCGACACCGACTTCGACAAAAAGGTTCGCCTGGCGTTCGAGAAGGAGATGCTCGGCCTGTACGTCAGCTCCCACCCGCTGCAAGGGGCCGAAGGCATCCTCAAACGTCGAAGCGACTGCACGATCCTCGAGCTCGAAGGGGTGGAGGACGGCGCCTTGCGGTCCATCGGGGGACTGATCACCAACCTCAACCGCAAGTGGACACGCAAAGGCGACCTCATGGCGGTGTTCGAGCTCGAAGACCTCCAGTCCACGATTGAGTGCATGGTGTTCCCGAAGACGATGGCCAAGGTGGGCCACCTGCTCGAAGACGACACCGTCGTGATCGTGAAGGGCCGAGTGGATGGTCGTGAGGACCAGGTGAAGTTCATGGCCCAGGAGATCGAGGTGGTGACCGACCTCATCACCGACGGCGCCCCACCGCTACGGGTTGCGGTGCACCCCAACCGGGCTACCGAGCAGCTGCTCGGTGATCTCAAGACCCTGCTCACGGAACATCCGGGCGAGTCGCAGGTGTTCCTCCACATCGGGGATCGGCAGGTGCTCCGACTCCCGGATCACTTTGCCGTCGACGTGAGCAATGGCCTCGTCGCCGAGCTTCGTGTGCTCCTTGGTGCCAACGCCATCATCGCGTGACGCTTCTCCGATTCGACCACGTGCAGTTGGCGATGCCGGCGGGAGACGACGCAGAACGAAGGGCAGAATCGTTCTACGGCGGGGTACTTGGTCTCGCTCGCCTGCCCAAGCCCGACGCGCTCGCGGCTCGGGGTGGGTGCTGGTTCGGCAATCCCACCGTTGCCCTGCACCTCGGCGTGGAGGACCCGTTCCTGGCGGCGCGCAAAGCCCATCCGGCGTTGGTCGTCGACGACATCGACGGCTTGGCCTCCACGATCGAGGCCGCCGGCGGTGACGTGCGATGGAATCACGAGCTGCCCGACGTCCGCCGATTTCATACCGACGATCCGTTCGGCAATCGTTTGGAACTGATCGCGGGGCCGTGATCGGCTACACCTTCGTCATGCATCGCCCTCGTCTCGCATTCCTCCTCACACTCCCCGCCGTGGTGTTGTTGGCCACCGCTTGCCTACCTCCGTATGAAGGTCCGACCGGTGGACGCAAAGCCGTGATCCTCGGCGACTCGATCATCTTCGAGACGGGGTTTTCGGGCGCGCTAACCACCACGTTTCACGGTCGCAACTGGCAGACTTCCGCCGAAGCGGTGATCGGATCCTCCACGGGGAGCCACATGGGCTCCATCGTCAAGGCGCCGGGGATGCAGTCGGAGGTGGTGATCTTGAACCACGCCACCACCGACGTGAACGGCGTGCTCTTCGGAGCGATCGTTTCCAAGCCGGCGTTGCGTGAAAACGTGCGCGTTGCGCTGACCGCTGCGCTCGACACGCTCGCCGGCGTGCCCTGCGTCGTGGTGGTCACCGCCACGAACAATGCCATCACGCCTGGCTTCAACGCCGAAGCCAACCTCCACAACGCCATGCTGGTCGGTGCGGTGCAAGCGCACCCCAACGCCACCTGGCTCGACTGGGGCGCGTGGTCTGCGGGGCACCCGGAGTGGTTCCGGAGCGCCGATGGGGTGCACCTCACCGATGCAGGCACCCTGGCCCTGGCCAACATCATGGAGCAGACGGCGGCATCCTGCGGCGCGTGGTGAGGGGCCAACCGACGGCCATTCGGGTCTCGTGTGCCGCGCAAAAGCCGCACCGAAACCAACCGTGAGCGGAGCAAGAAACCGGCCGCTGAACGCTCAAGTTGCACGAAGCGGACGGACCGAGTGAACTATCGGGACCATTCCGCGAGCAAAGGGGGGCCGAGGGACCACATGGCGATCACCGTCGAAACCAAGGACTGCACCCAGCTAGGCGATGCCGAGCTGGCTGAGATGGCCGACCTCAGCGCGGAAGGCCCCGCGAAATACGAGATCGGCGTGCTGTCGAAACAGGCCGAAGCATGGGTGCTCGTATCTGTCGCCCGTGAAGGCAACAAGCTGCGAGGGTTCTCGTTCTGCACTCTGGAGCGGATCGGGGGCACGCCGTGCATCCTGATCGGCTGCGCCACCGTGCAGCGAAACTCCAAACGAGACACGGTCCTCAAAGCAATCATGACCGACCAGTTCCGCCGGTCGGTGCTGGCCTTCCCCGACGAAGACGTCGTGGTCGGCACCCGCTTCGTGAGCGCGGCCGGCTACGAGGCCTACAAGTCCCTGCAGGACATCGTGCCTCGCCCAGGCCATCGAGAGACCGGCGAAGAACGGGCATGGGGCCGCCGTTTGGCCAAACGATTCGGTATCGAATCGTCGTCCTACGACGACCGTTCCTTCATCGCCGCCGGCGACAACAGCTACCCGCTCTCGCTTGATCACGATGCGCTCAAACCGGAGAAGGTCGACGCTGAGGTCGCGTCGCAGTTCTCGAAGGTGAACGCCAAGCGGGGCGATTCGCTCATCGCCTTCGGTTGGGCCATGGCCGAAGATCTCGCCAAACTCGGCGACTGAACTCGGGTAACGATGGACCACGCCCGTGTTGTGCGGGCTCGCCGAATGGTGCGTGCCTTCACCGCGGAGATCGTCACCCCTCATGAGATCGACGCGCTGGTCGACCTCGCTCGACGAGCCCCGTCGGCGGGGAACAGCCAAGGCGTTTCCTGGTTGGTGCTGACCGGCGCCCACGAGGTGCGCCAGTACTGGGATGTCACGCTTCCGGCCGGGCCGGATCGGGATCGTTTCCGATGGCAAGGCCTGCTTCATGCCCCGGCAATCGTGCTCCCGATCGTGAGCCCCGGGCGGTACCCCGAGCGCTACGCCGAACCCGACAAGGCGAGCACCGGATTGGGTGAGGGGATCACGGCCTGGCCAGTTCCCTATTGGTGGGTCGACGGGGGGATGGTGGTGCAGAACCTCCTCCTGGCCGTGGTGGAGGCAGGCCTCGGGGGATGTTTCTTCGGCTTGTTCCATCACGAGACCGCGGTGTGCGCACGGTTCGGGATTCCGGAAGGCCAACGCATTCTCGGCGCCGTGGCCATCGGCCATCCCGACCCCGAGTCCGACGGCGTTGGACGTTCGTCGGACCGTCGCCGTCCGTCGCTCCACGATGTGGTGCACCACGGCGAGTGGTGATCGGCCGGCAGTGCTCGTCGGTGGGTGTCAGGTCGACGTGAGTCGCTCGGTGAGGGCCGCGGTGGTGTCGGCTGGGAGGTCACAAACGAATCCTCGACACACGTATGCCCGGCCGTCTTCGTCCTGCTCCTCCCGCCCGGCCCACAGGGGCGAGGGGTAACGTTCGCCCCAGGCCAGGACCACGGTGGGCCGGTAGGACCGTTGGACCAGTTCCACGAGGTCGGGTCGGTGGCCGGTGATCACGACCTCCGTAAGGCCCGTGAGGGCGAGATCCAAAGCGCCGAGGAGGTGCCCGAACGCCAAGGCGTGGCGCCCTGCCATCGGGCCGAGCAGTCGCAGGATGGCGAGAGCATGGTCGGTGTAGCGGACTTCTCCGGTGAGGGCACCCAGTCGAAGCAGGGAGAACGCGGCGAGGCTGTTGGCCGAAGGCGTGGCGTTGTCCATGATGTCTTTGGGTCGGGTGACGAGCGCTTCGGCGTCGGATCCCGTGGTGAAGACCCCGCCCTGGTCGTGGTCCCAGAAAAGGTGGAGCAGGGCATCGGCGGTGCGGCGTGCCTCGTCGATCCAACGAGCCTCGCCAGTGAGCTCAGCCAGTCGGGTGAACGCGTCGACGAGGGCAGCGAGGTCGGCGGCATAGGCCAGGTGTTGGGCGCGACCGGCCCCGGCTTCCAACGGAGAGGTTCTCGGCCCCTGCCAGGATCGCAGCCAACGCCCCTCCGAGGTGCGGAGGTGCCGGCACAGGAACTCGCCGTTGCGCACCGCTGCGGCGTGCCACGCCGGGTCACCGGTGGCCGACGCTGCTTCGGCCAGGGCGGCCAGCATGAGGGCGTTCCATTCGAGCAACACCTTGTCGTCGAGCCCTGGCCGCACCCGCAGGTTCCGCACGTTCAGGAGCGCACCTCGTGCCCGTTCCACGACCGCGGGGCGTTCGAGTGACGGCCAGATCTGCGTGCCGGCGGTTGCGGGGGTGCCACCATCGACCGGGAGTCGGCGCAGGATGTTGTGGTGCTCCCAGTTGCCCACCGACGTGACGTCGTACCACGCGGCGACCTGATCGATCTCGGCTGCGGTGAGGCCCGCGCGTTGGAGCACCTCGGCGACCTCTGCTTGGTCCCACACGTAGAACTTGCCCTCGACGCCTTCCGAGTCGGCGTCTTCGGCCGAGAAGAAACCACCATCGGGATGGGTGAGGTCGTGGAGCACGTAGCCGACGGTCTCGTTCAGCACCTGGCGGAAATCGGCGTCGCCGCGGCGTTGCCAAGCATGGGTGAACGCCCGCACCAGGAGGGCGTTGTCGTAGAGCATCTTCTCGAAGTGGGGGGCCAGCCACTCCTCATCCGTGGAATATCGGGCGAAGCCGCCGGCGAGATGGTCGTAGATGCCGCCCGATGCCATGGCGCGCAGGCTCACCTCCGCCATCGTCTCCGCTCCGTTGTCGGCTTCTGACCGGGTTTGGGTCTGGGTGCCCGACGACGCCGCGCCCGCAGGTGCGGGCGATCGGGCGAGATGGCGCAAGAGTGCGTCGATGCCCATGGCTTGGGGGAACTTCGGGGCGGACCCGAAGCCACCCCAGCGAGGGTCGAAGGCCCGCCGGAATGCCAACAGGCTTTCATCGAACACCGCCGCCGTTGGCAGGTGCTCCGCCGCCTCGAGATCATTCGATCTTCCAATCGATGCGGTGAGCTCCGTGGCTTGTTGTTCGAGGTCGGCGCGCCGGGTGGACCACACCTCGTCGATGCGCGCGAGCAGTTCCGGAAAGCTCATCATCCCCCGGCCGGGGCGATTCGGGAAATAGGTGCCGCCGAAGAAGGGCTTGCCCTCGGGGGTGAGGAACACGGTCATCGGCCAACCGCCATGACCGCTCATGGCTTGCACGGCCTCCATGTAGATTGCATCGACGTCGGGCCGTTCCTCCCGGTCGACCTTCACGTTCACGTAGAGGTCGTTCATCACGGCGGCGATGTCGTGGTCCTCGAACGATTCGTGGGCCATCACGTGGCACCAGTGGCAGGCCGAATAGCCGACCGAGAGCAGGATCGGGCGATCCCGACGGCGGGACTCGGCGAACGCCTCGTCCCCCCAGGGAAACCAATCCACCGGGTTGTCGGCGTGCTGGCGCAGATAAGGGCTGGTCTCGTGAACGAGGCGGTTGGCCATGCGGCGAGGCTACCGGTGGGTTGCGCCGCTTCTCCGTACTCGGCTGTTTCCCTACTCGGCTGCTTCCTTGGCGGTGAGCAGCTTCTGCGATGCCACGCTGAGGGTGGAGTCGGCCAGCACGTGGCTTCCGATGATGGTGGTGCTCACGATCACCACGGACATGAACCGGCCCTGCCGGACGAGCACAAGCGTGAGCTCCACGTTCTGGGCGGCGCCGGACTGGGAGATGATGAAGCCGACGGTGTCGTCGGCCGACGTCGGCCGGTCGAAGACCGTGACGCTGTAGGCGATGTTGGCCTGCTTGGAGGTGATGTCCTTGGCGAGGCACTCCTGGACTCCGGGATCGGCGTAGGTGGCGGCGTAGTCGGCCGCATCCTCCTCCGAGCGCGCCGCAATCATGGTCTGGCTGAAGAACTCCCGGTTGACCCCATCGTCCATCTTGAACTGCTGTCCGCTGATGGCCGCCGTGGCCTCGGGTATCGAGCGGGTTTCGGCTACGCCCGGACAATCGGAGAACCCGAGGCCCGTGGCGGAGTCCTTCACCGTTCCCTCGACCGTGGGGTTGAGCGCGGCGAAGTCGGTGGTGTTGAGGAGGGCGCCCTCGAGCACCTTGCGGTCGTCGGCCTTGCTCGCGGTGGTGCTCGTGGACGACCGGCGGGACGTACTGGTGGTGGTTCCCCGTCGCGCGGTGGTGGAGGTGGACGACGACGACGGTTTGGTGGTGGACGATCCACCCGTGCCGACCGGAGGTGTCGACCCGCCGGGCGGGCCCGATGCGCCATCGGGTGATGAGCCGAGTTCGGCGGTGGCGGTGACTTCGGTGGCCTTGGCCGCGCAACCGACAACGGTGAACAGGAGCGCCGTGGCGAGGAACACCGTCGGGAGTGCCCGCGGGGTTCGTTCGCGGAGACGGACTATGAACGGGGGACGGCGCATCGTGCTCCTTCGGGGCCTCGGCCTGACGCCGGACTCCCGCATCGTAGAGCCCCCGGGCCGTGGCCTTCGGTCGTGGGCAGCACGGACGGCCAAGTGGGAGGCAACGGCGGTGCGGTCAGCCGAACGGACCGCCTGGTTCGCCGGGGCTGGGAAGGTCGAGCAGGGAGGCGAGCCTTCGGGTGTTGGGGTTGTTGCGGGCGGCTCGTTGGCCGTCGTCGAGCGTGAGCTCTCCGTTGGCTATCCGCATCGCGGCGATGCGGGCGAGGATGGCGGCGTAGCGCACGCCGGCAAACATCGTGTGCCACTCGAAGGCTTCCACCGAGCGCCCGGCCGCGGCCTCGTACAACGCGATCGCTCCCTTCTCGCCGGGATAACCCGGCAGATAGGGGAAGCCGATGCCTTCCGCGAAAAAGTGCTCCAGCCACGTGTACCAGGCGAGATCCACTTCGGGAGCGCCGAGTGAAGCCATCTCCCAGTCGATCACCGCAACTGGCGCGTTGTCCCGAAAGATCATGTTGGAGATTCGGGCGTCCCCCCAGTTGAGGCGCGCCGGCCGATCGCTGGCGGGGCGATTTGCCACGAGCCACTCCAGCCCGGGTGTGAGCACCGGATGGGGACCGATCTCGGCGAGGAACTCGTCGAGGTAAGAACGCCAGTAGCGCAGCTGATGATCGAGGCAATCCTGTTCTGTGCGCAGGCCGTGGGGAACGAGGAAACCGAAGCCCGCCTCGAAGGGGTCAAACGTGTGCAGCGCCGCCAACGTGGCGAGTGAACTGGCGTACACCGCCGCTTGGTCCTCCCCGGGCGCATCCAGAAACCAACCGGCGAGTGTGTACGGGGGGTAGTCCGGCGGCACCACGCCATCGATCCGTTCCATCACGTAGAAAGGTCGGCCGAGCGGGGTGGGATCCGGCTCGAACCCGGTGACGACCGGCGCCGGTATCGTGGTGGTTCCGAGGGCCTGCATACATCGGACCTGATGGTCGAGCCGGTACTCCGGGAACACCCCTACTCCCGTGGGTTGCAGGCGGACGACGAGCCGGCGATCGTGGCTATCACGCACCTGCGCAGTGACCAGCCACGTTTCGTTGGAGTGGCCGGCGCCCTCGGGACGGGAAGCCTCGGCGATGGTCACCTCGGCAACGAACTGCGTCGATAGCCACGCGGCAAGGGCCTGTAGGTCGGCGTCGCTGGCGTCGTCATCTCGGGGTACGGGTGGACCATCGCCCAAGCCGTTCACCGGCTCGGCGCCGCCACCATCATCATCATCATCATCGTCGGGCATGGGGCTCCTCAGGCGGGGTCGGAGTGAAGGTCGGGTTTGTCGGGTTTGTCGGGGTCGGCAGCGGACAACCGGTTCGTCTCGAGCCACCCCATCATCGGTTCGCCGCCATCATCGGGGGTGAGCCGGATCAGTGACCGTCGATAGTCGGATGCTCGCGGGGGAGTGAGCACGTGGCTCACGTCGAGGCCGCACCAGGTGAGTACTTCGATCGACCCGGCGATGGAGTGGCCGGATGGTTCGTTGTCGCCACCCACACGGCTCGTGGGATCGCCCGCGTTCACTGCCACCCGGCCAGAGAACGGCTGCGCGGAGTCGTGGTGGTCGGTGATGTCGATGTCGACTGAGCGGAGTTCATGAGTTGTTCCTCCGTTGCTCAGGTAGCCGAGGAGGATGGGGTCCAGCCCCTTGATACCCACCTCAACGAACTGGGTGCGACGAGAGCCGCTCGAAAGGGCGAGAAAGGTCCAGTCCATGTTCCAGAAACGAGGCCCCCAACTGTGGTCGCGTTCGCCCCGGGCGGTGTAGGTGACCTGGTGGGGGCCGATGGCTTGGCGGACCGTGGCGTCGAAGGGCTGTTCCATGCGAGAGGCGTCGAACCCCTCGCTGGTATGGCCGCGCACGTTTCCCTGGCCCGGGCTGTGCGGTCCGCCGGTGGCGGCCCAAGCCACCTCCACGTCCACGGTGGTGACCATGCTGGCGCGGGGACCGGTGACGATCCTGGCCGGCCCGTGCACCGTGAGCCGGCCGCTCGCCATCGGCAGCAGCGGTTCGTGACGGAACCGGAGCCCGATTCGGTCGTAGGCAAGCGCCGGCACCTCGAGCCAGTTGTGGTCGAGCCACGGTTGTTCGATGCACACCCATTCACCGCCAGGAACGCCGGTGGAATCGAACAGATACAGCCAAAGCCACACTCGCTGCTGGTTGGGCATGTGTCCAATCCGGCAATGGCCGGCGTGGGAACCGTCTGGTGCGAACCAGTCCCAGAACCACGACTCGTTCCAGCTGACGTCGGCGGGGTCATATCGATGGTGATCGTCGTCGCTCAAACGTAGGCCAAACCCGGTCAGCGCCGCCTCGGCGAGCGGGGGTACGGGAGGCGGTTCGAGTGGGGCGGCGGGAAGGTCGATCTCTGACACGGCGTCAGGTTCGCAGGTTCCGGAAGGGTCGGCAACTGCCGGACGACCGATGGCAAGATGGGCAGGCGGTTCGTCGGTCACGACCGGATCCGTCGGGCAGACTCACCCTATGGAGATTCGACTCGATGGGAAAGTGGCGTTGGTGACCGGAGCATCCCGGGGGATCGGTCGAGCGATCGCCGGCGAGCTTGCAGCCAGCGGGGCCAGCGTGATGCTCACCTCCCGAAAGGCCGACAGCCTGGCCGAGGCGGTCGCCGCAATCGACGAGCAACTCGACGGCGTAGGTGGGGATCGCCTCGCATGGAGGGTGGCGAACGCCGGCTCACCCGAGGATGCGGCGGAGGGGGTTCAGGCCACGCTGGAACACTTCGGTTCGCTCGACATCCTGGTGAACAACGCCGCCACGAACCCCTACGCAGGACCGACGTTGGGCATCGATGTGGCCCGCTTCGACAAGACCGTCCAGGTGAACTGGCGAGGCCCGTTGGTGTGGACCCAGGAAGCGTGGCGGCAAGCCATGGAGCGCAATGGGGGGGTGGTGCTCAACGTATCGTCGATCGGCGGGCAGTCGGTCGAACCGACGATCGGCATCTACAACGGCACGAAAGCGGCGCTGATCCATCTCACCAAACAGTTGGCACTGGAACTGTCGCCGGGGGTGCGGGTGAACGCCGTGCTTCCCGGGTTGGTGAAGACCGACATGGCCCGCGCGCTGTGGGAGCGGGGGGAAGAGGCCATCGCGAAACACGTGCCGATGCACCGACTTGGCGTTCCCGACGACATCTCCTCGGCGGCGGTCTTCCTCTGCTCTGACGCCGCCTCGTGGATCACCGGAACCACACTGGCGGTCGATGGCGGCATGCTCTTGCGGTGATCGCGTTAGCGCGCCACGGTCACCCGGGCGCCACCAGACTGCTTCGACTGGTACATGGCCTGGTCGGCCCGATCGAGGAGATCATCCGCACTTGCCTCGAGCGGGCTATGGCTCACGGCCACGCCGATCGACGCCAGCACCGAAGACGTGACGGTGCCGTCGTCGAGCGTGATCGGTCGATCGAGGGCAGCGAGGATCCGGTTGGCGGTGGTGTCGGCGAGCGCGGGGTCGGCGAGCGGCCCCACGAGCACCACGAACTCGTCGCCCCCGAGCCTGGCGACGCGGTCGGAGGTTCGCACGGCCGACGAGATGCGTCGTGCCACCTCGCGCAAGACGTGGTCGCCGGCGGAATGGCCAAAAGTGTCGTTGATCGGTTTGAACCCGTCGAGGTCGATGAAGATGGCGGCGACGTAGGACTCTTGCGTTCGTGCGGCACGGATGGCCGACTCGAGCTCGAGACCGAACGCCATCCGGTTCAGAAGGCCAGTGAGATCGTCGCGAGTGGCCTTCATCTCGAGGTCCTCATGCGAGCGTTTCCGTTCCGTGATGTCGGTGTGGACGACGACCGCGCCCCCTCGCCGGCCTTGGAGTCGGGTGGCCCGGACGGTGAACCAGTGACGGCGAACGGTGTCTTCGAACGCCACGTCGGTCTCGGTAGAAGCCTCCTCGCCGCGCAACACCTGCCACAGCGCGTCGGCCAAAGCCCGGTCGGCGTCGCCCGTGGGGCGGATGAACCGCCGCATCACGCTGAGGTACTCGTCGGTGGTGTCGATCGAACCCACCAAGGCTTCCCAGGCGGGGTTGGTGCGGAGCACGTTGCCGCTGGCGTCGAGCACCACCATGGGGGTGGACACCGAGTCGAGGATCTCGCCTTGGAACTCCTCTCGTTCCGCGATCTCCGCCGCGTGCAATCGCTCCTGGTCCCGTGCGCGAAGGCGGAGGTAGAGCAGCGCCGCGACCAAGGTGGATGCGACGAATCCGCCGGCGAGCACGAGGGGAACGGTGGCGGGAAGGGGATCAGCGTCGGGTGGGCTCCAGATACGAAGGCGCCAACCGATGCCTTCGAGGGCGAACTCGCCGTTGCGGGTGAAGGTGGCCGCCTCGCTCGGACCGGCGGTGCCACGTTGTTCGGCCACGCGGGCGAGGTCTTTCCGGTCGACACCCGTGACCTCCGTGAGGTCGATGGTGAGTTGCAGCCCGATGCCAGTGGGCAGGTCTTCCGCGGCTGCGGTGACGACGCTGTCGAAGTTGTCGACGGGTGCACCGATCCAGCCGATGGGCTCAAGGGGCCGCGAGCCGTCGGCAAGGTTCGGACCGAACACGGGCAAACCGAGGAAGAAGTCGACGTTCTTCAGGCCCTCGATGAGGGGGAAATCGCTGAGTTCGGCAACCCGCTTGATCAAGGGGTCGTTCTGGAAGGAGCCGGCCGCCCCCTCGCCCCGTTCGCCTGCCGCTTCGATGATTTCGGTGAGCGACGACATCGGGGTGACGTCGGTGTAGCGCGGAAACTGCAGGTCGATGGCACCGGCCTGGTAGTGGGTGAGCGTGTAGTGCGGGGCCCCTTCGGCCACGGGGGTACCGAAGTTGGTGAGGTCGATGGCGAACGCTCCGGGTTCGCGTTCGAGCACCGCCTTCTTGAACGCCGGAAACTCCTCGGCAGGGGTGCGCACCAGATAGAAGGCGCCGACCACGGCCGGATGTTGCTCGAAGAGCTTGGTGTCCTTGACGTACTGCTCGAACTGGGCCGGTGTGGGGTTCGGCGCCGACGCCATGAAGGCGCCCACGTCTCGCAACTTTTCGAGGTACGTGCCCACTTCGCGTTCCATGGCCACCGCGGTCTGCTGCGCACTTTGTTCGAAACGCTGCCGGGCCTGTTCAGTCGCGGCGGCTCGCTGGTTGGCGGCTGTACCGATCGCGGCGACGATCACGATCAGGAACACCGCCGCTGTAGAAAGCAGCTCACGAGCCGTCCGCCGCGACGGCAAGGGTTGGAAGGATCCCCCCGTCACAACCCCGAGGATGGCACATCGACGCAGCTTTTGCCGGTCAGATCACGTTTGGACCATGTCGGGCGATTCCGTCGGGCACCGTCGTGCCGTGTCGACATCGGCCGATTGAACGGTGGCCCGGACGCGAACGTGGGACGGCTCGAGAGCCGTCCCACGAAAATCGTACTGCTGCGACGTCAGCGGATGGCGCTGCCAACCGCGCTGAACTTGCTCGACGCGTTGCGGCCGAGGAAGGTGACGGCGAGGATGCACACGACGGCGATGAGCGCCACGAGAAGCGCATACTCCACGAGCGACGCGCCCCGATCGCTGTTGGCTAAGCGTGACTGCAGCCACGCACTGACGAATTCGATGCTGATCATCACTGCCCCTTTGTTGTGATGGTGCGACGCGCCCCGAAAAGGTTGCCGCGCTTATGGATGGGTATCGCTTTGAGTATCGGCAGTGTTCGCCGAGCCGCCCTATAGGCCATCCGACTCTAATCCTCCAGAGACGGGAGCCGGGATTAGTCTATTCGGACGGCACTCTCGCACATTCAGTTGGCGACGCGTCTACAACGCTGACCGGAGCACTTTGCCCAAGGCGGTGGCCGGCAGCGAACTTCGCACTTCGATGCGTTGGGGCACGGCGTAGCCCGGTAGATGCTGCTTGGCGAACGAGCGCAATGCAGGGAGATCCCGTTCGGCATCGAGCCCGCCAACCACGGCAGGAACGATCACGGCGGTGACCACCTGGCCCCAGTGGTCGTCGGGCCGGCCTACGACTGCCACCTCAGCGACGCCAGGGAATCGAGCGACAACCTGCTCCACCGTGATCGGCCAGACGTTCTCGCCGCCGGTGATGATCATGTCGCCCGTTCGTCCGTGCACGAGGAGTTGCCCGTCGGGTTTCAGCTCGCCGGCATCGGCCGTGTCGAAAAAGCCATCGGGGCCGCGGGGATCGTGCCCCTCGGGGGTGTTGGTTCGGTACGCCCGCAGCAACATCGGCCCGGACAGTCGGATGGTGCCGCCCACCACCTTCACCGACGCGCCGTGCAGCGGGAATCCGTCGTAGGTGATTGCGCTTCCCGTCTCGGTGAGCCCGTAGCTCACGACGCAGTTCGGGGGGAGTGGGTTGGGGGGGTGGGTACCGCCCACCACGATGCGCCGGAAGATCGCCGGGTCGATCCGTGCGAGTGCAGTTGGTACCAGGGTGGTGAGGGTTGCGCCGTCGTGGACCGCGGCGGCGGTGCAAGTGTGGGCGTCGAAACCATCGAGAAGCAGGAGCGGGACGCCGGCGGCCCGCGCTCGGAACACCACCGAGAGTCCTGCGACGTGGGCCAGGGGAAGGGAACACAACCAGATGTCGGCGTCGGGTTGGGTGCCGATGCCGAGGTTGGTGGCGAGGGCCGACGCGGCGATCGACACATGGGTATGGATCACGCCTTTGGGGACGCCGGTCGACCCCGACGTGGCCACGACCAGCGCGTCGCCGTCGAGGAGCGGCACGGCGGGGCGCGACGAACGGGGGTGACGGTGGCCGGCTCGGTCGATGAACGCGGCGGGCGCCATGGCGTCGAGTAGCGCTTCGGCCGCGACGATCGGGAGGCGGGGATCGATCGGGAGTACAGCATCGCCGTCGTCCCAGATGCGTTCGATGCGGTCGACGGTGGCTCGGGTGCCGGTGGCTTCGAGGGCGATCAGCTCGGTCACGGCGGCGAGGCTACCGACTCGCTCTCAAGTCGCTGTCGTGTTGTTCTCGTGTCGTCCCCGTTGCGCTCTCGTCTTGCCCACCAGGTGATCAGTACCATCGCCCACCCATGAGCGAACGATTCGTGAGCGACACTTTCGACCCCACCCGATGGCGGACGGTGGAAGGCCCCCAATTCACCGACATCACCTACCACCGAGCGATCGATCCGGACACTGGGTCCGACCTCGGGACGGTACGGGTGGCGTTCGACCGCCCAGAGAGCCGCAATGCGTTCCGTCCCCACACCGTCGACGAGCTCTACCGAGCACTCGATCACGCCCGCCAGACCACGTCGGTGGGATGCGTGCTTCTCACCGGGAACGGACCCTCCCCGAAGGACGGCGGTTGGGCGTTCTGTTCCGGCGGTGATCAGCGGATCCGCGGTCGGGACGGCTACAAGTACGCCGACGGAGAAGGCCGGGAGACCATCGAACCGGGTCGGTCGGGGAGGCTGCACATTCTCGAGGTGCAGCGGCTGATCCGGATGATGGGCAAGGTGGTGATCTGCGTGGTGCCGGGCTGGGCCGCCGGCGGCGGACACTCGCTCCACGTGGTGTGCGATCTCACGATCGCTTCCGAGGAACACGCCCGGTTCAAGCAGACCGATGCCGACGTCGCCAGCTTCGATGGGGGATTCGGGTCCGCCTATCTCGCCCGGCAGGTGGGCCAGAAGTTCGCTCGCGAGATCTTCTTTCTCGGCGATGAGTATTCGGCCGCCGACGCGCACCGAATGGGAATGGTGAACGCGGTGGTGTCCCACGCCGCGCTGGAATCGGTGGCGCTGGAGTGGGCGGCCAAGATCAACGGCAAGAGCCCGACCGCACAGCGCATGCTGAAGTTCGCGTTCAACCTGATCGATGATGGCCTGGTGGGGCAGCAGGTCTTCGCCGGCGAGGCCACCCGCCTGGCCTACATGACCGACGAAGCAGAGGAGGGGCGGTCGTCGTTCGTCGACAAGCGCGAGCCCGACTGGACGCCCTTTCCATGGCACTACTGACCCGAAAGCCCGCCCCAAAGCCCGCCCCGAAGGGACCGCGAGCCAACCCCCCTTCTCGAACTGGGCACACAATGCGTCGTTCCAGCGTCAAAAAGTGTGCCCAGTTCGGGACCCTTCTCGAACTGGGCACACAATGCGTCGCTCCAGCGACGAAAAGTGTGCCCAGTTCGCACGCGGGGTGGTGGCCAGATGGCTGTTGGCGAGATGAGTGACGGCGGCGAGACCGGCGCGGGCGGCGAGGACGGCGGCGAGACCGGCGCGGGCGGCGCGGGCGGCGCGACGCCGGGGCTGACGGGGTGGCGGCTGTGGTGGGCAGGGGCGCGCCCGCGCACCCTCCCGGCCGCGATCGTTCCGGTGCTTGTGGGCACGGCCGCCGCTGCGGGTGAGTGGCATGGCTCGGTGTTCGACGGTCCGCACGGTCTCTTCCCGCCGGGCGGGTTCCCGTCCGATCTGGCAATCGCATACGGTGCGTGGCCGGAGTACGGGGGTGGCGTCACCCGCGGGATCATCCTCTGGCGGTTCGTGGCAGCGCTCGTGGTGGCCCTCGCAATTCAAGTGGCCACGAACTACGCCAACGACTATTCCGACGGGAAACGAGGCACCGACGATCCCGGCAAACGTGTCGGACCGGTTCGCCTCGTGGGCTCCGGTCTTGCCACCCCTGGCCAGGTGAAAAAGGCGATCCTCATCTCTTTCGCCGTGGCCGGGGCGGGAGGGTTGGCGCTGGCCGCGGCCGTGGGGTGGTGGCTGATCCTGGTGGGGCTGATGTGTTTCGCTGCCGGTTGGTTCTACACGGGGGGGCCGAAGCCCTATGGCTACGCCGGCCTTGGTGAGGCGTTCGTGTTCGTGTTCTTCGGTGTCGTGGCCACCACCGGCAGCGCCTTTGTGCAGATGGAACGGATGCCATGGCTGGCCCTCGCGGCCTCGGTGCCTGTGGGCTGCCTGGCCACGGCGTTGCTGGTGATCAACAACCTGCGCGACATCCCGAGCGACACCCTTTCCGGCAAACGCACGCTGGCTGTGAAGTTGGGCGATCAGCGCACACGGATTCTCTACACCGTGTTGTTGGTACTGCCCTTCGTGCTCACACCGATCATCGCCGGCCTTTCTCGCCGCCCCGCGGCGGCGCTCTCGTTGGTAGCAGTGCTCCTCGCCCGCAAGCCGTTGTTGCCGGTCTTGCAGGGGGCCAAAGGTGCGGCGCTGATCCCGGTGCTCGGTTCCACCGGACAGGTGCAGCTCATCTACGGCGTGCTGTTATCGGTCGGCTTCTTCGTGGGCGCCCCCCAGAACCCGTTCGGGCTGTAGCGGAACGATCGGGAACGGAACCATCGGTAGCGGCCGCGTCGTTCGCGGCCCGGTAGCCTCGCACCGCCATGTCTGCCGCCACTCCGGACCCCGTCGATCTGCTGCCCCCTCCCGATTCGGAAGACGCGGAGCCGTCCCATACGCAGATTGCCGAAGCTGGCGACCCTTCCACCGTGGCACCCCATCCGGGACAGCGGCCGGAGGGTTACGTACCCCCGCCGATCGCGGTTGACGGCCTGCCCCTTCCCGCCGCCACCCACAACGAGCTCGTGCGGCGGTATCGGGAAGGCGCCACGAGCGGCGCGGCATCGCCCATCGGCCTCTGGCGAAAGGCCAATTGCGTTCAACCCACAGATGAGGTGCTCCTTCGTTATCAGGGCAGCCTGATTCGGCGATCGATTCGGTGCAATCAGGCATTGCAAGTGGCCTATTGGCTGGGATGGCCGATCGATCTGCTTGGTGACATTCCCGATGGGTTGACCGGTGCCCCGCTCGCCGTGGGTGAGATGCGGTGGAAGAAAAGTTGGAAGCTCGCCGCCGCCGAAGTGGTGACGGATCCGGATCTTCACCGCACCGCTGTCGTCGGACCGGCAGGCGAACCTGACGTGGCCCAGGGTCGTCCGGAGTCAATCGCCGATGACACCGGGCCCGACGCGCCCGACGCGCCCGACGCGCCCGACCACGATCTCGGCGGGATGACGATGGGGTTTGCGCCACCGTCGGACTCGATGAGCCTGATCGCCGCATGGCTTGGCGTGGGCGAGCCCGACCATCTGGCCGTGGTCACCGAGGTGCTCGACGACCGCACGCTCTTCGCCACTGGTGCGGCGATTCGTGACTTGCTCGACGAGCTCGATGAGATCGTGGGTGGCGGGCTCGAAGGGTTCGGGGCACCCCGTTGGTTCCCGTTCGACACACGGGATCCCGACACCATCGTGCCGCTCATCGGCTGGTTCGGCATTCCCGCCGGCACGATCGCGGCCGACCAGCCCCCGGTCGCGCTGCGGGTGTTCCTCGGCCAGCTCGGGCCCACGCTCGAGGTGGTGGCCCCGCCCGGCGACCTCCTCGTGGCGTCCGGCGTGCTCGCCCAGTTCAACGATCGACGCAAGGCTCGGAACCCTCTGCGGCACAACCTGCTGCGGGTGGGTGGTGGCCCCGGTTCGTTGAGCTTTCGGGTGGCCGACCGCCCGCCGGTCGACCGCTCTGCCGTGGTGCTCCCCGCTGGCACATGGGACTTGATCGACCGCTACGTGCTCGGGCCGTTGCGCCTCACGCCGTCCACCCGCGCGCGGGCGGTGCTCGGTTCGCATTCCGCAGTGCTGGTCGACGGCGCCGCAGGGACCGGCAAAACCACGTTGTGCCGGGTGATTGCCGCCGAGCTGGCCGGGGAGTGCACGGTCGTCTACGTGGAACCGGCTACCAGCAGGGAAGCGCTGATCGAGGTGTACGCCGCCGTTCAGGACCTCGCTCCGGCGCTCGTGGTGATCGAACACGCGGAAGCAGCGGCCCCGACCCGGGGCACCGACATGCCCCTCACGCTCGTGCAGTTCGCGGCCGCGTTCGACATCGCCCAGGCCGCCAACGCTCCCATCGTGTCGTTGCTCACCACCACCGAACCCACGGCGATCGACGGCACGTTCCGGCAGAGCAGCCGGATGGGTCTCACGATTCACCTTCCGATCCCGGATCACCAGATGCGCCGCGAGATGCTGACCCTCCTGTTCTCGGCGGTCGCCGAGGAAACCGAGGGCTGGACCTGCGCGGTGCCGGCCGACCCCGACGCCGTCGCCCGTGTGACCGACGGGGCGACCGGTGCCGACCTTCAGCATCTCGTGCGGGTGGCGGTGCTCGAAGCGCTCCAAGACACCGAACCCACGATCACCACGGAAGCCGTGAACGCCCTTGCCGCCGCTCGAGGCTGGGCCGGCACCGACACCGGCATGTACCTGTAGATCACGGATCGCTGATCACGCTTCGGAAGGACTGGCCAATTGCTTCGATCGTTGCGTCGGGTCGTTCAAGATGCGGCGAGTGACCGGCTTTGGCGATGACCACGTGGCGGCCGACGCCCGGGGGCATCAGCGTCACCATGGCCTGGGCGGTAACGGTGAACTTGGTGTCGTGAGCCCCGGTGAGGAGCAAGGTCGGCGTCTGGAGACCGGAGAGCGATGGCCAGAGATTCGGCTGGGTGCCGTTGCCGGCGAGCCGAAGCGAGGACGCCAATCCCGCAGCCGTGTTCTGCAACCGCTTCTCCCGGAATTGGTTCGCGGAGCTGAGCCCGGCAAAGAGCGGCTGGGCGAGCCACTCGTCGAGAAAGGCCGCCACACCAATGGATTCGATGCGGTCGGCCAGCGCTGCATCAGCAGCGGCGCGTTGCGCTCGTTTCATCGGATCTGCGAGCCCGGGTGAGCCGCCGATCAGCACGAGGCGGTCCACCAGGTTGGGTCGGGCGATCGTCAACTGGAGGCAGAGCCGAGCGCCCATCGAGTACCCCACATAGGTTGCATGCCCTCCGATGTCGCCGATGCGGTCGGCCTCCTCCGCGAACGAGCGGCGGGTAGCGGCCTCCGCCCCGTGGCCCCCGACATCCAGCGCCACAAGGTCGACCGGTTCAGAATCGTGGTGGTCGGCCGCCAGCCCTTCGGCGAATCGACCCCAACAGGCGCGGTTCTGGGCGAACCCGTGCACGAGAACGAGCCGGCGCCGTGCCGAATCGTGGCCCGTTCGTTCGGGCGGCGGGCGCGAGAGGTACTCGTCTTCCTCCATCCATCGAACGCTACGACGTCAGTTGTGTTCGGTCGCGGCTTGAACCCGGGTTCGGCGTGCGCACGATGTGCGTGAAGTGATGCTGAGTAGCCTCGGGAGCATGGATCCGCATGTGGTGGGAACGGCGAACGCAACGTTTTGCGCGACGCTCATGGACGAGTTCGTCCGGCTCGGCGTGACCGACGTCGTGGTGTGTCCGGGGTCGCGATCCACGCCGCTCGCCTTGGCCGCCGCTGCGGCCCCGGGACTGCGCATTCATGTCCACCACGACGAGCGGTCGGGGGCGTTTCTGGCACTTGGGCTGGCGCTGGCGGCGGGCCGTCCCACGGTGGTCGTCACCACGAGCGGCACCGCTGCGGTGGAGCTCCACCCCGCGATCGTGGAGGCGCACCACGCCCACGTCCCTCTCATCGCCCTCACCGCCGACCGTCCCCCTGAGCTCCAAGATGTGGGTGCACCGCAGACGATCGACCAGACCCAGCTCTACCGCAACGTGCTCCGTTGGTTTGCGCAGCCCGGCCCGCCCGACGGTTCGGATCGGGGGTCGTGGCGTAGCCTCGCGGCGCGGGCGCACGAGGAAGCGATGGGCTCGCCACCCGGCCCAGTGCAGCTCAACCTGGCGTTTCGCGAGCCGCTCGCCGGGACGGTGGGCAAGTTGCCCGAAGCCCGTCACGTGGGCGAACAGGCCTGGCGGCGACATCTGGCCGGTCATCGTGCGGATCAGCCCGATGCCACCATGGTCGAGGCGCTGGCCTCGGGCTGCGCCGGCAAACAGGGCGTGATCGTGGCGGGGGCCGGCATCGACGACCACGACGGCGTGGAACTGCTGGCGCAGACCATGGCCTGGCCGGTGCTGGCCGACGGGCGGAGCGGGTGCCGGAACCTCGGCGATCACACCATCGCCCATTTCGATCCGATCCTGCGTCACCAACCGTTCGTAGAAACCACACGGCCGCAGGTTGTGCTCCGGCTCGGGGCCCTTCCGGCGTCGAAGGTGCTAGCCGATTGGCTCGGGCATCTCGACGCGTGGCAAGTGGGGATTGATGCCCACGGCTCGGTGTACGACCCGCACCATCGGCTCGCATCCGTGGTGCACGCGGAACCCGGTGCGCTCGCCCGAGCAATCGCGAGCGCGGTCCCTCCGGGGTCGGCCTACGACAGCACACACTCGAATGCCCGTTGGCTCCGGCGATGGGTGAACGCGGACGCGGTGGCGGCGGAATCGATTCGCGCCACGTTGGCCTCGCACGCGGAACCCACGGAGCCACAGATCGCCCGAGACGTGCTAGCCGCCGTTCCCCGCGGGGGAGTGTTGGTGGCGTCATCGTCGATGCCGGTGCGCGATCTCGAATGGTTCGGCGTTCCTCGGCCCGATGTGACGATGTTCGCCAATCGTGGAGCGAACGGGATCGACGGGGTCGTATCGACGGCGGTAGGCGTGGCGTTGGCCACAGCCCAGCCAACGGTGCTTCTGATCGGCGACGTCGCCTTCCTCCACGACAGCAACGGTCTGCTCGGCGCCGCTCACCGTGACGGGTTGTCGCTCACGGTCGTTGTGGTCGACAACGACGGCGGCGGCATCTTCGAGTTTCTTCCCCAGGCCCGACACGTACAGCGGGTCACCTTCGAACAGCTTTTCGGCACGCCACACGGTGTGGACATCGGCGCGTTGGCTCGCGTCCACCGCGCCACGGTGCACGAGGTGGTAGAGGCATCCGACGTCGCCGAGGTGGTTGGCACTGCCACGAAAGCGGGCGGGCTTCACGTGGTGCACGTGCGCACCGACCGCCAGGCCAACGTGCGGGTTCACGCCGAGGTCAACGACAACGTGGCACAGGCCTTGTTCCGGGCGGGCTGACGTACCACGGGTGCTCCGCTTCCGCCTTGCGAGTGGTGGCTGACTTGCCCTCTACGGAAGTCCGAACGCGCCGAGCATGGCCGCCAGCTTGGCGTCGGTCTCGGCCAGCTCGGCGGCGGGGTCCGAGTCGGGCACCACCCCGACCCCGGCGAACAACCGAGCCTCGGTACGGTCGGCACTGACCTCTGCACATCGCAACGCCACCGCCCATGTGCCGTTCCCTTCGGCGTCGACCCAGCCCACCGGCCCGGCATACCAACCTCGGTCAAGGTGCTCGTGTTCGTCGATCAACCGGAGGGCGTCGGCGCGGGGGTAGCCGCCAACGGCGGGGGTGGGATGGAGGGCGCTCACCAACTCCAACACCGACGCCGGTGGGTGGGAGAGTCGGCCTTCGAGCCGCGTGGCGAGGTGGGCCACGTTGGCCATGGCAACGATCGACGGTTCGGCCTCCTCGTCGAGGTACGAACACCACGGCAGCAACGTCTCGTGAACCATATCAATGGTGATGCGGTGCTCGATCTGATCCTTCAATGACCCCATGAGCTCTTCCGCCAGCGCCGCATCCGTCACCGGATCGCCGGTGCGCCGCGTGGTTCCCGCCATCGGCTGGGCATGCACGGCATCACCGTCTCGGCGCACCAACAGCTCGGGGCTCGCCCCGATGAACGTGAGGTTGCCGATCGGCATCACGTAGCGGTAGCAGTTCGGATAGGTGAGTCGCAGACGATTGACCACGGGGGCAAGGTCGATGGGGGTCGACGAGGTGATGTGCAACGCTCGGGCCAGCACCGCTTTTCGCGTGGTTCCGCGCCGGAGCTCGTCGCGCAGCGCGGCGATGGACGCGAGCCAGGAAGCGGCAGGTCTGGCAGGTGCCACCACCAGCGTGGAACGTTCCTGTGCCGCGGCAGGGGGGTTGGCCGGCGCGGTGAGGGCGGCGACGGCATCGGTAGCGCGGGCCGAGGGGGCCCAGTGGGTCGAGCCCAGGTCGGCCGCCGTCCCGATCGTGGTATGCCAGAAATCGCCGTTGGCGTCCCGCCGGACGATCTCACGCGGGACGATCAACTCGCACGGTTCGTCGCCGGCGAACGGCAGGGCACCGAATGCCACCGGTCCGAAGATTGTCGGCCCGAGACCTTCCGCAACGACGGGTTCGGGGGATTGTGTCGCAACGGCGAACGGCTGCACCTGTTGCAACACCGATGCCACGGCGTTGGAGATCGCTCGCGGGCTCCGGTCCTCGACCGGAATCGTCGCCGCGATCCCACGCCCCGCGAATCCGGTGCTCGGATGGTCGAACAGCACCCCGTCGGCGCCGGCGAATCGAGCGAGGTCGGCGTTGTGACCGGACTGCTCGGTGGTTCCTGCCGGCGGCAGCGATAGCCGCCGGGTGTGAAACACCAACGATGGGCCGGTAGTCAGTGCCATTCCGGACGAGTCCGAGAGGCGGTGATGAGCTGGGCGACGCCGGTGCTCAGCAACGTGCGCTCGACGCCGCAGAAGCCGGCTTGCTCGACGAGGTGGAGCAACTCGGCGGGCGGCGGAAGATACGCAACCGACTTGGGGAGGTAGCGGTAGGCCGACTTGTCGCTCAGCAAACCCCCGACGAAGGGAACGACGTGACCGAAGTAGACCCCGTGGCCCCAGCGCAAGATGGGGTTGGGTGGCTCGGCCACTTCGAGCAGGGCGATACGACCCCCGGGGCGAACCACCCGGCCGAGCTCGCCGAGAAACCGTTCCAGATCCACGAAGTTCCGAAGCGCGAAGCCACAGGTGACGCCATCCACCGCGCCATCAGGCACCGGCAACGACAGAGCATCGGCATGCACGAGCGGTGCGTCGGTTCGGGCGGCGGCGAGCATCCCGAACGACAGGTCGGCGCCGATAGGTCGGAGATCTTGGCGCTGGAGTTCGCGGCAGAGGTCGCCGGTGCCACAGGCCAGATCGAGCACGGTGGCGCCGGGTCCGAGACGAAGTTGGCGGACGGTCTTGCGTCGCCAACCCACGTCCATCCGGAAGGTCATGACACGGTTGACGAGGTCGTAGCGCGGGGCGATGGTGTCGAACATCGATCGCACGGCCACCACCTTGGCGTCGCCCTGAGGAAGATGATCGGCATCGATCAGTGGCGCGGGTTCGGGCATCGGTTGGAGCATACGGGGGCATCGGAACTTCCTCCCACCTCTCTACCGGAGTTCGCACCGGTGCCTGTGTGGCCGGGCCGAGCCGGGCCGTTGGTCTGGGGACACCGTTTCCCTGGGTTCCGCGCATCCGATCGGAGGGCCGGATCAAGGGTGGACCTTGCCACGTGTGGTCCGACCTACGATGGGGTGCCGGTGATTTCAGCCGAGCACCCCGCCGAACGATGACGACATCCGCCACCACCGCCGTGCTGTCGGGCGGCCGACAACCGCGAAATCCTCGACGGGTCGTGGGTCGATGAGTGGTGCGCCGCTGCGGATCCTGCAGGTGATCACCGACGCCGATCGGCGGGGGGCACAGGTGTTCGCGATGAACCTCGGTGTTGCCCTGACCGATCGTGGTCACGCCGTGCAGACGGTCGCGCTGGCCCCCGGCCAGTACGACAGCGTGCTTCCACTCCCGGTGCTCGGCCCCCAGCGGTTGGCGATCAGCACCCTGCGTTCGTTACGGAAGCAGGCGGGCAAGGTCGACGTGGTCATCGCTCACGGGTCGAGCACCCTGCCGGCGTGCGCGATCGCGCTCACGGGCGTCGACACACCTTTCGTCTACCGCCAGATCAGCGACAACCGGTTCTGGGCAAGCTCGGCGGCGCGGCGTGCACGGGCTCGGTTCTTCATGTCTCGTGCGTCACGAATCGTGGCGCTGGCCGATCAATCTCGCGGCGTGCTGATCGACTACCTCCACATCGCGTCGTCGCAGATTGCGATCGTTCCCAATGGTGTGCCGAGCGTGGGCTTTGTGGGCGTGGAGCAGCGGCCTCGACGGGACGTGCTCGAAGGCGTCGGCCTCGATCCGAACGCGTTCACGGTGTTGTACGTGGCGGCGCTGGTGGTGGAGAAAGGGGCTGATGTGGCCATCGAGGCAGTGGCCCGGATTCCCGAAGCTCAACTGCTCGTGCTCGGCGACGGGCCCGAACGTGACGCTCTGGAACGCCAGGCGGCAACGGCGCTGCCGGGCAGGGTGGCGTTTCTCGGAGCGGTCGACGATGTCGCGCCCTACCTCCATGCGTCGGATGCGATGGTGCTGCCAAGCCGGGGGGGCGACAGCATGCCGGCCTCGCTGATCGAGGCAGGATTCTGCGGCACCGTGGCGGTGTCCACACCGATCGGCGCCATCACCGACATCGTGTGTCACGGGGTGACCGGTGTGGTGGTGCCCGAAGCCGACGCCGGTATGGTAGCGGAAGCGTTGCAGCAGCTCGGGACCGACCCCGACCGTCGGGCCCGACTCGGTGAGGCGTCGAAAGTGCATTGTCTCGAACGCTTCGAGATCGCCGTCGTGGCGGATCTCTGGGAGCGTGTTCTCCGGAAGTCGTTGTCATGATCGAACCCCAATCCACTACGTCGGTTGATGCTTCCCTGACGTCGGCCGACGTGCCACCGGGTTCCGAATCGAACCCGGCCAAGCGGCGTCAAGGCGAAGGCAGTGTTGAACGGCAGGGCGAAGGTCAGCCCACCGCCGGTGGGGTTGTGCTGGCCGCGCCTCGCACGGCGGCGAAGTCGGCCGGTCCGGGACGCGCTCCGGGACCTCGCATCATCAAACGGGGCTTGCGTTTCGGCATGCGGCTCGCGGCGATGAGCGCCGACCGTCACCTGGCCGAGCAGCCAGGCATCACTGTGCTCGGCTACCACCAGGTTGCCGGCCCCGTACCTGGCGCGGTGAACCTCAAGGCTGGCATGTTCGCCGAGCAACTCGACTGGTTGGCTTGTAACACCACGGTGTTGAGCCTTTCGGCGGCGATCGACGTGCTCGAGAACCCGCCCGAGAAAGAGAGCGACCGCCCCCTCGCCGTGATCACCTTCGACGACGGAACGGCCGATTTCGTGGAGCGGGCAGTGCCGTTGCTGGTGGACTACAACCTGCCGGCCACGCTGTACCTCGCCACGGCGTTCGTGGAGGAACAGCGATCGTTCTGGAACGATGGCACGGTGCTTTCGTGGGGGGCCTTGGCCGACGCCGTGAGCACGGAGCTGATCGATGTGGGTTCGCACACCCACTCCCATGTACTGCTCGACCGAGTGTCGTCGTCGGTGATCAACGACGAGCTCGACCGGTCAATCGATCTCATCGGGGAGCGGCTCGGCGTGCAAGCCGAGCACTTCGCCTACCCGAAGGCGCTGGGCGACGGTGTGCAGGCCGATCTCGCCGTCCGGGCGCGTTTTCGTTCGGCGGCCATAGCCGGGGGTGGCACGAACGTCCCCGGGATTGCCGATCCGTATCGGCTCGCCCGCCAGCCGATTCTCGTGGGGGACGGTCTTCGGTGGTTCACCTACAAGGCGCGCGGTGGGCTGCGGTTGGAAGGGCAAGTGCGCGAACACCTCGACCGTTATCGATACAGGGGCGCCACCCATTGAAACGGCCGAAGTTGATCCACGTCACCACCACGGATATGAGTCTCGATTGGCTGCTGGGGCCACAGCTGCAAGCTTTCCAGCGTGCCGGCTTCGAGGTGCTCGGCGCATCGGCGGCCGGTGAGCACGTCGCCGCGATCGAGGCGGCTGGAATCCGTCATATTGCGCTGCAACACGCCACCCGGGCCATGGCCCCGCACCACGACCTGCTCGCCCTTCGCGAGCTGGTGCGGGTGTTTCGAACGGAACGGCCAACGGTGGTGCATACCCATAATCCGAAGCCGGGGGTGTACGGCCGTCTGGCGGCGAAGGCCGCCGGCGTGCCGGTGATCGTGAACACCGTGCACGGGCTCTACGCCCTTCCCGAGGACCCCCTACCGAAGAAGGCGGTGGTGTACGGCTTGGAGCGCATCGCCGCATTCTGCAGCGATGCCGAACTGCTCCAGAATCCCGAGGACGTGGCCACGCTCCGTCGCCTTGGCGTGCGAGCCAAGAAGCTGCGTGTGCTCGGCAACGGCATCGACCTCGAGCGGTTCGAGGCCCACGCCGATCCCGATCGGCGAGCCGAGCTGCGGGCGAGTTGGGGCGCGACCGCCCACACGGTGGTGGTTGGCCTTGTTGGTCGCCTCGTTGCCGAGAAGGGCTATCGAGAGGTGTTCGCCGCCGCCGAAAGGCTCGCGAAATCCCATCCGTTTGTGCGGTTTGTGGTTGTCGGTCCCGAGGATCCCGACAAGGCCGACGGGATCACGGTTTCCGAACGTGACGCCGCCGAAGCCAGCGGCGTGATCTTCCTCGGACGACGAGACGATGTCGACGCGATCTACGGCGCGTTCGATCTGTACCTGCTCGCCTCGTGGCGGGAAGGCTTCCCCCGTTCGGCGATGGAGGCGGCGGCATCGGGGCTTCCGATTGTGGCCACCGACATTCGAGGCTGCCGGCAGGTGGTGGACCACGGCGAGAATGGGTTGCTCGTAGCGCCCCGATCGGTATCGGAGTTGGCGGCCGCGGTGGCCGAGTTGGCCGACGATCCGGCGCGTCGGGCCACCATGGGAGCGGCCGGCGTGGCGAAGTCGCGCCGAAACTTCGATCAGGAGCAGATTATCGAAATCACCTTGCAGTGCTACCGGCGGCTCTTGCCCGCCGGTGTGGAGCTCACGTCGGCGTAGATCGCTTCGAGACGGCGAGTGGCGGTGGTGATGTCGAACGTCGGCGCTCGTTGCGAGGCGGCGCCGGCGAACCGTGCCCGAAGATCGGCGTCTTCAGCGATCCGCACGTACGCGTCGGCCAATGCGGAACTATTGCGCGCGGGAACGAGAAGACCGTGGGTGTCGTTGGCGATCGCCTGCGGGATGCCGCCCACCGCGGTGGCAACGGTGGGCAAGCCGAGGGCGAGTGCGTCCATCAGCGATACGGGCAGACCCTCGTGGTCGCTGGTGAGGGTGAAGACGTCGAAGCCGCTCATCACCCGGATGGCGTCGTCGCGGTAGCCGAGCAGCTGGATTCGACCGGCGATCGCCGGCTCGTCGCGGGTCATGTCGGCAAGTCGTTGCCGCATCTCGTCCTCGAGCGGCCCTTGGCCCACCGACACGAAATCAAGCGATGGGTTCCGGAGGATCGCCTTCGCGGCGGCGTCGAGGAACACCTCGTAGGCCTTCTCCCGCCGGAAGTTGGCGACGATTCCCACCACCACACGATCATCGGCCAGGCCAAGCTCCTTCCGGACGGCCGAACGGGACGTGATCGCTCCCCGAACGGCGTCGAGGTCGGTGCCGTGGATCAACGTCTCCACTCGACGTCGGTGCCCCGATGGAATGGTGGAGCGGACATCATCGCTGACGGCAAGCTGCGCATCGTCGAGCCCGAACGTGAGCCGGTTGGCCAGGCGGGTGGAACGTGCGTGGCGGGGCCAGCGGTTGTGCTCGGTGTACACCAGCGCCGGTCGGGGACGCAGGGTGCGCGCTGCGAGGCGAACGGCGGCCGCCACCACGGGCGAATGGGTGTGGACCACATCGAATCGCTCGCGGCCGAGCAACGACCGCAGCCGCAGAATCCATCGAGGGTCGAGTTCTCGGGGCGCGTCGAGCGCATGGACGGTGGCGCCCAACGATTCGAGGGTGGCCACGTGATGGTCCTTCCACGGCACCAGGTAGGCGACGTGGATGGTGGCGGCGAGGGGATCGGTCGCTCGGGCTTGGTTCACGAGCAGCTGCTCGGCCCCCCCGGGGCCGAGACCCTTGATGAGCCAGAGGACCTTCAATGGTGCGGCGTTGGTCACGGATGCAGCAGCTCGCGCATTGCCGCGATCACACGGTCCTGGTCGGCTTCGGTGAGGCTCGACCCGCTCGGGAGGCACAGCCCGGTGGCGAAGAGGTGCTCCGACACGTGCCCCCCCACCACTGGCGCGTTGGCGAACAGGGGCTGGAGGTGCATCGGCTTCCAGGCCGGCCGCGCTTCGATGTTGTGGGTTTCAAGGTGCACGCGAAGCGTGGTGGGGTTTGTGGGAGCGAGGTGGGGATCGAGCGTCATCACCGTGAGCCAGTTGGTGGGGGTGCCGGTGATGGCATCGGGGAGGAACCCCACGCCAGGGATATCGGCCAGTGCTTCGCGGTAAGCGCGGTTGATCGCTCTCCGGCGTTCGATCTTCGGGGGAAGGGCTTCGAGTTGGCCTCGACCGACCGCGGCGAGCAGGTTCGACATTCGGTAGTTGTTCCCCGCCACCAGATGCTCGTAGTGCGGCGCCGGTTCACGGGCTTGCGTGGCGAGGAATCGTGTGCGCTCCACGAGTTCGGCATCGTGACTCACCACCATGCCACCGCCCGACGTGGTCATGATCTTGTTGCCGTTGAAGCTGAACACCCCGATCCGCCCGAAGCCGCCGCTGTGCACGCCCTTGTAGGTGGCGCCGAGCGCCTCCGCGGCGTCCTCGATCAACGCCACGCCGTGGCGGTCGCAGGCGGCGAGGAGCGGGTCGTAGTGCGCGCACTGACCGTAGAGGTCGACGGAGATGACCGCTTTGGGCAGTGTGCCTGTGGCCGCTCGCCGATCGAGCTCGTCGGTAACGAGATCGGGATCGAGGTTCCAACTTTCGAGGCTGGCGTCGATCAGCACCGGGGTGGCCCCTCGATAGCCGACCGCGTTCGCCGTGGCCACGAAGGTGAAGGTGGGGACGAACACTTCGTCGCCGGGACCCACACCGCAAAGTTCCAGCGCGAGGTGGAGGCCGCCGGTGCCACTCGACAATGCGGCGGCGTGGGGCACGCCGGTGAAGGCGGCGAACTCCGCTTCGAACGCGTCCACATGGGGGCCGAGCGGGGCCACCCAGTTGCTGTCGAATGCGTCGAGGAGCAGCTCTCGTTCGCGTGGACCCATGTGGGGAGGCGACAGGTAGATGCGATCGGTCGCTGCGGATGCAGGGGACATGGGGCGGCACGGTATCGTCCTGAACCGTGCGAATCGTGGTTACCGGCGGAGCCGGCTTCATCGGTGCCAACGTGTGTCGTGAGTTGCTCGCCCGGCCAGAGGTGAGTGAGGTCATCGCGCTCGATGATCTGTCGAGTGGCAGCGAGCGCAATCTTGAAGGCTCGGGCGCGATCCTGGTGGTCGGCAGCATCCTCGACGCCGACGTGCTCGACGAGGTGGTCGCCGGCGCCCGCTCTGTGGTGCACCTCGCTGCCCGACCTTCGGTGCCCCGGTCCATTGCCGATCCGATGGCCAGTCATACGGCGAACGCCACCGGAACACTCACCGTGCTCGAAGCAGCCCGTCGGGCCGGAAACGTGCACGTTGCGGTGGCGTCGTCGTCGTCGGTCTACGGCGCCAATCCCATCCTGCCGAAGGTGGAGTCGTTGCAGCCGATGCCGCGCAGCCCGTACGCGGTGTCGAAGCTGGCCACGGAGAGCTACGCCCTCGCGCACCATCACAGTTTCGGCATGCCGGTGTTGGCTTTCCGCTTCTTCAATGTGTTCGGGCCCCTCCAGGCTGCCGGGCACGCCTACGCGGCGGTCATCCCGGCGTTCCTCGATGCCGCGGCGCATGATCGACCGATCCCGGTCCACGGCGACGGGTCCCAAAGCCGCGACTTCACCTATGTGGGCACCGTGGCGGCGGTGTTGGCCCACACGGCGATCGCCAACGTGGCCTTTCCCGAGCCCGTGAACCTGGCATTCGGCAGCCGCATCTCCTTGCTCGACGTGATCGACCGAATCGAAGCCATGTTGGGGCATCCGCTCGAGCGTGAGCACCACCCGGTTCGGGCGGGCGATGTGCCGCACTCCCAAGCCGACTCCACTCGGCTCCACGACCTGTTTCCCGCGATCGAAGCGGTGGAGTTCGACGATGGCCTCCGCGCCACCATCGAGTGGTTTCGATCCGAAGGCGCGACGTTCTGATGGCAGGCCGTGTCCGCTCCTCGGCGCCATCGGCGGTGGCGTGTCCGCCCTATCGGGCCAAGCGGGTGTTCGATCTCATCATCCTGGCGGGGGCATCGATCCCCGTGGTGATCGTGGGGCTGGCCTGTGCAGTAGCCGTTCGGCTCACCTCGAAGGGCCCGATCTTTTTCCGGCAGATACGGGTGGGCATCGACGGCGAGCTGTTCGAGGTGGTGAAGTTCCGCACCATGGTGGCCGGCGACAACCCCATCTTCCCCGACGCCACGCGGATCACGAGCGCCGGACGTTGGCTCCGTCGGCTGTCCCTCGACGAGATGCCACAGCTCATCAACGTGTGGCGCGGCGAGATGAGCGTGGTGGGACCACGGCCCACGCTGCCGTATCAGGTGGAGCGATACACCGACCGGCAGCGTTTGCGGTTGTGCGTGAAGCCAGGCCTCACGGGCCTGGCGCAGGTTCGTGGACGCAACGCCCTCGCGTGGGCCGAACGCATCGAGCACGACGTCGAATACGTGCAGACCCAATCCGTGCCCCTCGACATCCGCATCATCTTTCTCACGGTCATGCCTCTCATCACCGGCAAGGGTTCGGAAGGCCATCCCACCGACGACCCGCTCGCCGTCGCCGACGACTGAGAACTGCGCGGGCAGGGTCACCGCGCGGGCACGCCCTTCACGGTGGCGTTGGCCCCGACGTCGTCCACCACCACGGCGCCAGCGCCCACCACCGCCCCGTGGCCGAGGCGCCGGCCCGGTGTCACCACCGCGCCCGTACCGAGGAACACGTGGTGGTCCAACGTGTTGTTGCCGTTCACCAGTGATCCCGGGCTGCACGTCACGAAGTCGCCCACGCGGCAATCGTGGGAGATCACGGCGTTCACATTGAGTTGGGTGTGGCGACCGAGCCGAACGTTGGTGGTGACCCGCGCCCCGGCGGCGAGCACCACGCCTGGAGCAAGCTCCACGTCGGCACCGATGCTGGCGAGCGGATGCACAAGGGTGGCGGCGGTCCAACCAGCCTTGGCCGACTGGATCACGCCGTCGAGTTGTTCCCGTGCGGCTCCGCGGCCGATGCCGATCACGTAAGAGACGGTGGTGAACGTGCGGAGAGCCTCCGTGAGGGTTCCGAGGTAGGGGGTGGACACACGGGCAAGAAGTGCCGGCTCGGCCTCGTCGGCCACGAGCCCGAGCAGGTTCCAGGCCGGCTCGGCAGGGCTGGCCGCATTGATAGCCCGCACGATGTCGACCGTCTCCCGGCCGTGCCCCCCTGCGCCCACGATCACCAACGGTGTTCCCGGCTCGTGGTGCTGCTCCTTCGGTGGCAGGGGCGTCATGGCACGACGATACGCGGATGGTGGCGTCCATCGAGTGATCGGTTCAGCGTCCGATGGTGCCACCGGACGTTCAGGACGGGGCCGATGGGGAGGCGAACCGACGCACGGCCAACGACGCGGCGGCCGTGACCACGATGCCCCCGACCCCCACGACGGCCGCCTGACGGTCGTCGGTGCGCACGCCGCCGATCCGTGCCACGACCACGCTGGCGCAGGCGAGCATTGCGGCCAGGGCCATGCCGGCTGGGGCCGAAATCCCCGGCATGGCGGCCG
>Ga0105047_10002324_pt1 | contig 34061 bp, 29 predicted proteins | sample MAT04_FD_78384 | JGI IMG/M metagenome (GOLD analysis project Ga0105047, IMG submission 78384) | Freshwater microbial communities from Lake Fryxell liftoff mats and glacier meltwater in Antarctica - MAT-04 (megahit assembly) | ecosystem: Environmental > Aquatic > Freshwater > Ice > Liftoff... | reverse complement strand
GAACTCCAGCGGTATCGGTAACAATAATATCTTCTTGATAGAAGGTAAGTTTTTCACTAATTGGTTCACGAGTGGTACCCGGTTGATCAGAAACAATCGCACGGTCTTGATCGAGCAACAAATTAAGTAATGATGATTTACCCACATTAGGCTTACCAAGCAATACTACTTTGCATTGAACTTGTTTGTCGGTAATTGTTTTAGTTTGTTGTGGTAATGCAAATACAATTTCATCTAATAATTCGTTAACACTACGACCATGTTGTGCTGATAGTAAGACTACCGGATCAAAACCAAATTCATAAAAATCTATGCTGGTTTCTTGAGCAGCTGAAGTATCAGATTTATTAACTACTAAAATTACTTTTTTTCCAGTCCTGCGTAGGTATTTTGCAATTTCACGATCTTCAGGCACTATTCCTACTTTGCCATCGCATACAAATACAAGAATATCTGCTGTTTCAATAATATCAAACGCGCGTGCACGAACTTGTTGTAAAATGGGATCTTGAGTCTTTTGCAAACTCACTCCACCCGTATCGATAACTTCAAATTGTGTGCCATTCCAAGTAACCGTATCTCTAATAAAATCGCGCGTAACGCCTTCTTCATCGAGCGTTATGGTTTTTACTGATGATGACAATCTATTAAATAAGGTTGATTTGCCGACATTAGTTCGTCCGACAATCACTACAACGGGTAAGGTACTCATGCGTTAATCTCCTGAATTTGTGTAATAGTCCCGGGAAACTGTTGTAGTAGTAACGATGCTTTAGGCCATGCCTGAACATCTGAAACATCAATCATGGATTCTTTAAGTACGGGAATAGTAGAACGTGAAGTTCGTTGATAATTTGATTTAAAATAAGTAGGTTTTTGATTGGGTGTAGCTTGCGGTACAGTTCTTTTCTCAAATGTTGCTGCTTGCGGTTGCACTTTAACTTGTAGTGCTTTTGCAATGGCAGCAGCTGCTTTAGTTTGCGATACCGCTGAAAATTGAGACTGCAGTTGCACTCCAGTATTAAAAAATTCATCTAAAACCGGCTGCCATACAGAACGAGTATTTTCAATCCACTCACTAAAGAATGAAAATTCTTTTGCAAAAATTACGGTTAATTTTTTTGTTGTCGCATCGAATAACCCGCATGATCCTTGGGTAAAAATTGAAGTTACTAACGGATCATTTTGCTGGCTCACACGTGAAACGAATAATGACCAACGGTGCAACACTGATGCATCTTCATCAGCAGCATCAGAATCATCGTCAGGTGTTTCATCTTCTTCTAGATCATGCCCAATGTCATCATGGGTTTCATTAGTTTCTGTTGATGATTGAGCTTGAGGGACAGTATTACCCGAATCTGAATCATTGTCATTGTGCTGAGAAATATGCAAAAGAATCATTTCCAAAAAACCAAATTGCATAGTCGTTCGTTGCAACAATTCTTGATTGTTGTACAAATAAGCCAATATGTCAGTCAAACGAGCTGCTGATAGCGTTCGAACTAAACGTTGTAAAGTAGCACGATGCTCAGTAAACAACTGTGATTCAACTCCATATTTAATCCAGAGTGATGCACGCGTTAAATCAACTAACATGCGGAATAAATATAAAGGATTATATTGATGCGCTTGTACTTGTGATAAACAGTTCAATACCTGCGCTGGACTCTTAGTAAGTACGGTCTGAAAAATAGTTAGCATAGTTTGGTCATCAATGTGACCCAGTACTCGCTTAACTGTTTCTTTGCTTACTCGTGAACTTGAAAATCGAACTTGTTCTAATAAATTCAATGCATCGCGCACTGAACCTTCAGTTTGCTGAATAATAAGAGACAATCCGTCTTGATCAAAACTAATATTTTCTGATTCACAAACAATAGTTAAATGATTCAATAATGCTTGAGACTCAATAGGACGGAATAATAATTGAAAGCAACGTGATCGAACCGTTTCAATAATTTTTTGAGTATCAGTAGTTGCCAAGATAAAGAGGACTGATACAGGCGGTTCTTCTAAAATTTTTAAAAATGCATTGAATGCAGCCTTACTTAACATATGTGCTTCATCAATAAGATAAATTTTCTTTTTGCCCATTAATGGCAATAACGAAGCAGCATCGATAATGTTACGCACATTATCAACACCAGTGTGTGAAGCAGCATCAATTTCAATAAAATCAGGATGTGAGTTTGTAGACATTGCTACACATGATGCACATTGCAAACATGGAACAACAGTATTGCGCGGATCTTTTTGGAAATCAGGTAACTGCAAGCAGTTTACTGCTGCAGCAAAAACACGTGCTGTAGTTGTTTTACCACATCCACGTTGTCCTGCAAATAGATATACCGGGAAAAAATGTCCCGCATACAGGCTATTTTTAAGCATACGAACGGACAAATCTTGACCAACGATATGATCAAAATCTTTTGATCTCCATTTGCGAGCTAAATTAAGAACTGCTGCTTGCGCCATGCTGATACCGCACAATCAAAAATGTTTTCTAAATTTTTAAATTCAATGAGGGGAAGTATATACAAGAACAGGGTTCCTTATGCTGCTTCCTTTCGGACCTGACATAGTAAGGAATTTATTCTTTATGTACTTCCCCAACTTTAATTACAAAGTAAGTGGCCGCGCCCTACCAAGCTCCATAAAGAGAGAAGTATGGTGGAGAGAGAGGGATTCGAACCCTCGATGCCTTTTTCAAGACATACACAATTTCCAATCGTGCTCTTTCGACCACTCAGACATCTCTCCAAGTGAGTACAAGTATTTCAGTGTACTTAATGCTTGGGTACTTCACTCAGCTTTTTTAGTCTTTTTTAATTGTAGGTCGACGAATCGGAGCTCGGCGAGCTGAATCAGCTGGTCTACGAGAAGCTGTTGGCGCGCCTTTTTTCTTTGCACTCTCTTCGCTTTCATCTTCACCCATGGTGAAAGCAATTTGTTGCTCTGGAGTAACTTCTGAAGCTACAACCGTTTCTGCACGAGCAGCGCGCTTAATAGTAGATTTTGCAGCACCTTGCGCAGTTGCTTTACCCAAGTACTCAAGAATTACTTCTATCGAACGTGGAGCATCGTCATTTGCGGGAATTACATATGAAACGCCTGATGGATCGCTATTAGTATCAACGATTGCAACTACTGGAAGGCCCATACGGTTTGCTTCTAAGCGAGCTGCTTTTTCTTTGTTAACGTCAACTAATACCAATGCACCTACCGGCCATGTTAATTTTCTAATACCACCAACGTTCTTTTGTAAACGATCTACAACTTTTTGGAATGTATTAAATTCTTTCTTAGTGTAGTGTGGGAATTTATCTGATTTCTCTAAAACATCTTCAAAATAAAGAAGTTTAGTTACTGACTTTTTAACTTGACCAAAGTTACTCAAGATACCACCAATCCAACGGTGATTGACATAAGGCATATCTAACTGAATTGCAATTTTTTCAATGCTTGCTTGCGCAGACTTCTTGGTACCTACCCATAACACCGGCAACCCTTGACTCGCGATACCTTCTAGAAACAGAGCTGCTTTTTCAAGTTGTGCAGCAGTCTTAGAAACGTCGATCAAGTGAACATTATTTTTATGACCCCAGATATAAGGAGCCATTTTTGGGCACCAGCGTGATTTTTGGTGACCAAAATGTACACCGGCTTTAATAAGGGAACGTAAATCGATCATTATAAAAATCCTTTGTCGGGTTATTGTCTATTGCCTTTTAGGTTCAGATCAAATTAAGAGCTGGTAACCACCCGCAGGTAAAAAGGCAAGCTTGTTAATATATAAACACATCAAAATGTAACAAAAAACCCAAAAAATGCAATGAAAACCGATTAGGAAGTCTTTGCCTGAGGTTCTGGATCGCTCCCAATAACCTCATTATTGAAAATCGCTCGCTCGAAACGGAGGCCTAGCATGTAAGCTGCCACAAACCAAACACCCATAACTAATGAGAAAAAGCCTGTTTGTGCTTGTGCAAATGCCCCAGGACTCCAACCATAAGTTATATAGTTAAAGAACATACCACTAAACTTAGCAAACTTAGTACCAAACGCATCAATCCATGATTTTGACTTAAATTTTATTTCTTTAACGGTAGGTATGTATAAGCTTTCGCGAACCGGGTAGCTAAACGCATAGTTAATTGAACGTATTGCTACATAGAAACCCAAGAACGCAATCTGTGTACCACTAATCTTAAAGTATAAGAATGCTAATACCGTTGAAACCGGTACAAACATTAAGCACAGTTTTTCGCCAAATCGTTTTAGTAGATAACGAGTACCAATTAATGAAATAAAGAATCCAATAAAGTGAGTAACAAATACAATTTTAAACAAGAAGCTACTTACTTGAGCAACGCTTTCAGCACCCTGACGTGCAATAGTTACACGTTGGAAGCTTAAAACAGTGTGAATCATTTCATAAAATAAAATAATGCAAAAAATACCAAATACATACGGATACTTAACCAACATTTTAAATCCGGCAAGAACACCGGTGCTGCTTTCGCCCTCTTTAGAACGCTGCTTTTCTACTTTGTACGCAGCTTCATAACCATGCAAGTAGCGACCAGAAACTGTTCTTTGAAGATAAAAAATTACAAACGGAACAACCGCCAGCAATGCTGATGAAATACCTAACAGTAATTGGTGCTTACTCGTATCAGTAACTGCCAACGTTTTGAAAGGTCCGATATTGGCTAAAATCATCCACGCTAATCCAGCGCTTAACATCCCACCTAATTTTGATCCTGAGACCATTAATCCGTAATTTTTCTTAGCGCTTTCCGGATCATTAATTGAGTTTGCAAATGCCCAAAATACACTCACCACAAATGGTGAATAGCCTTCTACAAAGAAATATACCACCCAACCAAATATACGATATGGATTTGTGTCAGTATTAGGAATACCAATTGTCGGATGCCCCAAGAAATAAGCAAACACCAAACCAAGTAATGCATACGCTGAGCTATAAAAAGCTAATAGGTGATAGCGACGCATTTTATCTACAAGTTTTGCATATAATAAAATTGCCGGCACGAGCGCTACCATGGTCCACAGCTTAGCAGCGGGGAGGTATAACTGTCCGACAATCGCAACAAATATTGAATCTTTTAACTCTTTAGCAATAGTATACGCAGCAATTACAAAGAAGAATGCCACCGTCAACAAAAACAACTTTAACCGTTCATGTGGCTCAACATCCACAAGTGATTTAATTGCCCTTGATATCTGCGACCTCATTGAGAGCCCCCTAGCCTAATATTAGATTGGTATGGATTACACTAATTTCGACAATTATGCTTTATAATACTACCTTTTTTCTAACTTTTCGTCATTAACAAACTACTTGTTTTTCGTCTACAGCCTTTTGGTATGTATTGCCCAAAAATCTTGCTATAAAGAACCACGCAACTAATAATCCCATCGAACATGAAAGACTAAGTAACATATACGCACTAAACCCTGCCTCAGCCCCAAACCATCCAATCAGCCTTGATTGAAACATATTAAAACCTGAACCAGCTGCCTTAGAACTGCGCGAGCCAAATGTTTCTATCCATGCCTGGGATTTATACTTCACTTCATGAGAAGTTGGTACATATAGCTGTTTTTGAGCAGGATTATTTAATGAATAATTAAATCCCTTTGCTCCCACCATGAGCCAAAACAATACCTGAATGCTTGGATTTAAATAAAATGCAATTACTGCAGCGCCGATAATAAACGGCATAATGATTAACGTTACCTTGAGACCCAGTCTACGTTGAATATTGCTGGCACCTAATGCCAATGAACCAAATGCTACTATGTTGACCCATATAGCATAATCGCCTAAGTACAATGTTCGGGCCCACTCATCTGCTACTGTAGATTCAACTAAGGTCTTAAAATTAAAATCAATGATCGTCACAATAATTTCATAAATAGCTACAATACCAAAAATACCCAGCAAGTAAGGTTGCTTTAGAAGTAATACCAATCCTTCTAAGAACCCCGCTTCTTTGTGGTGTGCATCATATTCATGCGCAGGCTTGTACCCTTGCATTGAAGAACGTGGAATAACTCTCATAAACAACGCAACCAACGGAATAATGAACAACAAAATTGCAGCGCATAGTAATACAACATAGGCACTCGAACCAAACCATTTTGGTGCTGCAAGAGGTGTTAAAAACAGAGGACCAATAATACTTCCTGCCTGACCAATCATAATAACAAACGGAAACCCTCTACGAGCACCATCTTGATCGGTGATATCAGTAGCAAATGCCCAGAATAAGGCAATCATTAATGAACCATAGCTTTCAACAAATACATACCAAGCCCATCCCAATATACGTGTCGGGTCAACAACTTTGTTTGCTAAGCCCAAAGTAGGATGTAAAAATAATAATCCAAACACACAGATGACTACAGAATAGATAAGAACCATAACGTATATCATGCGATGCCGCGCAAAACGATCGACTAATTTGCTATAAAAAATAATTAACGGTAAAAGCATTATTAGAGAGGTGATTTTTGCAAGAGGGACGTAGGTTTTTGCGCCCACCATGGACATAAATAAAGCATCCTTAAGAGGACGCAAAGTCCAGTAAATGCCAATCATACAACTAAAAATTACACCTAAGAGAGTATACTTTTTAAGCTCCTGATAAGTAAAATGACCAAACCACGCTTGCAAAATTGAGCGAACCATAAAAAGCAAAGCCTCTTCATTAACTGATGTATTAGGCAAATCTATATTTTTATCTCTATTTTAGCATACAATTGCCACCTTGTAAAAATGAAATACTATCACAAAAAGAACTTTCAAGAAAGCTTTTTCTGATTAAATAATTTCAAATAAGATATATTAAATTCCATTAGTAATGACAATAAGCTAAAGAGCCCATTTACTGCAAATATCAATTGACAAAAGAGCCTATAAAATTACCCTTATTCCTAACATAGAATTTAGTAATTATAGTGTAATCACAGATAAATGCTCACAAATGCTGTGCTTACCTTTTTATAAATGAGGACAGTACTCATGGTAGAAAATATAGAACAAGGCATTCATGAGCATGATCAAAGCAGCTTCCTGCCGCTTTTACCACTCAAAAATGTTGTTATTTTACCCAAAAGCATTATTCCTATTATTGTAGGAAGAGCTTCTTCTATTCAAGCAGTTGAATATGCTTTGAAGCATAATAAAACTATTTTTATTACTTCACAAAAAGATTCAAAGGTTGAATCACCAACTGAGAATGATGTTTTTGAGATAGGGACTCGCTCTTCTATTTTACAAGTAATGCGTATGCCTAATGGCGCACTTAAAATATTAGCTGAAGGTATTTGCCGCTCACGCATGTTGAGTGCTCAAATGCACGATACCTTTCTAGGTGTACAATATGCAGATATCCCTACTACTAATCTGCAAGAGACTACAGAAATTGAAGCATTATGGCGGCAACTTAAGTCATTGTATCAGGCTTATACAAAATTAAATGAAAAAGCACCAACTGATTTGATCACCATGGTCAAAACACCGCAAGACATGGATTATATTGTTGACACCATGGCGGTACATATTGATAACGTTTCATTTGAAGACAGACAAGGCATTTTAGAATTATCTGATCTTAAAGAACGCATGCTCAGATTATGTGGCTTGCTCAGCAAAGAAATAGAAATTTTACAAACAGAACAACGTATTCGTGGTCGCATTCAAACGCAAGTTGAAAAAAGCCAACGCGAATATTATTTAACTGAACAAATGAAAGCGATCCAAAAAGAATTGGGTCGCGAAGATCAATCTGTTGAAATTGCACAAATCAAAGCCAAAATGAAAGGCTTAGGATTAAGCAAAGAAGCCGAAGAAAAAGTAGATAAAGAATTGCGTCGCCTTGAACAGATGCCGCCATTATCATCTGAAGCTGTAGTAAGCAGAAATTACATTGATTGGATTATTTCTCTGCCGTGGAAAAAAACCAGTAAAGATACCATCAGCCTAGTACAAGCAGAAAAAATTCTTAATCAACATCACGCTGGATTGCTTAAAGCAAAAGAACGCATCATTGAATTTTTAGCTGCAAAGAAATTCTCAAAATTAATTGAACGCTCTCCTATTATATGTTTAGTTGGACCTCCGGGTGTTGGTAAAACATCATTGGCACAATCGGTAGCAGAAAGTTTGGGGCGTGAGTTTGTGCGTATTTCTTTAGGCGGTATTAAAGATGAAGCTGAAATTCGCGGACATCGCAGAACATATATTGGTGCATTACCAGGTAAAATTGTCCAAGCAATGAGAAAAGCTAAAACAATTAATCCAGTTATTTTGCTTGATGAAATTGATAAAATGGGTCGTGATATGCACGGAGATCCAGGCTCAGCACTACTTGAAGTTCTTGATCCAGAACAAAACAAAACATTCACTGATCACTTTTTAGATATGGAATATGACTTATCTAAAACAATGTTTATTGCTACTGCAAACACTATGGATGGAATTCCCTACCCATTATTAGATCGTATGGAATTAATTGGTCTTTCTGGATATACCGACGAGGAAAAAGTCGAAATAAGCAAGAAATTCTTGATTCCAAAAAATCTAAAAGAATACAGCTTGTCAACTCAGCAATTTACTATTGATACTCCCCTGATTCGTATTATTATTTCGCAATACACAAAAGAAGCTGGCGTGCGTCAGTTAGAACGTGTTATTGCAAAACTAATGCGTAAATCAATTCAATTATTATTGAAAGATAAATCAGTTAAAAAAACTGTTATAACTGATGCGCTCATTAAAGAATGGTTGGGTAACCCTCGCTTTAAAAAGACATCTCTTAATGAAGCAAAAGAAAAAATTGGTCTTGCAACCGGTCTTGCGTGGACAGAATTTGGTGGTGATGTTCTTGAAATTGAAACTACCGTTATTCCAGGCAAAGGCGGGTTAACATTCACCGGTCAACTTGGTGAAGTGATGCAAGAATCTGCACATGCAGCTATGAGCTACATTCGTTCACGCGCACATGAAATGGGATTGAAAAGTTCTTTTTATTCTGAAAAAGATATTCATATTCACATTCCTGAAGGTGCAACACCTAAAGACGGTCCGTCAGCAGGTATTACCATTTGTAGTGCATTAGTTTCAGCGCTTACTAAAATCCCTACAAAAAATGATATTGCCATGACAGGTGAAATCACATTGCGTGGAAGAGTGCTTTCAGTAGGTGGATTGAAAGAGAAATTACTTGCGGCCAAGCAACATGAAATTAAAGCGGTCTTGCTTCCTTTTGAAAATTATGATGATATTCAAGAAGTACTAAAAGAAGCAGATTTGAAAGATTTAAAATTGGTATATGTTAAAAACATGGATGAAGTGCTTATCCATGCCTTCACGTCAAACCCATTAAAAAATGCTATACCAGAACAAAAAGAAACAAAACCTAAAAAGAAAAGCAACAAGAAGTAATCATTAAAACTCATTTTGGAGAATTCTATGAATAAACATCTGTTATCACTATTGTTAGGTGCATTATTAGTATTACCAGCATGCTGCGGCAAACAAAAATGCCAAGCACCGTGCGAAACTGAATGCGACCAAACAGAACAATGTGTTGATGCGGTTAGCAATAAAGTAGAAGAAGTAGTTGAAAGAGCTCATAAAACTGACTCAATCACTAAATTCTAATTCAAGCTACGTCATATATTCGATTAGAGGGCAAGATCTATTCTTGCCCTTTTTGCTGCTTGCCCTTTTGAAAAAGTTGTTGTTATCTTCAATAGTAGATTTGTTTAATTTTCCTTTTAGGAGTGTCCAATGAAAAGACTAATACTTGCTCTTATTTTCGCAATTGCATGCACTGCTATAGTTGAAGCTAATTCATGTAAACGTGGTGCGTGCGCTTCATGCCCACGTAAAATGGCAAAACCAATGGTTCATGAAAATATGAAGCCAATGCGTAAAATGGCAAAACCAATGGTTCATGAAAATATGAAGCCAATGCGTAAAATGGCAAAACCAATGGTTCGTGAAAATATGAAGCCAATGCGTAAAATGGCTGCAAAAAAAGTTGTTATGGACGATAAACCAATGGTAGAAGAAGTAGACATGATGGAAGTTGATATGATGCCTGCTGACGATATGATGATGCACTCAAAATAAGCTTCTGGTTACAAAGTACTATAAGAGCTGTCATTCGTGGCGGCTCTTATTTTTTTACTATATCCAAGATAGTTTTAACAACCTGTTCTTTTGATATATTAGTATCATCAATTACTACTGCATGTTCAGGAATTGCAAGAGGAGCAACTTCTCGTGAGCTATCACGCCCATCGCGTTGTGTTATTTGTTCAACTGCTTGTTCGATGGTATATATATTTCCTTTTGCTACTTGATCCGCTTGCCATCTACTTGCACGTGTCTTAAGCACTGCAGTTAAATAAAATTTATAATCCGCATGAGGAAAAATAACTGTACCGCAATCTCTTCCATCAATTATAATGGATTGTGTGTGCGCTAAACGTCTAATAACTTTATTAACTTCTTCGCGCACTACCCCACGGGTACTTACTATTGAAGCACCTTGATCAATTGAACCATTTTTTAATAATGGAGTAATATCATCATCTAAATAAATAATATGCTCACCATCTTGAGAAGAGAATATATAAGTTAGTTTATCTAATGATAAAATGTGCTCGATATCTTCTAATTGAATGTGGGATAACTGTTGAGAGGTATATTTTTCTTGTCTTATTAACACATAAGCAATTACTCGATAAAACAATCCTGAATTGATATATAAAATCCCCAACTCTTGTGCAATAGCTCGAGCAGTTGTCGATTTACCACTCGCTGTTGGACCATCAATAGTAATTATCATTGAGCATTTCCCTTTAATGAAATATCAACACCTAATAATTCAATATTAACTTTTCCATTCCAATGATTCTCAGTTACCGTTACTGCGGCATCAAATGGTTCTTGATCATGCGCAAGTAATAATTCAAACAACTCCGGCCGATTGAAGAAAACCAATGGTTTAATAACGCCATCTGCAAATACGGTACATTTAACATGCGCATCTTTGAGCATTACTGGTTTTTGAATTTGTACAATTTGTTTAACATGAAACGTTGGCTGACTGTTTTCATTACCAAACGGTTCCAAATGCTGCATATCAGAAATAAATTTTTTAGTTAAATCGGGTAAGGTAAGTAGCGCATCTAAACGAACTTTTTGTTGTAAATCTAATGGTGTTAATTGCTGAGCAATAAGCTGCTCTAGTCGCTCTTTTAATTTTGGTAAATTTTCTTTTTTGAGTGATAATCCTGCCGCCATTGGATGTCCGCCAAATTGATCAATCAGATCACTGCATGATTGCAATGCGGTGAACATATTAAATTCAGGAATTGATCTGCATGAGCCTTTTACTTTTCCATCAGACGTTATATGAAACAGTAATGTCGGTCTGCCAAACATTCCCACAAGGCGCGAAGCTACTAATCCAATAACGCCCGGTGGCCATTGATCGCTTGCTGCAAGAATAATATTTTCAGTAGCAAGGTTAATTTTTTGTGTTTTAATCGCTGCTTCAACATCTGCAAATACACCGCGCTCAATTTCTTTTCGTGCTTGATTAAGTTCGAGTAATACTCGCCCTACCTCTTGCACATCAGTAGCATCAGTGCCTATTAAAAACTTTACACCTTGACGTGGATCTTCTAATCGCCCCAAAGCGTTAATTTGAGGAGTAATTCCAAACCCAATATCAGACGCATTTAAAATTGGTTTAGTTACTTTGCCATTTTGTTTAAGCATCTTGAATGATGCACTTTCAATTCGATTAATATAATTCAAACCATAACGAACCCAAAATCGATTTTCACCGGTTAATGGAACTACGTCGGCAATAGTACCAAGCAGCAATAATTCATATGCTTTTGGAGGCAAAGGAATACCACGGCGTTCGTATAATAATGACAGCACTTTAAATGATACACCCACACCCGCCAATACTTTGAACGGATAGTCACAATCAATCTGATTAGGGTTGACTACTGCAAATGCGTCAGGAATATGATCATGTGGCTTATGGTGATCGGTAATAATAAGATCTATACCTAATTCTTTTGCGCGAATAGCTTGATCAAATGCAGTAATACCGTTATCAACGGTAATAATCAGTTTATAACCATTACTTGCGGCTTTTTCAATTATTTTTTTTGAAATACCATATCCATCACGAACCCGGTGTGGTAAATAAAAATTTACGTTTGCACCTAACGGCAATAAGCAAATCATCATGAGCGATGATGAAGTAATGCCATCGACATCGTAATCGCCGAAGATTAACATTTTTTCTTTATCTGTAATTGCTCGCTCAATACGCTCAACTGCTTTGAGAGCATCTTTCATAAGTGATGGATGAAAAACATCTTTTTCAAGCGAGCTAAAAAGATACGAATCAATGCTATCTTTGGTGGTAAAACCACGACTTACCAATGTTTGAGCAATAGGTATTGATAAATTATATGAAGTAGCAATATCAAATATTACTTGATCGTGCACCGGTAATCGCCATACATATTTATGGCCGTGAATAAGTTCCACGCGTAACCTTTGTTGTTATAACGTGTGTACTTCTTTTTTCTTAAGCGTTGGAAACAAAATTACATCTTTTATTGAAGTAGTGTTGGTCAATACCATTGTCAATCGATCAATCCCAATTCCTACACCCACAGTTGGCGGTAATGCATATTCAAGTGAATGTACATAATCAGCATCATAATAATGTGCCTCATCGTCACCTGCTGCACGAGATTGTGCTTGCCCATGGAATCGTTCCGCTTGATCAAACGGATCGTTTAACTCATTAAATGAGTTACTCAATTCCATTCCAGCAATAAATAATTCAAAGCGCGCGGCAATTGATGGATCTTCGCTATCACGCTTAGATAAGGGCGATACTTCAATGGGAAAATCAATAATAAACGTTGGCTGAATTAATGTTGATTCAACAACATCTTCAAATAATGTATATATTTTTTCATTCAACGTTGCTTTTTTATGAGCAGGTATCAATTTATGCTTTTTAAGCAATGCATCAACTGATTCATCAGTCATATCTTTTTCAGATAAGTTTAACTGTTGCATTACTGCTTGCTTGATACTTTTACGTGCAAATGGTTTTTCAAAATCAAGTTCATGCGATCCATAGCTAACTTGCAATGAACCATGAATTTTTTTCAAAATAATACGAATCATGTCTTCAACAAAATCCATCATAAAATGATAATCTTGATGAGCCATATAAAACTCAAACATGGTAAATTCTGGGTTGTGTCGAGTAGAAATACCTTCATTTCTAAAATTACGATTAATTTCAAAAACTCGTTCAAATCCACCAACCACCAATCTCTTAAGATATAGTTCAGGAGCAATACGCATATACAATTGCTGATCAAGTGCATTATGGTGAGTTACAAATGGTTTTGCTGCTGCGCCGCCTGGAATTGGGTGTAGCATTGGCGTTTCAACTTCCATAAACCCATGCTCTACAAGGTAGTCACGCATCAGACGAATAATTTCTGAACGCTTTGCAAATCGCTGACGACTGTCTGGATTGCTAATAAGATCGAGGTAACGTTGGCGATAGATAGTTTCAACGTCTGTCAACCCATGAAATTTTTCCGGTAACGGGAATAAACATTTAGAAAGTAAGGTAAATTCATGAACCCTTAAGGTAGTCTCACCCGTTTTTGTTTTAAAGGATTCACCTTTAAGCCAGATAATATCACCAACATCAATATATTGTTTGAAAATCTCAAATTGTTGATCGCCAATATCATCTTGACGCAGATAAAACTGAACCTTGCCACTGCGATCTTGCATATGACCAAAAGCAGTTTTACCATGCAAACGCAATGCAACAATTCTTCCTGCTATTTCATAGGTCTTTGATGGCAAACCTTCTACAAATTGGTTCAATACATCTTGAGCCGTTGCATTAACCGGCTTGAACCCTGGCCACGGTTCTATACCCGCCGCTCTAAGTGATTTTACTTTTTCTACCCTGATATGGTGTTCATCGGTAACTAAAAGTGTAGGTGTAACTTCCACCTGAGATTGTTCGTTTTTTTTCATTGCTTTTATCACTGAATTTTTGGTAATTTGTAAGCTAATCATAAGTAGTATACTGGTTTTTGCAAAAATCCTAAACTTCAAGAATTTTTAATGAAATACCTTTTCTATACCCTATTATTAAGTACCAGTATTCTACCTGCATTTTCCGATTCAGAGCAAAGCACTACCGCCATAAAAAAAGCCTTAATACTGCCTTTTCCCACTTTGCACGAATTGGCCTTAATTAAATCCGCACAGAATAAATTAGTCAAAGAAGCTCGTTTTAATTTGCATAATCGAAGAGGCACAGATGCCTACAACTACCTACAAAATCTACTTCCTGTAGAGTTAAGAGATGAATTATCAGATTATCAACAAGTAAGCGCTCTTTACCAAGCTTCTAAGCGTAACGGTGAAATCATTATATTGGACCAGTTATTTAGTAAAAAAATACTCCACATTATTTTGCGCAGAGCGCAATCAGATGATTGGTTGGACGTATGGGCTAAAAATTGTATGTTTCGTATATGCCTAGCTCACACAGGTATATATAATCATTTGATTAAACATTTTTATAACTTAGGCTTTGATTTTGCAACTCCATTAATCATACACGGAGTGCCGACAACCTATTTATGTACTGCCGCAGCAAGCCGTGATACAAATAAGCTCGAATTATTATTCCCATACAGGGCGCCCACACAAGATAACTCAGAATTACTTAATGCGTGCAATGTAGCAAGCTCTGAAGCGGTAGGAGAATTATTACGATTAAGTTATAAAACTTTAACTTCACAAGACTATGAAGATCTTACATTAGCAATTCAAAATTCTTCGCGAAACAGTAACAAACAAGTTAAATTACAAGTTCTTCAAGAATTTATAAAGCAATTGCCAAAATCGTAAAAAAAATGATATCTCTGTCAAAGGCACTCCATTATTGACTTATCAATAAAGCTCATTCTATGATCATAGAAAATTTATTAAAGGAGTAAGAATGATTAATAATGGAAAACAACTCATAAGATACTTAGTAGCTCTATTATTCATAAGTATGATCGCTATTCATGCACAAGAAGACGATTTTATCATTATTCGCCCCATGCGTTGTGAAATATACGAACTATTAGAATGCATTGTCCCACAACTAACTAACTGCACCACGGGTGAATTGTGTAATTTGTGCTTATTGTTACACAATAAGATAACAGTAATTCCATACCAAACTCGTTTAGTAGCATGTAAAGAAATTCTTGAAAAAGCAGAAGCTCACGAAATTGTGCTTACCGATTATGAAATACAATTACTAACCCAATGTATTGATGATGCATGCATTGCACAACCAAAATTAAGAGCATATCGCGGCTGCTCAGCCAAATCAGCTACCTTTTGCAAACTTACCGTGCTTAACAATGCAATTATTAATTCATTACAAACCAATAATCTTACTGTTCAAGGCGACCTTACTGTTGATGGTGCATTTGATACATTTGGAGGATTAATTAGTTTTGCAAGTGGAGTTGCCGGTCCAACTGGCCCTACGGGAATTACAGGTATTTCACTCATCGCAACAGGCCCACAAGGTCAAACTGGAGCACTGGGAACAGGGCCAACCGGGACCACCGGAAGCACAGGGATAACCGGCCCTACAGGCTCAATTGGAGCAACTGGTGCTACTACAATTGTTACCGGTATTACTGGCGTTACTGCCACCCCAGCTACCGGCCCAACTGGTCCTACCGGAGCATTTGGAGAAGGATTTGTATATTCATTACGAACAACTAATGTAAATACAACTGGTGTAATTAGTTTTGACACCGATCTATTTATAAGCGGTTGGACTCGTACCGGGGGAATTTTTACGTGCCAATTTGCAGGAATTTATGAAATTTCTTATACCGTAGTTAATACTACGGCAGATGTATATTGGCTAACTCTTAATGGTGTAATTGTTCAAGGAAGTTCATTTACTTACAACAGATTAGTTTTTACTACACCGTTTTCTAGCCCTCGAGTGTTGATAACATGCGCCGTTGGTGACACAATCCGCGTTAATTTAAATAGCGTAAATGTTAGTCCGTATGCGGTTGCAAATGTACCACCATTTGCGAATAATGCGAGCGTAGCATTAGTTATTAATCGATTAGAATAGGAAATAATATGAAAAAAGCATTTCACCTTATTATTATTTTAGGCTGGCTTACAAGCATCTCATACAGCCAGGATCTTATAATTCAACTTGACACATTATTAACCCCTGAAGAAAAACAACAAGTTATTAATAATCCAAATAATGCATATGCATTTGTTCCTCAAGATGTTAAAAACGCTTTACAAGAATTAACTACAGATAAAAATAATTCATCAGAGCTATGTGAATGCTTGCAATCATGTTGCATAGAACATAACATGATGCGCTATAATAATGCGCTTGTTCATTTTGGAAAACTTTCTGAGTTACTGACACATCGCAATGATAATCCTGCTGCATTGATCTGTATTGAATATTTTAATCAACTGTGCCAATTTGATCCTTTTATTCAATATGATAATTCTTCTACCAAAGGTTGTGCAAAAACTCAGGTATTTTGCACCATAAATGTAAATAGCGGATATTTTAAAAACTTAACTATATACCAAGATCTTAATGTTCAAGGTAATTTAATGGTTAATGGAACTTTATTTGTAAATTCATTAGTACTGGGTCCTACCGGACCTACTGGTGCTACGGGTCCTACCGGAATTTCAATTACTGGTCCTACCGGACCTAGAGGCAACACTGGACAATGCATAACCGGACCAATTGGCGCTTCGGGCAGTACGGGGCCAACGGGCGCAACGGGTGCAAATGGACCTACTGGAGCATGTATTACAATTACCGGGGCAACTGGTGCCACTCAAACAGGGGCGACGGGCGCTACTGGCGCCACTGGCACACGCCTTGCAAGCTTGTTCTATATGTTCAGATATAGTACTGCTACACAAGCAATGGGAACTTTCCCTATCTTTTCTCCTATTAACATTGCAACGCTGGGCACTCAAGCAGGTTGGTCAGGTACTGGTACTCCAACATTTATTGCTCCAGATAATGGATTATATTTAGTAACATATACCGTAACAATTCAGTCTACTCTCGCCTCTTTTAGAATGTTTAACGTAACGGCTGGAACTGTAGTTAATGGTAGTCAAATAACCATCGATCACAATGTAGTAACTGTTGTGCAACCATTGATAAATAGGTTTATGTTTCAAGCAACTAGCGGAAGCTCATACCGATTTGAATCATCTCAAACCGGCGGCGCACTGTCTAATATTCAGCCTAATGGCTTCAGCAGTATTGGTGTAACGCCTTCATTTACCGTTTCTATAAGCCAAATTGAATAAGGAATAACATGAAACGATATTTTCTTAAATTATGTATACTGAGCAGTTTATTTTTACTACCAATAACTTTTTATGCACATACCTCTCATAATCCTGCATCCAAAGTTACTGATATTTTTGACTATCTTTTAGCAATCAAATCTGAAGCATGTCTCAGAAATAATTCTGAGTTATTAGAATGCATTGAACTTATTGAAAATAAAAACGATAATGCTCAAATTGAGTTAGAATGCATTACTACTGCTATACAACAGGCTATTGCAATCTATAAATCGCATACTGTTTTTACGGTTACAAATGCGATTGAAGCACTAACAATTTTCTTACAATCTATTGAAGAACAAAAAACTCAATTACGATCATGTGGTTCAAAAAATTTTTGCAATCTCATGGTATTAAAAACGGCATTTATTAATAATTTATTAGTTATTGGAAATGCTTCTGTTGCCGGATCATTATCAGTTGAAGGCTCAGTAACTTTTGCAAATATTTCGTGCTTTTCAGCTAATTGTTTAAGTTTAACAGGTCCTACTGGCTTGACTGGCCTACAAGGACCTGTAGCAAATGGATTTACCGGCGTAACTGGTCCTACTGGTCCAACAGGGAGTGGATGTACCGGTCCAACCGGCTCACAAGGTGCACAAGGTGTGACCGGTAGTCCCGGAGCTACCGGCCCAACTGCAATAGGTTGTACCGCAGCAACAGGCGCAACCGGTAGTAGCATTACAGGGGCCAGGGGAGCAACCGGTGCAGGCCCAACTCCTGATAACTATGCTTTTTTATCAAAAAACAATAATCAAATATCAACTTCAACATATGCCGATATTGCTGCTTTAGGAACAAGTGATGAGATTTCGATCAATGGTTGGACGCGCTCTGGAGCTGTATTTACCTGCAACAGCACTGGCACCTATCTAATTACTTTTTGTGTTCAAGTTGCTGGTGAAGATAACGGAACAAATTTAATTGCTACATTAGGTGGAGCTGAAGTTCCCGGCACGCAATTAGGCTACACTACTATTGGTGCAAATAGAATGATATCACAAACATTTATTGCTAATGCTACTTCTGGTCAAGTACTTGCATTCCAATTCCGTCAAACTGACCCTGGCGCTCCTGTATCGACTTTGAATGCTCCATTTCCATTTGTTCTTGCGATACCAATACGATCTGTAACTATTACTATCACTAAACTTTCAGTTTAATTACTACGAAATAACAAAAGGGCAAAGATACAAGTTTTCTTTGCCCTTTTTACTCTCAAAATTTATCATGCTATACTCGCACCATCATCCATTTAATCTTAAATAAATAAAAAAAGGATGTCGCATGAAAACACAAATACAATCAAACGTTCAAACCAAACTCATGACCATCGCTATGGTATTATTAGCCATAGAACAATGCAAAGCTAATAATTCTCCTTATTGCATTATTGACATGCAAGCATTAGAAGCACCTGCATTAAATAAATCTTTTAATACTATTCCCGCCCCTCAATTTCTTATTCCACAATCAAGTTCTTCATTGCCGTGTATGCATATTGACATTGCACAAGCATTACAACAAGTACATAAAGAATTAGAAGAACGTGGACTTGCAATTAAAGTGTTATATTCAGCACAAGAGTCAGTATCCATGCTTACTCAATCTCATGGCTCACATTGCACCCATAATTCTGTAGATGTTACCTTAGTAACTCAAGAAGGATATGAAGTCTTAATGCCAAGTGAATATGGAACTCAACAAAAAATTACTCAATCAACAAATGCTCTGGCTGCTCAAAAAAATAGTGAAATGTTAAAAACTGTTATGATGCGCCATGGTTTTGAACCAGGCAATCAATGGTGGGAATATAATTTAAAAGCTGCTTAAGATAAAAAAAGCCCCGGTATTTCACAGGGGCTTTTTTTATCTATTATGATTTTTTGAGCTTATTTTCTACAAAATCCCAATCCACTACATTCCACCATGCAGTAATATAATCAGGACGTTTGTTTTGATATTTTAAGTAATATGCATGTTCCCACACATCCAAGCCGAGTATAGGATGCATACCTTGAGTCAATGGAGAATCTTGATTGTGGCTTGGTACAATTTCTAAATCGCCTGTAGTATTAAGTACCAACCACGCCCACCCGCTGCCAAAAACCTTTTTTGCTGTTTCATTGAATTGCGTTTGAAATTGATCAAATGAACCAAACTTTTTTTTTATTTCTTCAGCAACTGTACCTTTAGGCTCTCCGCCACCATTCTTTTTCATCATTTGCCAAAACAACGAATGGTTATAATGTCCGCCGCCGTTATTTCGAACAGCTGTACGAATAGATTCGGTAACTGAACTTAGATCTTTAATTAATTCATCGAGTGTCATAGTATTTGCATGTGACTGAGGATGCTCTTCAAGCGCTTTATTAAGATTATCAACATATGCTTGATGATGCTTGCTATAATGAATTTCCATTGTTTTAGCATCAATGTAGGGCTCTAATGCATCAAATACATAGGGCAATTGCGGTAAAGTAAATTTCATATGATCTCCCGATAATTAACTATAATTTATGAATAATAATATACTACATCATCAATTGCTGCCATTTGCAATTGCTCCCGAGCAATTTTTTCTTTAAAAAACGAATGTGATTGATACAAGGCAATGTCTTGAGAAATTATTTCAATTTCATTTTTCAAACAGATAACTTCTTTCTCGAGATACTTAATATCTTTTTGCACAGGATTTATTTTTTGTGCGCCGTGCGGCCCATACCGATACATCAATCCAAACAATGAAATTTGAAAAACAATAAGCAAATAATATAATATTTTGTGAGCCCTATTCATAGTATTATTCCTATGATATTTTTTTAATTTTATTATCTGTATATTACCTCTTTCCAGGTAGTTAATAATACAATACACTTGAACACATATAATGTGATTGTGATAAAAAGGAGCTCACCCATGAACCGGCATCTATCGGTATATAATAAAAAATATTTAGCCTTGGCATTACTCTTTGTAAGTGCAGTAACCTATCCAAAATTATTTCGCGAAAAACAGGCTCAAACAGAGACTGAAAAAACATTTGACGAAATTACCTACAACTGGACTCGAACACTTGCAGAAGTATTAGGTCTGGTTAATGATAAACATTATAAAGTAAGCAAGTGGGAAGAATGTTGGCCCAAAACTATTGATACCTTATTAAATTGTCTTGACCCGCATTCTAATTTCTTAGATCCCAAAACATATAAACATATGCTTGAAACTACAACGGGAGAATTTTTTGGTATTGGTATCGTGATTGACAATACCCGTACCAATAAAGATAAAGCGCTAACTATTGTTGATACTATCCCTGATGGTCCATCTGATAAAGCAGGAATTAAACCCCTAGATAAGATTCTTGAAGTAAATGGTGAACAACTTGAGGGAATGTCTACTGATGAAGCAACTGCTAAATTAAAAGGTGAGCGCGGAACTAAAGTACACATTAAAGTAATTCGTGAAGGTCAACCTGATCTACTTGCATTTGATATTACTCGCGATGTTATTAAAGAGCAAAACTCGCTCTGTTTTTATTTACCCGATCAGAATGTATATTATTTATCGCTTAATATGTTCACTCAAAATTCAATTAAGCAAATTGAAGAACTTGTTAAAAAATCACATCAAACAAAATACAAAGGCCTTATTTTAGATTTACGCAACAACTCAGGTGGCTTATTAAACGCGGTAGTTGATATTGCCGGATTATTCCTTGACAAAGGCAGCTTGGTAGTAACTACCAAAAATAAAAATGGCCAAGAAACTGAACGCTTTGCAACTTCAAAAGCACCTATTGCAAATAGCACCATTCCAATATTTATTTTAATTAATAACTATACTGCTTCAGCAGCTGAAATTCTTGCCGGTTGCTTAAAACTACATTCTGATGATCTTGCTAAGGCTTCTAAAGATGAACCACAAAAGAAATTAATGGTCTTTTTAGTAGGCACTAATAGCTTTGGTAAGGGTTCAGTTCAAGAAGTGATTCCGGTAAGTAACAACTGCGCAATTAAGCTAACAACATCGTTATATTTCTTACCGCATGACACCTCGATTCAAGGTGAAGGCATTGCTCCTGACTTTGAAGTTGAACGCAATCTGCCTCCTACAGAACAGGTAAATTGGTTTAATAAATTCTATGGTCGCGAAAAAGCATTAACTAATTACATCAAAAACCCTAATAATAAAGAAGAACAACCTAAAAAGAAAAAGGAACTTCAAGGCGACAAACGCAAGTCATGGGCTAAGCGTGCCAAGAAGATGTTAAAATATGATAATCAATTTAGAGATGCTATCAATTTGTTAAATATGCTTTACTCAGCACAATCAATTTGTCCTGAAAAAGTTTCTAATCGTCAAAAAGCTGTGACTTTTCTTAACTCTAATTATCTCTCTAATAAGAAGCTTAAATTGATGGAAGTCAAAATATAGCTTTTCTAACAGAATTAAAAAGCAGGGCATATATTTACTATTTGCCCTGCTTTTGTTGACTTTGCATAATGAGTATGTGAAACTGATAGAAATATATTTTAGTTTCTTATCAGTTATATATGAAGAGAAAAAATAAATACCGTTTGTGTGTGAGTTTATATTCGGGGATTTTGTTTATCTTAGTATTCAGCTTGACCCGAGCTTTTCCACCACATAAAAAATCTGAGCACCGTCAAAGCTGCCTGTGCATTACTCGTCAGTAATTATCAACTCATTCAACTTATTCTATTGCACTAAAGGTAAATGGTAGCAATCGTTTACATTCTTCAAATGCTTGTTGCAGTAATTGCCGAGATTGATGTCCTAAATGAATTAAGCCATATCTATAGCTCCTACCATCTTGTAATTCATCAGAAAGCAGCATGCCTACTTTAAAAGGAATATATACTCTAACATCGGGGTATAACTCGTATATTTTTTGAATATCTAGTTCTGTTGGCACCTGTATAACTCTCTGATTTTTAAATGTACGTAGTACAAAACTAGCCGCATGTTTATATAATCCTGCATTTTTTATAATCGGCTTAGGCTGCTTGCCCACTGCAATATCACAAGCAATATGATAACTACTAACACCATCTATTTTGTAATATAAATCTGCAAACTGACTTGCCATACGCGTATTAAGTTCAATAATATGAATTTGATCAGTTTCTGGGTTATACATCATTTCTATGTTAAACAACGTATTAGTTAAATTTACACCATTAATATAGGTCCGTGCAATCTCATGCATGCGTTCTTGAACTACTTGCGATAATTGTGAAGGATATTCAAAGCGTTCAAATGAATAAGTTCTTGGATACATAACCGAATCTACTACACCAATTATTTCCACATGATTATTATATGAATACCCCTCAACAGTAACCTGTATACCCTCTAAGAATTGTTCAACTAATAAGCTATGAGTATGCCCTACCTGAGGTAAATACGTTTTAAAAAACCAATCAAAATGATTCTGAAATGGCTCAGGAATAACAGCGCTCGAACGGATTTTATTTAAACACTCTAATGTCTCAACTGGGTGAGCATGTGCTGAAAAAAACGACTTAACAGGTTTAATAAAAACAGGAAAATCAATTGTAGGAGCTTGAAAACTAGCAGGTTCGATGACGTCGAACTGTGGTGTTGCATGAGGAACATATTTTTGTTGTGATACTCGCGCGTAATATTTATTTTGTGCAAGCAATAATATATAAATATCGGGGCCAATTACATTCATATGTTGTGCAACGCAAGCAGCTAATACACAGCCTGGATAATCATCTGAAGTAATAATTCCATCAATCCCGTCGCGCCCAATAGTTAAACAAATATCATCAATGATAACCTGTGGATTTGTTGTTAATGAATCATATGGTATACCGGTGTGTAGAATAAGATCAAATTCTGTTGATTCATACCAATGAAATATAAATTCATATCCCGGTGCCGTATAATTATAGCCTAACTCACGTCTATCAATGCTGGTAGGACAAATAATTAATATGCGTTTTTTCATATGTTATTCATCATATTCTCAAAATTGTAATTATTCTACGGTGACTGATTTAGCTAAATTGCGTGGCTTATCAATAGGTCGGTTAAGAGTTCGTGCAATTGCATATGCCCAATATTGCAATAACCCTGCCATAACAATTGGTTCAAGTAATGGTTTGGTTGCAGGCAATACAAATGAGACATCTGCCAATTGCTGTAATTCATCTTGCCCTTCAAACGAACAGGCAATCACTATTCCATGCCGTGCTTTAACTTCTTGTGCATTTGAAAGTAATTTTTGATATACAACCGGATCATTATGCGAAAAAATAAACACGGGCGTTTGTGCATCTATAAGAGCTAACGGACCATGTTTAAGTTCACCTGCCGGATAACTTTGTGCAAATATATATGAGATTTCTTTAAGCTTTAATGCTGCTTCTTGTGCTACAACATAACTAATATGTCTGCCTAAAAAAATTGCTTTAGAATATACACTAAATTGTTGCGCGTATTGTTGATCAATAACTCTTTGATATCGATTAATAGTATCTTCTAAAATCTCTGCTGCAATTAATAAATCATGCTGAGCTGCTAGGCATACAATATCAGTAATGCTATTTCTAACATATGCAACTTGATGCGCAAGCCAATATAAGGCAGCAATCTGTGTAGTAAATGCTTTGGTAGAAGCGACTGAGACCTCAGGACCTGCGCGCGTTAATATAAAGCCATTTGCTTCACGTACCATAGTACTTGAAGCAACGTTAGTTACTACAACTATATGTCCATTCAATTCTTTAATGTATCGCAATGCTTCTAAAGTATCGGCAGTCTCACCTGATTGAGAAATTGCTAAATAGAGTGTGTCTGAGATAGAATGCATCATTGCGCCATATTTAAATTCTGATGCTAAATGTATTGCAACAGGAATCTTACAAATAGATTCAAAAAAATAACGAGCTGCGCAACCTGCATACCACGATGTTCCACACGCAAAAATAACTATCTGTTTGATTTGCTTTACACGGTCTTGTGTAAGACCCATTTGATCCCAAATAGTATCTTGCAATGCAGTAAGTTGTGATACCGTTGCATAGATACCTGCTTTTTGTTCAAAAATTTCTTTGAGCATAAAATGCTCGTATCCCTTTTTATCAGGCATCTGCAAGTTGAGATCAATTGTAGTAATTTTTTGTTCAATTGAATTGCCAAAAAAATCATATAATTCAATATGATCTTGGTATACCAATGCAAAACTTTCATCGGGCATAAACAATACACGATTAGTTCTATCTGCAAACGCAAGTACATCTGATGCTACAAACATTTCATTAGCGCCAATACCAATGCATAAAGGAGAGCGCTTACGAATTAAAATCATTGCTTTGCTGTATTGTTGAGATAGCGCAACGCATGCGTAAGCACCATGTAATAATTGAGCGACTGTACTGACTGCTTGAACTAAGGTAGTGCATTCTTTTTCATGCACTTCAAGCAAATGAGAGATAATTTCAGTATCAGTTGCAGAGATAAATATATGCCCTGAGGCCGTTAGTTTTGCACGCAGGTCACGATGGTTTTCAATAATACCATTGTGAACAACTGAAATTTTATTATGACAATCTAATTGAGGATGAGCATTGTTATATGAAGGAACACCATGGGTTGACCAACGGGTGTGTCCAATACCAATATGTCCATCGATAGAGCCTAGATCTACCAACTCAATTAAGTTGCTCAATGCACCGGTGACTTTAGCGAATAGTAAATTGTTATTATGAGGATCAATACATGCAAATCCGGCAGAATCATATCCGCGGTATTCAAGACGAGATAAACCTTCAAGAACTACTGCTTTGCTATATTTACTACCAATATAGCCTACAACACTACACATCCTTGCCTCATACTACAAAAAAAAGATCCGGCGAAAACCACCGGATCTTTTTCAATATTTCTTAACGCTTCACGAATTGGAACTTACGACGAGCACCTTTTTGACCATATTTCTTACGTTCTTTCAAACGTGAATCAACAGTCAATAAACCATGCTGTCTTAATAAAGGACGTACAGTTTCGTCAATTGCAAGTAATGCTCGAGCAATGCCTAATTTAACAGCATCTGCTTGACCAGATAATCCACCGCCTACAACATTAGCTTCAACATCATAATTTGAGCATACTGGTAATATGCGAGATGGAGCTGAAGCTGCAAGACGAGCAACTTCTGTATCAAAGTATTCTTGAAAGTCACTACCATTAATTACGATAGCACCTGAACCACGTCGAAGCCAAACACGAGCAACTGCAGATTTGCGGCGCCCTACTCCATGCCCTAAAGGAGCAGATGAAGCTTTTGGTTCTCTTTTTGGTTTTCCTGCTGAAGCGGCTTTTGGAGCTTTAGGTGCTGCAGTCGGTTTGGTTTTACGTGTTGTCTTTTCCATAGGTATTAAAAGTTCCTTTGTTAGACCATGAAAATTTATGATCATTATTTACATTATGTACGAGTATATCAACCTAAGACAAAAAGTCAAAATGAGGCAGATATACAGGTCTTTATTATATAAAAGAAATTATTATAATTGAAGCTGTTGCTTCATTCAAATACATAATTAATGTCTTTTATGCCAATAGCACCTTCTATTATGCACTTGCATAGGGTTAATTGACCATAATTACTATAGCAAAATCGACGACTAAAAGCCATTTATTTACCCAAACGTACAATACTATTTACCTTCTTCGTATGCCTCCTGGCATGATAAACAGCGGGTAGCGTCAGGGTATGATTTTAGACGCTTTTCTGAGACTGGTAAACCACAATCTACGCATATCCCATACGTACCATCTTCTGTCATAGCCAATGCTTTTACAACGCGCTTATATTCACTCAAGCGACTGTCCTGAAAGCTGCTTCTCACACTTTCCATAGTCGAAGTCAATGCTTGGTCGCCGATGTCTTGAACCTGATCATTAGAAAACTTTTCTTGAGCAATATCGGCCATTTCTTGCTCAAGCTCTAGCTTACGTGTATGCAATTCTTTTTTGATTTTTTCCAACTCTAGGTTGGAATTCTTTTTTGCCTCATTCATGTGCTCTTCCTTTTTTTTTGGAAAAATTGCTTCAAAATGAGGGCCGAATTATCCGCTTGTATACCCTCAACCACTTTCACAACTCCCTTTTTGTATAATCCAAGCTTAACCTGCTTGTCAAGCCGATATCCAAATAAAGGTGAGCTGGCGCCATAAACCACCCCGGCAAAACGACTCAACTCAATGAGGCTCATGCACATACTGCACGGCTCCAGAGTAACGTATATCCAACAGTTTTCCAGTCGCCAATTACCAATTTTTTTTCCTGCTTTTTGAATTGCACGAAATTCTGCATGGGCAGTTTGGGTACACAGTGCCTCAACTTTATTGTATGAGCGAGCAATGATATCACCTTTTTCAGTAACTACTACTGCACCAATTGGTACTTCGTCATGTTTAAAAGCCCATTGCGCCTGCTTAAGGGCCTCATTCATAAAATAAATATCTTTGGTCACACCAAAAGGACTTGCCATGTCCCCTCCACATTTTGTTATACAAATAGATAGCAAACATACCACGGGCTAGAAAAAATTTACATTTTCTATTACCCTTATATCAATTGTTTATTTAAACATAATAAATTAAACCGCTGATTACTTCCCGATATTGGGTAGGAGAATGCAATGGCCAACACCCCCCCTTCAAATGGTGGCGAATATAAAGCGCAATCAATAAAAGTTTTAGAAGGTCTTGAGGCTGTCAGAAAACGACCGGCCATGTATATTGGTTCTACTGGACCAAATGGCTTACATCATTTAGTATATGAGCTTGTTGACAACTCAGTCGATGAAGCATTGGCAGGACATTGCGATACTATTAAAGTTATTTTACATCCGGATAATTCATGTACGGTTGAAGATAATGGACGTGGTATTCCTGCTGATATGCACCCTACTGAAAAAGTTTCTGCTGCAGAAGTTGCATTAACTAAACTTCATGCCGGTGGTAAATTTGATAAAGACACCTACAAATATTCAGGTGGTCTACATGGCGTGGGTGTTTCAGTTGTAAACGCTCTTTCTAAACACCTCGATTTAACTATTTGGCAACATGGCAAAATGTATGAGCAAGCGTATCAACGCGGCAAACCATTAGCGCCATTAAAAGAAGTTGGTGACAGCAAAAAACGCGGGACCATGATCCGCTTCTGGCCCGATGAAGAAATCTTTACCGAAACAACTACCTTTAGCTTTGATACCCTATCTGCTCGCTTGCGCGAACTTGCTTTCTTAAACAAAAATTTGCGCATAACTATCATCGATGAAATTACTGGCAAAAGTCATGAATTTTACTTTGAAGGCGGAATTGTTTCATTCGTTCAACATATCAATGAAAAAAAGCTACCGTTATTTCCTGAAATTGTTTATTTCATCGAAAGTGACGATAGATACATTCTAGAAGTTGCGCTTCAGTACAACGATGGATACGGCGAACAATTACTTTCTTTTGTTAACAACATCAATACGGTTGAAGGCGGAACACACGTTGCTGGCTTCAAGTCTGCTTTAACCAAGATCTGCAATAAAAAAGCTCAAGAGCTTCATATCCTTAAACCCGATCAAAGTTATTCAAGCGAAGACGTCCGCGAAGGCTTAGTCTGCGTTATTAACTTAAAAGTCCCTGAGCCTCAATTTGAAGGACAAACCAAAACGAAACTTGGCAACAATGACGTTAAGGGTATTGTTGATTCATGGTCATTTGGCTATTTAGATAGTTATTTTGAAGAACATCCTGCAGTTGCTAAAAAGATTTTGCAAAAAGCAGATATTGCTATGCAAGCTCGTGAAGCTGCTAAACGTGCTCGTGATTTAACTCGCAAGAAAAACGTATTTGAATCTTCAATATTACCCGGTAAATTAGCCGATTGTTCTAACGACAACCCGGCAGATACTGAATTATTCATAGTTGAGGGTGACTCAGCAGGTGGTTCAGCTAAAGGCGCGCGCGATCGTGCTAACCAAGCTATCTTGCCATTACGTGGTAAAATCTTAAACGTTGAAAAAGCACGAATCGATAAAATTTTTGCTAATGAAGAAATTAAAGCACTTATCGCTGCAATTGGATGCGGAATTGGTAAAGAAGAATTTGACGTTACTAAGGCTCGTTATCATAAAATTATTTTAATGACCGATGCTGACGTTGACGGCGCACATATTAGAACTTTGCTACTAACGTTCTTTTTTAGATACATGCAACCGCTGATCGAAAAAGGATATTTATATATCGCACAACCGCCGTTATATAAAGCTAAAATTGGCAAAAAAGAACAATACCTCAAAGATGATTCTGCACTTAATCATTTCTTATATGATTGGGCGCAAGATCAAACCATGTTACGCGTGGGCGATAAAGAATTAGACCAAGCAGCGTGGCGTGCAACTCTTGCGGATATTATGGCGTATGATGATGCATTACAGCTAATTAGTGAAAACTTTAGAATTGCCTATGAACACGCACATCGCTTGGCTGCCTTCTTGCATAAACATAACTGGGAACGCAAAGACGGTGTAACGGCACTTCTTGATTCACTCAAGAAAAATCTTACTCAATATATTATCAGTATTGAACAAGGTGCTATTGCTCCAGAAGCAAGCCAAGAAGAAATTGAATTGAAAACTAATGTTGTATTCAAGATTTTAAATAAACAGTGGAGTGTGCGTCTTGATTTCTTCAGTGCAGCAGAAACTGAAAAAATAAGACAATTGCTCAAGCCACTTGAGAATATTGAAACAACTCCATGGGCATTATCAATTATTGGTAAGGATAGATCATTAACAGGAATGGGTGTTACTAAACTCATTAATGCAATTAGTGAAATCTCAAAACCATACATGACAATTCAACGCTATAAAGGTCTTGGTGAAATGAACCCTGATCAATTAGGCGAAACAGCTATGGATCCTAATACACGCTTATTACTCAAAGTAAAAATTGAAGATGCTCTGGAAGCTGATTCATGGTTTACTACACTCATGGGTGACGATGTAAGCGGTAGACGTGATTATATTGAAGAATTTGGACACTTTGTTAAAAATTTAGATATATGATTTAGAAAATATCCAAACAAGGAGAGTAGATGAAACAGTATATAGTGATAATACCACTCTTTTTTTGTATGCAACTAACTAATGTAGTCGCGAGTGATCTTCAAGACTCGGTTGAATACGGTAAAACCAATAAGGGTGCCCGAAATTTACGCAGTTCTTTAAATAACTCTTTAAAAAAAAGTGCCCCTAGAAGTGCTACAGCAATATTAGCCGCATTAATTGAAGATACTGATACTCCTTGCGCTAAAAATACAAGCCCTAAACCTAGCGATCCGCGATCTATACCTATTAAATCTGGTGATCTTTTTGCTGCTGCTATAATGGCCGGAGCGGGCTATGAAAAACTAAGGCTTTCTGCACCTTCATCATCAACAGCTGAACGTCCTGCATACTGGCACGCTGGTGGAGATCCACTGACCGTGTCACCGCATGATTCATTATCTTCTTCTATGTCAACAAGCGTATCCACGCTTACATCAGTAACAATAGTTTCTAAGAAAGTAGAATAAATGAACATATCACCATTACTGCTTATATGTGCTTTAGCTTCTACTAATCCGTCACACAGCTCTGAGAAAAATTTAACTACCGATCAGTTGGCAAAACTAAAAAGTACGTAAATTACGTCGAGCATTATCATTGAGTGGCAAATCATCATCTGAATAGTAGCAATTAATTAAAGAAGATAATTGCTACTATTCAGATAATGAAAAATCACAAGGGTCTATCTTGGGCAAACGAGTTGCAGCTGCTACTTTCTCACGTCATCCATTACAGCTTAACCCAACTCAACAGCTCAAAAGATTATCATTAGGAAATACTGATGTTGATAGTTCATCTGTTGCTTTTGTGGCTTCAGATTGCAATAAACCTACTCCTTAGCCTACCTATACTTTTGCTTGCTCGACTGGAACTACATGGGATGAACTATCTGAAACTACTACTGCTCCTTGTTATGGGCGAGGGTTGGATGAAGCTGATATGATAACTATCTTGCGTGCTCGAGCTGCAATGGGTATATCAGGCGGCCCAAACCATCTGAGCGACGAATATAATGCGCATGCTGGATAATAAGGATTTAGCTTAAAAAGATCCCCATGAACTATTTAATTCTAACCTTTTCGTGAGAGTTCAAACTGCTAAAAGCAAAAACGAATTAAACAAGTCCTCTTAGTTCCTCAATTTTTAATTTTTAACAGCTCATCCCACGAAGTGGTAAATCGCGCTGAACGCAATGAACATCGAGCTGTCCATTGTCGCTTTAAGCCGGTTGCCAAACTATGCACGGTATCACGGCCCCATTTACCATTAATAGTATCAATAGCTTGCATCAATTCATCTTGCTGTTGATTACGATGAACCGTATCAAACATATGTGTTTGCAATTGATCTTTATCTACAAGCTGCAGCATAATAACACCCGCTTTTTTATAGCGGTACCCTTCTCTAAATAAATTCGACACTGCTTTGCGCGCATGCGCAATTAACGTAGGGGTATAATCAGTCGGCGTTGCCAATTCAATTGTAGTGCTATTATAATAATAATCTTCTCTGTTAAACCGACTCGTAGTAATAAATATTTGCATTGCACATACCGCACTCCCTTGAGCACGTACTTTTGCAGCTGCACGACAAACATAGAGCGATACTGCTTCTTGTAATGATTCTTTTGAACTAACAGTGTTTCCAAATGAACGAGTACATGCTATTGATTGTTTAGGGTCCGGTTGCTCATGCAGATGAATGCATGAGATCCCGCGCAATTCCCAAACCGTACGCAATCCCATAATAGTTAATTTTTTACGAATCCATTCATCTGGTTGATTTATCAACTGCAATGCATTGGTAATGCCATATTTGCACAGCGATACCGTTATCCTTCTACCAATTCCCCAAATATCATTAACCGGCGTTTGTTCAAGCAACGTGCGATAATCACTATCTGTATGAATAATAAACACGCCATTATGCCTAGGATCTGTTTTTGCTATCTTATTAGCAATCTTTGCTAATGTTTTAGTTGGCGCAATACCAATTGAAATAGGCAAACCGGTCCATTGTCTTACGCGCGCTCCAATTGCTTGTCCATAATCTGCTAGCGTGTCGGGTGCATGACCCCCAAGCTTTATAAATGCTTCATCAATCGAATATATCTCCATTGATTCCGTAAACGACTCAAGCGTTTGCATAACGCGCGACGACATGTCGCCATAAAGAGTAAAGTTAGATGAGAATACATGCACGTTATGTAGCTTAATAAGCGGTGCACATTTAAATAATGGCTCACCCATTTTAATACCGATTGCTTTTGCTTCATTGGAGCGAGCAATAATGCATCCATCGTTACTCGAAAGCACCACAACGGGCTTGCCAATCAATGCTGGGTTAAACACCCGCTCACACGAAGCATAAAAATTATTGCAATCAACTAAAGCAATCATGAGTAGTTACCGAACGGTATGAATAACAAAAGTGACCACACCCCAAACTTCAAAGGACATTTCTTCAGTTATTTGAATAGGCCTATACTTTGGATTTTCTGGCATTAAAAATATGGTTTCATTAATGAGTTTAAGGCGCTTAATAGTAAACTCTCCATTGATATGCGCTACTACAATTTTGTCATGAGCAGCTTCTTGTGCACGATCAACAATCAAAATATCGCCCGAACTGATACCTGCACCAATCATAGAATCGCCTTCAACTTTAATAAAAAAAGTTGCTGCCGGATGTGATACTAAATACTCATTTAAATCTAATGATCGATCTACAAAGTTTTCTGCAGGCGACGGAAACCCTGCCGGAATAGATTCAAGCAAAATGGGCAAAGATAACGCAGTTGCTGCAACTATCGGTGCAGCGTGGGTAATAATAATTCCCGAATCAAGCGGATGATAGGTGATCTTCATCGCATATACCTAGAATAAAAATATTGATACAAAAATAGCGCCTGCTTTATGCAGACGCTACATTACTTATCTCTAATAATACTTCAAGTTATATACTATGTAAAATGATTATTATAGCGTGTGGTAAATTCTTAGACTTACCCATTCGTGGTGAGCCTTTCGATTTCGTTTCACTGCACTCAGGATAAACCCTTCAACAAGGCTCAGGACAGGATTGGTCAATAATATTTAAAATCAATCTATTTAGACTCGCCCGTTCGTGGTGAGCGAAGTTGAATTCATACGGGCAAAAATTTATTTCATTTTAAAAATTATTCAGTTTCATTTGCTAGCACTTTTGTAAGCTGGTCTTTAGATGTAATTTTTTTGCCCGATTTATCTATTAACTTTTCAATACTTATATTACCAGCATCGGTTGACCCTTTAAATGAAGGTGAATTAATAAAATGAAATCCCTGCTTATAAGGTATTGAAGTAATGGGTAAAATATCTTTTATAAGATGGTAATACATAAATGAAAATGTTTGCTGGGGGAATGATTTTTTTGGATTATCAAAATATAATATTAATTTTGCGGGATTCAGCTTTTCAATCGCTTCATGTATGACTTGTTTTGCTCAAGATATAAACGTTCAAATATCTTACGTATAAGATTCGTATATATTTTTCTGGGTATCTTCTTGCAAAAGATACCCAGATTTACATCGACCTAATAATTCATCTTTTGTCCGGATTTCTCCGCTTGCAAATAATATTCCGGATATTAGGGTCAGCACTAAAAATAATATAGCATTATAGCGTATTATTATTCTGCGGGCTGCATAGAAGTTATTATAGGCGCTGAGCAATATAGCGATGATAATTCTTATATTCTTTGCTTACTCTCCTGCCGCCTCTTAATTAATATCCATTACCGGGCGACCGGGTAATATTTTCATCTTTGTAACATACAATGGCTTATATCCACTTCCTACATTTATGACCTGGTTACCTTCCGGAGTTGGCATTACATATGCATAAGTATATGTGCCATTAGTACGCATAACTGCCACTACTTCAAAATCTTTTGGTAGTCCATGGTCTGCAATGCTATAATTTTGAGCCGGTTTTGATATATCAAAAACTTGTCCAATTAAATCTCGGTAATTAACTGTTTTCGCAACTATTTCTTGAACAGGAATTGCGGGCAAAGGACGAACTGCTCGCGCAACAGTTTCGACACTCATTGCTCGCGGTCTTCCAATTGGCATGGGTGGTGGTAATTTACTGGGATCAACCGTAACTATAGGCTTAAGACTTGGCTGAGCCCACTGATGCTCCAAATATTGGAGGTGGTGGAAGTTTTGGTCCCGTTGCTGCTGGTGCAGGAGGCAAAGCTCTTTGCACTGTCATCGGTTGTGGTAACGCACTAATATCTACTACTCTTGCTGTTGCTGCAGCTTTAAATTTTGCTGCTTGTTCGGCAGTAATT
>Ga0105047_10002323_pt1 | contig 34062 bp, 15 predicted proteins | sample MAT04_FD_78384 | JGI IMG/M metagenome (GOLD analysis project Ga0105047, IMG submission 78384) | Freshwater microbial communities from Lake Fryxell liftoff mats and glacier meltwater in Antarctica - MAT-04 (megahit assembly) | ecosystem: Environmental > Aquatic > Freshwater > Ice > Liftoff... | reverse complement strand
GGAAACGGTTCGCAACCGGTTTTGCCAGAAATGCAAAAACCCCGGAATTCCAGTGAAATTCCGGGGCCTGCGATTTATTGCAACTCATTACGGGAGAAGCATTTGCCCCCAGTAGGACTTGAACCTACAACAAACAGATTAAGAGTCTGCTGCTCTACCATTGAGCTATAGGGGCTGGCACACAAATTGTACCCGCTGGGGGGCGGAGCTTCAAGTTCGGCTGGTGGGCCTGTGGATGTCTCGTCATCAAATTGACCATTTCCCTTGCCAGGCGGAATTTGACACTCGGCTTCGATCCGCAGCAAGGGGGTTCATCGCTTCCGTCTTTCGTTGACGTTTGCCATACTGCTAATTAACAGCCCCAAACGTCCTTCAGCACGAAACGTCTCATCATGTCGATTCTCGATCAGTTCTCGTTGAAAGGCAAAATTGCGCTGGTCACCGCGGGGGCCGGGCCGTTGTTTGGATCGAGCCTGTCCGAAGGATTGGCCGAGGCGGGTGCGAAAGTTATTACGGCGAGTCGCTCGCTGGAACGGAACGAAGAGTTCGCGGGAGAATTGCGTCAAAAGGGGTATGACGCAGTCGGCATGGCGTTTGAGCTGGGGAACCCGGAATCGGCACAAGCACTGCATGATGAAATCATCTCCCGGTTCGGGCGGCTCGATGTGCTCGTCAACAGTGCGCTGATGCGGGATACCTATGGCGGCAAATACGAGGATCAAACGTTCGAGCAATGGCAGCGCTGCGGTCAGGGAGACTTTGCCGGGCTATTGCATATCTGTCAGCTCTTTGTCCCTGACATGGTGAAACAGGGTCGCGGGTCGATCATCAACATTTCCAGTATTTATGGAGCCGTGTCCAATGACCCGACCCTGTACGAGGGAACGACGATGACGCAGCCGCCGGGGTATACCTTCGTGAAAGCCGGCATGGTGAATTTCACGAGATATCTCGCTTGCTATTACGGCAAACAAGGGGTGCGGGCGAACTGCATCAGTCCCGGCGGATATTACAACGATCAACCTGGCCCGTTCGTCGAGAATTACAACAAACGCTGTCCACTCGGCCGGATGCTTGGCAACGAAGACATCAAAGGGGCGGCTGTGTTTCTGGCCTCAGACGCCAGTTCTTACATCTCGGGTCATAACCTGCTTGTCGACGGTGGTTGGACGGCGCTGTGACTACCAAGTCGGACAGTGCCGGTTGCAAGTCAGTCACTCACAGCGGCCGAAAATGCGCGACGGCAAAAATCGCGAACCTTTTCTGCTCGGTCAGTTACCAGCGTCCTTCCCAGAGGAAAATCGTTGAAGATGTCTCCCTGCGTATTGCAGGAAGCTCACCACGTCACCGACGCAGGTCATGATGCCCGGTTGTCAGTTCCGGTCTTCTGCAATAACCCCATGAATTCATCGACCGGCGTGAGCTGTAATCGCGACGGATCGTGGCACAGCGACACTACCGCATCCGCGCGGTCGGGTGGGAATTGTCCGCGCACATTCGCCGCGAACTTCGCCAGGAGCAACGGGATACCTTCCGCACGTCGTCGGCGATGTCCGATCGGATACTCCACGGCAACGCGCGGGGTGGTCGTGCCGTCGCGAAAACGAATCTGAATCGCATTGCCGATGGAACGCTTCTCCGGATCGAGATAATCGTGTGTGAACTGTGCGTTCTCGACGACTGTCATTTTATGTCGCAATGAATCGATCCTCACATCTGACGCGGCGTGCTCCTCGTAATCGTCCGCCGTCAAAGCACCGTTCAACAGCCCGATGGCGACCATGTATTGAATGCAATGATCGCGGTCCGCCGGGTTATTGAGGGGGCCTGTCTTGTTGATGATGCGCTGGCCGCTTTCCTGGGTTTCAATGACGATGGTGTCAATTTCACTGAAGCGGCCAATGACTTGCGGATGCAAGGTGATGGCGGCTTCGACGGCGGTTTGGGCATGGAATTCGGCGGGAAAAGAAATCTTGAACAGCACGTTTTCCATCACATAGCTGCCAAACCCCTGCGCGGGGACCGTGATCGGCCGCCCACGAAGTAAGACATCCTGAAATCCCCACGTCGGAGCCATGAGGACACTGGGGTAACCCATTTCGCCGCGTAACGCCTGTAATCCATGCCAGACGGCCCGACTCGTCGCATCGCCCGCAGCCCAGCTTTTGCGTGAACCCGTGTTTGGTGCATGACGATAGGTGCGCAGCGCTCCGCCATCCGCAAAGGCATTGGACAAGGCATTGATGATTTGATCACGCGTGCCCCCCAGCAATCGCGTGGCAACCGCCGTGGACGCAATCCGCACCAGCAGAACATGGTCCAGCCCGACCCGATTGAAGCCGTTCTCCAACGCGAGGACACCCTGAATCTCATGGGCCTGAATCATGGCGAGCAATACATCGTGCATGGTCAGCCGACGCCCGCTGTTCGTCCCCGCACCACGGCTCAAATAGTCGGCCACCGCGAGAATCGCCCCGAGGTTGTCGGATGGGTGGCCCCACTCCGCGGCGAGCCAGGTATCATTGAAGTCGAGCCAGCGAACCATCGCACCGATGTTGAACGCCGCACGCACGGGATCGAGTTCAAAATCGGTCCCCGGCACGCGCGCACCACAGCCGGGCATGCTCGCCCCCGGCACAATGGGGCCGAGCAACCGTGTGCAAGCTGGATACGACAATGCCAGCAGCCCGCAGCCGAGCGTATCCATCAGGCACAGGCGTGCTGTCTCGAATGCTTCGCGGCTGGTGATTTGCTCAACATCCAGCGTGTAATTGGCGATCTGCTGCAACAAGGCATCGGCAGCCGGCCGGGCGGCATTCGTCAAGTCGTGAGCTGACATGCAATCCTATCGTTGAGAGATCGGTACAAACGGGCGGTTGGCGGGGCCGGTATAGTTCGCGCTGGGTCGAATGATTTTGTTATCGGCTCGCTGCTCCAGCACATGGGCACCCCAGCCGGTGATGCGGGCCAGCACAAACAATGGGGTGAACATCGCCGTCGGAATACCCAGGCGGTGATACGCCACCGCGCTGTACCAATCGAGATTCGGAAACATCTTCTTCTCGCGGCTCATCACGGCTTCCATCCGCTCCGCAATTTCAAAGAGGCGCAAATCTCCAGCGTCTGTGGAAAGCGACCTGGCGATTTCTTTGATCATCTGGTTCCGCGGGTCGGCAATCGTATACACAGGGTGGCCGAAGCCGATGATGATTTCCTTGTTGGCGATTCGCCGCAAGAGGTCGGTTTCCGCATCATCAGGAGAGGCATATCGATTCTGAATGACAAAGGCGACTTCATTCGCCCCGCCATGCTTGGGACCACGCAACGCACCGATTGCCCCGGCGATTGCGGAGTACAGGTCGGACCCCGTACCGGCGATGACGCGAGCGGTAAACGTCGAGGCGTTGAACTCGTGTTCCGCATACAGCACCAGCGAACCGTGCATCGCCCGAATCTGCGACTTGCTCGGCAAGGTTCCATGCAATAGATGCAGGAAGTGACCGCCCAAGGAGTCTTCACCGGATGTCAATTCGATCCGCCGACCATGAACAGCGAAATGATACCAGTACAGCAGCATCGAACCGGTGCAGGCCAGCAGGCGGTCGATCAGATCGCGCGTGGTCGCAGGGTCGTGATGCTCGGGTTCCGGCTGCAGACACCCCAGCATGGAAACGCCGGTGCGCAGGACATCCATCGGATGAGCGGCGGGCGGAATCTGCTCCAGAACAGCACGCAACGCGGCGGGCAGTTCTCGCAGCGTCTGCAACTTCTGTTGATAAGCCGCCAGTTCGGTAGCAGTCGGCAGTTGGCCATGAATCAATAAATAGGCGACCTCCTCAAACTCGCAATGCGCGGCGAGGTCGAGAATGTCGTAACCGCGGTAATGCAGGTCGTTGCCGCTCTGGCCGACGGTACTCAGCGCCGTATTGCCGGCGACAACGCCCGACAGCGCAACCGACTTTTTGGGTTTGATTGTCGCGGAGGAGACTTCGCTCATGACGGACCATCTGCTTTGTCAGGAGAAAACAAGGCGTCGAGTTTCCGCTCGTAGTCAAGATAACCAAGCACGTCGTACAGTTCTTCGCGGGTCTGCATCAGGTCGATCACCGCCGCTTGAGATTGATCCGTGCGAAGCGTCTGATAGACCCGCTCCGCGGCGTTGTTCATCGCCCGGAATGCGCTCAACGGATATAAGACGAGTCGCACCCCCTGGTTGCCGAGTTCCTGCGCGCTGAACAGCGGCGTCTTGCCGAATTCGGTGATGTTCGCCAGCACGGGAACCGAAATCGATGCGGTGAATGCGCGATATTCCTCCAGGCTGGTGAGGGCCTCGGCAAAGATCATGTGCGCCCCGGCGGCGACATATGCTTCGGCGCGATCGACCGCCTCCGACAATCCCTCCACGGCATAGGCGTCAGTGCGGGCCATCACCACAAATTGGTCGTCCGGGCAGGCATCCAATGCGGCTTTCAAGCGATCGCACATTTCACTGGGACTAACCAAGGCTTTACCAGGGCGATGACCACAGCGTTTGGCCTGGACCTGATCTTCCAGGTGGCAGCCGGCGGCACCGGCACGAAATAATTCGCGAATGGTGCGCGAGATTTGAAACGCGCCTCCCCACCCCGTGTCGGCATCCACCAGCAGCGGTAATGACGTCGCCTGCGTGATCCGGCGGACATCCTCACAGACATCATTCAGCGTCGTAATGCCCAAATCTGGCAGGCCGAATGAGGCGTTCGCCACCCCTGCTCCAGAGAGATACAGCGCCCGAAATCCCGCCCGCTCGGCGAGCAATGCACAGTACGCATTAATCGTGCCCACAACCTGCAACGGACGTTCGGCTTCCACAGCAACGCGCAAGCGTTGTCCTGCAGACGATGGTTGGGATTTGTCGTGCATCAGGGCACTCAAGGAGTTGTCAGAGTTCACTGCCTGGCATCACGGTTTTATCCGTTCTCTGAACAATTCTACCCGGAAAGCCCTTCCGTCACAAAGAGTAGCGTCGTGCTTGTCACGGTCATGCGACGATGGGCAGGTAATGCCCGCGCGGTTGCGATGAGCCACGTAACAGACCGTTGAATTTCTCGTGGCACACGTTTTTAACGTGTGAGTTGCTCGGTTTTCTCGCGGTTTTCGATCAGTTTCTGTCACGTTGGAAACGTGACCCACGTTTTTCTACAGCCTGGTAACATCACCGGGGCTGTGGCCTGTGATTAGAAGGGCAGCAGCAGGATGATTCCCGCTGTCATCCCCAGTTGGACCGCCATCGCCTTGAAGCGGGTGTCCGGATAGGGCGCGCCGAGGTAGTAGTCGGGGAAGTAGGCACCTTCCACAACTCCCGGTCGCCAGTTGCCATGATGGTCGTAGGCGTAGTAGGCGTTTTCGTATTTCGCCGCGCAATAATCCATCGAAATTTTATACGGCAGCATGGGGACCGTGCCGACGAACTTTGTGAACGATACAACCGGTTGCAGGCAAGGATTGCACGATTCGCCGTAACGTTCGGCGGGAATATCTTCAAAGAGCAACGGTTCATGCGGGATGCAGATGTATTTTCCATACGCCGGCGCGATGATCCAAGGCAGCACGTCCGGGCGGGTGGACATGGACGTGAGGGGGTCTCGGGGGGCCAGCTTCTCTTGAGCCGCGATCAACCGTTCCCCGATGGGTTGTAAGCGAACCGTCATTTTCGCAGCCGGTGTGGGAGGACTGACGGGCCGAGGCACACCCTCCAGATATTCCAGCGTGTCTTGAATGCCGTCCGCTTCCTCGTCAACCAATTCCGGGGCCGGCTCCACTGCGGGGGGCAGTGACACCACGGCGGTTTCCAGGTCCGATGGAGATCTCAGCGGCTCGTCTTCCCCGAACGATTTCTGGTCAAAGATCAGGCCAATGAATATTGCTAGCCAGACCAATCGCGAAAACGGAAGAGGCTTCCGAATCGGAATGATTATGGCTGCGGTGATTGTCGCTGCAGTGTTCACGTTACTCCCGGCATTTCTCTAGTCACGTGCAGCCAAACGAATCACCTGCCATCCGCAGAGATCGCGTCAACTCGAAACATCGGCACCTTAAGCACAGGCGTTAGAGTCCCCTGCTGCCGGCCATCACCATTTCACTGACCGGAAAATCTTCGCAGCTTTCCCCAAGCCACCCGCTGTCGACGATTTGAGGAGATTGACAAGGACCGCATACACCCTCGGTTCGGGCTGGGTCGATAATTCAACTTGATCTTCCAGCATCAGTTGTGATGCAGATGCTCGTTCTGCCGAAGTGGCACCTCGTCGTCTTCGGAGAGTGAGCGAGGTCATTCGGAGCGAATTTCCATGAATTTGTTTCGCTGGATTACCCAGTTTCACGCACGCTGGAGTCGCAGCAAACGATTTGAGGAAGCCAAGCGCTGGCATGAACGCCTGGAAGCGCAGCCGGTAGCGTTGCAACTGGAGCCACGGCGCGTCTTCAATGCCGCGCCGATTGTAGCTCCGCCTGCTCCCCCCGCGGAAGTCATCGTCAATGCCGGCCAGTTCGCCAACGATGGCCAGGCTGATACGTTCGTGGTCAGCCGATCGGCCGCCGGGACGGCAGTTACCGTCAACGGCCAATTCCAGCAGATGATCGATCCCAGCCAGCGGTTGGTGATCGAGGGGTCGCACGATTCCGACCATCTGAGAATCGACGTTGCGCAAAGTGATACAGCGGCGGCGAGCGTCGAATTCGCAGGCAACGGCGGAAGCGATTTCCTGCAGATCGAGGGCACGACTCAATCTGTCACGCATGTTTTCGCCGCGGATGGATCAGCACAGATTCAGATCGATGGCGGTTCGCTCAGCTATACCGGCGACGTATCCGTCACGGATTCGCTGCAAGCCACCACACGCGCGTTTGAATTGGAAGGCGCACAAGCCGTTCAGTTTAGCGACGCCTCCGCGGCAGGCTTCGATCAAGTTCAGGGGCAGTTTGGCCAACATGTTCTGTTTTCGTCGTCAGCTTCCACGTTGCAAATTGACGGACAGAATGGTGCGCTCGCAGCGGACCGCATCAGTATTGACGGCCTGGACCAAAGCTTTCACGGCGATCTGCTTATTCGCGGGGATGCACTCGACTCAGTCAATATTTCCGGGCAGATCTCGCTCGGCAGCGGTGATCTGCATGTCACGGCCGGTGAGATTACCGTCGGCGGACAGATCGCGACCTCGGCTGCGGATGTCCGGTTGGAAGCGACACTGAAGCTGACCGTCGAAGCCGGATCGCGAATTGTCGACATGGGCGGGACAATCGTGGCGGACGCCGGGGCGACGGGGACGCTCATCGTCTCGGGGGAATTGGACACGTCGAACTTGCTGGCCGGCCAAACTGGCGGTGCCATTCATCTGTTGGGAAATCAGATTCAATTGCGCGGAGCCACTGTGTCGGCGCGTGGTGACGCCGGCGGCGGATCGATTCTTGTCGGCGGCGATTATCAGGGAAACAACGCTGCGATTCGCAACGCATCCCGCACTTCAGTCGACCGCGAATCGCGATTGAATGCCAGCGCGGTCACGCAAGGCCACGGCGGCAGAGTCATCGTTTGGGCGAATGAAGCGACGTGGTACGCCGGGACCATCACCGCGACCGGCGGAATCCGCAGCGGTAACGGCGGGTTCGCTGAAGTTTCCGGCCGTTCGCTCAGCTTTCAAGGCTGGGTTGATCTCGCCTCGGCTCACGGAGCCGCGGGAACTTTGTTGCTCGATCCCAAGAACATCACCGTGACCAACGGCGGCGCGGACGTGGTTGTCGACAACGACGAGTTCGCGGAGAACCCTGCGACCGACGCCACGTTCGATGCCGACCTGCTGACGGCGATTCTCAACACCGGCACCAATCTGACATTGCAGGCCAATAATGATCTGTCGATCAACGAAGAGATCCTCGTCAACAATGTCGGGGGCGATGGCGGCAACCTGACACTGCAAGCCGGCCGCAGCATTCTCATCAGCAGCAATATCACCACGGATCATGGAGGCCTGACAGTCATTGCGAACGACCCTGGCGCGCTGGCCGCGAACCGCGATGCGGGTGCCGCCGTGATCACGATGGATGCGGGCACCGCCATCACCGCGGGAACGGGGACTGTGAATTTGACGGTGAGTCAAGCCGGCGTCGGGCCGGTTGGCGATATCACCTTGGCTGATCTCACGTCTGCCGCTTTGATAGTCAGCAACATCGACGGCCAAATTGTGGACACCAATTCCACCACGATCACCGTCAACAACAACTCGAGTTTCGCTGGTGCAACGATCACTCTCGGTGGCGCTGGCACCGCCACAAACTTTGGCAGCCTGACTTTTCAATCGGACGGAGCGGTGACGATTCAGGAGGATTCCGCCACTGAACTCGCAGGAACCAACACAGCGGATAGCCTGATCGTTGAATCCAACGGCGTAATCACCGACACGTCGACCAGCCTTGCCGTCACGAATAACGCTAACCTCAGCGGCACAGCCATTTCACTTGGTGGGGCCGGGATCAACACGAACCTTGGCAGTGTCACATTCAACTCAGCCGGCGCGGTAACAATCCAGGAAGACTCCGCCACGCAACTCGCAGGGGCCAACACGGCGAACAGCCTGATCCTCGAATCCGCTGGGGCCATCACTGACAGTGCTACCAGCCTGGCCGTTACGAATAACGCCAATTTCACGGGAACAGCGATCACGCTCGGCGGGGCGGGGATCACCACGAATCTTGGTAGCTTGACGTTCAACTCCACTGGGGCGGTGACCATCCAGGAAGATTCCGCTACGCAACTCGCGGGGGCTAACTCAGCGTACAGCCTGAGCCTCAACTCGGCCGCAGCGATCACCGACGCTTCCACCAGCCTGGCCGTTACAAACAATGCTAGCTTGAACGGCACGACAATCACCCTCGGCGGGGCCGGGATCGCCACCAATCTCGGCAGCGTAACCTTCAACTCTGCCGGTGCGGTAACGATCCAGGAAGACTCAGCCACGCAACTTACTGGGGCTAACTCGGTGAACAGCCTGATCCTCAACTCGGCTGGAGCGATCACCGACGCGTCCACCAGCCTGGCCGTGACGAATAACGCCACCCTCACGGGCACGGCCATCACGCTCGGCGGACTGGGCATCACCACCAACCTCGGCAGTTTGACCTTCAACTCCGCTGGGGCGGTGACCATCCAGGTAGATTCGGGCATGACCATCAGTGCCGCGAGTTCCGCCGGAGGGCTGACACTCAGCAATACGGATGACATCAATTTGAATGCTGTCGTGAATGTCGTCGGGGCGACAGCGATCACCGCCGAGGGCAGCATTGATGTCAACAATAAGCTGACCGGAACCACGACGATCCTATTGATCGCAGGCGAGGACATCACAGTCGATGCCAACATTGATCCGACAACGGTGACCATGCAGGCGGACGATGACATCACGATTAACGCCGCTGTGATCGCGAACGATTTGATCACGCTCTCAGCCGGACAGGATGGCACCGGTTCGGTGGTGATCTCAGGTACGGGAAGTTTGACCGCGGATAATGCGGGAAACACGTCGGAAATCGCGATCACCAGCGGCGCGACAGCCGGCTCCATCACACTCGCGGGAACGACAACGGCTGATGCCACCATCGCCATGACCAGTGCCGCGGGATCGATCACGGGCAGTGGTTTAATCACTGCCAGTGCGGTTGCGCTCGATGCGGGTACGAACATCGGTTCGGTGGGGACTCGAATCCAGACCAACGCGAACAATTTGGAAGCGCGCGCAGGCAATGGCGGCATCTTCGTCACGGAATTCAATGGCGTCACAATCGGCGGTGCCAGCGGCGGATTGACGGGTTTGACAACGACTGGCGGCAACGGTTCCATCGATCTGAACACGACGGCCGGTTCCATCACGATCAGCGAAGCCGTCACCGCCAATGGCTCGGGGAATGTGACGCTGGCAGCGGCAGGTCTGCTGTCTGTGAATCAAGCCGTTTCATCCACCACTGGGAATCTCGCCCTGACCGGCGGGACCGGCGTTTCACACACCGCGGCTGGTGACTTATTGACCGGTGGAGTCGGAACAATCGGTGTGACGGCGACCACCGGCGGGATCACGATGGCCGACGGAACCACTTACAGCACAGGGTCAGGTGCCATCACGTTATTGGCCAACTCCAGTGTGGCATTGGGTCGACTTAGCACCTCCGGGCCAGTGAATGTCACCGCAACAAACGGCTCGATTACGGACTCCACCGCTGGCGAAGGAGCAGGGAATGAAAACATTGCTGGCGGTACGGTAACCCTGACCGCCGCGACCGGCGTGGGAGCCACGGGCGCGGCCGGCGAGATTGATACGGCCGCAACGACACTCATTGCGAGTTCGGCGACCGGAGGCATTTTTCTCGCAGAGACCGACAGCGTGGCAATCGGCCCACTTGCGACCACCACCAGTGGCGACATCGTGCTAGTCGCGGGCGGCGCAGTCACAACCAGTGGCAATCTCACAACCGCGGGGAATGGCAACCTGTCCGTCAGTACGACGGCCGGGGGCATCACATTATCCCACAACGTGATCGCCAACGGCACTGGCAACGTGTCGCTGGATGCCGCTGGGAACATTGTGCAAACCGCCGGAACGGTCAATGGCGAGATCGTGCGATTGATCTCCACGGCTTCGATTGGCACGGCAGGCCAGAGAATCCAACTCGATGCCAAGCATGTCGCCGCCCGTGCAAATGGGGATATCTATCTCACGGTGAACGATTCCAATCAGGATGGAGTGATCATCGGTGCGGAAGATGGAGCTGCGGATGGACTCGCCGGACTGACGACATCAGCAGCCACAGGCATCATCGATTTCGTGGAACTGACCACGTTGCCGGGCGGCGGTATCACGATCAGTGAAGCAGTGAGCGCGGCCGGCGGGGGAATCACGATCCGCGCTGACAGTCCCCTGATCGTGAATGCCGACGTGACAGACAATGGTGGCGGCAATATTCTCCTGGCTGCCGAAGGGACGACCGCCGCGGATGATCTCACGATCAATGCGAATATCACGGCCAGCGGCGGCAATGGGATGATCGAACTCTTTGCCGGCGATTCGATCACCCAGACGGCAGCCCGCATCGTCTCCGCCGCGGGAGTTGGAACGATCACAGCGCGCGCGGGCACGGACTACAACGCCGGTGTCATTCAGGATGGGACAAACACCGGCGGCATCGTCATGGCTGCGACCGCGGAAATCCAATCGCAAGACGGCAACATCACGCTGCGAGCACCGGGCAACATCGCGGTTGCCATCCTGAATGCGAACAGCAACGCCAACGGAACCGCTGGAAACGTTTTCATCACAGCGGATGATCCGGGAGTATCCGGCACGCAAGGTGACAATGTGGGTGCCATCACCGACGCCAACGCCGCCACACTGAATGTAACCGCGAATGGTTTGGCGATGCTTGCGGCAACAGGAATCGGCACGTCATCCGATCGCATCGAAACACAAGTAACAACGGTGGCAGCGGCCAATGACACGTCTGGCGGGATTTTCATTGAGGAAGTGGCGGCAGGAGGCGATCTGATCATTGGAACTGTGGGAATCATTTCCGGCCTGAACGCCAACCCAGCCAATGGTGACATCTCCGTCGTCGTGAACGCCGGGAATCTTGCCGTCAACGACACGGTGCAAGCCGGCAATGGAACCGTTCGCCTGCGCGTCAGTGGAAATGTCACTCAGACGGCGGCCATCACGGCCGATTCGCTCGGAGCGGTCAGCACGGCCGGATTCGTTGATCTTTCACTCGCCACCAACGATGTGGCAACGTTTGCTGCTCAGGCCACGACCGCGAATCAGTTCGTGAACTTGCAAGACGCCACTGCTATTGAAGTGGGACAAGTCACGGCAGGTAACGTCTTCGGCGCCACACTCGCTGGAATTCAGGCCAACACCACGAATGGCACCGTGCGCCTCCAAGCAGCCGACAACATCACTCAGACGGCGGCGGGAGTCATCACTGCGAATGCGCTTGGCGTACGCAGCACTGCCGGCAGCATTGATCTCTCTCAGCCCAATAACGATGTCACGGTTCTTAGCGCGGAAGCCTTGGCTGCGAATCAGTCGGTGAATTATCAGGACGCAACTGGCGTTCAGATTGATCAAGTCACGGCGGGCGGACAAATCGCAGCATTTGCGGGGATTCAGGCGAACACCGCGACCGGCACCGTGCGACTCCAAGCCGGTAACGACATCACTCAAACCGCGATTGGCGTGATCACGGCGGACGCGCTGGGAGCGCGCAGCGTGGCCGGGACGATTGATCTCTCCCAGCCCAATAACAATGTCAACACCATCGCCGCGCAGGCCTTGGCCGCGAATCAGGCCGTGAACTTTCAGGACTCCACTGGTTTTACTGTCGGTTCTGTGAGTGCGGGAGGGTTGCTTGCCGCTCGGAACGGGATTCAGGCTAATGCGACGACGGGTATTGTCCGCCTGCAGGCATTAACGGGTGACATTGAGCAAACAACGCTGGGGACAATCACTGCCAATGAATTTGGGGCCGTGGCGAAAACGGGAGATGTGTGTCTCGCTTTGTCTCCGAATCAAGTGAATGAATTTGCGGCGAAGGCCGCTGGTGAAGTGGCCTTCAATACGGTTTCGCCATTCATGATTGGCACAGTGACGGCAGGAGGCGGGCCAGCAGCCCCCTATCGGTTGTTTGATACCGTGCCCGGCGTTGACCTCGTCGGCGTTCAGGCAAATGACGTCTTCCTGCAAGCAACAGGCGACATCACACAAGACACGGCCATTCTCGCCGATTCCCTCGCTGCTCGCAGCACGACCGGCTCCGTGGATCTCTCCCTGGCGACGAACGATGTCAACATCTTCGCGGCCGAAGCGACGGCGGCAAATCAAGCCGTCAACTTTCAAGACCTCGATGGTTTTGAAGTTGGCAGCGTGACATCCACCTGTTTCGCCACCACCCTCGACGGCATCGCCACAGACCAAGCAACGGGGGTGGTGCGCCTGCAAGCCGTGACGGATGACATCACTCAGACTGCCGCGGGTGTCATCACGGGTGATCGACTGGGCGTGAACGCCAAAGCCGGGAATGTCGTCCTATGCGCGGAAGATAATGACGTTCAGACCTTCGCCGCTAAAGCCTCCGGTGGAGTCAGTTTTCGGGATGTCGACGTATTCCAGATTGGCACAGTCACCAAGGGGGGTGGCCCCGATCCGGTGAATAATGCGCGATTATTCGAGGCGACTCCCGGTATCGACTTACAGAACATTGTCGCGCCGACAGAGATCAACCTCATTGCTGGCGGGAATCTCAATGTCAATCAGGCCCTTACGAGTGACACAGTGAGATTGGTGTCGGAAACCGGCTCTGTGACGCAGACTGCCATCATCGACGCGAACCGCCTGGCGGCTCAAGCAAATAACTTTGTCAGTCTCACAGGCAACAATGTCGTCGACAACTTTGCCTCCAGGGCTGGAAACTACGTGGACTTCAATTCCACTGTCGCCCTCACAATTGACACAGTGGCAGCCTCCGCGATTGGTTGCGTCGGTGCCACCGACGGCATCATCGCCAACGCAGCGGGAGCATCTACCAACGCACGAGTCGAAGTGCGGGTCGCGAATGGCGATCTTTCCATCAATCGTCCGATTACGATCAACAATAACGCAAGTAACGTGAATGAGAACGTCCGTTTGCGGACAGAAAATGGGGACGTGAGGCAAACCGCAACCGGAGTCATCACAGCGGATGGCTTAAGCGTGCAGGCCCTCTCCGCCGCTCAGGTCATTGATTTGAATCAAGTCGAAAACAACGTTCGTAACTTCGCGGCGATTGCCGAGGGGAACATCGACTTTCTCAATCGCGGTACGTTGACAATCACCGACATCGCCGCCGGCACCCTCGTCAACCAAGCCGTCAACGGTGTCACGGCCACGAACGGCGGAAACATCAACGTCGAGACCACCGGCGCGGCGAATGGAATCCTGACCGTCCTCAGCCCGGTCAACACGACGGCGAATCTCGCACTCCCCAACACGACGATTACCCTGACGGGAGGCGATTCGGTCGCCATTGGCGCGACCATCGGCAATTCCAACACCAATCTCGTGACCATCCTCGCCCGCGATGCGGATATCACGCGCGTCCTCGCCGTTCCCACAGCGAACACCTTGGTGACGGCGAAAACAGTCAACCTGCAAGCCAGAAACAACGTCGGCCCGGCGAACAGCGCCGCGAATATCAATCAGACCGAGTTGGAACTTCAGCAGGGCGTCGACAATTGGAATAACGTGCTGAACGGCAACCCAGCGGGCATCTATGTCAAAACATCGACATTGAACGTGACTGGTGCGACAACTCCGAATGTGGCGAATAATGTCTTCGTCGATGTGAACCCCCTGACGGCGAACTCGACTGTCGAAATCGCACCCATCGTCGCTGGAGGCGATGTGGTCATCACGAGCGGACCAGCAAACAATATGGGGACGCTGAATATCAACGGAGTCCAAGCAGGCAAGCATATTCTGATTCAAACGGATGCGGCGAACGTCAACCTGGATGGTGACCTGCAAAGCGCACTACTACGTGTCGGAACCACGAATACGAACGCAATCGCCGTGGACGCCGGCGGCACATTGACCAAAGACGCGGCCGCTCGAATTGTGACCGGCAACATGGTCCTCTTACAATTGATTCAAGATCAAGTCCACGGGCGTTTTAACGCCTCGGTGAACAACGAACTGCAAAACGGCATCTATCGGGACTACAACTCTTTTTATGTGAGGCCTCCCTTCCCGTCTCCCAATGAAGCCATCATTCGCCCCCTGGAAGAAAATTCGATCATCGCGACCTATGGCATCAATGGTGAACGCGGGTGGAACATCACCATCGACTGGGGTGACGGTACGGCAATCTCTAACTACCCCACGGACTCCGAAGTTCCACCGAACAGGCCGAACGGCTCGCTGGATCAGGATGCCAATCCCAACACGCCCCTCTCGATTCCCCATTTGTACGAGTTCACCGCCTCGGCCACGTATGATGTCGATCTGACGGTTTCCGTTGATGACTCGATCAGTCTGGCGGGGACCGTAGCTGGTGAGAAAGTGCGCTATGAGACACAAACCCTGCAAACACGTGTTGAAGTGAGCGCGGTCCCGGTGCCACCTTCACTATTTCTCCGGCCGGAGAATCCGCCGGCGACACGAGTCGAACTCGCAGCGGTTCAATCAGTGAACTCGGTTCAACCCCTGCAAAATCCGCCCGAGGAAGCACTCCTTGTGGGAGACGATCTCCCGATTCCCGAGCAAGTGAAATATCTCAAACTTGTGCTGGTGCCGGAAGATGGCACGGAGGAACGCGTGCCGGAAGGTGTGCCTGAAAAACTGGGCCTGGAGACACTCAATGGGAGCAATCTGCTTGATCTCTTGAAAAAGCTGGACGACGGGCGATACCGCCTCCAGTTGATCCGCGCAATTCGCACCGGCGGAGTGGATGACGTGTTCGATGAACGCACCGTATTGGAAACCGTGATCAAGAATGGTGTCCCCACGAACCCAATCGATGATGTGATTGAACGACTCCGCCGGCAGATGAACCGGGAGATTGACGCACGGCCCGAAGCCACTCCCGCTGAAAGTGATGCCCAGCTCGAACTCCAACCGTTCGAGACACCAGTCATGAGACAGACTCCAGAGATCACAGCCCGCGACGATTCTGGCCAAGAGCATGCCGCCGCAATCGGCGGCGTAGGATTTTTCACTCGTCTACTCAGCTACTGGCGCGGACGAACTCAGCCAGAATCGAATTCAACTTCCAATGAGCGAACAGAACGTCGGGCGGGATGACATGCGTTTTCTAGCAAGCTACTTCTAGCGTCCGAGTCACAACAGGATTGAAGCGTCCCCGCAGTTTGATTGCCATGCCATCTCTGCGAGAGATACGATACATCCAGAATGTTTGGACGACTTAGTACTGCGATTTGATCACGGAATGATTTGATAATCTGCTAGAGTGTAACGTCATCTGCTTCTCTCCGTGGGATGTAGAGCTGTTCGATGCCTGTCCGAGTTTCCTGCCGACATAATCCGTGCCAACCGGACAAGGGGCCGACCGTGTTGACCTGCCAGAAATGCGGCGAATTGTTGACGGAATCAGCCCACGCCGCAGGCGTCTGCTTGCGCTGCGGAGCCGTAGTCTCAAAGTTGTCTGCGGAACAGACACTCACGGATTCCGCGTTCGATTCTCACAGTGAGGTCCCCGTTTCTGAATGCCCCGCACCCGTTCAAGCTGTCGGCGCGGAGGCGACAGAGTTTTGCGCGACGATCATGGAGGACGACGCTGCTCCCCAGCCTGAAAAAATACCGAGTCCGACACGCATGACGAATGATGCCGAACTCGACGAGCCGATGCGCACCCTGATCGAAGAGGAGGACGACCGCACCATCGGGATGGAAGCTGAGGAAAATGCGTTCGCGACGAGAATCTTGTCGACAATCGATCCGGATGCGGCAATCGTCACGGAAGCCAATCTGACGAGCGATGCTGAGTCACTTCCCCGCTCTCAACTGTTGAAATCCAAATCCGATACATCGACAACCGAACCGACCATTCCCCCCCGCTCGGTGATCCGCTGCGGTGATTCCACAGCGACATCCAACCTGAATTCTGACTACCAGATCGTCAAGATCCTGGGGCAAGGGGGCATGGGGACCGTCTGGAAAGCGGTGCAATCGTCCTTGAATCGCGAAGTCGCCATCAAGCAGATTTCCGAGGATACGCTCAGGTCACTCAAAGAACAGAAGTCGCACGCGCGAATCGAGAAATACCGGCAAGCGTTTTTGGCGGAAGCGGTGATCACGGCGGAACTGGAACACCCCAACATCATCCCGGTGCATGATCTCGGGACCGACGCCGCGGGAGACCGGTTGTATTCGATGAAACTCTTGCGCGGTTCCTCGTGGGACCGTGTGATCGACGACAAGACGGAAGAGGAAAACCTCGACATCCTGCGTAAAGTCTGCGAAGCGATGGCGTTCGCCCATGAAAAAGGGATCGTGCATCGAGATTTGAAGCCGGCGAATATCATGGTCGGCGATCATGGCGAAGTGTTGGTGGTGGATTGGGGAACCGCGTTTCCCTTGCCCCATTTCCCGAAAGCCTCAATCGTCTCAATCACGTCCGGACGTGCCGGAACGCCAACGTACATGGCTCCGGAACAAACGGAAGCGGACCCCAGCCTGACGGGGACGCATACCGACATCTACCTGCTGGGAGCCATTCTGTTCGAGATCGCCACCGGACACGCTCCGCATCCGTCGCGAACCAGTGCCGGGCAGTCCATGTCGAGCCTGGAAGTGATGAAGCTCGCTTCGGAGAATGTCATCATTGATGTCGAGCAGACCGGCGAACTACTGGAGATCGCACGGAAGGCGATGCAGAGATCACCCCGCGACCGCTACGCCAGCGTTGGTCAGTTTCTGGACGCATTGAAGAGCTACCAAAAGCACACGGAAAGCATCCAACTGGTGCGTCAAGCAAACGTCGACTTGGAAACGGCGAACGCGTCGCAAGACTATTCCATGTTCGCCCGGTCCATGTACGGATTCGAGAACGCCCAGAAGTTATGGCAGGCGAATCACGATGCGGCGACCGGCTTACGGCACGCGCGGCTCGAATACGCCAAGGCGGCACTCGAGAAAAAAGACTATGACCTCGGACTCACACTTGTCAGTGAGGACCATCCGTCTGAGCGAGACACCTGCCAGAAACTGCGACACGGTCGGGAAGAGCGCAAGAAGCAACTCGCCCGTGGATTGTTCTACCGCAAGACCGCAGCGGCACTCTTGGTCATGCTCTTCGCCGGCGGCACTGTCGCCGGGATCTGGATCAATAATGAACGACAGATCGCGATTGAAGCTGCGAAATCGGAAGAAATCGCCAAGAATGCGGCGGTCGTGGCCAAAGATGACGCGTTGCAGGCCAAAGACGAAGCTGTGAAAGCCAAAGAAGCGGAGGAACTCGCCAAGAACGAAGCTGTTAAATTGGCCGTCTCTGAGAAGCAGGCGAAAGAGGATGCCGTGCAGGCGAAGGAGGCGGAAGAGAAAGCCAAAGACAAGGCGGTCATGCTGGCGAAGTCTGAAACAATCGCCAAGGAGAACGCGGTGAAAGCCGCAGCTGCCGAGCGAATCGCCAATCAGAAATTCATCCGCGAATGGTATGGCGCACAACTGCAACTGGCTGATCGACACGCCAACGCCAACGCCTTCGACAGCGCACGCGACACGCTGCAATTAATACATCATCGAATCGATTCCGATCTCCGCACGGAGCAGGAACTCACTCCTGAACAAGTCGTTCAACAGAAAGCCTTGCATGCGGAGATCTTACCGGTCGTGCAACGCTTGGATGCGATTTGCCGGAGTGGCAACACGGAACTTATCGCACGGACGTCTGGGAGTGCGAGCATTCCGCTCAGTGCCGCAGCGGCTTCTGGGCAAACACTGGTGACGGCAAATATCCGTGGCGAAGTTCAGTTATGGTCCGCTGTCACGCGCCAGAAGTCTTGGGACAAGCCTCTGAAAGTTAATGGCGAACCGCGCTCGATGGCGTTGTCGCCGAACAATCAGCTTCTGGCCATCGGTGATCATTTGGGACAAATCACTCTCTGGGACGTGGCCACTGGAGAACCACGGGGCGAACTCACGGGGCATACGGACGAAGTCACTCGATTGATCTTTCTACCCGACGGACGACTGGCGAGCACATCGCGCGATAAGTCCCTTCAGTTATGGAACGTCACTGACAAAACTTCCACTGTTCTCCGCGGTCATCCGGGCGGCGTGTTATCGGTCGCTCCGGTCACTGACTCAGCGGGTGCCTTGTTAGGTTTGGTCACCGGCGGAGATGACCGCCAAGTGCGTTTCTGGGCGATGTCCGCCGACGGCCGGGGACGCTCGACAATCGTGGGGCGTTCGGAACAAAAAGTGACCGCCGTCGCCGCTGTGCCGATCGACGCCGGTGCGGAATCGGTGTTGCTATGCTGGGGAGACGAGCTGGGTGATTTGCGAGCCGTGGAACTTTCGTTTGCGAAAATCCGCGCTACCAAGCCGGGGGAAGTAACGGCTCCTCAACATGCCTACCGGTTAACATCCCAATCCATCAATCGCCATGTGAATGGCGTGACCGCACTGATGATCGATCCGGTGAATCCGCGACGACTCATCAGCGTGGGCGGGGACAACCTCGTCCGTACCTGGAAGATTTCACCGGATGAATTGGCATTAGGACAGGGTTTGCTGCGAACGTTGCGCGGACACGGGAACGCCATAGTCGATGCGGCTGCCTGGAAAGATTCTACAACCGGAACGACTCGCTTACTGACAGTCAGCACCGACGGCACCGCACGTTTGTGGGAACCAGAGGGCAACGATGAGACCGGCCCGATGGGCGACAAGATCATGGATCGTGGCAGTTCATCCGTCAGTGACGTGCTCTCCCTGAGCGTTGGAGGTGGCGAACAAGGCCGCCTGATGGCGGTCTCTAGGGATGGGAGCGCCACGCTGTGGAATCTCGCCGATGCCCATCACCCTGTGCATCTGGACGAAGGACACCGTTTCCTGACACAGTCGGCGATCTTGCTGCAAGATTATCTGGTCACTGTGTCGTTTGATGGAACCGCCGCGGTCTGGAATACGAACACCAATGCGATGGTGGAGAAGTGGCCCGACATCGGCACCACAGGTGTCCTCGCAGGCTCAACTGATGCCCGATACATTGTCACGGGGTACTCGCCACCCGCTGATACGCCCAGGAACCGCAAGTATCAAGACAATCTGCAAATCTGGTCTCTCGATTTGGCCCTGGAGGGACGGCCCCTCGCAGAGGTTCGCCGGACCTTGAACGTCGGTGTTCATACCAAAGACGATGACCTGCCGGCGTCTGTGGCGATTTCCACCACTGGCCAGCGGGCACTAATCGGCACGGATCACGGTTACTTGCAGTTGGTCCAACTGGATACCGGAGGAATCACAGAGCCGCTCGCCGCCCATCCCATGGTCCGTAATTCCAATCAACGTGTACCTGATGGAGTCACGGGGGTCGCATTTCTCTCGGATTCGGAAGTCGCCACCACGGGGTTGGACGGTTGGTTGCGGTTCTGGACAATTGAAAACGGCAAACTGCTACCCCACCCTGCCCGACCGGGGTTCGAGCATCGCGACTCCGGCAGCCAGGACAGTTATCGCGTACTGGGACTTGTGGCGAGTGACGACGGCCGCACACTCGCCACCTTGGCTCGCTCTCCCACCAAAGCGAAAGGAACACCGGACTCCCAGCGACGAAACAAGCCCCAAATATGGGTCACTGCAATCATCCAGGACAACGCCGAGCTGATCGCGCGCATCCAACCGGAAGGCGATTCCGAAGAGCGCGTCCGCTCGCTGGCACTGTCGGGAGATGGGCAAAAACTGTTGGCCGCAATCTCAAGCCGCCAGAATATCGCTGAAGGAAATCGTAAAAGAAACTTCTTACGAGAATGGACGCTCAATGGAGAGGCGGATTTGCCGCAGGCCGACGTGCTGCTGGCAGCAGACAATTCCGAATTCGCTCAGGCTGTCTATGCATCGCAAGAGAATCACAATCGAATCATTGTCTCCGGAGACGCGTTGACGACGATGTGGGAACGGAAGCATGATCAAGACGGCTTTCAGCATCGTGTGGCTGCCTTTGGCCCTGTGATGGCGATGCACGCCTGCGATCTGTCTGGCGACGGCACTTTGGCCGTGACGGTGTCGCATGATTTGGCAACCGCCGTGGACGATCAGGCATTCGCGTCCCGCTTGCGCGGCGAGGTTCGTCTATGGCGTGTGAGCGAAACAGCCGGACAACGAATCGGGGCGATCACCTTAGATGGGGCCGTGAATGCCGTCGCGATCTGTCCAACGGACTCCGATCTGATTCTCGTGGGCGGTTTCCAACGTGCAAAAGAGGGTGGCTACTCTGCGGAGTTGTATCGCTGGAACGGCAAGACGTTGGAGAAAGTTGATGAGACCGGCACCCACGACAAACCGATCATGTGCGTCCGATTTTCCGCGAACGGTCAACGCCTGATCACAGTGGCCGACGACGCCAGCGTGCATGTTCTGGATCGGGTGGAAAACCGTTTTCATGCGAAAGCCAACTACAAACTTGCGAATCTGCAGCCTGAACTGCGACTGGGAGAACTGACGGCCGCGGACCTGAGTGATGACGGTCAATTGCTGGCTGTGGCCGACAAACGGGCAGCGGTGATTGTCGATGTCGACACCGGCAAGCCCGTCGTTTCCGAGTTATTGCAGGGACATGCCAACGACCTGACAGATGTGCGATTTGCAGTACGGACCAACATCGATGCACCGCCGCGATTGTGGTCAACCAGTCTCGACGGCTCGATCAAGTATTGGGCACTACCCAATCGGGAGAACGGGGTTCTGAACGCGGCTCGACCGTTATTGACTCTCCGGGGGCACCAGCAGGGAGTGTTGGCACTCGCGGTGCTGCCGGACGGCGGCGTCGTTTCGGGCGGCAATGACGGTCGGGTTATTCTCTGGCCGACTTCCAAGATTGAAGCTACGCCCGAGGATTGACCTCGCACAAGAATTTTCGTGCCGATGCGGATTCGACTACGATTCGGGATCGTCCAAGTAGGGGTCGAAGCCCAACTCCCTGTGGCGTTTGATCCGCTCGCGGTCATATTTCAGGAGCGAGTACCTGGCACGCGCATGTCGCTGCTCCAGAATACGCTGAGCCTGCTGCAATAAGCGACACTTCTCCGACATCTGCTGATTGATCACGCGTCGGACTCGTTTCAAACGCTCACTGTCTTCCCACGCCGCACTGAGTACATCATCTTCCAGCGAGAGAATCTGCTGGTAAGTTGACGGAGATCCTTGCCGACCGCCGCGTCCCGCTAATTGCCGGTCGATTCGCGCCGCATCGAAGAGATCCGCGGCGATGACATGCAAGCCGCCCAACTCCTCGACACCCTCCTCTAGTCTAATGTCCGTGCCACGCCCCGCGATATTTGTAGAGACGGTGACCATCCCGTTTTGGCCGGCAGCCGCGACGAGTTGCGATTCCTGTTCTTCCTGGCGGGCAGTCAGCACTTGATGACGGATCGCGAACTCATTCAAGCGGGAAGAAATCTCCTCCGACGCCTGTAAGTCGCGTGTGCCAACCAGAACAGGCCGCCCAAGCATGTTCGAATGGCGAACTGCCGCCACAACGGCATTCCATTTTTCGGCCCGAGTCTTGTAAACCTGGGCTGCCAGTTCGGTACGTCGGCATGGTCGAAACGGAGGGATCACGACCGTATCGAGCCGATAGACCTGCGAAAACTCGCCCGAGGATTCGCGAGCCGTGCCCGTCATTCCGGACAAATGCTCAAACTTTCGCAGGAATGCCTGCACCGTGATTTGGGCCACAGCATGCGTTTCAGGGGTCATTTCCACGCCATTTCCGGCTTGCAGGATTTGTTGAATCCCATCCTGCCAGGCCCGTCCCTCTGCCAGCCTTCCCGTTGCGCGATCAATAATCACGAGGCTGCCGTCTCGAATCACGTAATCCCGATTCAATCGGAACAAGTGCTCGGCTTGAATTGCCTGCGAGACCAATTCATAGGCTTCGGGCAGAGACGTTTCCGCCAGCAGATCCTGTTCAACGAGCTTGCGCACTTTGGCTCGACCAACGTCCGTTAGCCAGATGCGGCATGTGCTTGGTTCCGCGAAATAATCGTGTTCCACTTCCAGCGCTCGACCGGTGAGCACACTCCACCGCACAGCGTGATGTCCGCATTTTTGGGGCCGCGTTTCACTGATGATGAGGGGCGTGCGGGCATCGTCGAGCAGGATGCTGTCGGCTTCATCCACGAAAATCGAATACAGCTCGCGCTGCACTTTCCGCTGATGTTCCCCGCTCAACCCATCCGCGCGGCGTTGTGCCAGCCTGTCGCGTAGAAAGTCGAAGCCGAACTCACGAATTGTGCCGTAGGTGATGTCGCACGCATAAGCGGCCCGCCGTTCCGCGGGCGTCTGAGCGGCTTGCAGATAACCAACGGATAAGTCCAGTAATGCGAAGAGCGGCGTCATCAAGACGGCGTCGCGACGGGCCAGATAATCGTTCGCTGTCGCCAGCCAGGCACCTCGCCCCGCCAATGCACGTAACACAAGTGCAGGCGTGACTGCGAGCGTTTTCCCCTCGCCGGTCGGCAACTCGACAATTCGACGACAGAGCAGATGACGCGCTGCCTGCAGCTGATTCTGCCGAAGTTCCCAACCCAAACTTCGCCGCGCGGCCTCGCACGCCAGACCAAACATCCGCTCTGCGAGGCTCAATTCAGAATGTCCGTCTGCCAAAAGATCTCTGATCTCTTCGACGTGCTCCTGCAATTCATGGTCCCGACAGCCGCGCAGCCGAGCTGCCGTGAGCAGTGAACGATGCGACTGATCCCGAGAAATCCAAACGTCTTTCATCGTGGAAAAACAAGAAATCAAAGCCGCACCTCTGTCAACTGACCAAACCATCCATGTCGAGGCGCGGCGTCAGGGCCGCCCGGTCGTCCCCAGACTGATGTATGGAATATCTCATCGACCAGTCCATGAATTCCGCATTTGATGGACTTAGAATTTTTGGCGGCTTGCCAAAAGCAGCAGCAATTCCGCCTCAAGACGATCTGGCTAAGCGCAACGACTGGCAATTTAGGTCGAATAGATAGAATCAGACGATTTTCGTCAGAGATTCCTGTCACGAAGAAAATCCCGATTGTGCCGATTTTGCCTATTCGCGAGCTTGGGTGGGAGTCGATAAATCTCGGTGTGTGTGACCATGCCGTCGTTTTTTGGGTCACGTCCTTCGGATTCCGGGCGTGATCAAAACTTAAGCTGCTCTCGATTTTCCTGTTAGAACAGCAGATTTGCGGATGCGACGGTTTCTAGCCTCGCGACAAGTGACCTTGTCGGTCTGTCGACGGTGCAGTGTGACCATGAGGGGTAGGAGGCCATGCGACGAACAGCGAGCATACGACGCGGGAAAGTCGTCGCAGCTCGACGTTTCGGTCCTGTGCTGATTGCAATCCTGTGCGTCTCGTGTGTCTGCCAGGGCTGTCACTTTCCTCACTCCCGCGCCGCGATCATCGACGAAGATGATTACTATCATCATTCCGCTGATCGAGTGGTTGCGGAACTGGCGCAGCAGATGGAGAGTCCGGACACATCGCTCCCCGATTTCGACCTCGCGGCCGCGACACCGGAACCCCGGACCATCGATTCCGCTCTGCCGGATGAGAGCCAATACTGGGATCTCTCGCTACAAGATGTGCTGCATTTCGGGTTGATGAACTCCCGCGTTTTGAATGACCTGGGGGGCACGATTCTCCGCAATCCGGATGCGGTCCCTTCCAATGTCATGTCCGCCATCGTGCAAAGCGATCCACGATTCGGCATCGAAGGGGCGTTGAGCGCGTTCGACACACGCTTGAACTTCTCGACCAATCTGGAAAACAATGATCGCGCGCTGAACAATCTCTTTCTGTCCGGCGGCAATACCGGCCGCACGTTCACGCAGACTCTGGAAGTCAGCCGTGCCGAGTTGTTGAAACGCACGGTCTCCGGTGGACAAATTGCCTTGCGGAATGTGACGGAATACGACCGCAATACCGCACCGAGCAATCTGTTCCCCGCCGCGTGGACGACTTACTACGAGGCAGAAGCGCGGCAGTCGCTGCTGCAAGGCGCGGGCATGCAATTCAACCGCATCGCCGGACCGTATGCTCAGCCGGGATATTACAACGGCGTGAAAATCGCGCGCGTCAACGCCGACATGTCCCAAGCCGAGTTTGACATCGGTCTGCGGGATTACCTGAGCAATCTGGAGAATGCCTACTGGGATCTCCACTTTGCGTATCGCGATCTCGAAGGCAAATTGGAGTTGCGAGACATGGCGCTGGACATCTACCAGCGCTACGAACCTCGATCCGGCGATAAAGAAGCCAAGTACCGCCTCGCCCAGATTCGCGAGCAGTATTATCGTTTTCAAGAAGACGTGCAAAATGCCTTGACCGGGCGCCGTGTGGAAGGAACCCGCACGAATAACGGCAGCATGCCCGGCACGTTCCGTGGAACTTCCGGCGTTTATGTCGCCGAACGACGACTGCGGTTGGTGATGGGAGTTCCGACCTCGGAACCGCGCTTGATCCGTCCAATTGATGAAGCCGTGCTGGTGCCGACGATACCCAATTGGGATCTCGCGAAAGCGGATGCGCTCTCGCGCCGGCCGGAATTGGCCCGCCAGCGATTCAAGATCAACCGCTCGGAGTTGGAATTGACGGCGAGCCGCAACTATCTGAAGCCGACTCTGGATGTCGTCGCTCGGTATCGCTATCGCGGCTTCGGCGAGAATCTGATTGGTTACGACAACAATGTGAATTCAACGATTCCCGCGCAACGGTTTGAAAACGCTTACGCCGACCTTATGAATGGCAAATTTCAGGAATCGCAACTCGGCCTCGAATTCTCGATGCCAATCGGATATCGCCAAGGACACGCCGCGGTCGCTCAAGCCGAGTTTCGGCTATCACGCGAGCGAGCGATTCTGCATGAGCAGGAACGGCAAATCGTGCATGATGTCGGCAACGCACTGGCCGATCAACGCCGCTCCTTTGAAGTGGCCAAGACAGCTTCGGAACGTCGGGCCGCTGCCGCGGAGTACATGGAAGGCATCCGCGACAAAGTCTTGCTCCGCGATCAATTTGAATTAGGTGATCTGGACCAATGGCTCGAAGCTCAGCGGCGCTATGCCGAGGCCGACAGCCAATACCATCTCGCCCTCGCGGACCATCAGATCGCCTTAAAGAACTTGAATTACGAGCGCGGCTCTCTGCTGGAGTATTGCAATGTCCACTCCATTGATGCCTTTCCCACGACAGTGATTGAAAGTCCGACTCCGCTACACCAGTCACTCCCATCGGACCCGTCGGACCTCGAACCGGATTCGATGCCGGAAGCTGATCCCACACCGAGTTCAGATGTCGATGCAGTCCTGGACGAAGATGTGGTTTCGGACGAATAAGCCCGGCGCGGCAAGGCCAGCGAACGCCATCATGCCAGCCAGCGAAACGTGCGGAAGAACTGTTGAGCCATCCACTGGCCGACCGTCCTGGAACCAAGATGAATCCGTACTTTCCCTCGGCTGCGGACTCGCATGTCTTCCGGGCAAGAATCGAGACAGCGAATCTGGACATGATACCAGTTCGCACTTTTCCGCAATTGTTCCCGCGAGTTGATTCCGTTTGCTCCGGCTACGCGGTCGCTCGCCTCGTTGCGGGCAGCCACTTTCATCCGACTGACACGGATGACTTCGCCACGGATGATGTGGCTCGAACCAATCAGCAGGATTTCCGCCGGTTGCCCTGTCGCCACCGACTCGAGATCGTCTTGCGCCAATACCGCTGTCGCCTCGAACTGGCCGATGTCGCCGACCTGGGCAATCTCATCGCCGGCTTCAATCCAGGCATCGCGATTGATGGGATCAAGCAACGAACCAGTCCAGCGAGGCAGTTCATCGGCATCGACAGGATCGAGTCGCAGCGGGGCGGAGTATAAGCGACCGTCGAACTTCGCGGTCATCTCCAGCCGGCGTGCTTCATTACGCAGATAGGCAATCCGATGTTCCAGTGCGGCTAGTGCAGCCAGAGCTGCGGGAATTTGTTCGGCGGCTTGGAAATCCTGATTGCGTCGAGCTGATAAAGATTCCACATGCTGCCGCTGAGTGCTCAACTCGTCCGAAAGACGCTGAAATTCCCGTCGCATCTCAGGGTTTTCCAATTGCGACAGCACGACACCAGCCTGAACATCGACTCCCGCCGATTCCCTCATCAAGGTTGTTCCCGCCACGGTCGTGACCAGCGGTTGTCGCTGGACGGGTTCTAAGACCGCGTCGCCGAAAATCAACCACGGGAGCGGAATCATCATGACCGCGAAAAGCAATCCGGCCAAAGCGCCATAACCGACGATGACGCGCCAAACGGGAGTTCCCGAGTTTAACGAACTGCGAAGTCGACGCCTGATTGACTGAATCATTCTGGCCCCCCATCCCGCGAATCCCATCGACACGACGAGCCACAACAGCGGCGTGGCGGAGTATGGCTTCAAAGCCAGGTGCAATCCCCACAGAATCGCGCCGGTTAAGAAAAACTGATAACCGGCGGACAGCAGCCCGTAGCCTACGGCCCACATCGGCACATCCACCTGATCCAAAGGCCGGCTGTCATGAGAACCTAGCAACCGGCGATCAACCAGCCTTAACAAAGCGTCGCGAGAACGCTGACCAAGATTCGAGATCCCCGTCGCATCCATCAAAACATAGTAACCGTCATAACGAACGAGCGGATTGGCATTGAAGAGCACCGTGCTGACCGAACAGACGAGCATGACATTAAAGCTGATCGCATGGACCACCCCATCCACGCTGGTCGACCAGACGACGAATGCCAACGCGGAAATCAGCAATTCGACCCAGATTCCCGCGACAGAGACCGCCATGCGCTGCCAGCGATTGGGCAGAGTCCAAGCATCCGAGATATCGCAATACAGTGTCGGCATGCCCGCCAGTAGCAGCACACCAAGTTCATGACATTCGCAACCTTGTCGATGAGCCGCGACAGCATGACCGAGTTCATGCAGAATCTTGACGACAATCACCACCAGTGCCAGCAAGGCGATATTCTCGCGAGAAAGGAGCGACTCGCCGAGCGGACTCATCGCCGCAATTTCTCGATAGTATGTCAAGGCGATCACACCCAGCATCATTATCGCCAGACATGCCGTCGCCACGAACCAGGGATTAAAGATCCAGCCGACGAGTCGATCCACCGTAGCCAGCCAGGGACCGGGATTGATTCCCGGCAGCCGAATCGCCCACGGGTTGCTCAACCGCTGAAACCATTCCTGCCGTTGCGATTGCTTCTCCCGCTCGGCCAGCCGCGAACCTTGCCCGGCGGCAGATGTGAGGACCAAGCCTTGCTGATGCAGCCGCCAGATCATCTGCCGCAGGGCCGCATGGGAAAGACGCAGCGGAGGAAAGCGGCGATTGAACCATCGCAAAAGCTCTCCCTGATCCGCCTGAACATTCAATTGCTCAAGCAGTGCAAACTCGTGTTCGTCCAACTCGAAATACTTGAGTCGCACGGGGTCTTTAATCACATAGACGGTCTGCACACCTTTTTGAATCTTCTCGACTCGCAGATCCGGCCGCACGCTCGCCGAGGCGACATCCCGCGGTACGGAATGTGGAATCTCGGTGACAGTGGACATCGCATCATCCGAAAGTGAAACGCGGGGACATCGCCATCAAATTGGGCGACGATTCCAATCCTTCAACGCATCTCCACTGCGCTCGGCGGCAAGGCGAGCGAGGGTGTCGACGGCGTGTCTTTCAAACTGATCTTCAATCGCCCCCGTTGCCCCGGACGCAGCAAGCGGTCGCGGTTCTCGATTTCCGCCCAGATTCGAATCTGCCCATTCACCGGGTCCGCCTCGGGATTCACAAACACCACCTCGCCAGCGAATTCCTGAACAGAAGAATTCGCCCCTGGAATCTGCAGGACTGCGGCAGCGTTCTCCAAGGTGGCGAGAGCGAGATTCAAAGAGACGTACGCCTCGACCCGCAGCCGATCAATTCGCACGACGCGGATCGCTTTCTCTCCCGGGCGAATCCACTCCCCTTCCCGACGATGAACCTGTACGACGATGCCGTCGATTGGCGAGGTGATCTGACGCTCATCCAGCGCGAGGCGAGCCATTTGCACTTCAATGGCTTTCGTCTGCGAGGCGAAAAAAGCGAACCGCCGTTCTTCACTCAACCGCGTCAGTTCCAAGCCGGACTTCTCGGTATCCAGTCGCAGACGATCATACTCGCTGGCCGAGATGCTTGACGGCGATATTTCCTTGGCGTGCTGCGCCCGTTTGAATTCCGAGACGCTGACATCTCTCGTCAAGCGGGTGACTTGGATGGACGTCTCACTTTGGGCTTTCTCGCTGGCAAGTTGCAGTTCGGTCTGCGCACGTTTCAAGGTCAGTTGCGCTTCCCCGTCGTTCAATTGCCCTAGAGCATCCCCTCGTGATACGACGTTCCCTTCCTTGACGTGTACCTTGATCAACCGCCCTTCGCTGCGGGCCGGCACATCAATCTGCTCGATCAATCGCACTAGGCCATCGACCGTGATCTGGGTATCCGGTGCGGGCGGCGTATCGACAAATGCGATGGCCAGACATCCCATGACCGACAGTAAATTTGTCATACCCTCAGACTCCAGTCTCAGCCAACATTGCCGCGCTGATCATGATTGTGTTCGATTTCGACTTGTGTGACCCATCGGCCGATGACCGGAAACCATCGCGAATCGAACTTCCAGTCCGCCTCACAGCCCCCACGGAAACAACACGTGCTCTTGCACGAATCTCCAGAGCTTGCGAAACCCGACAACGGCCGCGGCTTTGCGGCCACAGTGAATCCGACCGCGCACTCCCAGGCCTGCGGCAGCAAAGCTCGTCACATCCTCGGGAACGTCCGCCAGACACAAAACCGTGGGGCCTTCGCCAGGTGAACGGATCTCGACAGTTTCCGAGACTGCCCGCACACGTGTCGAACGCTTGATCTCCGGCATGGTGACGACGATGAAGTCCACTACCGCGGCTTCATGGGAACGAAGGACTTCACTCAAGTCATGAAAGTCCGCATCGGCGATACGAAGCTCCACCTGCCACGGCCCGTGAGTATCGGCTACAGTCAACAGGCGTTGACCACGCGACACCGGACGTCGTGTCAGTAGTCGCTCCAGGTCCCAAGTCACGACTTGTCCCGCAATTGGACTGGCGACTTCTAGTTGCTTTCTGCGAAACGACAACAGCTCTAGCTCGCGTCGCAGGTTCTCTCGACGTTGCAGTTGTTCCGACAAATCGCCCGCCAATGTATTCATCTGACTGACAGTTTCCGACGTCGCAGACCCATGATCCAAGCGTGACGCTTCAATCGAGGAGACTCGGCGTTCTGTGGTCTGCAAGTCACCTTCCACACGCCGAAATTCCTGCTCGAGTTCCGAGTCTTCCAGCACCATCAATGGCGTGCCTTGCGCGACATCATCGCCGGTCGTCACGCCCAGTTCTTTCACGACACCCGTTGACGTGGCGAACACATGACGCTGATGCACAGGCTGCAAGTCGCCAATCGCCTCGATTGTGTCATCAATCGGGATGCAGGCCAGGACGCCGACCGCAATACAGCCGATCAAGCTCGCCAGCATCCAACCGGTCAAAGACCTCACGTTCCGCCGACGCCGCCATCCCCGCAAACTGAGCGCGAGCGGTGCGCGGGACCAATCGGCGGCGACCTCGATGGCCCGACTCGTCAACTGTCGTGCCGCCACCCAGTGACTTTCGCGACAGAGATCCTTCGCAGGCTGGAACCATTCAACCACGATGACCGCCGACACTTTGGATCGATGACCCGTTGCGGACTGATCGTCGTGCTGCTCCGTTTCCAGGATCGGTTCCACACGAAGTTGCGCGACATGGGATTCATCCAGGTAGCGATCCAGCGATTTCAGCACTCTTGGTGCGAGGCTTGACGGTTGCCCCGCGGTCCATGCAAACGGCTGCCGCGTCTGACACGCTCGGCCGATCAATTCTTCCAACCGTCGAACGACCTCCGCGCGTCGTTGGAACCCCGGGATGCCGCTGACGGCCTGCACATGAAAGGCACGTCCCCTCGGCAGGAAAACCCAGACCCGATCCGCCCGGAACAACCGCCGATATTCGTGGGCCAGGATCGAAGTGGTGGTCGTCAACGAGGGATTGAGATATAGCTCTCGGCAGAAGTCTCTCAGCCGGGCATCGAAAGCGGCATCACAACGCGGATCGATTGCAGCTTGTGCCATCAAATCGCGGGGGTCGAGTTCCGGCTTCGGCTCGAATGCAGCGGCCTGTTGATCCGGCGATGTCCTGCGCGTCGCGGTGACCGCCATGCTTGACCTCAATAATTCGCGGTTCCGCTCGTTGACTACACACACACACACGACGATCAGCCGAGCCGCTCGACTCATCGACGGATCATCTGCTGGAATGATCATCGTCTTCGGAAATGCCGCTCCTCTAGGCAGGCTCGGTACAGACCGTAGGAACAATCTGTCCGGCAAATTCCCACTGATCAGCATGATCACGCTAAATCTCGCAAGACATTGCGAGACAGACTGTTACAGCACTCGGTGATCCGATCCAGCCATCGACTTTACGGGTTGTAACGATCAATCGCAAAAGTCCCACAAATCTGAACATTCGCCGAATGATGGTCGATACAACCCTGCGTGGGGTTGTTTGGAGAAAGTGTGTCCATCCGCCAGCAATCCGTCGTGCCGCGAGATCCCATGATCTCGATCCATCGCGAAAAGGACTTCCAATGATTGGTTCCAGGTTGAATTGGATTCCCGCGGCATCCCTGATGACGATGCTGGCGATCTTCGCTGGCTGCCAAACATGCGCTCGTTCCAAATCCTGTTGCGCCCACTCGCAGCCGTCCAATCCCTGCGGGAGCTGCGTGGCAACTTCCCACTGCGTCCACCCCAGCGACCATTGCTCCGCGAGCGCGCCGGGTGGCTCCATCCCCCTGCAATCGGTTCCTCCAATCGATGGGGCCTACGACAGCACGACGAACACGCCGCCGGATGAGGAGCCAACTCCGCCACCACCGATCTTTGATGAAACCACGCTCAAACCGGTGATCGACAATCTCGAGACTTTCCCGCTGGCTGAAGTTCCGCAAGCCACGAGCGAATACCCCTTCGGTTGGAAGAATCAGTTAGTTGCCAACTTGCGATCGGAAAATTTCAGACTGCGACTGGCGACTGTCGAAGTTATCACACGGTCCGCTCAGGACGGGCATCAGTTTCACCAGGAACAGCCCGATGTCTATGGCGACACGACATTGAACACTTTGAAACAGATCAGCTACGGAGTCGACGTGGAAGGCAATTCGCTGGAACCCGATGCCCATCTCCGTCAAGCCGCGGCGAACGCCGTGCTGCTCATCGAGTCCAAGCATCCGCAGTAGCCATAGACGACAGTCCCCTCGCCGGGTCAGCCGCATTGCCGCGCACTGCATGCGACGGTCATTCCCATTCGTACAACGTGACTGACCAGCTTCACTTCAACCGATGGTCTTCTGCAAATACCTGCCGATTTCTCGATTCGCGGTGCGTGCATCGTCAAACGTTTCCCAGCGTTTGAGAAACCCGTGAATCATGCCGGGGAACTCACGCAGCGTCATCGGCACGCCCGCTTGCTGCAAGGCTTGGGCATAGGCCAGCCCCTCATCGCATAACGGATCGCATTCCGCTGTCAGCACCAGCGCGGGGGGCAGACCGGCTAATGTCTCCGCTCGCAATGGCGACGCATACGGCTCGGCCATTTGCTCCGGTGTTCCGACATATTCGCGCCAGAACCACTGCATGTCGCGACGACTCAGTAAATGGCCGTCCGCATAGTTTCGATACGACGGCCGCTCGAAATCGCAATCGGTGATCGGATAAATCAGCACCTGGGCGGCCAGTGTGAACTCGCCACGGTCGCGTGCCATCAGACAGAGCGCGGCCGCGATGTTACCGCCAGCGCTATCCCCGGCGACCGCCATCCTGTTGGGATCAATTCCCAGTTCCGCCGCATGATCGCGCACCCATTTCACAGCCAGATAGCTGTCTTCAATCGCGACAGGATACTTGTGTTCCGGCGCGAGAGGATAATCGACCGAGACGAACACGCAGCCAGACTCGTGGACCAGCCGCCGGACGATTTCATCGTGCGTTTCAATACTGCCGAGTACCCAGCCCCCGCCATGAAAGTAGAGGCAGACCCCGAACGGCCCGGTTCCGTGGGGCGTGTGAATCCGGATGCGGAACACGCCACTCTGGCCGGTGAGCGTGTGATCCTTCGTCGACGCCGGGTCCGGGCAATCGGTCGAGATGGCCGATGCCTCGATCAATTGTTGCCGTGTGATCGCGACAGGCACGTCGGCCCGCGATGCGGGATTGGTCTCGTAAAATACCTTGAGAAACGGAACGACTTGTGGATGAAGGGGCATGACATCGGATCAAGGTTTGGGAACGGGTGGCTGCCAGATTCTCTCTAGAGCTTTGTATCCCATCGGGTCATGGCGGGACAACTCGGCACGATCGAACGGATAAAAATCGTTCCGGCCGAAATAGGCTTCGGACAGCTCCGCGAAGTATTCATCCACATTGGTGATCGCGTATGCTTTGCGAGTTTCGCCGGGACGAAAATATGCGACCGATTCGTACCGTTTCTGTCCCACGGCATCCTGAAACGCGGCGTCCAAACCCGCGTGACGATGTTTCAGCACCCGATGATGGTATGCATGCGCCAGTTCGTGCAACACCATCCACGGTTGCCCCTCGCGCGACCATTTCACGAAGTTGCGGCAATTGTTGATCTCGACATTCAATGCCTTCTCCGGGTTGTAGCCGTTGTCGATCAGCCACTCCTGAGACACATGAAACTCCGCCGCGCCGGCAGGTTTGGTCTCCCATTCGATCCAGAAGCGAACTTGCTTGAGTTCCGCCAACGCGGCTTTGGGGACGACCGCTTCAATCAGTTTCAGTTGGGCTTCCAACTCATCGAGGGCGAGAGTTGCGTCTTCGGGATGCTGCTTAACTTCCGGATGCACCAGCACCGTGACGCCGCAGACCTCGCGCGATTCGTACATTCCGGACGGAAGGAATCGCCGTTCCTCAGCCGCTGCTTGCGGGAAATCAGCGCAGATCAGCCAGATCAATACGACGGGGAACATGGCGGCGAGACTTCCAGAGGAAAGGGAAAGGCTACATGTCCAGCGGACTGCGCACGCCGAGTCCCGGCTGCTGCATCACATGAGTATAGATCATGGTCGTGCTGACGTCGCTGTGGCCCAGCAAGTCTTGCACGGTGCGGATGTCGGTGCCGGACTCCAACAAGTGAG
>Ga0105047_10002316_pt1 | contig 34096 bp, 35 predicted proteins | sample MAT04_FD_78384 | JGI IMG/M metagenome (GOLD analysis project Ga0105047, IMG submission 78384) | Freshwater microbial communities from Lake Fryxell liftoff mats and glacier meltwater in Antarctica - MAT-04 (megahit assembly) | ecosystem: Environmental > Aquatic > Freshwater > Ice > Liftoff... | reverse complement strand
TCTCCGTCTGTGGCTCGATGAAGACCCTCGAGTTCCTCCGCTGGCTGGGAGTCGACGTGCCGAGGTGGATCGAGAATGACATCCGGCATGCGACCAGCCCGTTGGCGGCCTCGTTGGAGCAGGCGTTCACGACCGCAGTCGAGCTCGTTGAATATTGTGGCCGACTTGGTGTCCCTTTCGGGTTGAACGTCGAGAGCGTCTCAATCCGGCGTGCGGAGATCGAAGCGTCAGTAGAGCTCGCTGCTCGACTGAGTGCACATCTGCGAACGTAGCCGACCCGGGATCACCCGCAAAATTCTTACTCGGACTCTAGTAGATCATTCGTAGCTCGGGCAGAACTAGCGTCGACGCACCGCTATCTTGGGAACGTGCCGTTAGTGACAGGAGCGCCAATGGCGACAGCGGATGAGATTCGGGATGCCCAGCGAGTGATGTGGGCCAAGTGCTCCCCTGGCTGGGACAAGTGGGACCCGATCATCGCCGACCAGTTGGGCCCAGTCGGCGAAGCGATGATCGCAAGCCTCGACGTGTCTGACGATCAGCTGCACCTCGACATCGCCGCGGGCACGGGTGAGCCTGGTTTGAGTATCGCCCGATCGCAGCCCATGGACCTCGGTTGCCATGCAGGCGATCGCCACCGAGGTGGAACTCGCGCCCGCCGACCCTGATGGACCTGGCATGTTCCGGTGCGCGGCCCCCGGATATGTCATTGCGCTCTACGAAGCCGCGGGGCTACGTGACGTCGCCGAGTGGGATGTTGACATCGAGCTGACCATGTCGACGCCCGCGCAGTACTGGGAACTGATCAGCGAGCACGTCTCACCTGCGGTCATGGCGCTAGAGCAGGTCGACGAACCGACCCGGCAGCGGATTGGCGAGACTGTCATCGCGAATGTACGCGCTTATTCAACGGACCGCGAGGTCAAGATCCCAGGCCTGGCCCGCTGCGTTGTTGGAACTAAATGAATCGTCACCGGCGCGAATTGAAGCCGCTCGACTGCCACCGTCAAGGCTGCAATTTGACTGAAACGAAATTGGTGCCAGCGCTCAACCGTAATCTGAGATTTCGGGTCCGCACTGTTGTCTTGCGCCGGGCCGGCAAACGCGCAGGTGCGCGTTGTTAATGGCCAGTGAAGACGGCGTCACGCCGCTCGATGAAAGATGCTGTTTGCCCCGGCTGCTCCCGCTCGTTGACCTTGTTGAGCGCAGTTGGCCTCGCTAGACGCGGTACTTGCGCTTCGACGAATAGGCCAGGTAGTCCCCTGATGCGGGTGCGTACCAAGTGACTGTCACCTTGGTGCGCTTGCCGTAGGTCCGAATGACCTTCGCCCCGTTCTTGGCCTTGGTGACCTTGTAGTAGCGCTTGTGCTTGCGGTTCTTCGGTGAGCTCGTGACCTTGACCCGCACTGTTTGCCCGGCCTGCGTGGAGCAGTGCGGCTTGGCAAGTTGTCGAAGCCCCTTGCGCGGCAGCTTCTTGGGCGCTGTAACGCAGCCCTTGGTCGGGGACTGGGTCAACTTGTTGTACGTGAACGCACCAGATTTGGTGGCCGTTCCGCCGGCAGTGACAACCGAAACTGCAACCGCGCCTTGAGAATGTGCGGGCACCTTGGCGATGATCTGCGTGTCCGAGACGACACTGAACACCACGGAGTTCGTGCCGAACAGGACTGTGCTGGTTCGGTTGAACTGAGATCCGTTGATCTTCACGCTTGTGCCGCCAGTCACCGGACCGCTGCGCGTCCCGAGGTTGGTCACGGTCGGAGGGGGAACAATGGCGATTCCGTTGTATACAGTGCCTGAAATCAGGGCATCCGTTCGAGGACCGAGGCCGGTCAGGTTCGCTCGCCCGATTGACGTAGTCGTGTTGGACCAGTAGACGTGACTTGAGTCAACTCCGACGTCTAGCGGAATCCCAGGAATGCTGGAAATGAACGACTCACTGACGCTTGTGCCTGCCAGGGTTGACCGACCGATCGACTTGGTCGTCGAATTGGTCCAGTAGATGTATTGGCCGTCTACAGTCACACCGGTTGGCTTGCTGGCACCAGTAATGAATGTCGCTACACCCCCTGATCCGTCGAGGTTCGCGCGGCCGATTCTATTGAAGTCTGGCTCTGCCCAGTAGATGTGTTGGCCATCGACGGCCACGCCCTGCTTCTCCACGCCCGAGTTGATGAACGTCGGCTTGACCCCCGTGCCATCTAGATTTGCCCGGCCGATTTTACCAGTCTTGTCGGTCCAATAGATGTGACTGCGATCTACTGCGACGCTCAACAACAGGCCGGGCAGGCCGACAATGAAAGCCGACTGCACGTTGCCGCCAGTCAGGTCGGATCTACCGATGCGCTTATTCGTGTAGTCGGCCCAGTAGATGTGGTCGGAGCCGACCGCGACATCGACATAGAGTCCGGTTCCCAGACCAATGTTGAGCTTGGCGACACCCCCGCCAAATGTGCCTTCGCCAATCTGAGACTTGCCCGAGCCGGCGGCGTTAATGCCTTGAGCCCAGTAGATATCCGCCTGCGCGGATGAGGGCATGAGTGCCATCAGAACCCCGGCAATTGCTGTAGCACTCAGTGCCTTGAGGCCGACCCGCCTGTGCTTCATGTTTATTCCATATCTGTTGACGTCCCGCCGAGCGTATCAATCGCTCGCGACCCATGCCAAGGTGCCTGAGCTACGAGGCTACGGTGCCTTGGTCAGGCCGTAGAAGCAGCCCTGCGATTCGAGCATCTCGACAGCGGTCTGCTTGGGGTCCAAGCAGCTTCCTGCAGCGCAGCGCCGATTGCCAGGCGCACTTTGCGTGGACTTGCCCGCGACGTTGGGTCCCAAGAAGCCGTAGATCTCGCCGAGAGCAACGCTGAGATCCACCCCGGAGACGGCCTCGTGGCCGCCGAACCTGCGGGTGATCTGAAGTGCGGTGATCGACTTATCGCCTCGTGCGGGCTTGTTGCAGCTTTCGTCAGGGTGTGGCTCCTGCCAGCTTGCCTTTTGGTTTCCCGTGTGTCGTGGTTGGCCTGCCATACCAAGTGCCACGATGGCGTTGGAGCCGGCGATCGCCGCGGTGCTGGGCCTGCTTGTCCTGAGTCAAGCCCTTGATGTCCCCTCGACCGCGGGTCTCGGGCGGCGGATTCCAGGCAGGATGAGCCGGTTACGGAGGCGGTTCTGATGAGCGCCAACGCCACCACCCAGGACAGTCCGGCCCAAGCCCGATGCCCTGATCAGCGACGTTCCGCTGACGGAGTATGTGCTGGCAGGCGCTGCTGAGCGCGGTGACAAGCCGGCTCTAATCGATGGCCCCACCGGTCGAACCATCACCTATGCCCAACTCGACGATGCGGTTAGGCGCTTCGCCGGCGGACTGATCGCCAACGGTTTCGCGCCCGGAGATGTGCTTGCACTGATGGCGCCCAACATCCCCGAGTATGCCGTGATTTTTCATGGCGCGGCGATGGCCGGAGGCGTCATCACGACGATCAATGGCAGCTACACCGAGCGCGAGGTTCACAACCAACTGACCGATGCTGGCGCCACGTGGTTGGTCACAGTCGAGCCCTTCCTTGAAGTCGCCCAGGCCGGAGCTGTGGATACGTTGGTATCCCACGTCGCCGTGATCGGTGATCGAGTCGGCGAGGTCGCCTCGGTCACGGATTGGATGGGGGAGCCCCTTGCCGAGCAGGTGCCGGTCACACCAGACACTCTCGTTGCCTTGCCCTACTCCTCCGGGACAACCGGAGTGAACAAGGGTGTCATGCTCAGTCATGCCAACTTGGTAGCGAACGTGTCCCAGGTTCTAGACGGCGCGCAGATTCACGAGGACGAGACGTTCATCGGTGTGCTGCCGTTCTTCCACATTTACGGCATGCAAGTGCTGATGAACTGCGGACAGCGGTCAGGGGCGACGATCGTGACGATGCCTCGCTTTGACCTTGCGGAGTTCCTGTCGCTACACGAGAAGTACGGCATCACGAGGTCGTTCGTGGCACCGCCCATTGTGGTGGCGTTGGCTAAGCACCCGCTGGTGGATCAGTTCGACCTTTCTAAGGTGGAGCAGGTCTTCTCAGGTGCTGCACCGTTGTCGGCCGAGCTGGCGATTGAGGCCGGCGACCGGCTCGGATGCGAGGTTGTTCAGGGTTACGGGATGACCGAGCTTTCTCCGGTCTCACACCTGACCACCCCAGGTGGTTTCAAGCCAGGCTCTGTTGGTGTGACGGCGCCCAACACGCGCACGCGTATCGTCGATCCGGAGACCAGCGAGGATCTAGATATCGACCTCGATGGTGAGATTTGGATCAGCGGACCGCAGGTCATGCGGGGCTACCTCAACAACGAGGTCGCGACTCGCGAGTGCTTGGATGCCGACGGCTGGCTGCACACCGGCGACATCGGACATATTGATTCCGACGGGCACTTGTTCGTTGTCGATCGTTTGAAGGAGCTGATCAAGGTCAAGGGCTTCCAGGTCGCGCCAGGGGAGCTTGAGGCGCTGCTACTTACTCACCCTGCAGTGGCCGACGCGGCAGTCATTGGGCGACCAGACGAGAACGCTGGCGAGCTCAGGGAAGATCCTGCGGCGTTTGCTGCGTGACTCGCTGGAACTCTGACTCCGGCGAACTGTCACCGGCGCTCACTCCCACCGATGGCTTTCAGATCGACCAAGGATAGTCATAGAGCAGCCAGGAACCGTAGTAGGCACTGGCACAAGCTGCGGTAGCAAGTAGTCCGTATCCCAGCCAAGCCCTCAGTTTCGACAGGCCGATGGCGATTGGTAGCAGCAGAACGAAGTGGCCCAGGACGAAGCGTTGTCTGGACGGTACGTAGTTGGTCTGTCCAAACACTACGACGAACGCACAAGCCGAGTACACGATCAACACTGGGGGGACCTTCAATGGGAAAAGCGAAATGAACAGGCCGACACAGGCGATGGTGAGGACTGCCACGATCGAGTACGGAACCCATTGATGGATGAGCAGCTTCTGTTTTAGTTCTATTAGGAAATTCATGCCGAAATCGAAGTTCGAGTTCCACGTTCTCTCCACGTCGAACCAAGTGGCCTGGCGATGCAACCGAAGCCAGACGAACACTTGGTAGCTGAGGAATCCGGTGACCGAAAGCACGCTTGCCGCCAGGGATCGAAGGCTTTGGCCTTTGCGAAAGAGTCGCGGTATAGCAATCCACCAGACGGCCGCCACAACAGCTAGGGCAGTGGGGCGCGTTAGGCCAGCGAAAAAGCAGAATATGGCGCTCAGCAGGATGCGATCGCGAAGCAGCCAAACGAGTGCCCAAACCGCCAATGCGATGAAGGTCGCTTCGCTGAGTACCATGCTCAGAACCACAGAGCCGGGCAGGCAACCAAGCAGTATCGCCAGAAAAACACCCACTCGGGGGCCGCGGACGCACTCACCAAGGCGGAAGAGGCCCCAGGCGGCCACAAGGCCAGCGAAGAAAGTGACGATCAATCCTGTGATGCCGATCGAAAGACCGAGGGCCGCAAGCGCTCGAATCAAGTACGGATACAGCGGAAAGAACGCAAGACTGCTAAAGCGCAAACTCCCGCCCTCGGGCAAGGGGCGCGACATCGTATGGTCGTAACCGTTGCCAGCGATGCCGCTATACCAAGTCGCATCACCCTTGTTGGTCAGCTCAAAAACTGCCTCTTCTCGGTTGTAAACAAGTGCTACCACGATCGTTAGTGCCCGGGTTGCGCCAAAGCCGACAAGCGCCACTACCAACAGCCGGTTAATACGCTGATTCGAAGGTAGCTGAGGCATCTCCGAACTGTCTCACGCAGGCGTCTTTGTCGAGGTCGTGCCTAGACCTGCATCGGGAAAGTCTTCTGTGGCGTTTGCCGCGTGACTCGTTGGGACTCTGACTACGGCAAGCTGTCACCGACGCTGTGGGAGCAGAATCTCCTCCACTTGAGGTCTTCCGGGGTTGAAGTCGTTGACCTCGTGATCGGAGGCGTAACCGATCGACAGGCCGCAGATCAACTTCAGTGCGGGAGGAATCTCGAACTCGGCGCGCACTGGACCGGCCCACACGCCGAGCGCACCTTGAGCGCAGGTGCCTAGGCCACGCGCGTGTGCGCTGAGCATTAGCGTCGCCAGCATGACTCCGGCATCGAGAACCGAGTACTCGCCTAGGCCTTCATGGACGAACACGAAGATCGCCGTAGGGGCGCCGAAGAATTCGAAGTTTCGGCGCATTTGTCGATCCCGGGCAGCCAGATCGTCGCGCTCAATCCCGAGTAGTGAGTACAGCCCACGCCCAGTCTCGACGCGGCGCGGTTGCAGGTCGCTGGGGTACTTCTCCGGCACGTGAAAGTCGCCGTCGGGTAGAGCTTTGCGGTCGAGCAAGAAACTAGCCTTGTCGACAATCCCACCTCGCCGGATCCGCATCCCGGCGTCGTAGCGAGTGCAGAGTTCATCGCTGATCCGATCCCGGACGTCCCCGGAGGCAACGGCTAGCCGATAGGGCTGGGTGTTGGACCAACTTGGCGCGCTCAGGGCATCGTCGAGCACATCATGGAGGAGGTCCGCGGGAACCGGATCGGGCAAGAAGTCGCGAACGCTACGGCGAGAACGCGTGAATTGTGCCCACGCGTCCGCGGGTACAGGGGAGTCAGCCATGGAGTGACTCTAGTGAGCTTGTCTTGACGAACAAGTGAGGGTTCGCCAAGGGGCCGGGCTCATTTCGCGACACAACCTGCGCCCCGCCACCACAATGCGTCCATGGCGTGGGTGTACCTGATCGCAGCGATGTTGGTGGAGGTCGTAGGAACCTCGGCGATGAAAGCCAGCGCTGACTCCGATAACGCCACCGGCATTGCGATCACGATCGGCCTGATCTGTTGCTCCTACGTGTTGCTCTCGTTCGCTGTGAGGACGATTCCCATCGGAGTCGCTTTCGCTGTCTGGGAAGGCCTCGGACTCTGTCTGATCACAGCCGTCAGTGTCCTGTACTTCAAGGAGTCGCTCTCTCTCGGTGCCGCCCTGGGAATCATCGGGGTGTTGGTCGGCATCTTGCTCTTACACCAAGGAGTCGCTCATCAAGACGATGTAGCCACCGAAGTTGAAGCTATCGAGGACGAATCGTGATCGTCGCCTTCGCGCTTGTCGCTCTCGCGGCATTCCTCGACATCTGCGCCAACGTCTTCCTGGAACGCTCCGACGGCTTCCGCAAGCTCGGGCCCGGGATCATCGCGCTCCTGCTGATCGGGTCGGCCTTCCTCTGCCTTGCGCCAGCGGTCAAGGTGATCGACTTGAGCATCGCTTATGCAGCGTGGGGAGCAATCGGCATCCTAGGAACCACACTGGCAGGTAGGTTCTTCCTCGGTCAGCGACTCAATGCGAAGGGCTGGGCGGGACTGGGCATCATCATCGTGTCGGTGGTGTTGCTCACGATGTCAGCCGGAGCCCACTGATCTGTTCGTATAGTCCAGACATGAGCCAGACTTCCCAACGCGCCGCAGTCAATGACATCGAGATCGCTTACGGCACCTTTGGCGATCCCGCCAACCCGGCAATCCTGCTCATCATGGGCCTTGGAACCCAGATGATTGCGTGGCCTGAGGAGTTCTGTCAGGACCTCGTCGAGCGTGGGCTCTTCGTCATCCGGTTCGACAACAGGGACGTTGGTGAGTCGACCCATCTCAACGATGCCGGCATCCCGGATGTCAGGGACCTGCTCGTCAAGAGTCGCCCAGTGCCATATTCGATCGACGACATGGCCGACGATGCGACCGGGCTATTGGACGTACTCGGTATCGCGAGTGCTCACATCGTGGGAGCGTCTTTGGGTGGCTTCATAGCGCAGACGATTGCTTTGCGCTCTCCCAAACGCGTGCGCAGCATGACGCTGATCATGACCTCGACCGGTTCCCTTCGGGTAGGCCGTGCCAAGCCGAAGGTTCTCTCTCGGATGCTGAGACGCCGAGTCGTTGAGAACAAGGAAGCGGCGATGGACCTCACTGTGGATACGTTCCGCCTCATCGGCTCTCCTGGGTATCCTTTTGATGAGGAACACATTCGGTCCATGGCTGCTCGCAGCTTCGAGCGCGGCTACAACCCCCCTGGCTACCTGCGCCAACTCGCGGCAGCCGCGCACCAACCGAACCGGACGAAGGCGCTCGGAGTAGTTAGGGTACCCACGCTGGTGATGCATGGTCTGGCAGATCCGCTGATCGCTGTCAGCGGTGGGCTGGCATTGGCTCGCGCGATTCCCGGCGCGAAGTTCGTTGGATTCAGCGGCATGGGCCACGACTTGCCCCGTGCTTTGTGGCCAGCCTTTGTTGCTGAAATCGCTGAGATCGCCGTAACTGTCTGAAGTCAACTCAGTAGCTCGGGCTTCGTGGCGTAAGTTGTAGGCTCATCGCCTAACCAGAGGGGACTTGGGAATGCTTGGACGCAGTAGCTATACCGCTGATGAGATCGCGGCGGCTCGCAAGGCCGTCAAGGATCAACTCGCGGCCTTTGTAAGCGCCAATTCGACAGATCCCGAATTCGAGAATGTGTACTTCAACAACATGGTGCTGGCTCTTGATCGTTACTTCGTTCACAGAGTCCGGGCAGTGTCGGGCAAAGACGGAAATCCATTGAATGAAGTCGAGTTGATCAGCGATTCGCTCATGGCCAACAATGCGATCCTACGCGGCAACAAAGTCATCACGTATCGGCCCGAGGTCTCCGTTCTGAACATCGAGATTGGTAGCGAGATTCGAGTCACCCAAGCTGACTTCGAGCAACTCTCGACGGCTTTCCTCGAGCAGATTGACACCAGATTTGGCGAGTGAGTAGAGGAAGCGGCCGAACCTAGACGACGATCGATCAGTGGATGGGTCGCTGATGCAGCGAGCCAGGCAGTCGATGCCAACACGGCGGTCGCGGCTGTCGGTGTCGAGGCCATCGCTGAGCGAATGGACATCAACGAGATTGTCGAGCGAATCGACTTCGACGAACGGATTTTCAGGCGCGGGCGTCATCTCCGGCCTGTTCACGATGTTCACGTCGGTGGTCGTATTCCTTGCCAACCGACTGTTTGGTTTGGACACAACGCTGAGCCCTGCGCAGACTCTGGTCGGCCTAACTCTGCTCACAGCTGGCAGCTGTCACTGTGGCGTGACAGCACCGAGTACATGCCAGCGTTAGTTCTACATATCCCGAGGTAAAGCCAGGTAGCGTTGAGCCGTGACTGATGTGATTTCCGTAGCGGGGTTGGGAAAGACGTTCGGCAAGGCCCTCGCCCTGGACGGGCTGGATTTGACAGTTGCGGCGGGCGAGATTCACGGCTTCCTCGGGCCCAACGGAGCTGGCAAGACAACAACCCTGCGAGTGCTACTTGGCCTCATCAAGGCCAGTAGCGGGCAGGCGCTGCTCTTCGGGCAGGACCCTTGGTCGAACGCCACCGAACTACACAAGCGTCTCGCCTATGTTCCGGGTGATGTATCGCTGTGGCCAAATCTGACAGGTGGCCAAACGATCGACCTCCTCGGCCGCATGCGGGGTGGGATCGACCCAGCGCGCCGAGCCGCCTTGATCGAGCGATTCGAGCTCGACCCCAGCAAGAAATGCAGGGCCTACTCCAAAGGCAACCGGCAGAAGGTGGTGCTTATCGCCGCGCTGGCTGCCCAACCTGAATTGCTGATACTCGACGAACCAACAGCGGGACTTGACCCACTGATGGAGGTCATGTTTCGACAAGTATTGGCTGAGCAAAGCAACAGTGGGCAGACAGTCTTGCTCTCGAGTCACATTCTCAGCGAGGTTGAGAGCGCATGTGATCGGGTCACGATTATCCGCAACGGCAAGACCATCGACACTGGGACGCTCGCTGACATGCGTCACTTCTCTCGGACTTCAATAGCCGCGCAGCTCCACGAGATACCCAGCGGCCTTTCTGGGCTGCCGGGGATTCACGAATTGCAGGTCGATGGCAACAACGTCACGTTCCAGGTGGATCCTGATTCGATCAACCAGGCCCTCGCTGTGTTGTCCGCGGCGGGTGTCAGCTCGCTCGTGAGCGCCCCGCCGACTCTGGAGGAGTTGTTTCTTCGGCACTATTCACCTGAAGGTTCGCCTAGCAAGGCATCGGTGTGAATTCCTTAACTGGTACAAGACTTCTCATTGGGCTTGCGCTTCGTCGAGACCGGGTGATGTTGCCGTCGTGGATCGTTGTATTTCTCCTGTTTGCGGTCGGGTCGGCCTCGGGGACCGTCGCGCTCTACCCAACCGTCGCATGGCGAGTCGCGGCGGCCGATGCCGTTAACAGTTCACCGATCTTGGTAGCGATGTATGGACGAATCTACGACCCGACATCACTAGGTGCGCTGTCGATGCTCAAAGCCAGCGTGCTCGGATCGGTAATGGTGGCAGTCTTTGCCATTTCCATCGTCGTGCGTCACACCCGAACTGAAGAAGAGTCCGGACGAGTCGAGATGGTCCACTCGGCCGTTGTAGGCAGGCTTGCTCCGTTAGCTGCCGCGCTCCTGGTCGCGATATTGGCTAGCGGTGTGCTTGGCGTGTTGACGGCAGGTGGCCTCATCGCAGCCGGCCTTCCGGTAGCGGGGTCCATTGCCTTCGGCCTCAGCTGGGCACTCACCGGCGTGGTCTTCGCAACTGTGGCCGGGCTTGGCGCTCAGTTCGCCCGCACAGGTCGATCGACTGTGGGGTTATGCCTTGCGGTGCTGGGTGTGAGTTTCCTGCTTAGGGCACTTGCTGACACAAACGCCAGCTTTGCGTCGCTGCGATGGGTGTCTCCCAGCGGCCAGCTCCAGCAGATTCGGCCATACCAGGGCGACAATTTCGCGGTGGCGCTTCTTCCGCTGCTCGTTGCCCTGGTCATCGGGGTCTTGGCCTTCAATCGAGCAGCATCCCGCGACCTTGGCACTGGCCTGTGGTCGGATCGTCCTGGTCCCGCCTCAGCAAGCGCAGGACTGCGCGGCCCGTACGGCTTGGCGTGGAATCTACAGCGAGGCTCGTTGATCATCTGGGCCTGTTGGTTGGTCATCTTCGGCGCAATCCTGGGCAATATCGCTTCGAGCGTGAATGGATTCTTCGACAGCCAGCAAGTGCGCGACTACTTCGCTCGCCTCGGTGGATCCGCCGCAATCACCGATGCATTCTTGGCCACCGAGATGGCCTTCGTGGGTTTGTTGGTTGCCGCGTTCGCTATTCAGTCGACTCAACGACTTCATGCCGAAGAGGCCTCGGATCGACTAGAGATCGTGCTCAGCGGGAGCGTGAAACGGTGGCGATGGACGATGAGTCATGTGGTCATTGCGTTCGGGGGGTCTGTCTTGCTGGCTCTAGCGGCCGGGTTGGCAGCGGGTCTGGCTAATGCGCAGGCCACCGCCGATTCGGCTCAAATCGGCGGAATCGTCGCCGGTGCGTTGGCCCAGTTGCCAGCAGTGTGGGTGATCCTCGGAGTTGCTCTGCTGCTGTTCGGCTGGCTACCCAAATGGACAGTTGCGGCCTGGGCCGTACTCGTTGGCTGCGTCATGCTCGGCGAGCTCGGGCCGTTGTTCAAATTCCCCCAGTCAGTGCTAGACATCTCGCCGTTCGTTCATGTACCGAAGCTCCCGGGAGCGCCATTCGATGCTGTGCCACTGCTGATCTTGATAGCGGCTGCCACAGCGTTTTGCATCGTTGGCGTGATCGGGTTCTGCCGCAGGGACATTCTCTGACCGCGCTGTGCGGGCCAGTCGACAGCGGATGGCGGGCAGTGGTGGGATGACTGTTGCTCCCCCATTTGGGTCGGCAGGTTCACTCGATTAGCAATCTTCGGATGGCCGATCGAAGACAGGTTGCCCTAGGATCGGGGATGTCAGCAATAGCGGTCACAGTCTCAAGGAGATGCGCATGGCGCCTTTACGTCCCAGTCTCGCAGTCGCAGCAATCGTAGTCACGGGCCTCGCTCTTGGCGGCTGCAGTTCCTCAAGCAGCACTCCTGCTGCATCCTCCTCGGGCGCGGCGCAAAGTGCGGTGGCTAGCGCCTCTGCGCTGGCTAACGCGTCATTGGGTCAATTGTGCCCGCAGATTGACGCGATCATGAACGGCAATCCCGACACTGATGCGGCTGCCACAGCTGCATCTCTGAAAGAGATTGAGGCGCAGGCTGACCCGCAGGCTCAGGCACTTGTGGGCGCACTTTCAACTGCCTATTCAGCGGCGGCAGCTAACCCGCAAGCCACGGAAGCTGTCTCAAAAGCTGCCAGCGCTCTTGGGGCAGCTTGTGAATCCGCTACGCACGCACCGCAGTAGCTCTCATCGTCTTAGCTAAGGCTCGGAATTCTGCCCTGGCCACAGCAGTACCGAGGCGAACAGGAAGCAAACGCCGCCCAGCAGGGTTCCCCAGAAACACCAGACGAGGTTCTTCAGCTCGCCTGGAGCTACAGCCTGTGCCCCGATAGCCGAGACAGCGAAGAAGATCGAGCCGGCCATGTTGCCCCACACGATGGGCACTGACCGGCCCTTGACCAGGCGGTGGCGTCGAGCGCTGCTCAATGGGTGCAATGCCACTGCACTTGAGACCAAGAAGAGAATCGATCCGTACTTGTCGGGGATCCACACAGCTGACCTGTAGTCAGGCGAAACTGATGGGACGACAACTGCCCGGAACGTCATCGCGTTGAAGAACAAGGTTCCGAGTAGTTGCAGCACGGCCGCGACCCAGTCGGGGTTGGCGAGGTTGGTTTCTGCTCGCTTTCTTAGCCGCTTGGCGTCTGGGTCGTGGGCCACCGCGGTCCGCCACTGGATTACCGCGGCCGCGGTAAAGAAGACTGAGCCTGCCGCGAAGGTGGGGTTGATCGGACCTCTGTTGATGATGCCCAGTAGCCCGCCGATCGCAAACAGCGTTGACCCAGTGCTGAACCCAATCGTCATGAGTTGCAGGCGTCGCTTGTCCAGGAAGTTCTGCTCTGCCTGCGTCGCCGATGTTTCCGGCTCCACTTCAGCGCTCATGGGGTTACTTTAGTTTTCCAGACCTAGTTTTAGCCGCCGAGCGGCGCTCCATCCCAGCAGCGCCGCAAGGAGGCAAGCAGCACTGGCCATGATCAAGCCCCAGCGACCGCCACCGTGGGCGCTAACCAATCCAGCGATCGGCCCGCCGATCGGAGTGGTTCCGAGGAACGCCACCGCCCACAGGGCCATGACCCGCCCCCTCATATCCGGCGCCGCTTCGAGCTGCAATGTGGAGTTCCCGATCGCAAGAAAGGAGATGCTTACGGCCCCGACGATGGCCAACGACATGAGTTCGAAGGGGAGGTTAGGGGCCAGTGCTGCGGCCAGAATCACGATGCCGAATAGTGCCGCGTTGTTGGTCAGAGTGCGCAATCCGGTTCGCCCACGACCAGCCACCAGCAGGCCCCCAACAACAGCACCCGTGCCTATCGCTGCTGTCATCCACCCGTAAGTCTCGGAATTTCCTGCGAATGCATCGCGCGCCATGACCGGAAGGACGACCTGGAATTCATATGCAAGGGTCCCGACCAGCGCCATCATGAGTAGCGGTATTGCTAGCACCGGAGTCCCTCGAACGTAGCGGAACCCAGCTACGAGTTGGCCCTTCGCCCGGACAGCGGGAGTCGATGGCGACAAGGCGGCCAGGTCCATCGTCGTCAAGCAATAGACCACCGCGATAAAGCTTGCCGAGTTAATCAGGAAGCAGACTCCTGTGCCGACTGTCGCGATGAGGACGCCAGCCACAGCAGGCCCGATCGCACGGGCAACATTGACCAGAACCGAGTTCAGTGTCACAGCATTTCGAAGGTCATTGGGGCCAACCATTTCCAGAATGAATGACTGCCTTGCGGGACCCTCGAAGGCATTGTTGACGCCAAGCAGCAGGGCAAGCAGGTAGACCTGCCACAACGTCACCTCGCCGGTGATCGTTAGTAGCCCCAAGATCAGAGCGAGGAGCCCCATGATCGACTGCAGGACCACCATCAAGCGCCGCTTGTCGACCCTGTCGGCGATCAACCCACCGTAGGGCCCGAGAAGCAATACGGGCAGCATCTGAAGCCCGACGACGAAACCGAGAGCCAACGGGGAGTTGGTGAGCTGCAACACCAGCCACGCCTGCGCCACTGACTGCATCCACGTGCCGACCAGCGAGATCGACTGCCCGATGAAGTACCGGCGGTAGTTCGGAATTGCGAGGGCAGCAAAAGTCGCCCTGTTAAGCGAGAAGCTCACTAGCGTGCTGCATTGGACACTAGGAAGTTACCCCCGGAAGTTGGCTTGCACTCACTCTAGTCAACGATGCCGAAGTGGTTAGCGCTCGGCAACGTTGCCTGACCCAATAGACTAGAAGCCAGATGCCTCAGCTGAACGAACCGAGCGAACGGAGAAGTGTGATGAGCGGAATCGACAAGACGCGCGAAGTAGTGGATGAGGCCGGTGCCAAGGCCAAGGATTTGGCTGGCGAGGCTGTCGAAGTCGCCGAGCATGCAGCTGACAAGGTAGTTCATGCGGCCGAAGAAGTCACTGGTCGTTTGGTGGAAGACGCAGGCAAGATCACCGGCCATCATGAGGTCACCCACGTCGGTCAGCGGCTGCAAGAGCACGATGTCCAAGATTTGGAGTACCACGGCGAGGACTCGCCGCAGTAGGCACCGAGACCCACCAGTTACGGCGTGCCCGACTCCGAGGAGTTCGGGCTCGCTGCGGGTGGCGCCGTGCTGGTCGCCGCCGGCACGCTTGGTGCAGTCGGTGACGCAGTGATCGGATCCGGCGCTGACGAGGGTGTCACTGGATCCAATGATGGCTCGGGGTCCGACGGAAGGATCGGGTCTGGCGTTGCTTGGCCAGGAACACGTGTTGGCTGCGACGTTGGTGGGGTGTAGGTCGGTTCAGCGGATGCGCTCGGTTTTTGCGTGTAGGTATATGGGTCGTAATAGTGTTGGCTTGGCGCGGCGTACGGGTCGCCAGCAGCCGGGGTCGTGGGTGTAGGAGTGGTTTGTTGCGGGATGTACCAACCCTGATTGCCTGCATCAGGGGAGTAGGTTGGCTCGGGCGCGAAGTTCGCAGTCTGCCGGCGAACCTTCGCTGGCTCATCAGCGAAGGGATTCAAAACTGCGAAACCGCCGACTCCGATCGCTGCCCCTATGCACGCAGCGGCGAAGACCTTGACCCCAGTGCCGCTGCCCTTCTTGGAGTTTGATTGTGACGCTGAGGCCGTGTCTGGCTGGTGCGGGGGCGGTGGCGGTGGCGGTGGCGGTGGCAAGGCTTCTCGCGCTGCTCGAATCGGCGGTGGTTGCAGAACACTCGTTGGGCTAATCGCAGGGATCACCTGGGTGTCGTTGAGATTGCCCGCAGTGTCCGCAACGGCGACTCCAGCTGCGCCGGGAGCGAATGCGGCCGTGCCGGCAGGAGGCAATACCGGGATGGGCGATCCCTTGGCATTCGGGGTTTCGGGCCACCCTGACCGACTAAAGCGCAAGTTCCCATCTGAGATTGCGAAGCGGGAAGGCACATGGTTGCCCTGTGGATCGATCAAGGCGGCACGAACTCCCGCCGGCGCACTGAGCAGCGGCCACGAAACCATCGCGATGGCACCATCGGTGCGCTTCGCGTTGGCCAGACATAGCGGGCAGGAGTTGGTGTGCCGGCTCGTTTGCTTGCTCCCGATACCACTGGACGGGGTCGAAAGTATCAACGCCTGCAACGTCGGACATGACACTGCCTGTGCAGGATGTTGCAGCACAGCACCGACGGCAGTGTGCATCCCTGCCATCGCGCCAGTTGAGCGAGCTTGGGCCTCGCCAGCACTGACTCCGGTGATAGCGGCGACGTCACCGATCGAGAATCCATGCCGCTTGGTTAGTTCGAGTACCTCGCGGTCGGAGGTTGCTAGGCCAGGTAGAGCCTGATGGACTAAGAGTTCGGCGTCTGATGGAGTCAAGCCATGAGCGGGGGTTGTGCCGCCATCTAGAGCGTTGAGTGTGGCGTCGTCATCGCCGGCGCGAGCTTGAACTCGCAGCGCCCTGATCGATTCGACACGAGCGATCGCGTAGACCCACGCTCGGATTTGCTCGGGATCGCGCAGGTGGTTGCCGTTGTCGAGACTGAGCCGAAACGTGTCGTGGGTGAGGGCTGATGCGCGCTTTTGATCGCCTACAAGGCTGGTTGTGTAAGTAAAGATTCGGGACCCGTAGAGGTCAAACAGCAGTGGCGCAGCGGAGGTCGACGAGGAGTAGAGAGCGCGAGCGAGTAGCTGCTCCGGTTGCTGCGGAACAGGCTGCAGTAGGTCGTCGAGTGCGCCCATGACCTCACGGTTGCAGACGGACGCCCGCTTAGCTCAACTGCTGCGCGTCGAGCGTGCGCAGTTGAGCTAAACGGGTGACCCAACGGCCGTTAGCTGACGGGGCAACCACCTGTGGAATACGTGTATGTCTTGTCACCGCTGGTGATGGTGAGCTTCGTGTTACCTGATGCCGGAATGTGGATCAGCGTGTCGGAATTGCTTAGGGACTGACCCTGGATGCAAAACGCCGTACCCCCAGCACTCGGACCAGCTTTGACTTCAATATCTGCCGGCGGCGTGTAGCCGAATGACGAGAGGGCTTCGGTGGTGAGGCCCTCGTAGGAGGTGTTCTGTGAGCCGTATGCCTCAGCGGCCGTTGAAGCCTCCTGCAAGGTCACAACGACCGGGGCGACATCCTTGACCTTATTGAATACTTTCAGCCCGCCAGCCAAGAAAACCGCGCCGATGATCAAGCTGATCACGATCCCGATAATTCCCAGGATGATACCGGCAGTGGCCATCCCCGTGCTCTGGCCAAAGGCGCGCGCCTTCTTCTTGCCGGACACGCCAGTAACTATCGCGGCGATGCCCAGGATGATCGGGATGCAAGCGGCGAAGATCGAAAGTAAACCTAGGATCAGTGAGACCAACGGCAAGTTGGTTCTTTGCCCCGCACCGCCGTAGGCCGGACCGGGCGGAGCCGCGGGAGGCTGTGGCGGGACAGGTGGTTGGCCTGGCTGGTTCCATTCGGGATTCGGTGTGGTCATGGTCGCATCCTGACAGAACTTCCCCGCAATGGCCCGGATCACACGGCTATTTGGGACCTTCGCCCCTAGTCCGCTTGAGGCGCTGGCTACCATTGGGCCTATTCGCGCACCTCTACCGGCGCATCAAAATCTCTCGAATGGAGTCCTCATGGGACCCGTCTCTCGCTGGGCAGTCAACAAGCCGTGGCAAGCAGTTATTGTCTGGGCAATCTTGCTAGTCGTCATCTTCTTAAGTGCAGGGAAGTTCGCCGGTAAGTACAACGACTCCTTTAGCTTGCCAGACAGTGAGTCTACTAAGGCCCAGGAACTGATGGGCACCGAATTCGCTGTAGCGACCAAGGGAGCAGCGGCAAGCATCGTGTTCTCGCCGACCGCTGGCAACGTGCAACAGCCCGCAGTCAAGGCCTCAGTCGAGAAGCTCGCTGCTCAAGTGCGCCAGATCGGTTCTGTCGCCACCGTCGTCAGCCCGTTTGAGGTGCCGTCGGCGATGGCAGCGCAGCAAGGCTTGATTAGCCCCAGCGGTGAGGTTGGCCGGATGTCTGTCAGGTTCAAGATGGCCGAGACTGAGGTCCCAAAGACCGACGTCACCACGCTTGTCAATGATGTGAAGGCTGCGAATACGCCTGCGCTGGCAATCGGGGTTGCCGGTCAAGTAGTCGACTTCGCAGGAGGTGAGCCTCCCAAGAGCGAGGGGGTGGGTGTCCTCGTCGCCATTTTCATCATGCTCTTCATGTTCGGGTCAATCGTTGCTGCTGGACTTCCGATTCTGACCGCACTTCTCGGTCTTGGAGCGGGTATCTCGCTGGTGGCGTTGGCTGCCAACGTGTTCGACATCGCTACGTTCGGCCCGACTTTGGCCGCGATGATCGGACTCGGTGTCGGTATCGACTACGCCTTGTTCGTCATCAACCGCTATCGACAGTCAGTTCTGCAAGGCCGCGAGGCCAAAGACGCCGCAATCGAGGCAGTCAACACTGCTGGCCGCGCCGTTGTCTTCGCCGGTACCACTGTGATTATCGCGCTTGCAGGTCTGTTCGTGCTCGGTCTGAGCTTCATGAACGGGCTAGCGATCGGCGCCGGAATCACCGTGATCACCGTGATGTTCACAGCCGTGACTCTGCTGCCCGCGATCTTGTCGCTTCTGGGAACCAAGGTATTTGCGCTCAAGATGCCGTGGGCGCGCAATCCCAAGCCGGTTGATGAGTACGGCTTGTTCTACCGACTAGGTAAGTCGCTTCAGCGCAGGCCATGGCTGTTCGGTGGCATCGCCTTGCTTGTGATGTTGTTCCTTGCGACGCCAGTGCTATCGATGCGCCAAGGCTTCCCGGATGCGGGTGGTCGGGCAGAGGGCACACCGACCCGCATTGCCTATGACCTCACCACCAAGGGGTTTGGCGCTGGGGCGAACGGCCCGTTCATTGTGGTGGCCGAGTTGCCAGATGCTGCAGCGCTTCCTGCTGCTCAGGCGTTGTCAGCCCAGATAGGCAAGACGCCAGGTGTTGCTGTTGCTTCACGGATTGTCCCGGGCACTCCAGCCGTAGCGGCCGACAACAAGGCGGTGCTGATTCAGGTGCAGCCGACGACTGGTCCGCAGAATGCGGCAACCACGGAACTGTTGAAAACCCTGCGCACGCAGGTCATCCCCGACGCGACAAAGGGTACGGGAATCAAGGCATATGTCGGAGGGTCTACAGCGATCACGCAGGACTTTAGTAAGACCCTCGCCGATGCGCTGCCGTTCTTCCTGTTGGTAGTCGTTGGGCTTGGGTTCTTGGTGCTGGTGATCCTCTTCCGCTCATTGTTGATTCCGCTGACCGCAGCTTTGACGGCACTGCTGAGTTTCGGCGCAGCTCTGGGTATCACAGTGTTTGTATTCCAGTGGGGCAACTTCACCAGCTTGTTCGCGATCACTGGGACCGGCCCGATCCTGCCGTTCCTGCCCATCATGTTGTTCTCAATCCTCTTCGGATTGTCGATGGACTACCAGGTGTTCCTTGTCAGCCGTATGCAGGAGGAGTGGGATCTGACAGGAGATAACAGGTTCTCGGTTGGCCACGGTCTTGGTCACTCCGGACGTGTTGTTGCAGCTGCGGCAGCGATCATGTTCAGCGTGTTCATCTCGTTCGTGTTCGGCGATGACACCACCATCAAGATGTTCGGATTGTCTCTGGCCCTCGCTGTTGCGTTGGATGCATTCATCGTCAGGCTGATCCTCGTACCTTGCCTGATGACGATCTTCGGCAACGCCAACTGGTATCTGCCTGGATTCCTGCGGAAGGTTCTTCCCAAGATTGTGATTGAGCCTGAAGGTCCGGTCGAGGAACTGTCAGCAGATGAGCCTGATCAACCGGTTAACGCCTGAGCTAGGCGCCACGCGTGAGTAGGTGGGCGCGACTGGTTCTCGCCGCGCTGTTGTATGCGGTCGTCGCGCTGGTTGCCCTCGTTGTTGTTCTACGCGCCTTCAACATCGACTATGGCCCGCTTCTCTACCTGATCACGATCACGCCATACATGCTGCCATTGGCGGTAGTAGCACTGATCGTGGCGGTGGTGGCCAAAATGTGGCCGGCAGTGATCATCTCCGGGGTGGTGCTTGCGTTGTTAAGTTCTTGGTGGCTGCCGCCGTTCTTTGGTAGCACCGCAGGCTCTGGCGCAGCTGCGCCCATCACGGTGGTGACGTCGAACCTTGAGTTTGGCGGGGCGCAGGCTTCAGCTGTTGTTGCGTTGGTCAGCAGTCAGCGAGCTGACGTGCTCGCAGTGCAGGAACTGACCCACAGCGAGCTCACCAGGCTCGATGAAGCTGGGATCTCACGACTGCTTCCCTACCGAGTGGTCAAACCAGATGAGGGTCCGGCGGGAACCGGACTTTGGTCGAAGTACCCGTTGACGGCCTTGCCACCGGCCAGCGGAACAACGTTTGCCAGTGTGTTCGCCAATGTCGATCTCCCGTGGGGTAGCGCGAGACTTGCCAGCATTCATCCAGCAGCACCACAGCCTACGAGCAATACAGCTTGGCGGGCAGACAACCAGATCTTGGTCGGGATACTGAGGGCTGTGTCGGGTCCCGTCATGGTTTTGGGTGACTTTAATGCCACCCGAGACCACCGCTCCATCCGCGAATTGGAGTCAGCAGGTTTCGAGGATGCATCGACTATTGCAGGTGCTGGGCTCGTGCGTACCTGGCCAGTAGGGCAGGCCTACTTCTTGCCCTTCCCCACACCACCCATTGCGGGCATCGACCATGTGCTCACCCGCGATTGGCTGGCAACTGCCACTCACGTCGATACCGTGACAATTCCGGGAACTGACCACCGCGCTCTAGTTGCCAGCTACTCCTAGCGCCGCGCGGACGTAGCGCGTCTCCAATGCGCCAGCGGCTCCTAGCGCAGCGGACTTACCGAACTCCACTCGGGTTCGCGAGTCTGCGAAGTGGATGAAGTTGCTCGGGGACTGCGCCGATCCACGTTGGATGACACGCACACGAAGCGGGCCGGATGAGTAGTTGTCTTCCATGATCGTGATTGTCTTTGGCGTGACAGAGAGCACTACTGCGACGTGGCCAGCCCAACTTAGCCCGCTAGCGCCCGAGGTCCACTGAGCTACAGCGCCGACCACGGGCACTTTGTCAACGGCGACCTTGTGTTGGCGTGCAACGTCGGCCCACTGCGCTGCATTGCCAAGGTCGTCGAAGTTCCGAGTAACTCCAGCCTTCTTCATTCGGTATGCCACATAGTTGGTGCAGTTATGGCCTTGGGCCATATTCCAGAATGAGTGTTGTGCGACCTTGGCGTAGCCGCTGTCGCAGGAGAATGTGTCACTAGAGCACGGCTTGATCCCAGCTGCTGCGGACCCAGCCTTTGCGACCTGTGCATGGGTGCCGGGTACTGCATTGGCAACCGGTGCTGCAGCGGCAAAGGCGATGGTCCCAACGATCAGTGCCGAGCAGAATCCGGCCAGTGCCACTGCCTTGTGCGAAGTGAGGTCTTGGGCATCGAGCTGCGTGCGGGACAGAATCTCTCGCAACTTCATGGTGGGTAGCTCCCGTGTCCAGACTGGACGTAGAGGTGAGCTGGGAATGCCGCAGCTCAGAGGGGTACATGAAGTCCGACGTTTGTATAGGCCCGCGCCGTGCCGTGACCTGGGTCACAGGAATCGAGCGCAAGTACCCGATCGGGTGACGGTACGGCAGAGTTCAGCCATGACTTCACAGACTCCACAGACTCCACAGACTCCAGTCTCGTACCGCCTTGAAGATGGCGTGGCAGTGATCACGATCGACGATGGTCGAGTCAACGCCATGACGTATGAAGTAGTTGCAGCGATGCGTGAGGGCTTCGCGCTCGCCGCCACGCAAGCATCGGCGGTCGTATTCGCAGGGCGCGATGGGGCGTTCACTGCTGGTTTTGACCTCACCGAAATCGTCAAGGGCGAGACAGAGCGTAACGCGCTCATTCGAGCTGGCGGTGAGCTCTTCTATGAGATTTTCACGTCGCCGTTACCTGTGGTGGTCGCTTGTCCAGGCCACGCTGTGGCCGGCGGAGCTGTATTCCTATTGGTCGCCGATACCCGCGTTGGCCGAGTAGGCAAGTACCGAATCGGCTTCAACGAGATTCATATCGGCGTTCCCATGCCTGAGTTCGCGATTGCGCTGACGCAGTACCGAGTCTTGCCCACAGTCGCTGAGGCAGCGCTGCTAGGGGACATGCTTGACCCGACTCAGGCTTGCGATGCAGGGTTCCTCGATATCGTTGTCGATGGTCCTGCCCAAGACGTCGTGGCTGCGGCAATCGAGCGTGCCCGCGAACTCGGGGCGCGCCCAGCACAAGCCTACGGTCCGACCAAACTTACGGCCCGCAAAGAACTGATAGATCGCTTCGCTGACAGGTAGTCCGCTATTGCCCTGCGTGTTTTGAGTCGACGCCATCGTTGAAGTGACGCTTCTGCTCAGGGACCTGACGTTTCTTATCCTCGACTTCGGGCGTTCGGGGCGACTTTCCCCGCTCGACCCGGTGCTCTTCGAACTCGCGATCAAGTTTGCGCGCCGGGTCGTGCTCAGCATCAAGTTGTGCGGGGCCATAGACCAATAGCATTGCCTTGTGCGCCAGGTGCTTGACCCGATACATGAGTTCCATGGTGGCTCCCTATTCCTGGATGTGTTTCAAATCTCTGGATGTACCTCGAACATACGCTGTGAAGCACCCCAAAGTCACCTGTCAAACTGCACGGACAGGTGCCGAATAGGTAACAATCTCAGCCAACGCCCATAATCAGTCCATGACCATCGCTAGCAGTAGGGCAATAACATGACTCTTGTGATCGTCGCGGTCGTCGTTGTCTTGGTCCTTGTGGGCTTATGTTTCTGGCAATTCAACAAGCTGCGCAAGCTATCGATCAATGTTGACGAAGGATTCGCCCAGATTGAGGTTCAGCTCACTCGACGCGCGGACTTGATCCCGAACCTGGTCGAGACAGTCAAAGGCTATGCCGCACACGAGAAGTCGGTATTTGACAGCGTCACAGCCGCCCGAGCAGCCTTGAATTCAGCCAAGTCCGACCACAGCGTCACCGACACTGCCGCTGCCGAGTCCCAGATCAATACTGCGATCGCGAATGTGATCGCAGTTGCCGAGGCGTACCCAGACCTCAAAGCCTCAACCAACTTCCTGCAACTCCAAGAGGAGTTGACCAGCACGGAGAATAAGGTCGCATTCGCGCGCCAGTACTACAACGAGACCGTCCGTCAGGTGAACACGGCTGTGGCTACGGCGCCGTCGATGTTCTTTGCCGGGATCGCAAACGTCAGCAAGCGTGAGTTCTACGAAGTGCCAGATGTCAGCCAGCGGCAGGCGCCCGATGTCGATTTGAACGGCGCAGGCTAGTCGCTCGTGAGTGTGTCATTTAGGCAACAAGAGGCCGCTAACAAGCGAAGGACCATCTTTTTGCTTGCAGCGATGTTCGTCGTTGTTGTGATTTCCCTTTGGGCAATCGGGAACCTGCTTGGGATGAGTTCGGCGGCAGTTGTGCCAATCGCTGTGGGCCTGTCCTTGATCGCAGTCTGGGGCTCGTACTGGAACAGCGCCTCGCTGGTGCTAAAGATGACAGGCGCTCAGGTGATCGACCACGACACAGCGCCTCAACTGTTCAATGTTGTCGACGAGATGCGACTAGCAGCCGGACTTCCCATGCCGACTGTTGCAATCGTTGACGATCCGGCACCTAACGCCTTCGCTACTGGTCGAGATCCAGACCATGCTGTGATCGCATTCACGACCGGAATTCTGCAGGTCATGGATCGTGAGCAACTCCAAGGCGTAACAGCGCACGAACTTGCTCACGTTGCCAACCGAGACACGTTGGTCATGGCTGTTGCGGCAACGACTGCTGGGCTTGTTGCCATCGTTGCTGACATCGGTGTGCGCATGTCTTTCTTCTCTCGTCGAGATGACAGCAACCCGGTTACTGCGATCATCGGCATCGCTGTTCTTCTGCTTGCTCCGTTGGCGGCGTTGCTGCTGCGCTCGGCAGTCTCGCGCAAGCGGGAGAGCCTCGCCGATGCTAGTGCTGTCGCATTCACGCGCAACCCAGCCGGGTTGCGCCGTGCACTAGAAACCCTCGAGGCGGACAACACTGTCGTTCATGAGCGATCGACAGCCGTGAGTCATGTATGGATCGAGTCACCGTTGGATGGCAAGTCCAAGAGCATGTTTGATACCCACCCTCCTCTGTCTGATCGGATAGCCCTGCTGCGTGCCATGGAACAGTCCGGCCCGCAGGCAAGTGGGGGCGGTCAGTCGTGACGACTCGTCGGATCGTCGGGATCATCATGATTCTGGTCGCACTCATTACGGGCGTTGCTGCGGGAGTTGTCGCGATGGGGGCATTCTCGAGTTCGGGCAGCTTGGTGTCGCCTGGCCAACTCTCAACTGCTTTGCAGAGTGGGAAGTGGACGATCTACCAGCCCGTGCCCGAAGGAACGACATCTACTGATATTGCTGGACTGCGAACCGTCTCCACCGAGCAACTAACTGTCTCCGGACCTGATGGGGCAGCGGTATCACTATCCTGTGAATATTGCGCCGGTGAGGCGCAGGCTGCGCCGATCGATCTGACGCTCAACAATGCGATCGCCTCATTTACTGTCAACTTTGCTGGTAACTATGAGATCAAATCGACCGGACCCGCCGGGGCCAAGATTGTTATGGCTTCTCCGGAGGCGCAGCTCGCCGATGCCATGCCGACGTTGTTTGGCCTAGGCTTGATTGCCTCAACTCTCGTCGGATTGGGTCTATATCTGGTCGTCTCTGGTGGGGCAAGGGTTCCCACCGTTGGTGTGCCGGTCGGCCCGGTCGAGCCCGCGTTGGAATTGCCTGCCGCGACGTCGGCGGTGGTCGGGGCCGGTAGCCCGGCTGGCTGGTACCCCAACCCCTACCGACCAGACACTGACTCCCAAATGTGGTGGGACGGCAAACAGTGGACTAGCAACTGGCGCTAGCCCACTGTTTGAGGGGTTGCCTGTGGTGACTGGCTACTCAGATAGAGCAGCGAGCAACGCACCAACCTCTTCGGGGTCTAGCGAACGAGCGATATCGGCCTGGCTGATCATGCCAACGAGTTGCTTGTCCTCAATGACTGGAACGCGACGGATCTTGTTTTCGATCATGATCGCGACGACCTCTGATGCATCTGCGTCAGCATCGACCGTCACGGGCTTACCTTCGGCAATTTCGCTGACCTTTGTCTTAGCCGGATCGAGCTCTTCAGCAACGATCTTGATCACGATGTCGCGGTCGGTGACGATTCCCTGGAGGCGATCGTCCTCACCACAGATGGGAAGTGCGCCAACACCGAGCTCGCTCATACGGCGCGCGGCGGCGACGAGATTCTCGGTTGACTTCACACACTCAACGTCGGGGGTCATGATTTCGCGGGCTGTACTCATATTTGCACCTCGGGTGTTTGCTTGGATTAATCTGTCACGATCATCAAACTCAACCTGGTGGCTTTACGCAAGACGGGGATCACACAACTGCGCGGCGTTTGCGTCAAAAGGGCAAGCTGGCGTGGAATTCAGCGGCTGCGTTGCCATTAGCCTCTGCCGATCGCGGGACCCGGGTGCTACTCGCGCGAAGTGGGAATGGTGCCGAGACGGCCAGCCTCGTAGTCCTCGAACGCCTGGACGAGTTCTTGACGGGTATTCATCACGAACGGTCCGTAGGCGGCTACCGGTTCCCGGATGGGTTTCCCACCGAGGATGAAGACATCTAGACCCGCCGCAAAACGAGAGTCCTGGCGGTCATCGGCAGTCAGGGTGATCAAGTCGCCTTGACCGAACACCGCGAGTTGACCGGATTTCAGCGGCTGCGCCTTGGGGCTGGCTGTGCCGTTGCCACCGAGGGCAAATGCCAAAGCGTTGAAGTCCGCCCGCCACGGCAAAGCCAGCGATGCGCCAGGAGAGATGGTTGCGTGCACAAGGGTGATCGGAGTGTGGGTTGAGCCCGGTCCAGCATGCCCATCCACCTCACCAGCGATCACGCGCACGAGTGCACCACCGTCGGGGGAGGCCAGCAGCGCCACCTGAGTCGCTCGGATGTCCTGGTATTTGGGGGCGAGGAACTTGTCAGCGCGAGGCAGGTTGACCCAAAGTTGGATTCCGTGGAATAGTCCGCCGCTGAGTACGAGGTGTTCGGGCGGGGTCTCGATGTGCAACAGACCGGAACCGGCAGTCATCCACTGCGTATCGCCGTTGGTAATCAAACCTCCACCGCCGTGGGAATCGGAATGTTCCATCTCGCCGTCGATCATGTAAGTGACAGTTTCGAAGCCGCGGTGAGGGTGCCAAGGAGTGCCCTTTGGCTCGCCGGGAGCGTATTCAACCTCTCCCATCTGATCCATGTGGATGAACGGATCGAGGGCGCTGCCATCGACGCCAGCAAAAGCGCGGCGGACGGGGAAGCCCTCGCCCTCGAACCCCTGTGGGGCAGTGGTCACCGAGATGACTTGTCGTGCACGGGCCCCCGGATCGGGTTCACCGATGCGCGGCAGGGTTAATGGATTTTCCACATTGATAGCGGGCACGGCGTCTCCTCAGACTTTGATTACTTGAACAGTCAAACAAATGCGGCCACCCAAGGTATTCCACTCTCAATGTTCAGCAACTATGCACATCATGTTTTCTCGGCACTCAGCTAGCCGAGGTGTCTTGTCACAGTCGCGGGGAGGATGATTGAGTGTGAGCAAGACTTGCGGGCAGTAATACTGGTTGGAGGAAATGGTGAGTAAGCGACAGCCGCCGAGTACACAGTGGGCTGAGATTGTTGGCGAGTCCGAAGACCAGCGTCATCAGGAATTCGCGCAAAGCCTCGTTGGTATTCAACGCCGCATCGACAAGAAACACGGTGCTGGACGAGCCTTCCACCGCAAGCAAGTCGCTGGCGTTCGAGGGGAGCTCGAAGTGCTGGTCAATGTTCCCGTTCACGCGCGATTCGGGATCTTCGCTAAGCCGCGAACCTTCGATGTGCTCGTCCGCATGTCCAATGGCGGACTCGTGACGCAGACCGATGCGATCCCCGATATTCGCGGTCTTGCGTTCTCGGTCCGCGGCATTAAGGGTGCCGGGGCCATGGGCAAGCCGGTGGATCGGCAGGATTTTGCGCTCATCAACCGACCAGAGTTCGGTTTCCAAGACAGTACGGAATTCATGATGGTCGTGCCCGCCGTTGCGCGCGGTCAAGTGGCTCTCACCAAGTCGCTGGTCTCCCGTTACGGCCCGCTCGGCGGAATCCGTGAGGCGGCGCGGCTGACCAAAGATTTGCTCCGTCCGTTCACTGGATTTGCTACCGAGCCCTTCTACAGCGCGGCACCAATCGCGATCGGTCCCTACGCGGCAAAGCTTCGGATTCGCCCGGTGGATCAACATCGCCTGGTATCGGCTCCACTCAACTTCACCAACGACCTTGCACTTCGCCTCAACGAGGGCCCAATCAGTTACAACGTGCAGCTGCAGTTCTACGTCAACGACGAGGACACCCCCATTGAGAATGGGGCCAAGAAATGGTCCACTGCGGCTTCACCGTTTGAGTCGGTGGCACGACTGACGATTCCGCAGCAGGACATGGAGTCCACTGAAGGCCTTGAACTAGCTCGTCAAATCGAGCAGGACAGGTTTGACGCGTGGTCAGCGCTGGCTGCCCACCGGCCCCTAGGCGAAATCATGCGAGCCAGGCGGGCTGCGTACTACCCCAGCCAGCAAGAGAGAGGTTCGGTGTCGTCGCCGATGCCACGACCGACTGGCGTTTCTGCGGCCAATTGATGAGCTGAGTAGCGCGTTTGTCCGCCGTTTTGCCTCCTTCTTATGTTGAGTTTGCTCTGGAGGTCTCTTCGGGCCTGCGGTGGCGTTGCTTAGGAGTGGACATTGTCGGGCCTTTTGGCACGGATTGGACGGGTTGGCGCTTGTCGACCAGCCGTCGTCGTGGGTGTTTGGTTGGCGCTGATGGCATGCATGGCAGCCGCCGTAGTGCTGCTCGGAAGTCGCGTTGGCGCTGAGGCAAGCGCGCCAGGATCTGGGAGTATGCAAGCACGCCAACTACTGGCTGCTGACTTTGCCCCGTTGCACAACGGTGCAAGTCCGTTGGTGTTCCAGACCGACAACGGTCGTATCACTGATGCTCTCAACAGAGCAGCAATCAACGCCTCGCTCAAGCGGGTAACGGCAATTCCGTCGATAGCTTCAGCTGCGAGCCCTTTCGCGATCGCTGCCGGAGAACAGTTATCAGCTGATGGCTCCACAGCTATCAGTCCTATCCTGGTCAATTCTTCCCCGAGTGAGTTAACAGCAGCCCAGGCCCAGGAAGTACTGGCAGCAACGCAACCAGCCATTGACGCTGGGATGACGACGACACTGGCTGGCCCACTAGGCGATGCGCTGAATTCAGCGGCGTTGCCTCGCGGGGAATTGCTCGCTGTCCTGGTCGCGGCTGTTGTGCTGCTCGCAATCTTCGGTGCCGTGGCGACGATGGGAATCGCGCTCATCAGTGCCGGCCTGGCGCTGGTAGCTGGACTCGGTGTGGTGACAGTCCTGACTCGTTTGGTTGCGGTTCCGGATTTAGCCGCGTCTGTGGGTGCCGTGGCGTGCCTCGCAGTTGGACTGCTCTTTTCAGTGATCATCTTGCGCGCACACTTGCGTAATCTGGCCGAAGACATGGATCTCGCCAGGTCGATTGAATCCGCCACCGCCAGTGCCGGGCGGGTGGTCCTGTTCGCTGCTCTAGTGCTCGTAGGTTCCGGTGTCGCGTTCGGCGTTGCTGGAGTCAACGTCATCGGCCCACTTGGGTTTGTGCTTGCTGGTGCCCTCTTGTCCGCAAGCTTGACTGTCGTGGTGGTGCTCCCTGCAGGTTTGGCGATCATTGGTCAGAAGATCACCTCGTTGCCGCTGACCAGGCGTGCGACAGCGACGACCCTGTCGAGCAGACTCGATGCCCCCACCCGGCTAAGTGGCGCCATCACTGCTCACCCGCGAATCGCCGCCGGTTTGATGGGCGTGCTGCTAGTGGCGCTTGCGGTCCCAACAGTGACACTTGGCGTCGGGCAGCCAGGTCCCGATTCGCGCATCATTACTGAGAAATTCGGTCCGGGTGACAACGGCCCGCTATTGATCGCTTCGCAGATCAGTCCAGCAGCTGAGCCAGCCAAGAAGTACAGCGCCACCTATGACTCGATAGTTGCCTTGCAGGCCGATTCTGCTGCTAAGCAAGCACTGGCTAATGACCAGACATTTGCATTAAAAGGCCAACGCGCGGCCGTCGATGCCAAGCTCAGTCAGGTAGAAGCTAATCGAAGTGACCTCGCTGCTCAACGGGGGAACCTCCAGCGCGACCAGCAGGGCGTAGTCGATCAACGAGATCAGCTCAACGAGGAACAGGCAACCAATGCCCAACAACAGTCCGACATTCGCTCGCAGTTGTCGGATCTGTCTGATCAGCAATCAGCACTCGGTTCGCGACGCGTGCAACTTGGCGATCAGATAGCGAACATCACAGCTGCGATTGCCGCGGCAACAACACCTGCTGAAAAAGCTGCTCTTGGTGTTCAGCGGGAACAGGCCCAAGCTGAGGTGGCAGCAATCGGGCCACAGGTCGACGCGGTCGAAGCGAGCATCAGTTCGCTGACTCCGGGGCTCATACCGCTCAAACAGCAAGCCAAGGTGTTAGCGCAGCGCTCGGACACGCTAGCCCAGCAGGAAGCCGTGTTTGCCGCCCCTGCCGGCGCACTGGCGAAGCTGGAGGCATCGCTTCAGAAGCAGGCAGATGTCGCTAACCAACAAGCAGCCGGGCTGCGCAAGCAGGCAAACGCGACCAGTGCGCTGAGCGAGCAAGGCTTAGCCGAGGCCAAGAAGGCTGCTTCCCTTCAATCGAAGTTGGCCAGGGACTTGGATATCGCTGGGGGTGATGCCCGCACCACAGACTCCCGCATCTCTGCGATGGCTGCTGCGTTGCGGGCCACACCTGGAATCGCTGCTGTTGGTCAACCGCAGGTCTCCAGCCTCGGAAACTCGTTCGTGATCGCCGCCATTCCCACCACGAGTTCCGGTGAGCCGGCAACAGCTGCACTAGTTGCGAATCTGCGTAGCTCGGTAATTCCGTCGGTCGTCGCGCCAGGGGTGACGAGCTTCGTTGGTGGTCAGACGGCCACCGACATCGATGTTGCCGCCGCGCTTTCTGCTGAAGTTCCGTGGGCGGTCCTGATAATCGTCGTGTTTGCCTTCGTGCTGTTGCTACTAGCGGGCCGTTCGCTATTCTTGGCAGTCCAGGGTGCTGTGATCAGTTTGTGCAGTGCTGCTGGCGCACTTGGTGCGGTCACAGTGCTATTTCAGTGGAGCTTGGCGGTGCCGGTTTCCGCAGTCGTGCCGCCGATGATGCTAACTCTCGGCGTGGGCATGTCGATCATATTCGAGTTCGCGTTCATTGCAGCCCTGGTTCGTCATCGCGATTTGCCTTCCACCCTGGCTCGGACCGCGAAGCTACTCGTTGGGGCGGGACTTGCTGCAGGAGGGGTCCTGATCGGATTGGTCAGCAGTTCCGATTTCACGCTCAAGCAGCTCGGCGTCGGGTTGGCTGTTGCTGTCTTGATCAGTGCACCGGCAACTGTCGTCAGCGGTTACCTTGTTGTGCGTCGCTTTGGTGAGCGAACCTGGTCGTTGCCTAACTGGCTGGACAGGGTACTTCCTCAGGGCCCAATCGAAGGTCGATACGAGGTCGACCTTCGTGATGACTCCGCCTACGCTCCCGACCCGGACTTGGTGACTGTAGGCCTTACCGACTTGGTTACGGCCCATACGCGGGGGCAGCAGGCCGGTCCCCAATAGGCACGATCTCTTTGCCCAATGGGAACAAAGCAGCACCAGCCATCTTGAACGAGGCGATTCCCCAGGGGATCGTGATGATCAAGATGCACATACCTACACCCGCGATGACCTGCCCGAGGGCGATCCACCAACCGGCGAGGAGGAACCAGATGACGTTGCCGATGCCGCTCATGACGCCAGCTGTTGGCTTGGAAACAATCGTGCGTCCGAAGGGCCAAAGGGCGTACCCAGCCAGCCGGAAGGCGGCGATTCCGAACGGGATCGTGATGATCAGGATGAACATGACGATCCCAGCCACGGCGTAAGCCACAGCTAGCCACCAGCCCGCAAGGATCAACCAAATGATGTTTCCTATAGTCCGCATTCGACGAGCGTAGATCGTCCTAGGTGTTCGTCGCGAGGCCTGTGCCTAGCCTCACAGCAAAGCTGGACAGGAAAGGCCGTAATCTGCTTACTGGATGGCAGGATTGCTGTACTAACTAACTCACGTTCTCGCTCGCACGTCTAGCACAGGAGTACGTATGTGGAAAGTGGCGCTTAAAGGGCTCACGAGTCACAAGCGACGACTCCTGGGCACTTGCACAGCGGTCATCCTCGGGGTCGCATTCCTGGCGGGAACCCTGGTCTTGTCCGACACGATGCGCGCCAGTTTCGACGGGATCTTCGCAGCTGCAAGTCGCGGTACCGATGCAGTCGTTCAGGGTTCGCAAGAGATCGGTCAGGGAAGTCGCGGCCAGACCGCATTGGTCCCCGAATCGTTGGTATCTCAACTCAGTGCCGTCCCGCAGGTTGCAACCGCTGAACCGACAATCCAGGGCATTGGCCAGATTACGGGCTCGGATGGAAAGCCGGTTGGCGGCGCGGGCCCGCCAACACTGGCAGGGAACTGGATCGAGAATTCATCGCTGAACCCATATCGGATCAGTGAGGGTACAACGCCTAAGCGCAGCGGCGAGATGGTCATTAATAGGAGTGCAGCTGAAGTCGGCAAACTCAAGGTCGGTGATGTCACCGACCTGCGCACCCCGGACCCGACGAAGATGAAAATCGTCGGCATCGCGACGTTCGGTCAAGAGGGCGGTGTCGGTGGCACCACCTATGCCGGTCTCACATTCTCCGACGCTCAGAGGCTATTGGGCTACCCGGGCAAGGTCAACGCGATTGCACTCTCGGCAAAGCCGGATGTGAGTCAAACCCAACTAGTCGCAGCCGTCAAGCCACTCCTTCCCAAGGGCGTAGAGGCCATCACCGGTACGCAACTGGTGGCCGATCAGAATGCTCAGATCGAAAGCGGGTTCCTTGGGTTCTTCAAGACTTTCCTTCTCGTCTTCGCGGTGATCGCGCTCGTGGTTGCCACATTCAGCATCTACAACACGTTCGCAGTTCTGGTTGCCCAGCGCACTAGGGAGTCAGCGCTGTTGCGAGCGATCGGGGCATCACGATCCCAGATCATGGGTTCGCTGACATTGGAATCATTGATCATCGGAGTTGTCGCCTCCGTTGTCGGAATCGGTGCTGGCGTTGCGCTAGCGGCGGGGCTCAAGGCCTTGCTGGATGCAGTCGGGTTCGGATTACCCGCTGGAGGCCTCGTGCTTACAGGTGGAACCGTGGCCCTGTCGGCTGCTGTGGGAATTATTGTGACAGTGCTGGCAAGCGTCTTGCCGGCGATACGGGCGTCGCGCATTCCACCACTAGCCGCTCTGCGCGACGTGGCAGTCGACAATTCAAGCAACTCGACAGTTCGCACGGTTCTTGGCGCCACTGTGGGAGGCCTGGGGCTACTGATCATCGCGAGCCTCGGGTTGCCCGGCGATGCACTCATCGTCCCGCGAGCTGCCATCGGCGCAGTCTTGCTCTTCATCGGATTCCTGATTTTCGCCCCTGTCGCAACCCGTCCGGTGAGCTCGATGATTGGTGCACCGATCAGGTGGCTGCGCGGAGTGTCCGGCGCGATGGCTCAACGCAACGCGCTGCGCAATCCAAAGCGAACTGCAAATACGGCTGCGGCCCTAGTAGTTGGGGTCGCCGTCGTTACGCTATTCACGATCTTTGCATCGTCGATCAAGTCCTCGATTGACTCGAGCGTGGCTGGTTCGCTGAAGAGCCAACTAGTGATGACGTCGACTAATTTCAACGGCTCTGGCTATAGCCCGAAGATGGTTGCGCAGATTGACCAGCTTCCGGAGGTGGCAGATGCCGCTGCATTCGCGCGAGGGACAGTCCTAGCCAACGGCAAGCAGCTCGATGTGACGGTCACCGATCCCACGAAGCTCGGCGACGTGCTTAAGCTGCCGGCTCGCGGAGGTAGCTTGACCTCGCTGACGAACGGGCAAATGGCAGTGTCGCGCAACACGGCTTCGCCGAATGGATGGGACGTGGGTGTGGTCGTCCCCTTGGCCTTTGCTGATGGGTCGATCAAGCCGGTGACGATTGGGGCGATCTACGAAGGCGAGGAAATCCTCGGCCCTGCCGTCATGCCGTTGACCATCTACACGCAACACGTACGCCAGGTGAATATTGACTCCGTACTGATCGCCCTGTCGCCAGGGGTCTCCGACACTGACGGGCAGGCCGCAGTTCAGGCAGTCGCCGATACCTTCTCCGCGGGCAAAGTCCAAACCCGGGCCGAGTACATCAAGTCGGCATCGGGTCAGATTGACCAACTTCTGTCTGTAGTTTACGTACTCCTCGTGCTGGCGATAGTTATCGCGCTGATGGGGATCACCAATACGCTCTCGTTGTCGATCCATGAGCGGACCCGGGAACTCGGTCTGTTACGGGCGGTCGGGCAAACCCGCTCGCAAATGCGGTCCATGGTTCGTTGGGAGTCGGTGATCATCGCTCTATTCGGGACATTCTCAGGACTGTTCCTCGGGGTGGTCCTTGGATGGGCGCTGATGAAGGCCGTCAAAGCCGAGCAACAAGTAGCTGTATTTTCGCTGCCGATCACTCAACTGATCATCGTCGCAATCATTGGCGGCGTCGTCGGGGTCTTGGCGGGGCTCCGGCCGGCATATCGCGCGGCCAAGCTCAATGTCCTAACCGCAATCAGTTCTGACTGAACTGGCTCTTGAGCTGGGGAGTTAGCTCGGTGATGTGAGAGACATACCCGCGGGTCTCCCGGTAGGGGGGAATGCCGTTGTAGCGCTGAACCGCGCCAAGGCCTGCGTTGTAGGCGGCAAGGCGCAGCTTGGTCTTGTTGCCTGGAATGTTACGAACACCCTTGGCCAATTCGCAGCTGTACTTTGCTGATGTTGCAATCGAGTCTGCAGCTGAGAAAGGGTTTGCCGTGCCATTCCCGGTCGCGTCCGTGCCGTACTCGCTCCAGACGTCGGGAATGATTTGCATGAGACCTTCGGCTCCTGCAGCAGAAGTAGCGTCTGGATCGAAGCCGCTCTCAACGTAGGCCTGCGCGGCCAGCCCCCAAGGAGTCAAGACGTCGGGACAACGTTTGGCTGCGATGACGAAGTAACTCTTGAGGTTGTCGGGCACTTGGACTTGCCTCGGCCCAGCCGCGCAGCCTGCCAATGTCATCGCCAACGCTGCCGTTAGTGCGGCTATGCCAGCACGGGCGCGGGGGAGTGAGGGCACGTTGTCAGCGTAGCGGGGCTGCGCTGGGTCTGTGGTTCGCGCAGTCGTGTCCGGGAGGTCGACTCGTGCACTGGCGCTTCGCGCCTTTGACGTTTACTCGCCGACCTCCCGGACACGGCTGCGCGCATCCCCGCTTGCT
>Ga0105047_10002315_pt1 | contig 34097 bp, 34 predicted proteins | sample MAT04_FD_78384 | JGI IMG/M metagenome (GOLD analysis project Ga0105047, IMG submission 78384) | Freshwater microbial communities from Lake Fryxell liftoff mats and glacier meltwater in Antarctica - MAT-04 (megahit assembly) | ecosystem: Environmental > Aquatic > Freshwater > Ice > Liftoff... | reverse complement strand
TCAGTTCCATGGCTAGATCCTCTTCTCTGTCCAATGTCCTTTCTCCTTTTCTACTGCCCTCAGTGATAGTAGCCGGGCGGGCTCCAAAGAATCTTGGTGCAGTCGATAATTTGCCTTTTAATACAGTAAAATTCAATGACAAATGATGTCCTTCAAAAGACCACGCCCAAAGACTATCTGTTCTGGGATTTCCATAGATAGCAATAAAGTAAGCCCCTTCATCTCTCAACTCGGGATCGCCCTCCAATTCGGCCAAGACATTTTCTAATTCTATAATTTTCTGAGCCTTGTCATACCCCGACTTACTTAAGAATGACTGGAGCATTTGTGAAAATGCTATTTTCTGATTGTCATTTAGTTCACCAAGTTTTAACCCGGTTCTCGGCCACATCTTCCCTGGTAAATAGTGCCAATCCTTTCTCGACATGTCATCGAAAGGCATTGTAAGCCGACTTAATTGCTCACCATCTATGGATTCCAAAAATCTTATCGTTGGATTATTTCTATTAAAACCAATAAAGCCAATTGATAAGGCTATAGTTATAACTAAAAGTGTAATTTTTTTCATTTGTCGATAATGTTTTTGACTTCAAAATAATGCCTAACTTGCTTATATGCGCTACAAAACTATATTAAAATCTACAAATCATCAAAATAATAGCCCTAAATCATGGAAAAACTCAAGCGCTGCCATACGAATGGTTCATTCGACGCCTTTTTATGCTCTATTTTTACATTTTTTTTTGAAATGCTTGGTTCACCACTTGTGCGTCACATCTTGTCCCGAATATAATATCCGGTGTGTCCCTAGCCACGCGTACCTTCTTGGAGCTTTTAGGGATTATATCACAAATTTTACTTCCTGCTTATCACAGCATGAAGAGTTGACACGGTACTGTCTTTGCAGTATATGTTGTGCGAGAGTTAAGCGGCCTCATGCTTTCACGAGAGAAGCTATTATTTATTCAGTCGGAGCGTCAAGCTAAATACTTTCATTTTGACATATTATACCCCGATCTCTCTATAAAATTCGGAACAATATAAATCTTTTTTTTTGATTCTGCCGGAATATAGTCATAAACACATTCCTTCATAAAAGTGGCATTTTCGAAGTAGACTCAATATTAAAGTTTCCTTTCTACCTTTTTCCCTACATCAAATCATATCATACCCCGACCTTTCACTTCCAGATACTTATTGATCGTATCGATGGTCATATTTTCGGGTTTGGTCAATATACACTGTATGCCAAATTTCTTAAGTTCGTGTACAATCAGCTTTTTTTCAAAGGCAAATTTTTCAGCGATCACCTTATCAAATATCTGCTGCGTACCAGCTGCAGGCGCATTGATCAAGGTATCTAATTCAGTATTCTGAAAAAATATGACTATAAGCAGATGATTTTTGGATATGGCTTTCAGGTATGGCAACTGGCGGTTGAGGCCATCCATGGTTTCAAAATTGGTAAAAAGCAACAATAAACTCCTGTGAGGTATATTCTTTTTGATGTCACCGTAAAGTCTTCCATAATCAGACTCATAAAAATCAGTTTTGACATTGTACAATGCTTCGATGATGCGCTGCATCTGTGTACCGCGTCTGTCTGCCGCAACCCTATTGTCCACTCGACGGGAAAAAGAAAAAAATCCGGCATAATCCTGTTTGCGAAGTACCACATTGGACACTACCAGGCAAGCATTGATGGCATAGTCGAGCAGACTCAGACCGTCAAAAGGCATTTTCATTACTCTACCTTTGTCCAGAATACAATATACAGACTGAGACCTTTCATCCTGATATTGATTGACCATCAGTTTATTGCTCTTGGCAGTGGCTTTCCAGTTGACCGTACGGAAGTCATCGCCAGCAACATATTCCTTGATTTTCTCAAACTCCATGGTGTGACCCAATCTGCGGACTTTCTTCAGGCCATGTTGCGTCAGGGTATTGGAAAAAGCCAGCAGCTCGTATTTCTTCAGTTGTACAAAAGATGGATATACCGGTATATCAATATCCACAGGAAATGAAAACTTCCTTTTTACCAGCCGAAGCGATGAAGCTATATATACATGTATCTTGCCAAAACTGATGACTCCTCTGAATGTAGGTCTCAAAAAATAGGGCAATTCAATGTTTTCCTGTTCTGCCAGTGTTGTTGCTATCAAAAAATCCCGCTCCTGAAATTCTACAGGTATTTCATCCACGATGTCTGCTTGTATGTGGAAGCGATAATAATTGGTCACGATGAGCCGCACTTCATTTTCATCCCCATTGGACATTTTCTCAGGAACGATTCTTTCTGCTTTTACACCGGTCACAGTATTGAAAAGTATTAGGATGTCAAAAAATAAAAATAGCATAAGTATGTAAAACAACAACTGAGCTGGTATAAATAAGGCAGGTATAAAAAAAGATACCACAAATACAAATATGACCCCTACACCAAAATAATAAAATCTGGGGTGGATGTACAGTCCTGTGAAAATATTTTTCAGTATACTCATTTGACTTATGTCTTTATCTAGGTATATCTACTGACTCTATGATCTGCTTGATGATGAGCTTTGCTGTGATGCCTTCCATTTCTTTTTCCGGAGCCACGATTACCCTATGTCCAAGTACAGCATAAGACACATCTTTTATATCTTCCGGTGTGACAAAATCTCTGCCTTTCAGTGCAGCAAGGGCTTTGGATGCATTAAGCAATGCGATGGATGCCCTCGGTGAAGCCCCCAAATACAACAAAGCATTCTGACGGGTGTTCACTACCACTTTGGCAATGTATGCAATGATCTGTGGCTCTACACGCACCTGTCTGACCAGAGCCTGAAAAGCAAATATTTCCTCTTTGGTCACCAGTGGATGGACATCAGAAAGTTTATTGCTTGTAAGCATATGATGTTCTCTGGAGATGATCTCGATCTCATCGTCCAACTCAGGATAATCAATTTCTATTTTCATAAGAAATCTGTCCAACTGTGCTTCCGGTAGTCGGTAAGTTCCTTCCTGCTCAATAGGATTTTGTGTTGCCAGTACTAAAAATGGCAATGACATGGCATAAGTGTCTCCGTCTATCGTGATTTGACGTTCTTCCATGACTTCAAAAAGTGCTGCCTGCGTCTTGGCGGGAGCGCGGTTGATCTCGTCTATCAATATGATATTAGAAAAAATCGGACCTTTCCTGTATTCAAAATCTGATTTTTTAACATCAAACACCAGCGTACCAAGTATGTCTGACGGCATCAGGTCCGGTGTAAACTGTATTCTGCTGAAGCCGACATGCATGGTTTTAGCCAGTAATTTTGCCGTAATGGTTTTAGCTACTCCGGGCACTCCTTCGAGCAGCACATGACCATTGGCCAGCATAGATACGAGCAGCATATCCAGCATACGCTCCTGCCCTACGATGACTTTGCCTATTTCTCTCCTGACTTCCAGCAGTTTGTCATGCACAGGAGACATGTCTATCCGGGCGTCAAAGTGTAAAGATTCGTTTTGTGTTATGTCTTCCATTTTATGGTATTATTTATAAAAGTTTTCAATGGCTGTGTTCAATCTTGAGAGATCATCTACAGTACAGGTATAGTCCGTATCAAGATGTTTGTTGACAAGAAACATTAACTTTTCAATAATCTTCTGGTCTTTTCCGCTTCTGAGATGAAGTATATGAATAAATTTATCATCCGTTTTTTCGGTGCTGATGTGATATTCAGATCGAATGCGCTCCATCAGAAAAATGATTTTACTATGCATTACATTTCTGATATCTCCTTCCTGATAATACATATTTCCGATTGTTCTGGCAAATTCCACAGAGGTGTTGACCGGTATATGGATACTTTTTATCGCCCTTTGGCTGCGTCGTATATTGAATACCACAAAAAACAAAGTTCCCGCGATAAGCAGATACCACGCCCACTTCAAGGCAGGCTGAGATAAAATAAACCGATAGGGAGAATCTGAGATCACCTTTGATGTCTGATTGTGCAGAGACCAAATGACCTCCTGGTATGAAGGTATGTATGAAAGCGCAGACGCTGCATAGTAGTGATGATCTCCTTCTAGCAGGAAGTAATTGGTAAATACCGCGGGTTCCAGATGAAGATAAAACACACCCCGGCCATATCTCACAGCTATAAAATTGGCATCTTTATTATGCATTCTTTCTACATGACCAAGCACTTTCGTATAGGTGGTATCATATGCTGTAAAATACGAGCCCGAAATACCTTTGAAATGCGTAACCGATGCCATTTCAAGACAGGTATCTGCCAGGTTTACGGTTATCGTATCAAAAAACATCATCATTTGCGGAAAAAAATCTTTGCCCGTAAATTCTATTTTTAATGAATCCTTAAGTTCATCAGGCAAATGAATCGTGCTTATAAATGCAGAATTTCCTTCCTGTACAAACCGGCATACCTTTGTTATTTCTTCCTGATTCCATTTCAGATCTTTATTGATATACAGCAGATTATAGTCATAGAGTACTGAATCTTCAAAAATTCCTTCATAAAAATAATCATTTACAGATACTTTAGATCTTTCTACATAAGTATAAAAAAATGAATCAATCTCTCTGTTCAGCACATACATACCCATAGGAATTTTATCCTTGGTATTGTAGGAAGGAGTCCAGTCCAGCGGTTTTGGAGCTAGCCATGATATCAGTATATAGAGGAAAATGATGACTCCAGCGATGATTAGTATGGTTTTATTTGATTTATCCATATCAGATCATTTTTATGGTGTCATCAAATGCCACAGAAGCCATGCGGTAGTCTCGCTCAGTCATGTCAAAAGCACCATACCAGGCGTGATCATAAATGTATGATACATAGCCGAAAGCTCCTGCCAGATTTTTCTCTTTGATTTCATATCTGTAATCTGTATTGGTCTTATCTCTGTGGAAATCAATATGTCCTTTGCCTGATAACTTTTGAAGCGTAAAAAGATAATGGTATCTGACGGCTGATCTGAAATCACTATCATTGACCGCTGATTGTATCAATTGGTGATAGTCAGTGCCCGCTATGTCCTCTTCCGCAATCCCATAAGTCAGTCTTTTTACATCAGATTTTTTAAAAAACCATGTCCCTTTTTTTCCCATCATCACCGAAACAAGCACATACACTCCATATAAAATACATATCAGAATAATGATCCTGAACAGCCATATAAAAAATAAAGCCGTACCTCCATCAGTATTTTCAGTTGAATTTCTAAACAATCGTTCCAGCAACTTAACAAAGGCACTCTTTTCTTCCTTTTTTTCTTTGTAATCAAAGTCATTACTGCCATATTTTTCTTTGTAGCCGTCTCTAAACTGTCTTAATTCGAGGGTATCCGCATCAAAGGAATCATTGACAAAGATATCGGATGCTGTTTCCATCTCTTCGGATGTGTCCATCAATAGCGTATCCTGTCCATTGCTGACGAATGATAATAAAGTACACCAAAATACAATGATTATTTTAAGCTTCATTACGAGATATTGGCTTCAAACTCCATCTTACGAAACGGATAAATAAGATAATACCAGGATATAATAGACAAGGTAGTTAATATGATTCCGACACTGACTACATTCGGCATGATATCGGAATACCTGGTTACAAAACCTTCCAGAAAACCAGCAGAGATGGTAAACGGCAGCGTACTAAGCCATATCTTAAGCCCTGTTCTCATCCCCGTTTTGAAAGAATCCAATCGGGAATAAGTACCCGGAAAAAGTATGCTGGCACCGAGCAATAAGCCCGCCATGGTTTCTATGACTATAGCAAAAATTTCCATAGCCCCGTGTATCCATATACCACGTACACTGGCCCAGAAAACACCTTCATGAGCAAAAAAGGTTTGAAATGACCCGAGCATAATTCCATTGGAAAGCATGATATATACTGTACCCAGCCCACCTGTCACGCCGTAAACAAAACATTTGAGCCCGACCTGAAGATTATTCATGGTGATACCTATAAAACTACCCCAGTTCGAACCCGATTTGTACACTGCCACCGGATCTCCCGCTTTTATATTCGCGAGTGTCATATCCACATAGTCATCTCCCAATATAAGTCTTACGAATGACTCGTCATAGGTTGCAGACAGAACTCCCAAACTCACAGCAATAAAAAATAATACGAAGGCATATTTTAGATAAATGCTGTTCTGTTTCATTAGATACGGCACCTCAACTTTAAAAAAAGTAACCAACTGGTTTTTATCTGTTCTTTTTGTTTTGTATATCTGCTGAAAGGCGGTAGCTGCCAGGTGATTTAAATATATTACTGTCTTGCTCTTGGGGTAATATGTTTGTGCAAAAGAGAGATCATTGACCAATTGTATATATAATCCAGCCAGATCATCAGGATTTTTTTTAATTTTACCCAAAATAGCCTGTTCAAATGCAAGCCATTTATCTTTGTTCCGTTTTATAAAAGCAACCTCTCTCATAGGGGGTAAAAATAAATATTTATGCCTGAAATCAGTATTAATACAACACAAAATGTTAATATAAATTTTAATGTAGCCAATATCGGTGTTAGATTAGGTGCTTATGCCACGGATCTGACCATGAAATTTTGTTATATATTATTCATCAATTGGGCCGTGATATCAAGATTGGGACTTGGCAAATTTGACCTTGACAACTGGTCCGTAATGAGTATTTATATTATTTTTTATCTGCCGGTCACGTTTTACTCTTTGGTACAGGAGTCGCTGATGGAAGGTCAAACCATAGGTAAAAAACTATTTTCTATAAAAGTAGTAAAAATAGATGGCTATCAGGCTTCATTTATTGATTATCTTACCAGATGGGTATTCAGACTGGTAGACATCATTGGCACCGGATGTCTGGTAGGTACAGTCAGTATGATCGCATCAAAAATACACCAGCGACTGGGCGATATGGCCGCGGGAACAGCAGTCATCACACTCAAAAATGATATCAACATCAGTCACACCATACTTGAACATATATCTGAAGATTATCAGCCCGTGTATGCTCAAGTGGTTCGTTTTTCAGACAATGACATGCGAATCATCAAGGAAACTTATCTTGCTGCAAGAAAAAACAATGACTATCAAACGATGAGCAAATTGATACAAAAAATAGAACAAGTCAGTGGTATCAAACGGGAAGGAAGTGATGCAAAATTTATTTCAACAGTGATCAGAGATTATAATTATTATACAGGTCAATAAATAACAGAAAATTTGAGAAAGAATTGTTTTTCTGATTATTTTTTAACGATTGCGGTTTAAACCATTTATATTTGTAGGTGTTATGACATTCAAACGATAATATTATGTCCTTATTAGAAAATACCATACAGCCAAAAATAGAAAAATATAGTTTTGGCGTGTGCAGTTTTATTGCTGACAAGTGGGGTCTGAATGTTTCAAAAGTTAGGATGTACTTTATATACAGTAGTTTTGTAGCTTTTGGTTCTCCTGTGATATTTTATCTGGCCGCAGCATTCTGGATAAATATAAAAAAATATATCAGAAATGATATTGGCATTAACTGATGGTAATCTCTACGGATGAATCAGTTATTTAAAGTCTACCTCAAACAATATTATCATCTTGCTGTCTGCACTTTTTGCATCACTGCTTTTACCTATAAATCCGCTGCAGTTCCTGTACATTGGTATTACTCTCTCTGGATCGGGATTATTACTTTTATACTTTACAACTATCGCTATTTATTGACTTTTGATGTCAACCAATTGTATGTAAGATGTAAAAGAAATGCAATATTGCCAATAATTGTGTTTGTTGTTTTGTGTTTTGGTTTTTTTCAAACAAAAAATCTAATTGTAGAAATTCCCGCGTGGATACTGGCATTTTTACTGAGTTTGTTTTATTTCAGGAAAAGTATTTTTAATAGTAAAGCACTTCGTGAAAATTACCTATTAAAACCACTGATCATTGGATTGGTCTTTGCCATTCTTACAGCATATATTCCCTATCTGCATGCCGGATATTCCATATCAGAATCAATATTGCTATCTGTATCTAGAGTTACCTTTATTGCTGCGTTGGCGTTGGTTTTTGATATCGGAGACATACAGGACGATACAGAATCACCTACAGTCACTTTTCCCCAAAGAACAAGTGTCCTTGCAACCAAATGGGTAGCTTCCATCTTATTATTGATTTCCGGCTTGATAGAAGCGTATGGCTCGTGGATATTTCTGATTGAATTTCCAGCATTGATTGCCTTATTTTTTACGTATGTATTTACTTGGGTGTTGATTTTAAAGTCCGGTACTACCCGACCTTACTGGTACTATCTCTTCATGGTAGATGGTACTATGGTGATGCCTTTGCTTTTTAGTTTGATTTAATAACGTATGATTTAATAAAAAATTAATATATACCCACCTGTCAGCCATTGACATAAAGACATATTTGTTGTAAATTGCCTTTAATTAATACAACAGTAAAATGGAATGGCGAAAATTCAACGGAGACAAATTAATTTTACCCCTTGAAGAAATGGTAGAAAATGCCATAATGAGAGAAACTGCTCTCGGTCATCGTCTGAAAATCTGCATTGGGTCAGACTCACAAGTAAAAGGAAAAATTACCGAATTTGCGACGGTAATTGTTTTTCTGAGGGAAAAAAAAGGTGGCTTTATGTATTTCAATAATGAAAAAACGATGGCAAAAATGTCACTCAAAGAAAGGATGATCAGAGAAGTCTCAAGTTCAGTTCAGTTGGCTTATAGTCTATGCCCGCTTTTGGACAAATATAATGTCGAACTTGAAGTCCATGCAGACATCAATACCGACCCCGGATTTAAGTCAAATGTTGCCCTGAAGGATGCGATGGGTTATATTTTGGGTATGGGATTTGTGTTTAAGGCAAAACCTGAAGCATTTGCTTCTTCTTGTTGTGCGGACAGAAAAGTACAGTAAAAAGTTACGGGTCTATCTCATTTTGGGATAGGCCCAAAATTACCTATCTTTAATCAATAAATTGTAATCTAAAACGGCTCAAACTAAACCCGACGTATTTTTGACGCCTCATTTGATCCTTCAAGGAAGTATAATCCAAGTGGACTTGCCTGAAAATCTTCCATCCGGTACCTATTATTTGTTTGTTAAACAAAAGAAACGTCATTTTATTAAAAAAGTGATCGTGCTTTAAAAAAAATTGACCTTGAAAAAATATTGGAACCGATCTCCCTAATAAATGTTGATGTTGTCTGTGATCTTTTTACTTACTGATCATTACGATAAATCAAGTTGCAGGCTTACAGATTTTGGATTATCTTTACAAAATGAATAAAAAAGATCATATTGATTTCTGGCTCAGATCAGGCCATCAAAGTTGGGAAGCCGGTATAATGTTAATGCAGGGAAATAAAAATGTTGAAGCTCTATTTTTGTTTTGTTTGGCCATAGAAAAGTATGTGAAAGCCAATTGGGTGAATGATAACATTGATAACATTCCACCACGTATTCATGACTTGCAATCAGTGTACTCTCAGACAGATATAGAACTGGAGCCGGATTTAGTTGACTTTTTAGACACAGTCAATAGGTGGAACATTGAAGACAGGTATCCAGACTATAAATTCAGTTTATACAAATTAGCCACAGACGTATATATATCTCGTCAATTTCAAAATCTGACCAAATTAAAACAATGCTTACTAGAAGGGCTTTGAATTATCTCTTGGAAAATATTGTCGAAGACATGGTTAATTCAGATATTCAACCTGAAAAAATCATACTATTTGGCTCTTATTCCAAAGGTGGAATGCATACGTACAGCGATATAGATTTGGCAGTGTGGAGTAAAAAATTTATAGGTGAAGGTCTCATTGATTTTGAAATAGTAAGACCATTAATCAAAAAATTTAAAAATGTTGACATCAAAATGTATCCATCTGGTGCTACCAGTGATAATTTTGATCCGTTTATTGATATTATAGAAAAAACAGGAAGAAAGATAGAAATTGTTGCAAAGAAGAAATTACCGGATTTATCTTAACCATTCGATCCTATTATTTCTTAAAATCGTCTGAAAATCATGCCCGGCAATAAAATCTCCGCCCAAGCTATGCAGGTAAGGGTTGGGCTGCTGACAGTCGATCACATAATAACCTTCCTTAGCCAACCTTCTTGCAAGACTTATAAAACCAAACTTGGACGCATTGCTTTTTAAGCTGAACATAGATTCACCATAAAATACTTTACCCAAATTTACGCCATATAATCCACCGACCAACTCATCTCCATCCCAAACTTCCACAGACAAAGCATATCCCATTTCATACAGTGAAGTATAAGCAAGTACAATATCATTATTGATCCATGTACCATCCTGACCATTCCTTGGCGTAAGCTGACAAAACCGCACGACATCAGTAAAGTGGCGATTATAAGTGACCTGATATTTTTGTTGGTTAAAATAGGCATTCATACTTTTAGGAACGTTTACCTTTTCGGGAAAAATGACAAATCGTGGTTTTGGACACCACCATATAATTGGTTCATTATCATTGTACCAAGGAAAAATACCAAAATGATATGCCAATAATAAACGTTCCAAAGATAGATCGCCTGCAATGGCCAGCATACCTGATGGTTTGACAGCATCAGGGTGAGGAAACGAGATCTGATCATCAAGAAAATAATACATGATTTTTTTTGATAGCACAAAAAAAAGGTGATTGCCGGAGCGGTAACCACCTTTAAAATTATTTTGTCTTTTGCTTTTTAATCTTCTACAAGTGACTCAATGACAGCAGACAGTCCTCTTTCGACCAATGCATCTTTCATCGGTTTCAAAAAAGTCATTGAACCTGTCTTTACAGAAGCCTTTCCTTTAAAATGAACCAAAATGGACAATTGCTCTGCCTGCTCATTCGTATGATGGCAAACTTCCATTAAACATTTTATGACCCAGTCAAAAGTATTGAAATCGTCATTATAAACAACGATTTGAGATTTTTCACCTGTCGTGATAGCATCATCAACAAGCACATCTTCGAATTCGTTATATTTTATTCCTGTATTCATGGATACTTTAAAATTTAGTTTAACCAACAATAAAACTACTGAAGCTCTTGTAAAGTTTCATTTATGGCTGCAAAATTAGGAAGTTCTCCGGCATTTTCCAAAACTTCTGCATATCTTATTTTACCATTTTTATCCACAATAAAAGCAGATCGTTTGGAAACGCCTTTCATACCCAATACAAATTCATCATAAATTGATCCATATGCCGCAGAAACATCTTTGTTCCAGTCAGATAACAATGGGAAATTATATCCCTGATCTTCCTTAAATTTTGCAAGTGTAAACAATGAATCCACTGAAATAGCCAACACTTCAGCGTGAAGTGCATCATAATCTGCCTTACTATCCCTTATCGAACAAAGTTCCTTGGTACAGGTTCCCGTAAATGCCAATGGAAAAAAAAGTACAACCACATTTTTACCTGCGTAGTCATTTAATGATACATCTGATTTGTTGCTCGATTTTAATGTAAACAAAGGCGCATCATCCCCAATACTTAAAGCCATAAATTTAATTTTTTTTATATGATAGAATATGATTAAAGCTAACCTAAACAATGTCTTCCTGTTTAAGTTTATCCTGAAGCGGAACAATTTAAAAAAATCATTATTGCTCTGTAGTTGTAAACCATTGATTCTATAAAATATCCTGAACAAAAAGATTCATGCAAGAAACAAAGAAGATGTTTTAAGTTTGTGAAAGTAAAAACAGTCCACAAAAATGTAAAACTAGCTCCTTTCATCAAACCGTCTCCTTATATTTGCCTTTACTTTTTCTGATATTTACAGCGACTACCTTATACTCCGGACACATGGCTTCACTATCATGTTCGTCAGAAGTTATATTGTTTAGCATTACTTCTGGAAAATGGAATGTACTACTGAGTATGCCGGGACGAACTTCATCTGTAATTCTTGCTTTTATGTCCACTTTACCTCTTGGTGACTCCACGCAAACCATATCACCTTCTAGGATGAAATGTCGGCTGGCATCATCTGGATGTATAAGCAAAACATCCTCTGTCAATATCTGTACATTTCTGGTCCTGCGTGTCATGGTACCTGCATTATAGTGCTCCAATTCCCTGTTGGTAGTAATGATGTAAGGATATTCTTTCCCATGCTGCTCTATTTCATTGCTTTCTTTCCAGTCAAAATAATGAAATTTTCCCATGCCGTTACTAAAGGTTTCTGTATGCAATATTTTTGTATCTGTACCATCTTTCATTACCGGCCATTGTTTGCCGTTGGAACCCAGATTTTCCCAGGTAACCCCAGCAAAAAATGGCACGATTTGAGATATTTCTTTTAGCATTTCTGAAGGATCATAATCACATTGGTCAAAACCCATCACATTCATCATATCCGATATGATCTGTCCGTCAGCCTTTGTGCCGGGCAGAGGTTCTACCACTTTTTGCACTTTCTGAATTCGTCTTTCACTATTGGTATATGTGCCGCTCTTTTCCAAAAACGATGCTCCCGGCAATACTACGGTGGCATATCTGGAAGTTTCTGTCATAAATAATTCCTGAACTACCAGCAAATCGAGTTGCTCCATTGCTTTGATGACCTTTTGTGTATTTGGATCCGTTTGCACCACATCTTCTCCCATCAGCCACAATGCTTTAAGTTTACCATCAATGCTGGCATCAAACATTTCAGGAATTTTTAGCCCTTTGCCTAAAGGTATTTTGGTATTATAAAAGGCTTCATATTGTTTATTGATTTCAGGATCATAAGCATTCAAGTAACCGGCACCCTGATGTGGCTGGCACCCCATATCTGCTGCACCTTGTACATTGTTTTGTCCCCTCAGCGGGTTGACTCCTACTCCCGGTCTCCCGATATTACCTGTGATCATGGCCAGATCCGATATCAGCATGACGGTATATGTTCCTTGTGTATGTTCTGTCACTCCCAGTCCATGAAATGACATTGCATTGGGTGCCTTTGCATAAGCAATCGCAGCTTCTCTGACTAGTTCCTTATCTACACCCGTGATTTCAGCAAGTTCGTCCATATTCAGGGCCATGATCTGATCTTTGAATGAGGCATAACCTTCAGTCCGTTTTTCAATAAACTGATCGTCTTCCAATCCATCATGGATAATATAATACAACATCATGTTGATCAACGCAACGTTGGTACCAGGCTTTAGTGCCAGATGATAAGTGGCATATCTGGCCAACTCTGTTCTCCGGGGATCAACTACGATGGTCGGTTTTCCTTTCATGGCAAACTGCTTCAATTTTGCGCCTGTGACGGGATGAGCGTCTGTTGGATTTGCTCCTATGACCATAATACAATCGGTATGTTTTATGTCTTCAATAGAATTGGTAGCAGCTCCTGTACCAAAGGCCCTTTGCATACCCAGCGCTGTAGGCGAATGGCACACCCGCGCGCAGCAGTCGATATTATTGGTTCCTATTACGGTACGTATAAACTTTTGCATGAGGTAATTTTCTTCATTGGTACATCTGGCAGATGATATTCCTGCGATAGCGTCCGGACCGTACTGATGTTTAATGCCAATTAGTTTTTTTGCAATAAAATGATATGCTTCCTCCCAGGTAGCCGGAGTGAGTACACCATCTTTTCGGATCAAAGGAGACGTAATCCTGTCAGGGTGGTTGTAAAAAGAAAAGGCAAATCGTCCTTTGAGACAGGTGTGGCCTTGATTGACTTCGGCGTCATAAGGTGCACTAATGGATTTCACCTTATCATTGACCACAGACACTTCCAGATTGCACCCGACGCCACAATACGTACAGACGGTTCTCACTTTTTTATCATACACGACCGATTTGGATTCGAAAACATCAGAAATGGCAGATGTCGGACATGCCTGAGCACAAGCTCCGCAACTTACACAGTCAGATTCAAAAAAGGACACATCGTTTCCTTTGACGATTTTAGAATCAAATCCTCTTCCTGACATGCTGAGTACAAATTCACCTTGTACTTCATCACATGCTCGTACACATCTGTAGCAGTTAATACATTTGGAAAGATCCATAGTCATGTAGGGATGGCTAAGATCTTTTTGTCTGTCCAAGTGATTTTTTGCTTCAGGGTATCTTACATCTCGGATACCGACTCTGGCCGCTACCGTCTGTAGCTCACAATTATTATTAACTTCGCAGGTGAGACAGTCCAAAGGATGGTCCGTCAGTACCAGCTCTATGATATTTTTACGAAGCTTTTTTATTTTGTCGGAATCTGTATGAATATAACTTCCCGGCATGACAGGAGTATGGCAGGACGCCTGTGTCTTAAGAGGGCCATCTTCTGTAAGTCCCACTTCTACACTACACACTCTACATGATCCGAAAGGCTCCAGATTGGGCGCATCACAAAGGGTAGGTATGGCGTCTTTGGAAGTACTTCTCTTGATAAAGGTCAGTATGGTCTCGCCAGCCTTCATCTCAAACGGAAGACCATTGATAAAAGCAGTAGTTGTCATTTTATTGTAGGTCATGTGACTGATGATTTACATTCAAAAGAAAATATAAAAATAAGGGAATTTACGAATTAAAACACAAAAAAAATCAATACTAATAATTCTATCCTATTCATAGTATAAATTTGATGAAGTTTTTCCTCAGTTATCACCTTTGTAAGGCTATTCGGGTATATATTGGTAAAAGATTTTGGCACATAAACTTTTTTAATTATATTTCAATTTATCATTAAGCAATCACACAAAATTCTGATTATTTTCTTTATAACGGATATTTTAAAACTTATTTTTCCACTTTATATTATAATACAATGATAACCAATATTTTAAAATAGTACCATTATTTACTTTATTTAAAATACATCTTCAGCTCATCGCCAAAATACTGCAACGCATTTTTAATGGGAAGCGGTAGTCCACCTCCCAGTGCACAAAGAGAACCTATCTCCAATGTCTCCAATAGATCGGTCATCAATGTCATATCTATCTTATAATCCGTAGTGGTCGCTTTTTCAAGCATTTCATATCCTCGGGTGGATCCCAGTCTACAGGGAAAACACTTTCCGCAACTCTCATGGGCTGTAAATTTAAAGAGATGTTTAATGTATTCTACTATGGGGTACGAGTCAGGGATACATACAAAAGAAGCATGGCCAAGAAGAAAACCATTTTGTGAAAAGGATTCAAAATCCAGCGTTAAAGCTGTCATTTTGTGGAGCGGTACCAATCCTCCCAATGGACCGCCGATATGTATGGCTTTGACAGGCACTCTGAATCCACCTCCTAAATCATTAAACACCACAGCCATGGGAGTACCCATATCCACCTCATATACGCCAGGACGGTTAAAATATCCATCCAATGAGACCAGTTTTGTACCGGTTGATTTGCCTTTACCTATGTCAGCAAAAGTTTGCCCTCCATGTTGCATGACAAACGGAATACAAGCGAGCGTTTCTACATTATTTACTACAGTAGGTTTATTGAATAATCCTTGCTGAGTGGGAAATGGCGGACGTACCCTCACTTCAGGGCGTTGACCTTCTATAGAAGATAAAAGTGCGGTCTCTTCACCACAAATATAAGCCCCCTGAGCCTTGATGAGTTTAAACTTGAAATTAAAACCTGATCTACCAATATTTCTGCCTGTCAATTCCATATGTTCCAACTGTTCCACAGCTTTGGTAATTATTGCAATTGACTCAGGATACTCGGCGCGTATATACAATACTCCCCATTCTGCACCAGTGATAAATCCCGCTATCAACATTCCCATCAATATTGTATGAGGACGATGCTCCATGATATATCGGTCTGAATATGCACCCGGATCACCTTCATCTGCATTGCAAACTATAAATTTAGTATCGCCAGGACTTTCCCTACAAGCGCCCAACTTGAATGCAAGGGGAAAACCTGCACCTCCCCGACCTCTTAGACCCGATATCTTTAATTCATTCAGTAGATCTTCGGGAGTCTTTTTCAGACATTCCAAAAACAAGCCGTAATATTCTATCAATTCAGGATATGGAATCGTGATGACGGGTGTACCGTAAGACTCGGTAGTATAATGATCCTTTATGGATATATGTTCAGATATAATCTCGGGAAGATGATCTATCGCCTTACCTGAGTAATTATGACCTTCAAAATGGAATGAGCTATTTTCATGACATCGGCCAAGACAACACATTTCACCTATTTCTGAAGATTCAAATTCTTTGGAAATCGTGTTTCTTACTTTGTCCTGAGTATCGGCTGTCATACAAGATGATCCGTTGCAGATAAATATTTTTTTTCCTTTGTTTTCTTCTTTCAGGAAGTCATAGAAAGATACTGTACCATATATATTTGCCTGACCAAAAAGAAACTCATGCTGCAATTTTTCTAAAGCTTCGATGTCAGGCGTACCTGATATTCTTGCTGCAATACCCAATTGTTGGAATAGATTGTTTTCGAGTCCCTGACGGCCAGATAAATGGCTCAGATTTTTTGACATATTATGCTGCTTTAAATAATAAAGTGCAATTTAAATCATTTTTGAAAGCCATCAAAATATACTATCCTTCGAATTTTCAAAAAATAAAAAAAATAGCTTGAGATAACTAAAGAGAATACAAAAATCTGGAAAAGCGTCACCCCTGTTTTTTATCAGCAATTAAAGCAAAATATTACGGATTTCGTGAAGGCACTTGTTCTATAAAATAAGTAAAATTGCCCAACAACTGCAGATTTAACTCATAAAACAATACCTGAGAAAACAACATATTTTTATCATCTAGAGGATTGTCATATTTTACTTTGCTGTTCATATCATAATCACCCTGAAAATATCCCAATGCACCTTTACCAAAATTACCTGGTTCTGAAAACCCTGAAGTTTCCATCATCAAAATATTGTGATCATCACCCGGCGGGTCAAACTTTATGGCAGCATCAGCATTAAAATTGCCTGCCCATAGCATGGCATATCCATTCTGATTTGTCTTTCTGCAGAGTCCAGTGTAATCAAGTCTTCCGCCCATTGTATTTCCAAAATCGAAAACAGGCGTCTGAGGATTGGTGAAATCAATCAGGTCATCACCTGAAACCAGCAAGGACATACACCCCAAATGATTTCTGTGAAAGACTGCGACATAAAATTCTGTGTCCGAAAGATCGGGAAACAAAAGGTCACTTACACCATCTACATCAACCACATGTCCATCTCTCTGTAAAAGACCTGCCCTGGTGGCTATGACTTGTTTATTATTGATGGCTGATCTGATTTCAACAAATACCCAATCTACTATGGCATTTTCTCCTGTAACCCCAAATACGGCAGCTGAGTCAGCAATATTACTGTACTCTGGAAATGAACCCACTCCAACATGTTTATGTTTTACAGAAAGATTGACAAATTTTATAGTTTTTTGATAAGGATCGGTTCGCGGAATATAATTGCTACCTGTAAAGGGACTGACCCTTAAGTCATCGCGCATAAGTCGTTTTCCGTCACTTCCAAAATTATTAGGTGCGTTTAACATCGCTCCTTCGAGATACAATCTGATTCTTAAACTTTTTCCTAATATGATCTCATTTTTATTGTAAACCTTCAGGTTTTTATCATTATTACTGGGAAATATTTCTTTTGTGATATGAAAGCCATAAGAAACAGTACTAGCTGATACTAAAAAAATAATTAACACAGACGAGAAAAAATGATGTAATTTCATATTGAGAAATTGAGCGTTTAAATAATGTTATCCAATGATTTACATATTAGTTTCCGAATTAATAATATAAATCAGGACAAATATACACATTAAATAATACGATAATATATAATTTTTAAATTTATTTAATTTTTGTGATAAAAAACAGTTTTTTGGTGCATTTAACCATCCGTTCATCAATATCATTAAGCATCAAACTAAATGTCTCAAATCTATTTTATCCAGTGATTTACCTTTCAACTAAAAAAAATAATATACATATTCAAATGACTTTGACTTCATATTATCCTGAAAAGTGAAATTTGTTATACACACCAATTGATATCGCTTCTTCTAAATTAAAAAATAAATCCTACCTTTGTCCCCCGTGAGCAATATCAAAGAGCTGATCGACAGGTATGAAAAGGATCGGCACGTAAGAGAAATCAACGCCCGTTGCAGTGGTGAAACTCCTGTACAAATCCAGTTGGAAGGAATAGTGGGAGCCTTGGATTGTTTTGCCCTGGCCGGAGCTTATCTCAGTGAGCCTAGATCACATATCTACATCGCCGCAGATAAAGAAGAGGCAGCATACGTACAAAATACCCTTCAATCCATACTGGAAAATAAAGCGGTTCATTTTTTCCCGGATTCGTTCAAAAGACCCATGCAATATGACGATCTGGACAAAAATAATATACTTATCCGAACAGAAACCATCAATAAGATCCATCAGTTAAAAGGTCGCAACTCCATTGTGGTTTCTTACCCGGAAGCTATTTTTGAAAAGGCAGTAGATCCTACATTGCTCGATAGAGATAAAATAGAAATAGAAAAAAACGCATCGCTTGATATCAATACCATGATCGAACTCCTCGTGATGTATGGTTTTGACCGGGTAGAATTTGTATATCAACCAGGCCAGTTTTCTATTCGAGGTGGCATTATAGATATATTCAGTTATGGCAATGAATGGCCGTACAGGATTGAGATGTTTGATGTAGATGTCGAAAGTATTCGGACATTTAATCCCATAACTCAGCTTTCTGTGCAAGATATTTCAAGAGTTTCTATCATACCCAATATAAACAATAAGTTCAAACAGGACCAGAAAATCAGCATTTTTAAAATTTTTGAAAATCAGACCTGCATATGGGTAAAAGACACAGATATGTTGGTAGATAAGTTACAGATCTCTTTTGAAAAAGCAGAAAAATATGCCAATAGTGTAGCTATAAAATCTGAAGAAGAACTACGCGAAATATTTAATGAACGTGCCTTCATCTATCCCAACAAAATCATAGAAGAAGTCAGTGATTTTCATCTGATATCCCTTTCCAAATCACAATATGTCACTGTAAAAGAAAATGTAGTCACATTTGAAGCTTCTCCACAACCGGCTTTTAATAAAAACTTTAATTTACTGATTCAAAATCTTCAGGAAAACACAAAAAAGGAATACACAAATTTTATATTTACTGACAATGTCAAACAGATAGAACGATTTTACAATATCTTTGAAGATATGGGTGTAAAAGTACAGTTTCATCCGCTTCACAAGTCCGTACACAGTGGATTTATCGATCATCGAAATAAAATAGCTTGCTATACAGATCACCAGATTTTCGAGCGATTTCACAGGTATAAACTCAGGCAGGGCTTTACCGAAGATATGGCCATAAGCCTAAAGATGCTCAGAGAACTTCAAACTGGAGATTATGTCACACACATCGATCACGGGATAGGTAAATATTCCGGATTGGAAACTATAGAAATCAATGGTCATAAACAGGAGTCGGTCAGACTAATATACCAAAACAATGATATTCTTTATGTAGGTATCAACTCCCTGCACAAGATATCCAGGTATGTGGGAAAAGATGGTACCGAACCCAAACTGAATAAAATAGGCGGTGATGCCTGGAAAGCGCTGAAACGCAAGACCAAGGCCAAGGTAAAAGATATTGCCAAAGAACTTATAAAGCTATATGCGAAACGAAAGGCTTCCAAAGGATTTGAATTTCCGCCTGACGGATACATGCAGAATGAACTCGAAGCTTCTTTCATATATGAAGATACGCCTGATCAGTTGACCGCAACACAGGATGTAAAACAGGATATGGAAAAACCTTACCCTATGGACAGATTAATCTGCGGGGATGTAGGATTTGGTAAAACAGAAATTGCTATACGAGCAGCATTCAAAGCTGTTTTAGCAGGCAAACAGGTGGCGATTTTGGTGCCTACCACCATCCTTGCACTACAACATTACAAAACTTTTTCTGATAGGCTAAAAGAATTCGGAGCTACCGTGGAGTATATCAACAGATTCCGAAGTACGAAAGAAAAAAATGAAGTGTTCAAAGGTGCTGAAGAAGGTAAAGTGGAAATTTTGATCGGAACCCATGCTTTATTGAACAAAGGACTAAAATTTAAAGATCTTGGTTTGCTGATCATAGATGAAGAGCAGAAATTTGGTGTGGCCGCCAAAGAGAAATTGCGGAGCTTACAAGTAAATGTGGATACACTTACCCTTACTGCTACACCCATACCACGTACGTTGCAGTTTTCATTGATGGCTGCCAGAGACCTTTCTATTATCAGGACGCCACCACCCAACCGTCAGCCTATTTATACAGAAAGAAGAGTCTTTAGTGATGAGCTCATCAAAGATGCTATTTACTATGAAGTGCAGCGGGGAGGACAAGTATTTTTTGTACATAACAGAGTTAAAAGCTTGCATGAAATGGCAGATCTGGTCAAAAACCTTTGTCCTGACGTAGATGTAGCAGTAGCACACGGGCAAATGGAAGCACATGATCTTGAAAACACACTGCTTGATTTTATAGAAGGAAAATTTGATGTGCTGGTTTGTACCAATATTATCGAAACAGGGCTGGATATACCCAATGCCAACACCATTATCATCAATAATGCGCATCAGTTTGGTATGAGTGATCTGCATCAGTTGCGCGGTCGCGTAGGAAGATCCAATAAACGAGCATTTTGTTATCTTTTTGCACCGCCACTTTCTGTACTTACTGCCGAATCCAGAAAACGACTCAAGACCCTGGAAGAATTTTCAGATCTGGGCTCTGGCTTTCAGATTGCTATGAAAGATATGGATATAAGAGGTGCAGGAAATCTTTTGGGAGCGGAACAAAGCGGATTTATAGCAGATATAGGATACGAAACGTACCAAAAAATATTGGAAGAAGCTGTAGTGGAACTCAAAGAAACAGATTATAAAGATTTGTTTAAAGAAGAAAATGACAAAAAACAAACCTTTGTAAGAGATGTGGATGTGGATACAGATATCGAGATGCTCATCCCGGACAGTTACGTGTCTAATATTCAAGAAAGATTAATACTCTATACCGAGATGGATAAGATAGAAAATGAAGAAGATATTACCAAGTTTAACGGAATGCTTAAAGACAGATTTGGTAAAGTCCCTCCACAGGTAAGTGAGTTGTTTGATGGTTTAAGAATCAGGGCACTGGCAAAGAAACTCGGATTCGAACGTATAATTTTGAAAAACCGAAAGATGAACTGTTATTTTATTAGCAACGCCCAATCTATCTATTTTGAGACAAAAACTTTTCAGCAAATCATGCAGTATGTAGCCGGCGAAGGTAAGTTTTATGGCATAAGCATGAAGCAGTCCAACAACTTTCTTATCATGACCAAAGAAAATGTCAAAACCCTAAAAGAGGCCAGGGGCCTGTTACAAAGTATACTTGAAAACGTTTAAGAAAATATTTGCGGTTTAACGATCATTGCACATTTCCTGTCAGATTTTTTTCTTACTAATTAAGTGAAATGATACTATTTAATTTCTTTTGATTAATTTGTGTGGATTTCAGACCGTAGGTAAATTAGAGCGAGTTGCAACCTTACAAATCAAAATTAAATTTAATCATATGAAGGCAATATTTTTGTTGGTGACCATTGGTCTGTACTTGAGCTGTAATGAAAAAAAAATGGCGGTACCGAAATCAAAAACTTATGGTGAAATAATAAAATCAAATGATACTTTATTCAGCTTTCATATAGGTCAATCTGAAGTTGGCGTACCTTGCGGATACGTCAATCAAAAGGGAGATACGATTATCCCAATTGGAAAGTATAGCGCATGTTTTACGGATACTTTTATAAATTTTGCCATTGTGTACGACAATAAAAATACTGAACGCAAATTGATAGCCATCAACCAAAAGGAAGAAATTATTTTTGATGCTTATTTTTATGACAACGGTCCTGACTATATGAAAGAAGGACTCTTCAGAATAGAAAGAAACGGAAAAATCGGGTATGCGAATGAAGCCGGTGAAATAGTTATAGATGCTGTTTATGCATGTGCGGATCCTTTTGAAAATAATAAAGCAAGAGTTGCACTAACATGTACATTGACCAAAGAAGGAGAATATACCAGACAGCAAAGTGAATCATGGTTTTATATTGACCATACAGGAAAAAGGATAGAATAAAAACATGTCGATGTCTAAAAAGTTTCTTTAAGGAAAACATCTGCCGAAAAGAACCTCACTTATCCACCAATGCCAACCAATCACGGATGATTTTTTGGAGCGCGTCTTTTTTTTCCATGACTGCATCCATGTCTTTGAATATGACAATTTTTCGTCCGTCCGTATAGTTTCCTTCCAGTAGTCCTGAAAGGTCATTTACTTTTGCTCCGCTCGGAAAAACGAGCATGATTCGACCCTTATACACATTCATCACGATCATATCTCTTTTATATTCCTTTGGATCAAATTCTTTTGAGTCACCGGCAAAATAGAAACTCGGGTTGTTCCATTTTATACGTTCACTTACTTCCTTGTCAGTGCTTAAGATAATCTTCCGCAAAGATTCCACTACTTCGGCAACATCTAGCTCAAGTTTTTGGATATGTTCAGTGACTTGTTCTCGATCAGTAAGTTTCGATTTCATTGATTTGTATTATTTGATTTTGTATTAAAAATATATCTTCAAATCCATGAACAGGGTAGTGCTGTCATGATCAGCGCTTAGGATACCAATGCGGTGGAGTGTCCCACATATCTACTGCACCGATGATACGCATCACAAAACCTATCGCACCCCCGATCATTGTGTGTGCCATGGGTCTGTAAGGTGCATACTTAGCTGCCACATAAGCTCCAATATCAGTAGACTTAGGTAGAAAACCACAAAAAGTATAAACCAAATCGCATTAAGATCAAAGGGCTGCAACATGAAACCAGACTTTATCAACGACATATCGGTAGCCAAAGTTATGATAACTACTAGTATGAATCCTGCCTAAACAGCTCCAATACTTTTTAAAACATTCTTATTTATACTACTAAATTTGTTCGCATTAATATTTTTAGAACACACCTTACATCCATGGATTGTACGAACTGAAAACCCAAACATGACCTTCCGGATCTTTGCAGCAGTAACTACGGCCACCATATGGTTTGTCTTCGATATCAACAATTATGTCAGCACCTTTACCCTTTGCGTGATGGTAGTGAGCATCTACTTCTTGCACATACACTATTATCTCTACAGTACCGATACCGCCTACATCTTTGGGACTTTTGCATAGGATTGGCTCAAGACCAATCACAGCACTTGATATCATGATGCTCCCATTGCCAAAAGTCAGATGAGCATGTATGATAGTATTTTCATCGCCCCATATAACTGTTCTTCTTTCAAAACCAAATACATCGCACAGCCATTGAATCTGTGCTGCTGCCTGATGGTACACAATGCCGGTAGAAATAGTTGAAGCTGTACACATATCGTTGTTATTTTTAATTTGTGACATAATTTAGACAAGTGATTCCATAGCCTTTTCAATGCGTTTCTGTCTTGTCTGTTGGGTTTTAGCATCTGTGATGGACAGAACAATCGCTTTCCTTTTGCTGTACGACAGTTTTTCATAATTGACTTTGGCCATTCCATTTTTATCCAATGCTCGACTAAAATCCGTGGGCAGCTCCACTGTCCTTGGTTCATTATCCGGCACAAGGATGATCTCTACTTCATCACCTCCAGCGACTTTTGCATTGTTACGATGTTCAGCACTTAGACTGACTAGGTATTGGCCATTCATCACCGCGACTGTCGATCTGTACGTGTAGTTACGAATTGTTATAACCACAGGTGGTTTTTTACCCAAGCCAAAACTTTCAATAATTTCTTCGGGAACACAAATTCCAGTGTTATTTCCAAATTGCAGAATTGTTGTTTTGAATTTCATGTGAATAAGTTTTAATTGGAATCTTTATAAAATCTTGAAATGGATGAACCCAAGCCAAATATTTCTGCACAATTTTAATTAATTGTTGTGGATAATTTGCAAATATTGGTTTCTTTTTTCCCAAATAATCCAAAGGAGAATCACCCAGATCACCAGCGCGATAGGAAGGTCACTAGGCGCAACAAAAAGGTGCGTGACTAAAACACCTACCATCACAGGAAATACGACAAGCGCACCCAACGCACGGGTTTTGGAAAACAGGATAAAAAAACCTCCTACTAATTCTGCAAATCCAATCAAAGGCAGCAAACAGACTATTTCCATAATTGCATCAGTATCTTTGTTTTTTTTCTCAGGTAAAATTGAGCCGCAATATATTGGTCTAAGTTTTCAAGTCCTGCCGTAAATCCTTCTTTGAAGCCCATCTGTAGGATTGTTTCCAAGTCTTCAAGTGTATCAAAGTGCAGCTCGATGTTTACAAGCGTAGTGTTTTCTTTTTCAGTAAAGTTACTTCCCCATCTTACCCGGGGTTTTGTGTTATTCATGACAGCATTTTCATCGCAAAATGCATCGATACCAGAAAAATATTTCATAGGCCTGATGACTTCATAGTCAAACAGACAATAATGTTTTTCTCCAATCGGGCTAAGCATATAATAATGCCATCATCCACCTTCTCTTAAATCCAAAGATTTTGTAATAGTCATGTATGGTTTGGGTGCCCACCATTGGTCAAGGATGTCTGCTTCCGTCCAGGCGGCCCATACAAGATCAATGTTAGCCGCAAATTCTCTATTTACTTGAATGGTGTTATTTTCCTTGTTGACGATTATGTCAAATTGCAAAATGCTGTTCATGTTTGTTTGATTTTAATGTGATTCGACATAGGATTTAAAATTGTTAAGAATAGCTTGCCAGCCATTTTGTTGCAACTCTATCGGATTTTCAGTTTCCGGGTCGAAGGAGACAATAATTTCAGTCTGACCATCGATACTATTAAAACGAACATCGCAAAAACGGTCCCCAAAACCATAGGAATAAGAATTGCCCATATCTATTTTTGTGTAATAAGCTTCGAAGTCAAAACCAAAACTACCATCTTTGGCTTCCATTCTAGCATTATATTTTCCACCAATGGTCATATGATTTTCTGCTTTCGGATAATGCCACGAAGGATCAGCGAAATTCCAATGAATAATGTGCTCTGGATTTGTATAACAATCCCAAACGGCACTTTTATCAGCATTTACTGTGGCTGATACGGTGATTTTGTTGATCATATTAATTATTATTATAATGTATTTTTATCTGTTTTTAATTAAAAAATCAAGTAATGCATGATTGATAAAGTGGTACTAACCTGCTTCAAAATTGTGTTGGGCAAAATCAGGATTTGTATAAGGGAAAGACGATAATCCACTGGGTGAAAAATCAAGCCTCGTTTTGCCGTTTTCATCAGAAAGCTGGAAAGTCACATAAGACAAACCTTCATAACTTTCGTATTTCCAGCTAAAGTTAGTTTTTTTTCGAATATTACCTCGGTAACTTCACAAGTGTGATTGTATTGTATACCATCTTCGTGACCGCTAGTAAATTCAAAAGTAAAACCCACCTCCGGCTTAAATTCCTTGAAGTCAAAGTACCATAATTTCATCCATTCTTTTTTAGTAATGGCCTTGCACAGGACACTTACTTCAATATCAAACACTCTGGAAATCTCAATCTCTGGTTTCAATTTTTTTTAGATTTTAAGTTTGCTAATACATGGTCTAACTGGTCGAATCTGGATTCCCACATCTGTCTGAATTGGCTGATCCATTGGTCTATCTCTTTCATTTTGTCTATATCCAAGTGGTAATATATTTCTCTGCCTTGCTGCTTTTGTTTCAATATTTCACACGCTGTTAGGATTTGCAGGTGTTTTGATACTGCTTGTCTGCTACTATTGAAGTGCTCAGAAATGGCATTTGGGGTCATAGATCCAACAGTCAGCAGCATGATGATGGCACGTCTTGTCGGGTCAGCTATGGCTTGGAAAATATCTCTTCTCGCAGGCATATTTTTACTATTTGCTACTAATTGGTTGCAAATATTAATGCAATTATTTGATTGTGCAAATATTTTACACATTTTTTTGGTTTGGTAAAAGATTAGCTAAATTATAATTAGGAAAGTGCTAATATGAATGTATTAGTAGAAGTACCCTGATATCCTATTTATATTTTCACCTTCATCGTTTCCTTAACCACATTTTAACCAATTATCTTTATTCTTTACTATTTTATTAACCAAAAATGAAATCAGTGTAGCGTCTTGATGGTGTATTTGATCAGTAAAATAAGACATCAAAACATCTATTAAATCATCACGCAAAAACATTGAATCATGAGAAGTTTTAGAAAAATCACATTGGGAATGGCAGCAAGTTTTATGATGCTGAATATGAATGCACAAATTTCTATCGGTGCCAAAATAGGCGCCAATTTTGCAGATACTCGTGTGGACGGATTGTTGGGTAATCTGGCACCGGAACAAACAACTTTTACCGGTTTTACAGCAGGTATTGTGGCAGAAATTCCTATGAGTGATGCATTTTCGTTCAGACCTGAACTTAACTATATACAAAAAGGATTTACAGTGAGTCAGTCTTTTGATGTGGATCTGATTGGGATTGATATGGAAATCGGGGCAAAAGCCAGAACAAGAATAAACTATCTCGAAATGCCATTGCTGCTCAAATATAGTATAGGATCAGATCAGGCAAAAGTATATGCTATAGCCGGACCAAGTATAGCTTACGCTGCCAATGCTACATTAAATCCTATTGCTACTTTTATTATTGATTTTAATTTGCCTTCCATCCCTGTAAATCTGGACAACAACATTTATAACAGATGGGAAATATCAGGCGTGCTGGGAGCAGGTGGAGAAGTAAAAGCAGGCAACGGTAAAGTATTTGCAGATGCCCGATACAACTTAGGATTTACCAATATGATCAATAATCCTATCGTAGATCTCAGAATAAAAAATCAGGGATTTAACGTTTCAGCAGGATACGCGTATAGTTTTTAAGGTTAAGATTGAGAATGTAGGATTTCAAAACCAACTCACAACTTAGCAACTTATCTACTTAGCAAATCAACAAAAAATTTAATTGAGTTACCTATAAAAGCCGCATCATATCTTGTTGAGAGTGATGCGGCTTCCTTTTTTCGTTTTATTTAACCGTATTTATGCATTAGAATTCGTAGTGAGAGCCTAAATTGCAACCTGCCTGCCTACGGAGTCAGGCTGGTAAATCAGCAATTTATATTCGAAAAGCATAGCATCGCTAAGGTTACAGAAGATAAATTGGCGAAGCTTTTGATTTGAAGCAAGTTAGGTTCGTAATAGATTTTGTAATACATATTTACGGTTTAATATCTGCTAAAGATGTAATTGACAAACTCCAGCGAGATGGTATCATATGTGACCCCAGAATTGGAGTTAATAATATTTGAAATAATATCATTAGGCAAAGCATCTGTACACAGTTTTTTAAAATATTTTTTTTCACTTTGCCCCGGGGCCACCCGATAGCTGCGCAAGGTGAATTCCTGACAAAAATTGAGTTCCAGAAAAGAATTATTAATGTTGATATTATAATCTGGATAAGCATCAAAAATAATCTGATTTCCTGAAAATGAATACTTTGTATTGACCGTATTTGTTTCTATGATATTATCCTTGATCCCTATTGTATCCAATTTTCCAAAAACCAATGTAGCTTCATTGGAAGTGTTGAATTCTATACTTTTAAGAAGACCGGTCAGGAACTCATGCTGGATGATTCTGTTAAAGCTATCCGCAATTTCATTATTCGCCCGATTAAAACTGCCCAAAGTATCTGTAACTTTTCTAAAGGCTTTGGTAATTGTATCTACCACATAAATGTGTTTGGAATCAAGGTTAGGACTATTGAACCTATAAGTACTTGGTACTATAAAAGTAGGTGACTGTTCTTTGGAACATGAGATTAATACAGACGCCAATATTCCGTACAACATCAACATCATCCATTTTTTTACAAACATTCCGTTTAATTTTTACGCTGTAAAGCTACATGTAATTTATGAAAAGTCAGTATTCAAAGCTTTATTGTTACTTCTCCTAATTAAAAACGATATAAAACGAAAAAATATTATCTGATCAGAAATTCATGCAGTTCATTAGACAATTTTAATGCTTACCTTTGTTTGTAATATTTTGATAATGATGCGTAAATTGGTTTTATCTATTTATTGTGTCTTGCTCTACATGGGATGCAAGAAGGAGATTCAATCATCGACATCTGATTTCTGTACTAATATTCATGCTTCAGACAGCACCACTATCGCCGGGCACTTGGCGGTTTTGGATACTTTACCCGATGATTCATCTTCCGCCTATGTACTGGAAGATGGCGATGGCTCTATGATAGCTAGGGCCTGGTTGACCGAACACGCTGAAAAAACCATTGATATTCAGTATTTTATTTTTTCCGTAGACAATGTGGGATTAATTGCTTGTGATTATATCGTCAGAGCGGCAGATCGGGGAGTCCAGGTTCGAATTTTGGTAGATGACATTATGGTGGAGGCAGAAGCAGATGATATTATGGTCATGGATGCACATCCCAATATCGAGATCAGAATCTATAATCCAGGTATAAACATCGGTAAAAATATCCTTCAAAAGATATCAAAGATGGCCACGGATTTCAGGGGTATCAATCAGCGAATGCACAATAAAACCTTTATAGCAGATGGCTTAACTGTAATAACCGGCGGACGTAATATCGCCGATGAATACTTTGACTATGACCATGAATATAATTTCAGAGACCGCGATATCTTTATGACGGGCAAAATCGTCCAAGATGTCAGCAGATCATTTGATAACTTTTGGAACCATAGCCTGAGCGTGCCTGTCAACACATTGATCCCCGATGAAAAACCCATCTATATCGATCCTAAAAGGTATGACAGATTACATCAGTATGCCTGTGATTCATTGAATTACTGGCCACAAGTGAGAGCCAGAGTGACGGGTATTCCAACGGCTTTTCAGGATATAGTCCAATCAGGAGACTTTATAAGCACGGACAGCATTTACTTTATATCCGATGATCCCGGCAAAAACAAAACTACTTCCGGGCTGGGTGGAAGCGGTAAATCTACAGATGCACTGATCAACCTGGTGAATCAGGCAAAACACAGCATCGACATTCAATCCCCTTATCTGGTCACCACAGAACTAAGTCGTATATTATTTAAAAAAGCAGTGGATCGCGGAGTAAAAATTAGAATACTCACCAATAGTCTGGCTTCTACCGATAACCTGGAAGCTTTCAGCGGCTATCAGCGGGATAGGAAAAAGCTCATCGACACTGGTGTTAGAATATTTGAGTTCAGACCTGATGCTGCCTGTAGGTATCATGTGATGACTGGAGCATTGCAAAAAAAACTGGCATTTACGCCCATATTTGGATTACATGCCAAATCTATGGTCATTGACGAAAGAATTACTGTGATAGGTACATTTAATCTTGACCCCAGAAGCGCACATCTCAATACCGAGTGTATCACCGTCGTGCACAATGAAAAAATGGCAAAAAATGTGATGAAAGGAATAGAAGAAGAATTCCTGCCTGAAAATGCCTGGGAAACCATCAAAAACTGGAATCCTGATCAAAAGGTAAACCTGAAAAAAAGAGCTGGCACCTTTGCACGCAGAGTAGTACCAAAATCAATTTTATAAACCAATACCTTTTATTTAACTTTTCTTACGTCCAGTGAAGTGAAATTTCCCTTTATCAATTCAATTTCTTTTCCTAATATCTGTACTTTACTGAATGGCTCGCTCGGGAAAAATATCTCTGTCATCACACATTGACCGCTATCAGCAAAAAGTTCTACTGAAGCGTGATCCATATAAATCAGCATTTCGACAGTATCATGGTTATAAGGCGCTTGTCCTGTATGTCTGCCTGCAAAATCTGAGCTGAAATCAGACTTTCCGGAAGCGGTTCTGTCCACAAAATATGTCTTACTGTCTGCATCATATCCTACATCCAGATATTCGTTTTTGGCATTGGAAAATCGAATGGTGAGCAGACCAGAAGATGGCTTTTTAAATGAAAATTCCAGTTTTGATGCAGGATTTATATCTGATTTTAAACTGTTGTCTTTGATGATTTTAGTTTCCATGGCAATGACATCCGCTTCCAGACTTGCCAATTCTTTTACCGGCATGGATCTCAACACAAATTCAAGACCTTGTTTGTAAAGTTTTAGTTCACGGGGTAGCGTCATGGCACTTCTCCACCTTTGTGTAGGCACTTTTTGAGCATATTGCCAGTTGGACATCCAACCCAAAGCCAATATGCGATCATCAGGTGGATTTGACCAAGTCACCAGCGCATAGTTGTCTTTGCCGTAGTCGAGCCATTTCTGATTCTTTGGGTCAGCTTTGAATGTCATTCCATCAAAATCACCAACAAAATATGAAGTGCCTGTACCACCATTGGGTGCTTTTTGTTGAATGCTGGTGATCAGTATCCACTTTTGTTCATTATTGCCTTCCACTTTTACTGGAAAAAGATCCGGACATTCCCAAAGGCGTTTGTCGCCGTCGATACCAAATTCTCCGGTTTTAGTCCAGTCAATGAGATTGGGTGAAGTGTAAAAAAGTGCTTTGTCATATGCTGCAAATACTACGACCCATTTTTTGGTTGCTTCATGCCAGATCACTTTGGGGTCTCTAAAGTCCTTGATTCCCGGGTTTTTAATGACCGGATTACCTTCGTATTTAGTAAAAGTTCTGCCATTGTCATATGAATAGGCAATAGATTGATATTGAAAATCATTGCGATCTGATTTTTCTCCTTCCATATTGTGATGGGTAAAAATAGCGATCATTGGATCTTTCCCTTCGTTACCAAGACCGCTCGTATTTCCCTTGTCTACCACTGCGCTACCGGAAAATATATATCCCAAACTATCAGGATACAAAGCTATCGGAAGATGAGTCCAGTGTACCATATCCTTACTCACTGCGTGTCCCCAGTGCATAGGTCCCCAGATCGTAGAGTCAGGATAATACTGATAAAACAAATGATATTCCCCATCATGATATACCATGCCATTTGGGTCATTCATCCACATAGAGTCAGGTGTGAAGTGGTATTGCGGACGATGTTGTTCTGATAAAATATTAGTATCGACAAGTTGTTTCTTATCGGCTATATTATTTCTGCATCCTGATATACCAACGATACATATCATCAAAAATAAACTACAAGTGAAAATTTGATATTTCATTTTCTTAAATTTATTTTTATCCCAAAAGCTATGCTTGTCTTTATTGAAGCAGTAATGCTTTTGTTATATTCATTTTAAAAAAGAATATTGACGGCTTTAATAACAATTTTTCAAGCAACAAATTAATACCTATCGTTATTTACACCTAGTTGATAACGTATTCTATTTGAGCAATTTGATAGAAAAAATTACTTCAGATCAGGCAAAACCAATTCATTAAATTTACTTTTTTGATTGGCCAGTTTTTCTATTTCATTCCATTTTCTCGGAGACATACTGGATAAATTTTCAAATCCATCTTTCAGAATCAAAATGTCATCTTCTATTCTTACCCCAATATTCCACCATTTTTTATCACAAGGACTATCTGCCGGAATATATATACCGGGCTCCACTGTTATGACAGAATTAGTTTTTAAATTGCCACCCATACCTTTATCATGCACGTCCAAACCAAGATAATGGGAGCATCCGTGAGGATAATATGTTCTCACTTCACTTTCGTCTTTAATGATACCTAACTTCAGCAGTCCTTTGGCAATCACTGCAGTAGCTGCTTTATTTAATGCAGAAAAAGGAGTACCTTCTTTACATATTTTAAACACCTCTTCCTGAGCTTCATATACAATTTCATATATTGCCTTCTGTTCGGGACTGAATTTGCCAGTGGCAGGAAATGTTCTCGTCACATCAGCGGTATATCCGTGGTATTCAGCACCTACATCCATTAGCAAAAGATCATTATCAAGCCTTTTTTTGTTGTTAGCATCATAATGTAAAATGCAACCATTGGCACCGGCACCTACGATCGGCGAATAACCTTCATCTTCTGCTCCGTAGTGTTTATGTACGTATAGATGGATGCCATGGGCCATATTCTCGCTCATCTTTGGAGTAGCAGATTTTATTACTTCATTGTGTGCCACACAGGAAAGTTCTATAGCTTTTCTGAGCAACACTAGTTCTTCGTTTGTCTTAACTTCTCTGAGCGTACTGGTGATTTTCCAAAAATAATCAATCCCGCTTTGTTCTATTTGGATGTCTGATTTTATGGCATTTATTTCAAGAGAATCAGGGTTATTGATCACTCTTTTTACAATATTATTGTTTCGCACTTCTGCGTTTACCAATGATAATTTTTTGCAGTAAGAAGTAAAATATGCTATACTTTTTACTGACAAGGACCATTTTAAGGATTGCAGCAGACCTTGCAATTTTATTTTTTCCCGATTATAATCAATATTAGCTTTTTGCTGGAATGATTCCATCAAACCAAACACATCATATCCCGTTTCATCATCCCCAATATCTACAGGAAATTCGCCATGAATTTTAATATCAAGCTTTTTGAAATCAATTGGAAAATCTTTAAATTCTTTTCCTTCAAAGACATGGGTGAAACCGAGTTTATCTTTCACTCCTTCCACTCCTAATCGTCGACCTTCCCACGTCTCTCTAATCGCATCGCGTTTCCTTACAAAAAACAATTCATCATAGCTTAAAGATCCGTCTATTTGTGTTTCTTTAAAGATTAACAATATGGCATCAGGTTCCTTATAACCGGTCAGATAATATAAATCAGGATTGGGATGATAAAAATAATTTACATCATTTGAAAAAACCTTTTGACCGTATGAAAATATAGCTGAAACTGAATTTTCAGGCATTAAAGCTCTAAAAGCTTCTCTCCTACCTTTATGAAAATCCTTTGACAGATAATCATCAGGTAGGTCACTTTGTGCCCATGCTGTCGGGATAAATATGATCATCCAAACTACAAAAAAAAGATATTTCTTCATATATAATTTTACTAATTCGTCCTAAAATTACAACATAAAAAAACATAAGGCAGAGATAAGCAGGTTTTTTTGTACATAAAAAATAAAATTTGTGTACAAAAACTTTCTGACGTTCAATCCTTTTACTGATCTTCACCAATGAGTTTGCCTTTAAGTATAAACTTTTTGCCTTTAATTACACTCATCTTATCTTCCAAGATTTCGCAATCCAGTAGATTATTTTCTGTGGATCTACGACCGGAATAGACATTGATCAAAAGATAGATATCATTATCTGCCAGCTTATCAAGAATTGATCTATGAAATTTTATCTTTGTAAATTGGCCAATGCGCTGGCCAGTCAACTCAATATTGTAGTTTTTAATACCTATTTGTCCCTGATAATCTTCAGAAGTGGTATCTTTAGGAATGCCAGAAAACATGGCACTCACTATGACGGTTTCTTTGTCATATTTAAGTTTCTTTTCAGCATTTGGGCTTAATCTTACTTCTATTTCAAAATCCGGGATGAGCACTGAATCGCCTTCTATTTGGAGAAACCCCAAGTCATTATTTGCCATACTATCAATTCCTATTTTACTTTCTGTAGGTTTGGTGCCATTTAAACAGGAAGATATTGCCGTTAAAAACAATACGGGCATGATATTAATATAAAGTTGAACTTTCCAGTTTTTCATATTCTACAGATCTTATTGTTTTGCCTAATTATAAAGTGTAAATTTAGTCAAAGATACGAAAACCAGTATAAAGTAGGTTCATCCAATTTTTCAAATCACTATTTGCCTTTGTCACTCCTGCCCGCATCAGAGCAGATACAGCCAAAAGGTTTCATCATTAATTTTTCATAGACGGATCGACTCCCAATGTGATTTATTTATAATTCTTTAAACACATATTTTCTAACTCCTTGGGCATGATACAAACAGTGAAATAAAAAAAATGGACTCATACTAACATTAGTAATTTGCTCAAATGACTTTTTGTTAATATTGTATAGTCGCATTTT
>Ga0105047_10002314_pt1 | contig 34098 bp, 28 predicted proteins | sample MAT04_FD_78384 | JGI IMG/M metagenome (GOLD analysis project Ga0105047, IMG submission 78384) | Freshwater microbial communities from Lake Fryxell liftoff mats and glacier meltwater in Antarctica - MAT-04 (megahit assembly) | ecosystem: Environmental > Aquatic > Freshwater > Ice > Liftoff... | reverse complement strand
GCTACCTTCTACGATGCGGGCGGGGCGGTCTAGCCGAGTCGCTCAGTCGAAAGTCTTGTGTCGGGAGAGCTCGGGCGGGATGCCCGGGCCACCCTTCCCGGTGGCTTGGCCTTCCTCGCCGAGTTCTCCGGCTTGCTTCACGCTGAGGCCCACCAAAAACGCCGCCAGGCCTGGAGGCCTGGGGACCGGGTTAAGCACGGCGGAGCCGTGCGCTACCTCCTAAGGCGCGAGTCGTGCGCTCACGGCTACCGCTGGAGCCGTGAGCTACCTTCTACGATGCGGGCGGGGCGGGCTAGCCGAGTCGCTCAGTCGAAAGTCTTGTGGCGGGAGAGCTCGGGCGGGATGCCCGGGCCACCCTTCCCGGTGGCTTGGCCTTCTCGGCCGAGTTCTCCGGGTTTTGGGTTACTTCGCGATGTCTTGGGCGCGGGTTTCTCGAATGACGGTCACCCGAATCTGGCCGGGGTACTCCATCTCCGATTCAATCCGACGCGCCACTTCGCCGGCCAGGCGGCGAGCGCCGAGGTCATCGACTGTCTCCGGCCGAACGATCAGCCGAATCTCTCGCCCGGCCTGCACGGCGTAGCTTCGCTCGACGCCCGGGAAGCTATTTGCCAGGCTTTCCAGGCCCGAGAGCCGCTTGACGTAGTTGTCCAGGTTCTCCCGCCGCGCGCCGGGCCGGGCGGCACTCAGGCTGTCGGCGACGATGATCGCCAGCGCCTCGGGCGTTTCCGGGTCTAAGTCGCGGTGGTGGGCCCCCACCGCATGCAACACGGACGGGCGAATGCCGTTTTGCCGGAGGAACTCCATCCCCGTGAGGGCGTGGGGTCCGGGCCACTCGCTGCCGAGGGCCTTGCCGATGTCGTGCAGGAACCCCGCCTGACGCGCGATGTCGGCGTTCAGGCCGAGTTCGGCGGCGATGTTCGACGCGATATGGGCCACTTCCACCGAGTGATCAAGGACGTTTTGGGCGTAGCTGGTGCGGAACCGAAGGTGCCCCATCGTCTCGATGACGGGGGCCGGCAGACCCGCCACTTGCGCGGTTTCGGCGGCGCGTTCGCCCGCCTCTTCCAGAGTCCGCTTCACTTCTATCTGGGCCTTTTCGTAAAGCTCTTCGATTCGGCCGGGGTGGATTCGGCCGTCCACCATCAGGTTCATCAGGGCCAGGCGCGCGGTCTCCCGGCGGACGGGGTCGAAGCAGCTAATGACGACCGCTTCGGGGGTTTCGTCGACGATCAGGTCAACGCCCGTGACTTGCTCAAAAGCCCGGATATTACGGCCCTCGCGCCCAATGATGCGTCCCTTCATCTCCTCGTTCGGGAGGTTCACCACGGCGACGGTGGCTTCGGTGACGTATTCAATGGTGCTGCGCTCCATCACGTCCAGCACCACTTGCCGGGCTCGCCGTTCCGCCTCTCGCAGACTTTGGGACTCGACCTCACGAGCCCGGCGCGCGGCAAAGTCGCGAAACTCGTCTTCGATACGGGCCAGGTAGACGTCGCGGGCTTCATCCTGCGAAAGACCCGACACCCGCCGGAACTCTGCCTCAACCGCCTCTTGCCTTTCCGCAAGCTCGCGGGTGCCATCCAGCAGTTGCCGCTGTTCCGCCGAGATGGCGATCTCACGGGATTCCAAGCGCTCACGGCGCGCCTCCAGCTTCTCCTCGGAGGCTTCCAACACGCGTCGTTTCTCGCGCACTTCGGCGTCAAGTTCCTCGCGAAGGTGAATCGCGTCTTCTTTGGCGGCCAGTTCGGCCGCCCGGCGCACGCTCTCTAAATCGCGCCGCAGCGCTTCCAATTCGCGCTCGGAGGCTTCGCGCTCCCGCGAGGCGTTACGGAGTCGTGGGAGGAGCATCGCCGCCGTTAACAGGGCAGCGATGCCGGCCCCGGCAATGATTTCTAGGATGATGAGCAAGCTGGCGTTGGTGAGCATGCGATGACTGAGTTCGCGGTACCGCGCTAATCTTCGAGCGAACGCTCATAGAATTCAGCGACGGCGGACCGGACGACGTCCTCTTGGAACCCGCGCTGGGCGAGCCAGCGCGCGCCGCGAACTGGATCGTCCTCTGCATGGTACCGCCGACTCAAGGCCTTAACGGCGCGGATACGGTCGTCTTCCTCCCCGATCATTGAGTCGACCACGGCGACGGCTAAGTCTTCGGGCACGCCTCGCGCGGCGAGTTCGGCCAGAATACGTTCCCGGCCGTAGGCTTGGCGGGCGCGACGTTCGGTCAAACTCCCAGCCAATCGACGCTCGTCAAGGAACCCCCAGCGGTCCACTTGGGCCAGGGTTGCGTCGATCAACTCGGCCGGGCACTCGACCGCGAGAAGTCTCTCTCGAAGCTCCGCGTGGGTGCGATCTTGATGATGCAGCGCTCGCAACACCAGGAGGAGGGCCCGATCAGCATCCATCACGGGGCCCTCTGCACGACGGTAGCCCGAGCGGCCCCGCCTTAGATTTCCAGTGTGCCGGTCGCGAGGTCATCCGGCTCTTCCTCTTCCACTTCCACCACGGCGTTACCCGTGGTCAGGGTGGCGGCCCGCTCGGCCTGGAAAATATCGCGCACCTGTTTGTCGATCTCGGCAAAGATCGTCGGGTTCGCGTCCAGGAAGTTGCGGGCGTTGTCTCGGCCCTGGCCCAGGCGGGTGTCGCCGTAGTTATAGTAAGTTCCGGCCTTGGTGACAATGCCGCGCAGCACACCTACGTCCAGCAGATCTCCGCTGCGACTAATGCCCTTGCCAAAGATCATGTCGAACTCGACTTGACGGAAGGGCGGTGCCACCTTATTCTTGACGACCTTAACCTTGGTTCGGGCACCGATCTGCTCGGTGCCGACCTTGATCGCGTCGGCGCGTCGTACCTCAAGCCGGACTGAGGCCCAGAACTTCAGGGCGCGGCCGCCGGGGGTGGTTTCGGGGTTCCCGTACATCACGCCGATTTTTTCGCGCAGCTGGTTGATGAAGATCGCGACGGTCTTGCTTTTGTTGATGCTGCCGCCGAGTTTGCGCAGGGCTTGCGACATCATGCGGGCCTGGATTCCCACGTGTGAGTCGCCCATTTCGCCTTCGATTTCGGCCTTGGGGACCAGCGCGGCGACCGAGTCAAGCACGACGATGTCCACCGCGCCCGACCGGACGATGGTATCCATAATCTCCAAGGCTTCCTCTCCATTGCTGGGCTGGGCGATGTAAAGCCGGTCGACGTCCACGCCCAGGGCACGGGCGTACTCGGGGTCCATTGCGTGTTCGGCGTCCACAAACAACGCCAGCCCGCCGTTGCGCTGGGCTTCGGCAATGCAGTGCAGGGCCAGGGTCGTCTTACCGCCCGATTCCGGGCCGTAGATTTCTATGATGCGACCGCGGGGCAACCCGCCGATGCCGAGGGCTAGGTCCAGGCTCAGTGATCCGGTGCTGATCGCCTCAATTAACTCACGGTCGCTGGCGCCCATGCGCATAATCGCGCCTTTGCCAAAGGACTTTTCGATCGTTGAGAGCGCAACGTCAAGCGCTTTTTCACGATCAGCAGGGGTAGCGGTTTTCTCGGCGGCCATAGTGGAATTCTCTCTCGATTATGCCTCTCGCGAGAAGCTATCGCGTGGACATCAGTTTACCTTTCTTATGACGAAGCTCACGGCATTTTTGGCGCACCCGGGGCCTTTGAACGCGGCGGGGCGGTTGGGGCGGCCGCACGATCCAGGTAAATCCACGGGCGATAGGCGCTCGCACTTACGGTCAGTGTCCGTCCGAACATTGGGATCACGCGATCGGGTTGCCCATTCCCCTTCAGGGTTCGGGCCCGCCAGCCGGCGTTGGGCAAAGTCAGCCGAAAGGCGATCGGCTCGGCCACGGTTGGCCCCTTGCCCCAGTCCTCCTGAACGTAGGTTCGATCGGCGTCCCACACCCAGTCGCGGTTCTCCACCCGGCCCAGCGTGGTGACGAGAAGTCGCGTGCTTTGCGCGAGCGGCTTGCCGTCCAACGAGATCACGCTGAAGTTAGCGTAGTCACGTCGAGGGCCGCTCTCCACTAGGAGTTGGGCGTCGCCAAGGGCAAGGGACTCGCCGGCGATATGCCCGATCGCCATCCTCAGCGTGGGCATGGCGACCACAAGGCGCGCGCGGTCCGGCACCTGGCGGTCAATCTGGATCCGACCGCCCAGGCTTCGGGGTCTGGCCCCCGCAGGGCGCGCGGGTAGGGCCAGTTTCGTTGGCTCGCCGGGGACGGTGCGTGTGCCCAAGCCAACCTCCCAAGCCAGATCGGGGGTTCCCCCGGCTTCCGTCCACACGTTTCCCGCGCCGTACCATGGGTTGCCCCCCATGCGGTCGGCGAGTCCCTCACGGGGGACCTGCACCTCCCGCCGATCCGGCAAGCGTGGGATTCGCCCCTGGCGGAACATCAGGGCGGCCATCGGTACTGTGCTCATCTGCCCGGCGTGACCGGTGGTAGCGAATGGGCTAACGATGTGGTCCCACCCGTAGGTCACCTGAAAGTTGAACCAGGCATAGTCGTTAAAGCCCGCCCAGCCCTGCAAGCACGCCATCGCGGCCAACAGCGGAAAGGTTTCGGCGGAGTGGTCGTTTGGCGGATTTAAGTCGAACTCCGTGACGAAGAATGGCTGGCCCGGCACCCGGTTAAACGCGAGCCACTCCAGCCCGCCGTAGGCTTCGCCCAACATCGAGACATTGCGTACGGCCCACACATCGCCCTGCGGAGTCGACCGGAGGGCCGGGTGCGCGGGGTAGCCGTGAATATCCGTTACGCCTTCGCGTTCGGCGCGGCGTAGCCCCCCTAACCCACCGTAGTTGACCTGGGTTTGCCAAATCAGTCCCTCGTAGCGCAGCGAATCGCGGAGGTAAGCCGCGAGGTCCGCACCGTAGGCCGATTCTTGCTCCAACAGAAACGTCAGGTAGTCCGCCGTTCGGCGCTCAACCCCGCTATCCCGTGGGAGGGGGACAGTTCCCTCCGCCGGGCTTTCGTTTGGGCCAAGGCCCATGGGGCCACCCGCTCGCAGCGAGAGGTCTCGGAGTTCGTAGGTCCCGGCGCCCCGGTCGGTATCCAGGTTAAGACGCACGGGCACGGGACCCGCGCCCTTGACTAATAGGTACATCGTCACGGCTTGCCATTCCGGACCGACCACGATGGTTTGCCCTAGCCCGACCGTCGCCCATGGTGCCGCCTGCTGCATCAACCGGACGTTCAGCCGACCTGCCGGGGTAGAGCGGGCGGAGAATCGAAGCTCGTATACCGTGCCCTCGCGCAAGGGCACCGAGGATTGGTGCAACTGGACGTGCCAGGCCTCGGCGCCCGCGCGGTCCACCTGCCACCGTAGCCCAGGGCCGGCCGCCGGGGGCAAGGGCGCGAGGGACGCGGACGCGCCGCCGTTGACTTCTGACGTCCAATCCGCCGTGCCCGCCGCGAAGTTGCCGTTGCGGAGAAGCTCCGTGGCGTCAACCGAGGCGGCCGGGGGATTCCACGCTTGGGCCAGCGCCGCACGGGTCGGGTAGCGCTGGGCCAGCCAGGCGTTCCACGTTGTTTGCAGGGGCGCGGTGAACTCGGTCGGCAACGTGGCGTATTGCGGCCACCGATCCAAGATACTGTTCTCGTTGTTCAGCTCTACCGCCACGACGGCGGGATCGTCCGCCAATCGAATCCCGGTGTACGGATTGTTCCGACCGAGGAGCGTCGAAGCGAAGGCCCGCTGAGATTTCATGTAAGGGGCGTGCCACAGGTCAACCCCCTTGCCCATCCGGTCCCACTCCTTGGGAAGGCCCGGATAAGCCCGGGCGACGTGCAGGTTGAGGTCGGTGTAGATACCGCAACGCTTCAGCTCGGCCACAAGGAAGTGGAGTCGGTCCAGCGAGGCATCATTCACCTGCTCCATGTCAGCCTCCATCATGCCGTTCGGGGCCGCGGCCCAATCGAAGTAATGGAGCCGGACAAAGTTGAACCCGAGCTGGCGCAACCGTTCCGCAATCCGGGGGCTGACGTCCTTGGGCGGCATCGCGTGGTAATCGGTCAGGTTCGTGCCGAATAAGCGAACCACGCGCCCACGGGCGTCAACCAAGTCCTCGCCGCGGGCGCGAAGTCGCCCGTGGGTACCCGCAGGTTCCGGATTGAGAAACGAGAGGTCAATGGGCGTACCTGCCGTTGCCGCCGAGGCGAGGTCGGGCACCACCCACGTTGGCCAATTGGCGCGCGTGTCCGTTTGAACCGGAGCGATGGGGGCGGCACTGAGGGCCGCCGTGATCAATAGAAGGAACGTCGTCATTGCGCTCGGGCCAGGAACGTCCCTGCACCCACCTCTGCGATCAGTTTGCCCGGACGCGCGCTCTTTTTGCTGTCGTGCGTAACTTAACGACCGTAACGCGGAACCCCGATCATCCGGGTTGGTTAATCCGCACGCGAGCGCGGGGGAGGGCGTCGGCCACTTCGCGCGCACGAAAGCCAATCGGGCCGATATCTTGGGCGCAAAGATCTCCGGCCATACCGTGCCAGTACATTGCGCAAGCCGCCGCGCAGTAGGGGGGGAGGTCCTGCGAAAGCAACGTGGCGATGATTCCGCCCAGCACGTCGCCCATGCCGCCCGTCGCCATGCCCGGATTGCCGGTGCAGTTCACCGTGAGGGGTTGCATCCGATCACCCACGATGCTGTACGGGCCCTTGAGCAAGACCGTTTTGCCGTACTGCTCGGTGGCCAGGCGGACAGTATCGAACCGATTGGCCTGAACCTCGGCGATGCTGCTGGCCATCAGACGGCTCATCTCACCCGGGTGGGGGGTGAGCACGCACTCGGTATCGGGCAGGTGGATGCCCTGACTCACCGCGTTCAGGGCGTCGGCGTCTACGCAGGTCGGCGGGGTCCAATCGGTCCACACCCGCCGCAACATCTCCGATACGGGCTCGTCGTGGGTAAGGCCCGGGCCAAAGAGCGCGCCGTGATAGCGGCCCTGGCGGTCGTGCAAGACCGACGCGGCTTCCGGGGCGATCACGCCATCCACTTCGGGTAAGGGAAGCAGCATCGCCTCGGGCAATTGCGCCGACACCGATCGGCAGACGCTGTCTACGCTCGCTAGGGTCACCAGACCGGCCCCCGCGCGTAGCGCCGAGTGGACCGCGATCACCGCCGCGCCGGGCATGCTTCGGCTACCGGCGACCACCAAAACGTGACCGTTCTCGCCCTTGTGACTCGCCCGCAACCGTTCGGGCAGGAGGTTCGCCACCCACTCCCGGTCCACCAATCGGGCGTCGGTAGGTTCGCCCATCAGGGCGGTAGGAAATCCGATCTCGGCCACCGTCCAGTGTCCGGCATGCTCCAGACCGATGCCCTGAAACAGGAACGGTTTGGGGAGGCCAAACGTGACGGTGCGCAAGGCCCATACGCTTTCGCCCAAGTCTTCTCCCGTATCGCAGTCGATACCGCTGGGGACATCCACGCTGAGCACGGGCACGCCGGACCGGTTAACGGCGCGGATCGCTTCCAGGATTGGCCCGGTCACCTCGCCCTTGGCACCGGTGCCCAGCAACGCGTCCACGATGATGTCGCGACAGCCCACGCAGTCCGCCTTCCGGATCCACCGGGCGTCGTCGATGAAGATGGGGGAGACGCCTTGGGCGCGCGAAACCGCGAGCTGCATGGTGGCGTCCAGCGAGAGACGGTCCTCGGTGGCGGCGATCAGGCAATCCACGTGGTAGCCGTGCTCCAGAGCGTGGCGAGCCAGCACTAGGCCATCGCCGCCGTTATTGCCCCGACCGCAAAACACGGTGACGCGACCGCCGTCGGGAAGCATTTGCTTAAGGGCGTCGAACACCGCTAGCCCAGCCCGCTCCATCAGCACCATCGCGGGCACCCCGAACTCTGTGGTCGTGCGGCGATCAATTTCGCGACTACGCTCGGCGTTTGCGATCCACATACTTATTCCACCCACCACCGAAGCTGGACGGGAGAACCGGTCCGCCGCGCGGGCATCCATCGGGCGTGACCGTCGGCCCCGAGGCGGTTGACCCCGTTGCGCACCGTCCCGGCACCCTGCATAAAGTGCGTGCCAAAGGTCATCGTCCGTGGCGGGCTCGCCACCTCGCTGGTCGAGACCATGCCGCCGTGCGGGCGGGCGGCCTCCGAGATGGAGTTAACGAACACGAAGCCGTTGGCTTGGTAGTTTGTGAACGGACCGTTTTCGGGCACCTTCCGCGGGGAGGCGGGCGAGAACCACACCTCGCCGCCCTTGGCGTAGGCGTCCAGCACGCGGGCGACGGGGTCGCCATCAAAGCGGTTGCTGCGGTCGGCCGGAAACTCGCGGGTTAAGGTGTCGCTGAAGAGACTCGGGGTGACCCGCGGGCCTTGGTCGAAAGGGTAGGCCCCGTTCGTTTCGTCGGTGTAGAGGTGGGTGGCGATGCCGATTTGGCGCAGATTGCTTAGGCAAGCGGTGGCGCGGGCCGCCGTGCGCGCCTGCGCGAACACGGGGAAGAGGATCGCCGCGAGCACCGCGATAATCGCGATCACCACCAGCAGTTCGATTAGCGTAAAGCCCGACGACGACATTTCAGCTTGCTCTACGTGATGAAAGGCGGGAGGGGCGGCATGGGGCGGTGGCCGACGTATCGGATGCTCCCGCCGCACCCGACATGGGAGTACTTTTTTCCGCGCGGGAGGCGGCGACGGCGAACGATCTCGGTGCGGCAGTGAGCGCACCGGTAGACCACCTCTTGCCGAGGCTGGTTGCGCGCCACTGGGTAGCGGTGGGTGCGCTCGGGGGTCACGCCCAGGTCTCGCATGGCGGTTCGCCACGCGGGGCCATGCCCTCGCCCCGCCGTGCCGGCACGGTGAAACGCCAACAGGTGGGCGTACTCGTGGATCAGCGTGGCGCGCAGTCGCTCCGCATCGGTGAGCACATGCAGCCCGAGGGCGATGGTGCCGGTGCGGAGGCAAGCGGTCCCGGCCGTGGTGCGGTAGCGTCGCCATTCCAGGCGAGGCGGGATGGGCAGGGGGAACTGGGCGCAGAGCCGTATCAATTCCGCTTCGGCCAGCGGACCTAACTCGGCGGGCGAAACAACGGCGCGACCCATGTCAACAATTTGGTGCCGGGGGCGGGACTCGAACCCGCACGAGTTATCCCCAATGGTGTTTGAGACCACCGCGTCTACCATTCCGCCACCCCGGCCGACCCCTTGGTTGTACCCGCTCCGGTCCTCGACAGTCGCGGGGTCGACCCTCGGGAGGCGGGATTTTGGGCCGTAACGGCGCGGATTAGTTCGCGCCGTCGGGGGTGGATTCGGCAGCGGCCAACCGGCGGGCTTGCTCGGCCTCGCTCAGCGCCGTCAGCAACTCTTCTAAGTCGCCGTCCATGAACGTGAGCATGTTGTGAACGCTCAAGCCGATGCGGTGATCAGTGATGCGGCTCTGCGGAAAGTTGTAGGTGCGAATCTTCTCGCTGCGATCACCCGAGCCGATCTGCCCCTTCCGCAACGCGCCCCGCTCTTTGGCCAAGCGTTCTTGTTCCAGGTCGTAGATCTTGGCGCGCAACACCGCCATCGCCTTCAACTTGTTCTGGAGCTGACTACGCTCGTCTTGGCAGGTACTCACCAGGCCAGTGGGACGGTGGACGATCCGGATCGCCGTCTCGTTCTTCTGCATGTGCTGACCGCCGGCCGAGCTGGAGCAAAACGTCGAGACTTCAAGGTCTTCTGCCCGAATGTCCACGTCCACCTCCTCGGCTTCGGGCAACACGGCCACGGTGACGGTGCTGGTGTGGATGCGGCCGGAGCTTTCGGTGGCGGGCACGCGCTGTACCCGGTGGACGCCGGACTCATGCTTCAGGTGGCTGTAGGCCCCCTTAACGCTAAGCGTAAAGACGACGTGATCCAACGCGCCGATGCCCTTCTCTTCGTGCTCCACCACCTCGAGTTTCCAGCGGCGACGCTCGGCGTAGCGGGAGTACATTCGAAATAGCTCGGCGGCAAATAGACCCGCTTCATCGCCACCGGCGGCGGGGCGTATCTCCACGATCACCGACTTTTCGTCGTTGGGATCCTTCGGGATGAGAAAACCTTTGAGGCGGAGCTCGCCGGCGGACAGCGCGGCTTCCAGCAGGTCAATCTCGGATTGAGCCTCGGCGCGTAGGTCCGGATCCGAGAGAAGTTCTCGGGCTCCTTCACGGTCGAACTGGCGTTTTTGCTGGGCCCGAAACTCTTCGACAATTGGCTCAATCTCGGCGCGGGCCTTGCCTAGCCGCTGAATTTCAGCGGGATTCATTGCCGTCGCCGGGTCCTGAAGGGACGCCTCGATATGTTCGTATCGGCGTTCGATTTCGCGGAGCTTGTCGACCATGCGTCAATGAAGGGTACCCGCCGTCGCAAGGGCCAGCTCCGGGAAACCCGGGGCCGACCCTTGGTGAGCGGGAGGGGACCGTGATTAGGGGTTAACGATGGCCTTGATGGTGGTGGAGTACGACTTCTTCAGGCCGAACAGGTCGTTAAGCGTGAGGGTGATCACGTACGTGCCCGCCTTGCGGAATCGTCGCCGGACGGATTGCCCGGTCGCGTCAACCTGGACACCGTCCTTGTCGTCGAAGTCCCAGGCGTATTCCAGCTGGCTAGCGCCACCCGTGCCGATGCCGTAAAGCTCCACTTCGTCGCCCAACGCAAGGTTGAGTTCACGAACGTTCGGTTCGACGTAAAGCGGAGTCGCATCATTGAGGATCTTCAACTCGCCCACGAAAAACGTGCCGGTCGTGTCGCCGCTGAACGAGATCGCTTTGACGACTTTGTTCGTGCGCTCGAGACCGGAAATGGCCTGGAGGGGAAGTCCCACCGTTCGCCATCCGCTCGCGCCCGCCACGACGGTTCCCACCGGCAGGTAGGCCTCACTGCGCAGGCCGTCGGTGGTGGTGACCACAACGCGGAGTTGCTTGAGCGTCGCCGGGGTGCCCGCCCCGCCGCCCATTCCGCCAGGTCCACCAGGTCCGCCCTGCATCATGCCGCCGGGTCCGCCCATGCCGCCCGGACCCGCCGGGCCCCCTTGGCGTCCTCCACCGGGCGCGCCGCCCCGTCCGCCAACTCGTCCGCCGCCCACTCCGGGGGGAGGTCCACCCGGCGCGGCCATGCCACCAGGGCCGCCCATGCCGCCCGGCAATTTTCCGCCGAGCATTCCGCCGCCCATGGTCATCGAGCCATCCGCCATGCGGAGCGACACCATCAGGAGGTTATTTTTCTCGGTGAAGGATGCGGCCAGGTCGAAAGGTTTGCCGAACTCAAGCACGCCCCCCTGGAAATAGTTCCGGGTAGTAACCCGTACTGAGGTCGTGCCCTCGAGGGCGGTCTCATCGGTTTCGGCGATAGAGCCGCTCCCCCAAGACTTGAGCGTGATACCTTGGTCCTTCACGACGCGACCGGCGCCGTAAAGGGTGACGTTGGCCGTGGCGGCCCCCGCCAGGGCGGCAATGGCCAGGATTGCGATGCGCTTCATAGGCTGATTGTAACCTCCAGACGCTACCGCCCGTCATCGGTCCCGAATCGGATTCGGGAAATGGCGAGGGCGCGCCCCGTACTTTCTTCGACGTCTACGATCACGCCATGGATCGTTCCTGGCGCTTCTTGAACCTCAAATTTTTGGGGCATCGACGTGCGGAACTTCCGCAGGATGATATCCCGGTCCATTCCTAACACACTACCCACCGGGCCGCACATTCCTACATCCGTGATGTAGGCCGTGCCCCCGGGGAGGACGGTTTCGTCGGCGGTGGGCACGTGAGTGTGCGTTCCCACCACCACGGTGGCCCTTCCGTCTGCATGGTAACCCATTGCGATCTTCTCACTGGTGGCTTCCGCATGAAAATCGAGCACGACATGTGGCGTGTCTACTGCGGCCAGGAGGCGATCGAAGCACGCGAACGGGTCATCGTAACCATCCAGGAACACCCGGCCGCACACGTTCATCACCGCCAACCGGGTGCCCTCGCGCTCGATGATGCACACGCCGCGCCCCGGCACACCGGGGGGGTAGTTCGCCGGGCGAACAATGGGATGTCCCGCGTCGAGGTAGGGCACAATCTCGCGCTTATTGAACGTGTGGTTGCCCAGGGTGATGGCGTGGGCCCCGGCGCGATAGATTTCGTCGGCGATATCGGGCGTAATGCCCACGCCGCCGGCGCTGTTCTCGCCGTTTACCACCACGAACCGGGGTTCGAGGCTCTCGATGAGGCTGGGCAGGCCGGTGCGCACGGCGATGCGGCCGGGTCGCCCCACCACGTCGCCCAAGAACAGAATCCGGTACTCGCTCATCGCGGGTTAGAAAATCACCTTGTTCAGCGGATACTCCACCAGGCCCGTGGCCCCGGCGCGCTTCAGGGCCGGAATCAGATCGCGCACCTCGGTGTCCATCAGGATCACCTCGGCGGCAACCCAGGCCGGGTCGGCCAGGGGGGAAATTGTTGGATTCTTTAGGGCCGGCAGCAGACCCAAGATTTCGTCCTGATTCGCCCGGGGGAGGTTCATTTTTAGGCCTACCCGGCGGCTCGCGTTAATCGCGCCCTCCAGCAAGATTTGCATCGATTCCAGCTTTTCGCGCTTGTCGGGGTCGGCCCAAGCGGCGTGGTTGACCACCAGACGCGTCGTACTGGTTAGGAGCGTTTCCACAATCCGCAGATTGTGCGCTTTGAGGCTACTGCCGGTCTCGGTGTTCACGACAATTGCGTCCACCAAGTCGGGGACTTTGACTTCGCACGCGCCCCAGCTAAACTCCACTCTGGCCTGCACGCCGTGCTGGTCAAGGTAGCGATCGGTGAGTCGCACGTACTCGGTCGCCACACTCAGCCCTTGCAGGTCGTGAACGCTTTGGATCGGCGAGTCTTGGTGCACCGCCAGCACGACGCGAATGGGGTTTGACGTGAGTTTGGAGTAGCGCAGTTCGCAAAGCTCGCGGACGTCCACCCCGCAATCGGTCACCCAGTCGTGCCCGGTCAGGCCAGCGTCCAGCACGCCCTTTTCAACGTAAAAGGGAATCTCCTGCGGGCGAAGCAGCACTGGTTCCAGTTCGGGGTCGTCCACCACCGGCTGGTACGAGCGCGCGGAGATGCGGAACGTGAAACCGGCCCGTTGGAACAATGCGAAAGTGGGCTCCTGAAGGCTGCCCTTCGGCAAACCCAGCTTCAATTTCATTGGGTCAAGATTACCCGGACGCCGTGAATTGCCAAGAACCAGGGCGGAACTCCCGCGCCATCTGGCCAACCTCGCAATGGTATTGGTCTGAATAAGTTATGCCGATATTGATTCTAAGTCACGAGCTAGAAGGATCCCCGAACCTTGAAGTACTGGAAATCTCTGAAGTTAGGCCCCAAGCTTGGGTTGCTGTTTATCATTTTTGGGTTGATCCCCTTGGCGCTTGCTTCGGCAGTTGCCGTGAAGGCCATCAACCGCGAGTCCGCCAACCGGACTACGGCCCTCGAAGTGAGTGCCGAGACTTCCATGAGCCGGATTGAACGGAATCTGTTTGAGCGGTACGGCGACGCTCAAGCTTTCGCGGCGAATCCGATCAATCTCAACCGAAAAAACTGGTACCAAACGGGCAAATCCACCCCCCTCGTCCGGGCGATCAACACGTACATGAAGCTGTACTCGCCCATCTACGACATGATGGTGCTCGTTGACCTGAAGGGTAAGACGATCGCGGTGAGCACCAACAGCGTCGAGGGGAAGCCCGTTGACACCAGCTCCGTATACCAACGCGACTTTTCGCGCGAGGTCTGGTTTACGCAGCTCAGCGCCGGCAACTCGCTCTCCACAGACGTGCTGTCGGGCACATGGGTCGACGATTTTGCCCCTGACGCGAGTATTAGCCAAGTTTACGGTGGCGATGGTCGGGTGATGGGATTTGCAGCCCCGATCAAAGATGACCGGGGCAAAGTCATCGCCTATTGGCGCAACTTTGTTGGCCCCTCGCCGATTAGCAACATCCTCGATGAAACCTTCGAGGAACTCAAAAACCAGGGCCTGACCACGGCGGGCTTGACGCTGATTGATAAGGACGGCTTGGTCATCGGCTCCAACTCGGTAAAGAAGAGTCAGGGCGCAGACGTCTGGCCGATCGGAACAAACTTGGTCGAACGGGGCCTTGCCTCGGCGAAGCGGATTGTTACTAACGGCACCACCGATCATATCGAGGAAATCAATCCGAGAACCGGGATTGCGCATGTCACGGGGGCATTTCGGTCTAAGGGTGAGTTGGGCTACCCCGGCTTGGGATGGAACATGTTGGCCACGGTGGACCAGGACGAGATCTATGCCTCGCGCAATCATGTCCAACGCTCGCTGATGCTCCTGGCCCTCGTCACGGCGGTTGTCGTCGGACTACTCGCTTTCTTCGTGGCCCGGGCCATTACCACCCCGATCGTGACCATTTCGTCGAACCTCAAACTCATTGCCCAAGGCCGAGTTGATGTGGAAGTGACCCACCAATCGGGCGACGAGATTGGCGACTTAGCCGACGCTTGCCGGCTGATGATCGAACGGATAAAAGCCTACGCAGACTGGTCAAACCGCATTGCGCAGGGCGACATGACCCTGCGTCACGGCGGCCAAAAGGAGATCGAGGGCGACACGATTGGGATGGCGATCCATTCGATCGTAGTAAGTCTTGGCGATACGTTACGTCGGCTCCAGGGTCACAGCAACGAAGTCGCCCGCATGGCCGCCAACGTGACGTCCGAAGCCGAGTCGATCACCGAAATGTCCACGGAAGTGGCCAACGCCGCGCTGTCGATCGAACAAGAGTCCACCGCCACGGCGCTGAGTAGCCAAGAAGTCGCTAACTCCAGCGAGCACCAGGCCCATACCCTTACCTCGATTGCCGACCAAGTTTTCCGCATGGCGGAGTCGTCGAACGAAGTTAACGAGATGATGGGCACCGTCGTGACGGCGACCCAGTTGGCGAGTGAAACGGCCAGTGAGGGCGGCGCGGCCGTCACCGGCACCATCGATGGCATGGAGGTCATCCGTACGACGGCCGAAGAAGTGCACGAACGGCTACAGCAACTTAACGGCAAGTCCGCTCAGATCGGCAACATCGTGGGCTTGATCAACGAGGTCGCCGAGCAGACGAACTTGCTGGCCCTGAACGCCGCCATCGAGGCCGCCCGAGCGGGCGAGCACGGCCGGGGGTTTGCCGTCGTCGCCGACGAGGTGCGTAAGCTGGCCGAGCGATGCACCGTGGCCACACGCGACATCTCGCGCCTCATCGGGGAAGTCGGCCTGCTGGTCTCTGAATCCACGTCGGCAATGGGGCGGGCCAACGAAGCGGTGACGATAGGCGTCACCCGCAGCAGCGAAGCGCGTGAATCGCTGACCAAGATCCTGGCGACCGTGGCGAGTTTGGTCGAACCGGTACGCCAAGTTACCGAGCGATCATCTAGCGTAGCGGCATTGGCCAACACGGTTCAGGACTCGATTGGCCAAGCGGCTGCCGTGACCCAGCAAAACGCCGCCGCCAGCGAAGAGATGGCCGCGAGCAGTTCTCAAGTGAGTGCCGCCGTGCAAAGCGTTTCGCTGGCCACGGATCAACAGCGCAAAGCCACGATTAGCCTCAGCGAGCAGTCGGTGCTCATGGCAGACCTTGCGGCGACGATGAACAATCTGGTGAACGAGTTTGAGCTGGAAGCGGACTACTCCACCCATCTTGCCAAGTTTGCGTTGAGTACCCAAGACTCCAAGGACTCGGTTCAGAACTCCTCACTCGGCCAACGCGCCGCGTAGGCCGCCACGCCCCCTCCGCCCCCATTCGGTGCGTTCCGCCGGGAACTCACTTTACGGGCGGGGGGAGCCTGAGCCTTCGTCCCGTTTCGCCCGACAAACTCATCAGGAATTCGAACAACACCATGTCTGGACCTCGCCTCTCTCGAATCGGCTTATTGACCGCGCCGAATGATCCCTACGCACCGGGTTACCGCGAAGGACTGGAACACGCCGGGATCACCGCCGACAGACTTACTTTTGAGGATGTCGCCGGCGTTGCCGACCTTGATGTTCTTGCTCTTGCCGGGGAAGGACAGGCCAACGAGGCGTGGCTCAACGCAATCGCGGCCTTGCTTCGGCGGGGAGGTACGGTGGTGATCTCGGGCGGAACTTGGGGACTGGATCCCCTGATCGGGGTGAAATCCATCCCGGACCGGTGGCTCGCTCAATCCACGCTGAACCCTCCGGGTCAAGAATTGCCCATTTGGCCGACGGGTCGCGGCCCCGTCCCGTTTTTTGGCGGGCCGGCCGTTGAGGCCGACAGCACCCAGGTACTGGCGCAAACCGACGCCGGGACCGTGGGGATTGCGTACCGTTCGATTGCGGGCGGCCACGTGCTGTTCGTGGCGCCCCACTTCGGCCAAACTTTTGGGCAAATCGCCATGGGGGGCTCGGTCTACGCCGATGCCATCGGCCCAAGCGACGGATCGGCCCGGATGACCGACGGCAAGTTCCGCGCCGAAGACGGCACCCGGCTAAGTTTTGACCGCCATCGTGAGCGGACGACCCCGAAATCGGCCCCCTTCTTTGCCGACCCCTTCGTGGACGTCCTTCGCGAAATCTGGATTCGCGCACTGCTGTGGGGGGCCGTAAAGACCGGCACCGTACCGACGTTGGTGTGGACGTGGCCGGATTCGGCCCACGGCACCGCGTTCTTGGTGGTCGACGTCGACGAGTCGGGCGACGAAGACATCCATATTCTGCGCCGGCCGCTGGAGCGCTACGGAGTTCGCACGGCCTGGTTCACAAGCCTTAACTACATCTCGCTGGAGATGGGGCGATCGCTGCGCAAGCGGGGCGATGAAATCGGCCTTCTTGTGACCGGCGAGAAGGCGTGGAACGTGGAACGGCTTCGAACCCAGTATTTAACGATGCACCGTCAATTGGCCGTCCCAGTGCTCCACAGCGTCCGGGCGACGGGCGGACAGTGGCGGGGACTCACCGCGCCTTATGACTCGATTGAAAGCGTGGGCGCGCGGATTTCGATCGCCAAGGGTGGGCGTCAACCGGGCACTCAGGGCTTCCTCTTCGGCACGTCGCACCCTTTCTTCTTGCCGCGCAAAGACACTCTGCCGGGGCTCGTTTGCGAGATACCGCAGACGATTTGGCTTGGCGACGAAGTGACCAGCCCGGACGTGATGCACGAAGTGGTGGAGCGCACCGCCGCCGTGCACGGCACCTTAGTTATCGGCCTGCGCGCACGCGACGCCCGGAACCCGGCCATCTTAACGCAACTAGAGACGGCAGTGCAGCACGTGCGTGCGCGGGGCCTTCAGTGGATCACTCCCGAGCAACTCTACAACTTTGAACGTGGCCGGCGTGGGCTTCGCCGCACGCTTCAAGGTGCCTCAATCCAACTGATCGCCGACACCGAGATCGATCCAATGACGCTGATGATCGCGGGGAGCGGTCGCGGCGTGACCCTGGGGGGACGTCGTATTGCCACCGAGACAATCCAGCGTTACGGGATGGAGTTCACCGGGGCTACCTTTCCGATGGATCCGAAATCCCGGGCCGAAATCCAGATCGACCTCAACGTCGCCGCCGCCGCGTAGCTTGGAGCGCACGGCTCCAGCCGGTTGAGGGAGCGTACGCCTCGGCCGTTCGACGGAGCGCACGGCTCTGCCGTGCTCAACCCGGTCCCCAGGCCTCCCGGCCTGGCGCGGGTCTTGGTGAGCCTGCGCGTGAAGCAGGCCGGGGAACTCTGGCATCGTGCCCGCGGTCTCGCCGTACGGATTTCGACGGAGCGGCTCGGTCAGAGCACACCGCTCCCACCGAATGTTCTCCTTGCCAACCAACCTCCAACACCTCATCCGACTACGCCGGTGGGGATTCAATCGAGCTACGGGCTAAACTAGGCGAATGCCTACCGTTCGCGTCACCGTCCGGCTCAAGCCGTCCCTCCTTGATAGCGCGGGACGCACCGTCGCCGGTGCCTTGGGCAAGTTGGGCTTTCATGAAGTCGATAACGTTCGCATTGGCAAAGTGATCGAGTTGCAGGTTAAAGCGGCCGACGACGCCCGCTTGCGCGCCATGTGCGAGCAACTGCTAGCGAACCCGGTCATCGAGGACTACGCCATTGAGGTCCTGCCGTGAAAGTTGCGGTCCTGCAATTCCCGGGCTCGAACTGCGACCAAGACGCCCTTTACGCCCTGCGCGATGACCTCGGCATCGAGGCGGATTACGTCTGGCACGACACCCATTCCCTCGCCGGGTTTGACGGCGTCTTTATTCCGGGCGGATTTACCTACGGCGACTACCTGCGGTGCGGGGCGATGGCGGCGCGCGCGCCCATCATGGCCGAAGTTCGGCGCTTTGCTGCCGAGGGGCGGCCCGTCATCGGGGCGTGCAACGGGTTCCAAATCCTGTGCGAGTCCGGCATCTTGCCCGGCACCCTCATGCGGAACCAGTCGCAAAAGTTTATCTGCCGTGAGGTGTGGCTTTCGGCCGGGCAGCGCCGGTCACCCTGGACGGCCAATGTGGATCGTCCCATCCGGCTCCCGATCGCCCACGGTGAGGGCCGGTACATGGTGGACGACGAGTCCCTCGCCTGCTTGGAAGGGGAAGGCCAGATCGCCTTCCGGTACGTTGATCAGGCGGGCCAGTGCGCCGACGCGGCCAACCCGAACGGCTCGCGGGATGCCATCGCGGGCGTCCTTAACGGTGCCGGCAACGTGCTGGGCCTAATGCCCCATCCCGAACGGGCCACGCGGGCACAATTGGGCGGCGAGGACGGCCACCTCGTCCTGGCCGGATTCAGGGCCCTTGTGGGCGGGGGAATTTAGTTGTTCACCCCGCAACCGGCAACGTTTTATGCCCTTCCAACCGTTCTCCTTCAAGAGATCGGCGCAACCATCCGATGATCCAGTACGGAACCATGGCAAATCGAGGACGAATGAGATTCGCGCACGGCCTCGCGCTGAGTCTGCTGATGATCGGCGCAAGCGGCGCGGGGGCCCAAACCCCCAGCCAGCGAGCATTGACGTCCGCCCGGTCCTCCCGCACCGCAGCCCCCACGCACTCTCGGAGCTCCGGTAACCGCACCGTCCTCATCGGCAAACTGGGTCAGGCCCTCGCGAGCGTTCCTATCCGGCGAATTCCCAGCGACCGTTCCTCTCGCCTCTACACGGTTCGGGCGTGGGAGTACCTGATTGTCCAGACCACTAAGGCCAACGAATGGTACGCAGTGGTGATGGAGAATCGAAGCTTGGGTTACGTGCGGAGCAATTCGGTGGCGCGATTGCCCTACGACGTGACGTTGAAGGCCGGGCGCAGCACCTACAACAACCTAGGCGTCGCCAACGCCGGCGCGGCATCGGAGTCTGCGGGCATGAAGGGCAGCCTCGCGAACTACGCCTTGAATTACACGGGCACACCGTACCGGTGGGGCGGCAACTCGCTGAACAAAGGGATTGACTGCTCGGGATTTGTCCAGCAGCTCTTCGGCAAAATCGGGATGGACCTCCCCCGCACCGCCGCGCAGCAAGCGCTGGTGGGTCAATCGATCACCCAAAAGGAAAACTTGATCGCTGGCGATCGGCTGTATTTCTACGATCGCAAACGCGGGCGGATCGGGCACACCGGCATCTACTTGGGGAACGGTTTCTTCGTCCATAGCAGTTCCGGCCGCGGAGGTGTGGCAACCGACGACCTTCGCCAAGATAAATGGAGCCGCCTATTGGTGGCGGCTCGCCGGTAGCCCCTACCGCACCGCACTCACTTCGTGCGACTCCCACTCCCCATCGCGGCAAATCCAGTACGGGAACGACTCGCTGGTCGTTGCCGCGCCCACTTCGCCCGCCAAGTTCATCGCGATCACCACGCACGGCAGGTCGGTGGCGTGGGCTTGGCGACGTATCATGTGGCGCACCACGGCTTCGCACGCGGCCATCGGCGAATGCCCCGCGCGCATGCCTTCGACCACTCGGAATGACGCAACCGCGCGCCAGAGCTCTTCGCCATTGCCCGTCGCGCCGGAGGCGCCGGCTTCATCATCCGCGTAGATGCCCGCGCCGATGATGGGTGAATCGCCCACCCGGCCCGGTCGCTTAAACGGCAGTCCGCTGGTGCTACTGGCGGCCACCACGTGGGGACCGCGGTCGTCGCGTTCCCAGCCCAGCATGGTCACGGTGTCGTGCGGGGGTTCGCCCGTTAGGGATACGGCGGGATCACTCACGTGGTGCACGTAATGCGCGACCCGCTCCGGGGATTGCGCCCACGTTTCCCACCGACTCACCGCGTCGGCCGTCATGAGGTTGCTCGGTTTCAAGCCGATTTCCAGTGCGAACCGGCGGGCAGCGTCTCCCGCCAACATCACGTGCGGGGTGCGCTCCATCACGGCTCGCGCCACGTGGATTACGGGAACGATCCCTCGCACGGCGCACACCGCCCCAGCGCCTAAATCGCGGCCCTCCATAATGCTAGCGTCCAGCTCTAACTCGCCGTCGGCGTTGGGCACACTCCCGCGCCCAATTGCCACCAAGGTGGGGTCCAGTTCAGCGGCCGTAAGGCCCGATTCGAGGGCGTCCAACAGACTGCCACCCGCGTCGCGACACTCCCACGCCGCACGGATAGCCACGTGGCCCGGCTCGCGCCAGGTGGAAACGAGAACGGTAGGTGCGGGAGATAGCGTGGGCATCAGAGATTCCTTGATCAGAAAACGACAAGAATTTGCAGGAGCAATGCGCGAGGATGGCAACGGATTCCGTATAACGGTAAACGATGAGTGCCCAGGACGCCGCGAAGCAGCGGATGCGCGACCTGCTGCTGTACCGCAAGGCCGCCTTGGCGGTGGTCGCGGCGTACCTTCAGCTGGGCGACGACTATTTGGCCGCGATTCTGAGCGACCAACTGGATGAGTTTCTTTCGGACCATGCCCAGCAACGGGGTCGGCAGCGCATCCGTTCTCCGCGCCGGCACGCGCGCATGCTGGCGCGGGAGTGCATCCTGCGATACGCGGGCACGGCGGCCGAATCGCTCTCGGCCCCGGCGGATAGTGAGGTGCACCTGGTCCGCATCATGGGTGATACCGGTGGGCTGGGTCTGATCGACGACATCAACGTCGTCCTTCGGGTGGAGGAGATGCTGGACACCATCGAGCCGATCTCTGTCTCCGAGGAGACCGAGGCCATTTTGATGAAGGCCAAGCGTGAGCTGTGCAACTACTACAATGCCTGCGCCTACGAGCTGGTCCGCGAGCGGTTGTACGCATCGGTCATCGAAGTGGCCGAAGCGTTGTTCCTCCGCGACGTGGTGGACGAGGAATTTGTTAAGGCGTCCCTGATTCGTCACGGGGACAGACTGGCTACAGCGCACCGCTCTCCTTAACATGCAAGTACGTGGTGACTAGAGCCTGGGCCAGTTCATCGGGCTCGGCTTCGAGGTTGCGGATACCCACCGAGCTGAGTACGGCGGAGGCCTGACGCCGTTCCTCGCGGTACCAGAGGGCCGACGCCCGTTCGTAGAGGCGGTCCTCGGGCCGATCACTCGGGGCTTCGATGGCCTCTTCCACCCGGGGGTCCCGCACCCGCACCACCAGAACGATGTGCCGTCGGGCCATCGGCGAGAGTGCGGTCGCGAGTTCGCGGGCGGACGCGGGGTCGTCGCAGTCGGTGAAAACTACGAGGAGCGACCGGCGCTTCCAGCGGCTCCCTAAATAGCCAAACGCCGAGATCGGCTCGCTGGGCGTGGGTTCGGCCTGGAGGCCGTGGATCGTATCCAGGATCGCGCCGGCCTGATTCCGACCCTTTCGGGGGGCCAGCCACCGCCGGACGGTCTCGGCGTAGACCAACAGCCCGGTCTGGTCGCCCGCGTCGGCCGCCGCGTGGAGCAACATCAACGTGGCGTCCAGAGCGCGGTCCAGCTTCGTGGCCCCGGACACCTCACCGAGCATCCCGCGACTGAGATCGATGGCCACGATGACCGCTTGGTTACGCTCGGTTTCGTACTCGCGCACCGAGAGTCGGCCGCGCCGGGCCGTGGTTTTCCAGTCGATGCGGCGGTAGTCGTCGTCTTGGTAGTCCCGCAGACTTTCAAACTCGGTACCCCGCCCCCGCATCCGGGCCAGTCGAATGCCCATCAGGCTTAAGCGCCCGCGTTGCTTCAACAGGTCAAACTCGCGCAAGGCCAGAACGTTCGGGTAGATCCGGACCGGCTCCTCAGTCGCCAAGTTCCATTCGACTTGGCCCAACCCCAGCCAGGTTTGCACCCGCACGGCGGTACCGGGGAAGAAGTCGGAACCGCGCCGGACCGGGGTGACGTGGTAGGCCAGAGTGGTCTCTTGCCCTGGGGCCAAGTTAAGGGCGACTTCGTTACCCTCGGCGTGCGACCGGGCGGGCGATTCGTCGCGCACTCGGCCCCGCATCGGTTGCCGACCTTCGTTCGTGAGCGTAAGGGTCACGCGGTTGGGCACGCGCACCGAAAGGACGGCATCGAACCGGCGCTGCACGCGGAGGTCCTTGGGGCGAGGGGCCGTGAGCGTCCCGACCAGCAACCCCACCAACAACAGCGCGTTGTAAGGAACCAGCGCTCGCTCCAGGCCCGGGACCCAAACGCCCAACAACGCAAGGGGAACACCGAGGGCCACGAGTAGCCAGAATCGTCGGGTCGGAATTGGCATGATCAGGTCTGGCAGGTACGATCGCGCTCGTGCGGAACGAGTTAGCGATTTTGACCCCCGAAAAGGTGGTTCTAGCTTACCGGCTGGGAAACGTGGGCAGTCGCATCATGGCCCAGCTCGCCGACCTGTTTATCGCGACGGCCTTGTTAGTGGGGGTGGCGACCCTGATGACCCGTACTCTCGTCTTCTTGGATCCCGCAATTGTTCAAGTTCTCGTTGGATTCTTAACGACATTCGGATTTTTTGCGTACTTCATCCTGTTCGAGGGATTCTGGAACGGGCAGACCCTGGGCAAGAAGCTCTTGCGCTTGCGGGTGCGGATGGAGGATGGAACCCCGGTGACTTTAGCGGCGGCGACGTACCGCAACCTGATGCGCCCCGCCGACTTCCTGCCCAGTTTCTTCTTGGTCGGCCTAGCGTCAATCTTTCTCAACGAGCGGTCCCAACGGTTGGGTGACTTGGCGGCCGGGACCATCGTCATCCAGGAAGCCGAGACGATCGCGCAATTTGCCCCCGCGCCTCACCGCTTCGGCACTCACCCCTTTGAGGACGCAGTGGGCGAGTTGCGCGGCATGACGATTGAGGAATACCAAGCGGTGAAGCGGCTCTGCGACCGGTTCCCGGAGCTGTCACCGACCATGCAAGACCGGTGGCTGGCCGAACTGTGGACCCCCTTTGCCTTTCGCTATGGTATCGCGGCTTTGCCCAACGTTCACCCGGTTTATCTGATGGAGGCCGTCATCATGCGTTACGGTCGGCAAAAGGGACTCATCTGAGGTGCCCAGTCGACCGGAACAAACTACGGGGATGAGGGGGGGAAAACCGGGGGACAGTTGGGGACGACTTGCGAGCGCGGGAAAACCTGGGCGATTCGGGCACAAAACTTGGACTATTCCACCGGGTTTTCCCCAGGGGTGCCGTCACCAAATGATTCATGCCTTGAACCTAAAAACCTTATTCTTTGGGATTGATTCCCCCCTTGGAGTGCAGGTTTCCCCCAATTTCGATCGCCGTAATCACAGTAATCGAATTGATATCCTCAACCCAATGATTTTCGGAAGAGCGCGGGGAAATCTTTAGTGCTCGATTGTCTCAAGTTAAGAGATTTTCGAAATTATGTCCGGGGGGAGTGGTTTCCCGCTCCGGGATTGAATCTCGTGGTGGGTCGGAACGCTCAGGGAAAAACGAACCTCTTGGAGGCGGCTTACCTGTTGGCCACCGGCCAGCTCTTGCGGGGGCAACGGGATGCCGAGGCCATTCGTGAGGGCGCCGACAGCTTTCGCGTTGACGGCGATCTGGACGGGGGGCGCGCGACGTTGTCGGTGACGCTGGAGCGGGGAGGACGGAAGCGGGCGCTCCTGAACGACGTGGGATTCCCCAGGGCGAGTGACCTCATGGGAAGGTTGCCGTGCGTGGGGTTCGGGGCGAGTGACCTTGAGATTGTTCGGGGCGAGCCGGAAGACCGCCGGCGGTTCATTGACCTGACGTTGCCCCAACTACGACCGGCGTTTCTGCGTTCTCTAGCGGGATACAAGCGGGCTCTGGAGCAACGCAACCGGCTCCTGCGCCAGGCGAACGAGCGACCGATTGGGGCCCCTGAGTTTGAGGTGTGGGAGGCCGAAATGGCCTTGTACGGGTCGGCGGTGCGTCAGGCGAGAGCCAAGTGGATCACCGAGCTGACCGGGCCGGCCGCCAAGGTTTGCGCGCACCTCTCGGGCGGAGAAGACCTGCAGCTGGTGATTGACGACCGGGGCGAACCGGATTCGATTGAGGGGCTGGCGGCTCTCTGGACCGAGCGGCGTCCGCACGACCTGCAGCGCGGCACCACCGGCCAGGGTCCGCACCGCGATGAGCTGTCGATGACCGTGGAGGGGCGACCGGTACGGCTGTTCGGGTCGCAAGGCCAGCAGCGGACGGTAGCAATTGCCCTGAAGTTGGGCACGCTGACGGTGATGCGCGAGACCCTCGGCCGCCCCCCGTTGGTGCTGCTAGACGACGTGTTTGCGGAACTGGACGAAGGCCGCCGGGAGCGCTTGCTGGCGGCCGCGATGGGGTTGGCGGGCCAAGTGATCTTGACGTGCACCGAAGTCGAGCAAGCGGGGGCCGGTATCCTGGATTCGGCGCGAGTGGTTCGCGTCGAGGGAGGCCAACTGTGCCAAAGCTAAGACGACTTCAAGACCTGCTGGAAGGGGCGGTAGACCGGCCCGAGATCCTCCGGGCCGCCCGCGCCCAGCGGGTGCTGCGGCAGTGGAACGAGGTGGTCGGCCCTCTCCTCGCCGATAAAGTCCAGCCCGATCGGTACGATCACGGCACCCTGTGGGTGGCCGCCGTGGGCAGCGCTTGGGCCCAAGAAATCCGTTTGAGGCAGGATACGATCCTGGAGCGGTTGAACCAATTGGCAGAAGAGCGTAGTCTCTTCCTGCAAATCCGGGCCGGGGTGCGGCCCGCCCGCAAAGCATGGAAGCCGACCGACCGCCATCGCAAGGACGACACGGAACTCCCGCCAGAGGATCCCGGAACGGACCTGACGCGTCCGGAATAGCCCCGGTCGCTCTGCCCCCGCCGTGGGGCTACGGGCGACCGGCGGTGTTTGCTGCGCTCGGCGTTGGCCTCGGCACGGCGACGGCGGTCCATCCGAATCTGGGAGTTCTCTTGGTGGCGGTGGCGGTTTGGATTGGGCTCACTCACGGTTGGCGCATGGCGGGGGTGGCGTTGGCCTTAGGTTTGGTCGGCTGGAGCTTAGGGCCGCGACCTTTGCTCGCCGTGGACTTTCGAACCGGACCGTACGTGGGATTGGTGACGCTGTTGCGGGTGCCTCGGGTGACGAGTACGGGGGTTTCGGCCCCCGTTCGGCTGGCAGATGGCTCGGTTCGCGTGGCGAGTTGGGAAGGCCGGGTTGACTTGGCGCACGGCGAAACCTTAGCGGTGCGGGGCGTCCGGTTACCGCCCACCGAGGGCCAGGACGGAACGTATCGCCTGAGGGGCTGGAGTGGCCGTTTGCGCGTCGTGGGGTCGGGTGAGCGCATCCGAGGGGGCACGACGGTTTCCGTGCTCGGACAGGGCATTCGCAACCGATTCGGCGCGTTCATCGAATCGCAGCTTCCGGGCGATCGCGGGGCCCTGGTGCGTGCGCTGTGCTTCAACGAGGACTCCAGCCTCTCGGCGGCCCTAAGGGACGACTTGGCGAGGACGGGCACGGTACACATCGTATCCACCTCGGGCATGCACGTGATGCTGGTTGCAGCGATCTTGCTCGGGGCGTTCTCGTTCGTCCCGTTGCCGCGTTGGACGCAGCTGATCCTGGTGCTGGCCTTCCTGCTAATCTTTGCGGCGGCGGCGGGGGATCGGCCCCCGGCGTTGCGGGCAGTGGCGATGTTTGGCCTGGCGGGATTTGCTTATGTCGCGCGCCGCCCGTTCGATGCGTTCAATGCGTTGGCGGTGATCTTTACCGTTTTCACCGTCCTTGACCCGCCGTCGCTATTCGAGCCGGGATTCCAACTCTCGTTTGCGGCGATGGGCGCGTTGGTGACGGCGCCGTGGTCGCGGCCGGACACCCCGCCAATCCGCCGGCGGGGATGGTGGGTCCGAGCGGGATTGTGGTTGCGGCTTCGGTTGCCCCAGATTATGGGGGCCAGTTTGCGCGCCACAGCGGTGACGTTGCCCCTGACGGCGTATTGGTTTGGCCAGGTTTCCTGGGTCGGACCGGTCGCCAACTTGGTGGTCGCGCCGATCTCAAGTCTCATTGTTCAGGTGGGGTTGATCGGCTGGAGTTTGGTGCCGATTCCGGGCCTATCGGGGACGTTTGTTGGAGTGCTTGGCGCGCTGGCCGACGCGCTGATGGCGTCGGTGGAGGGGTTTGCGCGGGTGCCGGGGGCATTTTCACGGGTGCCGCCGCCCCCGGCGTGGGCGGTCGCGGCGTTTCTGGTGGCCTATTTCGTCCTGATGTTACGCGAAGAACCCATCCGACGTCCCCGACCCAAACCATCGGTCGGGACGCGATTGGCCGTTGTCCTGGTGGCGCTGATCGGGCTGGGGCTGGGCGGGTGGGGCATCGCCGGGGGACTCGGTCGCCAGGATTACGCGCCGTCCTTAGCGTTCATTCAAGTCGGCCAGGGCGATGCGACGCTCATCCAAAGTCAAGGCGTAACGATGTTGGTGGACGCCGGGCCTCGACTGCGGGAGTGGGATGCGGGCGAGCGACTCGTAGCCCCCGAGCTGTACCGTCGCGGGGTGCGATCGCTGGATCTGGTTAGTTTAAGCCACGCAGACATGGACCATATCGGGGGCTTACCGGCGTTGGCCCGGCGGTTTCGGATCGATCAGGTTGTGATTTCGCGGGCGTTTCGGGATGATCCGGAGCTTCGCAAGATTCTGGACGAAGCGGGTCTGGCGGATCGGGTGACTTGGATCGACCGTGCGATGCAGTGGCGGGTGGGTGAAGTACAAGTTCAAGCCTGGCCGCCGTCGCCCGATCCAAGCCCGGAGGGCCTCATGGTGGGCAACGAGACGTCGGTGATCTTACGGGTTTCGGCGCGGGGCCGGGCGGTGGTCCTTCCCGGAGATGCCACCTGGCGCACTGAGCAAGCCGCGTTAACGGCCGGCATCGACTGGCGGGCCGATGGCCTGCTTTTGGGCCACCACGGTAGCCGGACCAGCACGAGCCCGGCGTGGTTAGACGCCATCGGTCCGCGCTGGGTGGTGGTGAGTTGCGGACGGGGCAATCGCTACGGGCACCCGACCCCCGAGACCCTCTCGCGGGTGACGGCGCGGGGCATCGCGGTGGGTCGACTTGATCGGCAGGGCACGTTGGAGTACTCGTTCGATGGGGCGGGGCTGCGGTTGGCGAACTCCGCGAAACCCTAAGGTGGGGGTCGTGCTTTTTGCGCGGGACGGATACACTTGAGATGCGGCATGGAACCTTCGGCCCTCAGTGTGCAAACCGGCGTGGCTCCCCCGCCCAGCATCAACCGTCAATTGCGGGCCCATCCTCGCCCGGCGTTCCTGACCACCGAGGCTTATGTGGCGGCGCTAATGGCGGGCGATACCGGCGTGCTGAGTCGCCTGATTACGATGACGGAGAGCATGCGGGCGGATGACCGACTCCGCGCCCAGGCGGTCGTGGAAGCCGTGCTGCCCCAGACCGGCCGATCGATCCGAGTGGGCATCACGGGTGTGCCGGGAGTGGGTAAAAGCACGTTTATCGAGGCAATGGGCATGCGCCTGGCCGACCGGGGGGCACGTCTGGCGGTGCTGGCGGTGGACCCCAGTAGCCAAGTGACGGGGGGCAGCATCATGGGCGACAAGAGCCGGATGCCGAACTTGAGCGTTCATCCCCAAGCCTACGTTCGGCCGTCGCCGAGTCGCGGGTCGTTGGGGGGGGTCACCCGGCAAACGCGCGAGGCCATCCTGCTGTGCGAGGCGTGCGGATTCGACACAATCTTGGTCGAGACCGTGGGCGTTGGTCAGTCCGAGACGGCCGTCCACGCGATGACGGATGTGTTTTTACTCTTGATGCTGGCGGGGGGCGGGGACGAACTCCAGGGCATCAAACGCGGGATTATGGAGATGGCCGACCTTTTAGCGATCACTAAGGTCGATGGCGACAACGTCCGTCGAGCCGAGATCGCCCGGCAGGAGTATCAGAATGCGTTGCGGCTGTTCCCACCCACGGGGACGGGCTGGAAACCGGAGGTGCTCCTTTGCTCCGCGACGACGGGCACGGGGCTAGATGAGCTTTGGGAGGCGCTGGGGCGGTGCATCGACACCGTGCGCGGCACGGGTGCCTTTACTCGCCGCCGGGAGAAGCAAGCGCTCTTGTGGATGCGGGATGCCATCGAGAACGGATTGCGCCGCCGATTCGAAGCCGATCCGGCCGTCTCGCACGAACGTGCCCGTTTAGAGGCAGCGGTGCGGGAAGGCACGCTTGTACCTCAACGTGCCGCCGACTCGTTGCTGGACCTGTACCATCGTGAGGGGCCCGCGTGAGCCAGATCCGCTGGGAACCCACCGAAATTGCGCTGAAGGATGGGACGGTAGTCGCGGCCGAAGCCGGCACCTTGGCGGTGCGGGAAGATCGAACCGTGCCGGAGGGTTCTGGAGAGCGGATCACGCTTCGGATGGTCAAGTTGGCGGCGCGCCGGCCGGTGGGTCCGCCCACGATCTTCCTGGCCGGTGGCCCGGGCGATTCGGGCATTCAGTGGGCGAGTCACCCGCCGTTCTATCGGGCCTTTGATCGAATTCGAGAGTCCACCGACCTGATTTTGCTGGATCAACGGGGGAGCGGCACCAGCGATCGCGACTTAAAGTTGCCGATGCCCAGCGCGTGGCCCGCCGATGGGCTGACCAACGCCGGGGCGATGCGCAACGCCGTGGTGGATCACGCCGCGAAGGCGGCGTCGGCTTGGCGCGATCGAGGTGTGCCGCTGCAGGCCTACACGGTGGAAGACAGCGCGGAGGACCTGCGAGACCTGATTGACGCGCTCGGAATGGATCGGGCGAATTTGTGGGGCTACAGCTACGGCACTCACTTGGCCCAAGCCGCCGTGCGGCGGATGCCCGATCGCGTGCAACGGGTTGGAATGTGCGGGTTTGAGGGGCCAAACCAGACGTTTAAACTGCCCTCGCAGCTTGAGGCACAGGGACGGCGGTTGGATGCCTGGGCGGCCACGCAAGGCTTTCCGGAGCTGTGGAATCGGCTACGTGCCGTGCTGGATCGACTGGATGCAATGCCCGTGGCGGTGCCGTTGACGCTGGGCGGGACCGAGGGGACGTGGCCCGTGGGCGGGGACGCGCTCCGGCAAATCGTGGCGCACTGGTCCAGCGTATCGAACCGGCTGATCTGGATTCCGCGCCTGGTGCATAGCCTGGAGCAAGGCCGCACCGATCGCTTGGCCGAAGCGCTCACGCTGTGGTTGAAAGGTTTGCGCCGACCGCTAACGTTCTATCTCAAAGACGGTGCGAGTGGCGCGACACCCGAGCGCTGGGCCCAGATTCGGGCGGAGGCCTCGCAGGCCCTGCTGGGCGACGCGATTAACGAGCCCTTCCCCGCCGTTGCGGCCGCCTTGGGGGTGCGGGACTTGGGAGACAGCTTCCGCCAGTCGCTGATCTCGCCTCTGCCGTTCTTTATTCTCACCGGTGGTTTTGACGGATTTACGCCGGGATCCAACGTGGTGGAGAGTCAGGCTTGGCTACCAAACGCGCGACACCGCGCGGTGCGCGGTGCGGCCCACAATGACCTACTGGCGTGCCCGCAAGCCGTGGCGGCGATGGCAGACTTTTTGGGGGACGGGCGCGAACCAGATGACGAGTCTTGGTCGGTTGCGTTGCCAAAAATGGCAGATGCCGACGTATAGCACAAGGTAAATTACTCACCCTCGGTCCGTAATTGTGTCTCAAATCGCAATACGAGCGAGGTTTTGGGCTTTCTTCGGTGACTGGGACGCTTAACATCGCTAGAATGAAGCAGTCTTGGTTGGAGGTCACACAGTCGTGTCCTGGCGAGAAAGAACAGATCTGGGCCACTCAATCGTGGCAGATATCCATGAAACGCTCCGCATAGACGATCGCTGGATTGTTGAACGAGGGAACGGATTTACTTGGTGGGCATCAGATTTTGCCCAATCGGTGTGGTGCGAGATGGGGCTCTATCACAACGGCATGGCGACGTACCGCGTACACGCCGAGACGGACTTGTTGCGTGGTCGGGGACGGCCGCATCAGTTTGAAAGTGCCATCGAAACCGAAATGGATGGCTGTAGCTTTAGCTCGGTGATCTACGACGACCGTGAGGACACCTTTAAGCTGCACTCGAGCTTATTTGCCACCGAAGAGAATATCGGCTGGCTCAAGCGAACATTCTTAGCGGCGGTGGCCCTGCAAGTTTGCGAAGCCCATCATCTGGGGCATGGCCTTGCTCGGGCGGTGGGTGGAGTGCCCGCGTCCAGTTCTCACCCGACGGCGGGCATGCGAACGAAGGCCGACTCGTGCCTAGAGATCATCCCCCGCTACTTTGGGCCGATGGGGGTGCAACCCAGTCGATGGCTTGGCACGGTGGAGTGGAACGAGGCCGAACGCGCGATGGACCGCGAATCGCTTCGGTTCTGGACCGATCATCAAGGCAAGCTGCACGCCGAATTTGCTTGGGACGCGGGCGGAATGGCCGGCGATGTGGTGTTGTTGCAGGTGGACGCGCACGAACCAAGCTCCATGATGGGGAACGGTCTGCACTTTACCTTGACAGTGCCTTTGCGGATGCCTCCGGAGCGCGTTGCGCGCTTAGCTCTGGAAATGAACTCGCTGGAACGGCAAGAGTGGCACCGTTGCCATACGCTGGGATCGTGGTGCAACCACCGGGGCCAGCTGGCGCATCGCTTGTTCTTGCCCAATACGATCTATAATCCGGACCTGTTGCCCAACCTTGTGATTGCCTCGGCGGTAAGGGCGCAGTGGGTCAACGAGTTCTTCTTGGCCAAACGCGCCGCCGCCATGAATGCGGCGGTGACCCCGATTCCATTCGGCAACGGCGAAGAAAAATCGACCTTAACTGATGTTGAGGCAAATTCCGCATAAACCCGGAGGTTTCAAAAGTTGCGGGGGGAATCGCACCGATTGCGCACTGAAACGCACAAAGTTTCCGTCTAGGATTGAGTTATGACGTTAGCGGAGGCCGTCCGATCCCATCGGTTGTTTTCGTCCTTAGATACGGATCAGGCGGACCGCATGGCGGCGGTGTGCCGCCGACGAACCCACCGCGCGGGGGAGATTCTGGTTCATGAGGGCGAGCCTGGGTTGACGTTGCACCTTATCCTTGAAGGGAAAGTGGAAGTCTATCGCCTCGACGCCACGGGCCAGAAAACCACGCTCTCGGAACTTGGCCCCGGGGATTACTTTGGGGAAATGTCGTTGCTGGATGGGTGTCCGCGCTCGGCTACCGTGGCGTGCTTGGACGCGTCCTTATTCCTGGTGTTAGAGCGAGACGCGTTGGTGCGGGCGATCCGGAGTCAGCCCTCCATTGCGCTGACCATTATTGCGGACCTTAGCCGCCGGCTGCGCCAATCAGACGACTGGCGAAGCGCGCACTGGACCGTGCGCCAGCGTCTGGCACGGTTCCTTCTCGACCAAGAAGAAGGGATGCCGGTCAGTCAGACGCACCAGGCGATCGCTGATCGTATTCAATCGCGGCGTGAGACGGTCAGCCGGGAGCTCTCGGTGCTGGCGGACGATGGGGTGGTCTCTTTGGGTCGGGCCAGTGTAAAAGTTCTGCGCCCAAAAGCTCTACACCGTCTTTTAGAGCGGTAATCGTCCGGTAAACCGGGTTTAATGCCCCGCAACCGCCGCGCAACCATGCGGTCGAAAGAACCACGATGATGCCTGCCGAAGCCCCCCGAAACTTGGCCGAACTTGCCCTTCACAGTGCGGCCCAGGCCCCTGACAAGGTCGCCCTGCGTGTGCCCGTCCTGGGCCAGTTCAAATCCGTCACCTACGCGGAGTTTCTGGTTCGGATGCGCCGGATGGCGGCGGCTCTGCAGGAGCAAGGCCTCCAACCCGGTGATCGTTTGGCGATCTACAGCGAGAACTGCGTGGAGTGGGCGCTGGCGGACTGGGCAGCTCAATCACTTGGATTGGTAGTCGTGCCGATATACCCCACCCTGCCCCCCGACCAGGCGCAGTTCATCCTGAACGACTCGGAAGCGCGGGTGGTGCTAACGGGATCGGCGGTGCTAAACGACAAGGTCGCCGGCCGTACGGCGGCCAGGGCGATGCGCCTTCGCGAAGATCCGGTGAGCCTGGCCGCGCGCGCCGAAGTGTTGGACCTTGAAGACACGGCCTGGCGGGCCGGTATCGCCCAGATTAAAGAAAGTGACCCCGCGACGATCATCTACACGTCGGGCACCACGGGGACTTCTAAGGGCGTGGTCCTACCCCATCGAGGTTTCGTTCGGCTGGTGCAAGCCATTCGAGAGACGATTGATCTGGGGCCGAACGACACCTTCTTGTGCTACCTGCCGATCTCGCACGTGTTTGAGCGGATGGCCGGGCATGTGTTACCGATCGGGTTAGGCGCGACCATTGGCTACGCGCAGTCGCTGACGACGTTGATGAGCGATATGCAGGAGATCCGGCCGACGGTGTTACTGGCGGTTCCCCGGTTCCTGGAGAACGCGCGGGACCGGATTATCGACGCCGCCAACAAGCAATCTCCGCTGCGCAAGCACCTCTTTCACCTGATGATTGCTCAGGGAACCGCGCGGTTCTACGGTCGCCCGGCGCCGCTGTTTGGGCTGCTGGATCGCCTAGTAGGGGAGAAGGTGAGGGCGCGGTTTGGAGGCAGATTACGGTTCTTTGTGGCAGGCGGAATGGCCCTGCCCAAGCATGTCGCCGACTTTTACCTAGCTTTTAGCTTACCACCGCTCCAGGGCTATGGCCTGACGGAGACCTACGGACCCTGCTCGGTTAATCTGCCGGGAAACAACCGACCGCATACCGTAGGTCCGCCCCTGTCCACAGTGGAAATTAAGCTGGCCGATGACGGCGAAATCCTGATTCGAGGTTCTAGCGTGATGGATGGCTATTACCGACTTCCCGAGGAAACCGCGCAGGCGCTTGACTCGGAGGGCTGGTTCCAGACCGGTGATATCGGCAAGTTCGACGGCGATAGCTTAATGATCACCGATCGCAAAAAGGATATTTTGGTGCTGGGTAACGGTAAGAATGTAGCTCCGCAACCGATTGAGAATAAGCTGCGGGAGCAGTTGCACATCGCGGAGGCTGTCTTGTTCGGCGACTCAATGGACTACGTGTGCGCGCTGATCGTGCCCGACTTTGATCGCCTGAAGAGCTACGCCGCGCAGCACGGATTGGGTGCCACCGATCCGGTAGACCTAGTGGGCCTAGAAGCGATTCGCGGATTGATCAAGTCCGAAGTGCAGTCGGTGAACAAGGGACTCGCGGACTTTGAGAAGGTGAAGCGTTTCGAGCTGCTCAACCACTCGTTCTCGGTGGACTCAGGCGAACTCACCCCTTCCCTCAAAGTGCGCCGGAAGGTGGTCCGCGAGAAGTTTCAGGACATCATCGCGCGGATGCAACGCTAGGTCATCAGTCGGGGCACTCCCGCCGATCGTCTGGGTAGCCTAAGGACATCATGCGCGTCTCGTTTCGTACCGTTCGGTTGACGAAGCTCTACCCCTTGTCGATCAGCCGGGGCACGACGACCGGATCCAATAACCTGTTTGTGACGGTGGAGGAGGGCGGGTTTACGGGCCTGGGGGAGTGCGCGCCGGGCACCGGCTTTGATGACACCCTGGCCGCCATTGCCGAGCGCCAGTTACAGGACTTAGTGAATGACGGGATCGACGGTCGCTCAATCACCGAGATCTATGACCTTGCAGTTCGGCGCGAGGTGGATCCCTCGGCGTTGGCCGCCTTGGACGTGGCGCTGTGGGACCGACTGGCGAAATCGGCGGGGCTTCCGCTGTACGCGTTGCTAGG
>Ga0105047_10002313_pt1 | contig 34106 bp, 29 predicted proteins | sample MAT04_FD_78384 | JGI IMG/M metagenome (GOLD analysis project Ga0105047, IMG submission 78384) | Freshwater microbial communities from Lake Fryxell liftoff mats and glacier meltwater in Antarctica - MAT-04 (megahit assembly) | ecosystem: Environmental > Aquatic > Freshwater > Ice > Liftoff... | reverse complement strand
TCCGCTCGATTCCACCATGGCCGCCACGAGCGCCTTCTCCGAGCGCTGGTAACGCTCGAAAAGTTGCGTGGAAAAGCGGCCCTGCCGGTCCTGCGGGACGCGCAGTTCCATGGTGCCCACGCGCGTCACCAACTGGCGCAAATAGTACCCGCTGCGGTAGCCTTGCCGGCCCTCGGTGCGCTCGCTCTTGGCGGCACCGAGCGAGTCGCTCATCTCTTGTTCGAGGACTTCCTGCAGATGCCACTGCACCAGCGGCTGGAGCAGGTCTTGGTTTTGGGTCATCAGTGCTTTGAGTTCAGGCACGCTCTGCTTATCGTTCTTTCGGGTCATGGTTTTCTTTTGGGTTTGGGTTGCTTGGTCGCTCCCAGCCCTCCCATGACCCGCTTTCTTTTTGCAGAACTCTCAGGACACTACCTGACCGCGAATCATGCGAATCGCTCGAAACAGGCCGCTCTCGCCGCTTTTCATTCGGATTCGGTGGTGGCTCCATTCACAACGCGTCATTCGGAGCGGAGCGAAGACTGAGAACTCCCCGAGCTCTCCGACAGCCCCCGCGAACTTTCCGACGCTTTGCCAGAGGTGCTCGATCCGGGTCGGGTTCTCGCCATCCAGCAGCTCATAGAGCGACTGGGCGAGCGCGCAGGCCACGTTGGGCTCCAAGCCCGTGACTTCGCCCCATCCCGTGATCTGATGACTCGTTTCCAGTTTGAGATAAGCCTTCGTGCCGACGGGTAACGCCGTGAGTTTCGAAATCCGAATCGTCGAGGTTTTGTCCGCAAGGTTGGCGGCGGGGTTTTCCGCGGGAGCGGCGTCGGCGCTCCAGTCGCACAGAAAGACGGCGCCGGCGGCGATGGCCGCCGCGGAACGCAGCGCGTCGCGGCGGGAGACAACTTGAGAGGGGGGAAGATAGGGCATGGGAAGTTGGCGCGCGTTGTAGGCGGATTGCTGCTTTTGTTCAATGCATAGCGCGTCAAATTGGCGGTCTTTCGGCGACCCGCTGCTGGCCGTACTGCGCCAAATGGTGGCGCTCCGAACAGCGCTTCGGAAAACGAATTGCGGCTGTGCCCGGAACTTCCGAAAAGCGCCCGTGACGACGCGGTGAAACTTTTTCTCTACAAATCCGCGTCCTATCTTGCGCCGCGAGAGGAGAGGCTTCAGATTGGCCCCGTTCCCATAACCCGCTGCGACCTGCGCGATGTGCGAGGTAGGCGGCGGGGCACGGAGAACGCTTGAGACAACAATGATGAATAACTTCACACCGCGCGCTCAACAGGTCCTGGCTCTCGCCCGCAAAGAGGCCGACCGCTTCAACCACAACTATGTGGGAACGGAGCATCTCCTCCTTGGGCTGATCAAGCTCGGCCAGGGTGTCGCGGTCAACGTCCTCCAGAAAATGGGGCTCGATCTCGAAACCGTTCGCATGGAAGTGGAAAAGCAGGTCGGCAGCGGCCCGGAGACCAAGATGGTTGGCAACATTCCCTACACGCCGCGCGTGAAAAAGGTGCTCGCGCTGGCCGGCAAGGAGGCCAAATCCCTCAATCATTCCTACGTCGGCACCGAGCACATCCTGCTCGGCCTGCTCCGCGAGGGTGAAGGCGTGGCCGCGCGCGTCCTGAAGAACCTCGAAGTCGATATTGAGCGGACTCGAAATGAAATCTTGAAGGAACTCGATCCAAACTTCACCCCGCCGGAAGCCGAGCAGGAGCAGCAACAGGAACCGCAGGGCCGCGGTGGCAAGGAAGTGAAGACTCCGGCATTGCGCGCCTTTGGTCGCGACCTCACGGAACTCGCGAAGAAAGGCGAGATCGATCCGGTGATCGGCCGCGCCAGCGAAATCGAGCGCGTCATCCAGGTGCTCTGCCGTCGCACGAAAAACAACCCGGTGCTGATCGGTGAAGCCGGTGTCGGCAAGACCGCGATCGTGGAAGGCCTCGCTCAGGAAATCGCCAGCGGTAATGTGCCGGAGCTGCTGCGCGACAAGAAAGTCATCACGCTCGATCTCGCGCTGATGGTCGCGGGGACGAAGTATCGCGGCCAGTTTGAAGAGCGCATCAAGGCGGTGATGGATGAAATCCGTCGGACCAAGAACGTCATCCTGTTCATCGACGAATTGCACACCATCGTGGGCGCCGGTTCCGCTGAGGGCGCGATGGACGCGAGCAACATCATCAAGCCAGCACTCAGCCGCGGCGAGATGCAGTGCGTCGGTGCGACCACGCTCAACGAATATCGCAAATACATCGAGAAGGACGCCGCGCTGGAGCGCCGCTTTCAGCAGGTGAAAGTCGAGGCTCCGAGCGTCGAGGAAACGATCCTCATTCTCAAAGGCCTCCGCGCGAAATACGAAGCGCATCACAAAGCGAAATTCACCGACGAAGCGCTCGAGAACGCCGCCAAGCTCAGCGACCGCTATCTGACGGGACGTTTTCTGCCCGACAAGGCCATCGACGTGATGGACGAAGCCGGAGCGCGTGCCCGCATCAGCGCGATGACCCGCCCGCCGGACGTGAAGGAGATCGAGAAGGAGATCGAAGAAATCCGCGGCCGCAAGGAAGCGGCGATCAAGGCGCAGGACTTCGAAAAAGCCGCCGGTCTGCGCGACACCGAAAAGCAGGCCAAGGAGAAGCTCGAACGCATCCTCACCGACTGGCGCGAACAGCGCGAAGAAAAGGAAGTCTTTGTCACCGAGGACGACATCATGCATGTCGTGTCGAAGTGGACAGGCGTCCCGCTCAACCGCATGGAGCAGGCCGAAACGCAGAAGCTGCTTTCCATGGAAGGCGAACTGCGCGGCAAAGTCATCGGCCAGGATGAAGCCGTGGTGGCGATCTCCAAGGCGCTGCGCCGCAGCCGTGCCGACTTGAAGGATCCGCGCCGCCCGATCGGTTCGTTCATCTTCCTCGGCCCGACTGGCGTTGGTAAAACCTTCCTCGCGCAGACCCTCGCCGAATTTATGTTCGGCGACCGCGACGCGCTCATCCAGATCGACATGTCGGAGTACATGGAGAAGTTCACGGCCTCTCGCCTGATCGGCTCACCTCCCGGCTACGTCGGTTACGAGGAAGGCGGCCAGCTCTCCGAAGCCGTGCGCCGGCGCCCGTATTCCGTCGTGCTCTTCGACGAAATCGAGAAAGCCCACCCCGATGTGATGCACCTGCTGCTCCAGATTCTGGAGGAAGGCAAAATCACCGACTCGCTGGCGCGCAAGATCGATTTCCGCAACACGATCATCATCATGACGTCGAACATCGGTGCGGAGCTGATCAAGAAGTCGAGTGTCATGGGCTTCGGGGCTTCGGCCCGCGACGAGCAGGCCTACGACGTGATGAAGGATAAAATCCTCGAAGAGGCGAAACGCGTGCTCAAGCCGGAGTTCGTCAACCGCCTCGACGACTTGATCGTCTTCCACACCCTCGGCAAACCGGAGTTGCTGACCATCGTGGATCTCGAGATCAAGAAGGTCGCCGCCCGGATCAAGAACAAGGAAATCACCATCACCCTCGACGAGAAGGCCAAGGAGCTGCTCATCGAGAAGGGCTACGATCCCGCGTATGGCGCGCGACCGATGCGCCGCGCGGTCGAGCGTTACCTCGAAGATCCGATGGCCGAAGAAATCCTGCGTGGCAACCTCAAGGCTGGCGACACCGCCGATGTCAGCGCCGACAAAGGCAAGCTGACCTTCAAGGCGACGACGCCCGTGAAAGTGGAGCCCGCCGAAGCGAGCTAAAGCTTTCAAAGATTCCCCTCCGAGGGCGGACGAGCTTGCCGAAAGTTCGTCCGCCTTCCCTTTTTTCACCGGTCACCTCCATGGCGCGTGCCGACGAAATCCACGAAGTCCGTCCCAGCCTGTATTTCTGGCAAGCCTACGCGCCCGAGGTGAAAGTCGATCTTTCCTGCTGCGCCCGCCGCACCGCGCTCGGCGTGGTTTTCATCGACCCGATTCCGCTCGCCAAGCCGGCGCTGGTGGAACTGCTCGCCGCCGGCCCTCCACTCGCCATCATCCTGACCAGCGGTAACCACGCGCGCGCTGCTGCCGACTATCGCCAGCGTTTCTCCATCCCCATCCATGCCCATGCCGACGCCGCCGCGGAACTCGGTCTGACCGTCGATCACCTCCTCGCCGACGGCGAAACGGTCTTGGAGGAATTCACCGTCATCACCTTGCCCGGCGCCGCGCCCGGTGAAATCGCGCTGCACAGCAAAGATGCGCTGCACGTCGGAGATGCGCTCATTCACCTGCCGCCCCTCGGCTTCGGACTGCTGCCCGAAAAATATTGCACGGACGCCAACGAACTCCGGCGCTCGCTGGGAAAACTGTTGCGGTTTCCATTTGAAGTCCTGACATTCGCGCACGGTCTGCCGATCGTGGCTCACGCCCGGCAGCGTCTCTCCCAGCTCCTCGCATGAATCGCCGAATCGCCTCCATTTTTGCTCTTGTCTGCGCCGCCACCGGCTCTCTCCACGCTCAGGAGAAACCGCCTGCGCCCAAGCCCGAGAAGGCCGAGGAAAAGGCCAAGGTGCTGATTTTTCAACCGGGCGAAAAGCTGCCGAATGGCGTCACCGAACCCAGCGTCGCCAAGGGCGATGTGACTCAACGCGCGATCCATGCCAATCCGATGCTCGACGGTCCGGCGCAGATCGTGGCCACCTTTTTTGCCTCGCTCAAGGAAGGCAAAATCGACGACGGTTACACCACGCTGACCAAGGGATCCAAAATCGCCGAGAAGCCCGAGGAACTGCGCCAGCTCAAGGCGAAGACCCGCGAGGCCATCGAGGTTTTTGGCAATATCCACGGCTTCGATTTTGTGGAATCGCGGGCGATCGGCCAGCGCCTCGTGCGCGCCACCTACGTCTCGCTTGGTAAAGTTTTCCCGCTCCGCTGGCGGTTCTATTTCTACAAGACCGAGGAAGTCTGGCGGCTGATCGACATGCGCGTCGATGACAAGCTGACCGGCATTTTCGACGAGCCCGAAGAGGCCAAGGCGGCTGAGCCACCGCAGCCGTGATCGCGCGGCTGGCGCGCTTCGTCCGCTTCTCGCACACCCTCTTCGCGCTGCCCTTTGCGCTCGGCTCGATGCTGGTCGCGGCGCGCGGCTGGCCGGCGTGGGAAACGGCTGGGTTGATCGGGCTGGCGATGGTCTTCGCGCGGACTGCGGCGATGACCTTCAACCGGCTGGCCGACTGGCAGATCGATCAGCGCAACCCGCGCACCGTTGAGCGTCACCGTCTGGTTCCGCGAAGCCTGGCGATCGTGCTCCTCGTGCTCACTTCGGCCGCCTTTGTCGCCACGACGGCGTTCATCAATCCGCTCTGTTTCGCGCTCTCGCCGGTCGCGCTCGTCATCGTGTTCTTCTATTCGCTGACGAAGCGCTTCACCTCGCTCAGTCACTTCTTCCTCGGCCTCGCGCTGGCGGTCTCCCCGGTCGGCGCGTGGCTGGCGGTCACGGGCGCCTTTGCCCTCGCGCCGCTCGTCCTCGCGCTCGCCGTGTTGCTGTGGGTCGCGGGCTTCGATGTCATCTACGCCACGCAGGATCACGAGTTCGATCGCGCCGAAGGGCTCCGCTCGCTGGTCGTCCGCCTCGGCGTGACGCGGGCGCTGGCCTGGGCGCAGGCGTTGCACTGGCTGATGCTCGTCGTGCTGTTCGTTTTCGGCTGGCTGGCGCAGCTCGGGGGCGCGTTTTATGTCGGCCTTGTTCTGGTCGCGGGCGCGCTCGTCTTCGAGCATCGCAGCGCGGCACGGCTGGATGTCGCGGGGATCAATCGCGCCTTTTTCACCAGCAACGCCTTCGTCGGTATGGTTTTTGTGCTCGGCATTTTCGTCGATCAGGTGTTGTTCAGGCACGCATGAAGAACCATCGCAGGCTCCGGCGCGTCCTGCGGTTCTGCCTCGTCGGATTCCTCGGCACCGTCCTGCTGGTCGCCGGCGCCACCTGGTGGACGCATCGGCATCTCACTCGGCTGACGGTCGAAGCAGTCAATCGCGCCTTTCCGAAGCTGGAACTCTCGGCGAAAACCGTTGCCTTCACCTCCACCGGAGAACTTGAGTTGAAGGCGATCCGGCTGCGCGTTCGCGGCGACGACTCCACCGCAGTGCTGATTCCCTCCGCGCAGGTCCGCTTTTCCTGGCAGGAACTTCAACAGCAATTCATCCGCGAGATCGACATCGAACAGCCGAACGTGCGGATGACCGATGCGCTCCTGGCGGCGCTCGATTCCGGCGCCGACTCGTCGAGCGAGCCGGCACCGGGCACACCCTGGCGCATCGGGAAGTTGACCGTCCATGGCGGCGCGGCCCGGATCGAACTGGCCGCGCTGCCCACGATGCGTTTCGGTTTTACCGCGCAGATGAGCGAGAGTGCGACCACAGGTAATCATCTCACGATCAATGCGCTGCGCGTCCGCGTTGCCGGAGAGGAGATGGACGCCCTGGCCTTGTCTTCGATCAAGATCAGCGCTTCGCCGGAAGATCTCCGCCGCGGAAAACTCCGCGAGGTCGTGCTCGATGCGCCGCAGGTGAATGTCACGGATCGTTTGCTGGCCATGCTGCCGAAGACCGATTCGCAAAAAGGCACCACGCCGGCCTGGAGTTGCGAGCGACTTTCTGTGCAGCGGGGGCAAGCCCGCATTGATCTCGCGGCGTGGCCGGCCGCGGAGTTCGACTTTTCGGTCAACGCCGCGCAGATCGCGGCGGAAGGCGGCGGAGCCTTCGAAATAACCCTCGCGGCGATCAGCGCCCGCCTGCGCGGAGATGAAACGCCAGCGTTTTCGATGACTGGCGCGCGGGTCGCCGGGACGATGTCCGGCTTGGGGCGAGGCACGATTCAAGAGATCACCATCGACGACCCGCAGGTGACCGTTACGGATCGCCTCCTCGCGTTGATTCCACCGCCGCCAGCGGGAGCGCCCGCGACCACGCCCGCCCCGTCGCTACCGTGGAAAGTCGAACGGCTGGCGATCAAGCGCGGGCAAGTCCGCGTGGACCTGGCCGGCGCGCCGCTGGCGGAGTTTGGCATTGGGGCACGCTTGCAAGATGCGACGCTCGCCGAGGAAGGGACAGGGGAGTTGCAGGCGGTGGAAGTCCTCGACCTCGCGCTGCGGACGCGGCAGGCCGGGGTGGAGCCATTTCTGCGCGTGCCGGCGATTCGTGCGGAATTCCGCTTGCCCGAGTTGCTCCAGCGGCGGCGCCTCGCGCGCATCAGCGTCGAGCACCTCGCCTTCCGCTACAACGCCGCCTTCCGCGAAATGATCGCCAGTGGCGCGAAGCCAACTCCGCCGGAAAAGCCGCCGACCGCCGCGGAGAAAGCGCCGCCCGCGACGATCGGCGAGCTGCGCCTGACCGACGGGCGTATCCACCTCGACGATCTCGGCCTCGGCGTCCCCGGCATCGAGTGCCGTCTGGAAACCGCCTTCCGCGAACTCGCGCTGGAGCCCGGTGGAGGCCAGGGCGGGCAGGAGTTGCAGACCGTCGAGCTCTCGCAGATCGCGCTGCGCTCGCCGCTCGATCCGTTCTTCACCGTGCTCGATCTCGATACCGTCTTCGTGCGCTTCACTCTTGCGGGGGTGTGGCGGCGGGAGATTCAGGAAGTCGCCATCGTCCGCCCCACGCTGGCCATCGGCCCCGACTTGTTTTGGTACATTGACCGCGTGCAGCAAAATCAGACCACGCCGCCGCCCGACGCGCCCGCGGTCGATGATGGCCCGCCGTGGTCGATCCAGAAGTTCTCCGCGAAGTCCGGCCAGCTCGTCCTCGCCCTCGAAGGCCAGGCCAGGGTCGCGCTCCCGATGCCCTTCGAATCGCACGCCGAGAATCTGAACTTCCGCCGCCTGAGCGACCTCCGGCTGAAGCTGCAAATCGACATGCCCGAGCAGGACTACGACTACCCCGGCTACGAGCTGGCCCTGCGCGGGCTGTCCGGCCGCATCGAGTTCAGCCTGCCGCCGGCGAAGGGCAGCAACAACGTCGTCAACACCCTCCGCCTGCGCGGCGTGCAGTGGAAGAACTTCCGCGGGCGCGACGTCTTCCTCGATGTCACCTACGACGAGCGCGGCGTGTACGGCAACCTCTCGGGCAATGGCTACACCGGTCTCCTGCGCGGGCAGTTCAATTTCCTCCTCACCCCGGAGTCGGACTGGAACGGCTGGGTCTCCGGCACGCACATCGACCTGAAGCCCATCACCGCCGCGCTCGCGCCGGAGAAATTCTCGCTGAGCAGTCCCGCCGACTTCCGGCTCACCGTCACCGCGCGGGCCAGGGAGATCCTGACCGTAAAGGGCGACTTCAAGGCGCGGGCCGCGGGCGAGATGCGCATCGGCAAGCTCGACGAGTTCATCCGCGACCTCCCCGGCGACTGGTCCGGCGTGAAGCGCGGCCTCTCGCGCATCAGCCTTGAGACGTTGCGCGACTTTGCCTATGACACCGCCCATGGCGATTTCTCATTCAACGGCCTCGTCGGTGCCGTCCATCTCGATCTGCGCGGACGCGGCGGCTCGCGGAAGATCGAAATGAACTTCCACGAAGCGGCCACCACCGATCCGGAGCGGGTCGCCACCAACCAGCCATGATCGCCCGCCTCCTGCCCCTCCTCGCCGCCAGCACACTCGCCGGCTGCAACTCCATCCCCATCGACGTCGGCACCAGCCAGCCCGTGAAGGTGGACATCGCCATGAAAGTGGACGTTTACCAGCACGCCGATCCCAGCGCCGGGAAGAAGGTCGTCGTCCAGCCCCCGCCCACCGACGTCCTCAAGAGCCGGCGCAGCCGCATGGCCGAGATCCAGATCCTCAAGAACTCCCGCATCGTCGGCGAAAGCCACGCCGGGTATCTCGAAGTCCGCAACTCACCCCCCGGCGAATACGGCGACTACGTCCGCGCGACTGTCGATGCCGAGAACGCCGACCGCGCCCGTCTCATGGAAAAGCTGGCCAAGGAGAAGGGCGTCCCCGTCGCCGAGGCCGAGCGCCAGCAGGCCGAACTCTTCCGCAAAGACGCCTTCCCCGGCGAATGGATCGAAATCCCCGACGCCGAAGGAAAATTTGCCTGGAAGCAGAAGGAGTAGCCGCCCCGAGTTCCGTTGGATCGCGTTCCAAGTTCAGCCCGGAGGGCTGAAGGAAATTAGCCTCCGGGTATCACCCCGGAGTTTCCGCCCCCACCACAGGCTCCCACCCCGGGCGCGGGAAGTTCCGCCACCCCTTCAGGGTCGCCCACTCCCCAACCTCCGCTATTCCCCTGCGCGGCTGGTTCCCCCCGATTCTTTGGCCGGGGAGGCGATCCGTGGTCTTTTGCGAGTTGGGCATTGAACGGCGGCGGGGGAAGCGCCAAAACGTGCGGGATGAAACGTTTCCTCCCACTTGCCCTTTTCCCGGCCACTTTGCTGGCCGCTGATTTCACCCCGAAGATCGAGCGGCTCGATCCGGCGCTCGATGGATTGCTCGCGCCCGAGGTGGCGATCGAGAAGCTCGCCGAGGGGTTCAACTGGTCGGAAGGGCCGACGTGGTTTCAGAACTCGGTGGTCTTTTCCGACGTGCCGGAAAACATCATCTATCAATGGAAAGCGGGCGCGACGGTGGCGACGGTTTTCATGAAGCCGAGCGGGATGCTGAAGCCGGTGGAAGGTTTTCGCGAGCAGGGTTCGAACGGGCTCGGCGTGGATGCGCAGGGCCGGTTGCTCATCTGCCAGCACGGCGAGCGGCGGGTGGCGCGGGTGGAGAAGGATGGGACGCAGACGGCGCTGGCGGACAAGTTCGAGGGCAAGCGCTTCAACAGCCCGAATGACCTCGCGCTGCGGAAGAATGGGGACCTTTATTTCACCGATCCGCCCTACGGCCTGGAAGGGCTGAACCAGTCGCCGCTCAAGGAACTCGATTTCAACGGCGTCTTCCGACTCACGCCTGATGGCAAAGTCTCCGCGATGGTCAAAGACCTGACTTTTCCCAACGGCCTCGGCTTCTCACCGGATGAGAAGACGCTCTACGTGGCGGTGAGCGATGGGCAGGCGCCGCGGATCATGGCGTACGATGTGCAGGCAGACGGCACGGTCGCCAACGGCCGGGTCTTCTTCGACGCGAAGGCGTTTGTCGCACCCGATCGCAAGGGCATGCCGGACGGTCTGAAGATCGACGCGCAAGGCAACCTCTGGGCGACTGGTCCCGGCGGTGTGCTGATTATTTCGCCCACGGGCAAGCTGCTCGGTACGGTCCTGACTGGCCAGGCGACGGGCAATTGTGCGTGGGGCGATGACGGCTCCACGCTCTACATCACCGCGGACATGTTTCTCTATCGCGTGAAGACGAAGACCAAGGGGGCTGGCTGGTAAAGGCGCGCGCATGAGTCTCCGCGCCCGCCTGCTTCCGCTGCTTCTCGCGGCGTCCATGCTGCCGCTGGGTCAGGTGCTTTTTCCCGGCTGCGCGACGCTTTTCAGCGGCCCCACGCAGCAGGTCGGGGTGCGGAGCAAGCCGGCGGGAGCGCAGGTGTTCGTGAATGGGCGGCGCATCGGGACGACGCCGGCGATGGCGGTGGTCAGCCGCTGGGGCAGTCATCGCGTGCGGATCGAGATGCCGGGCTACCAGCCGTATGCGGTGAAGCTGGAGAAAAGGTTCAATGGGAATGCCTCGGCCAACCTCTTCATCGGCGGTGTTTGGATCATCATCGACGCGCTCACCGGAGCGATCTTCGAACTCGAAGTGCCGGCTTCGGCCCGCCCCGAGGGCTGGCGGGAAATGGTGGATCGCGATCTTCAGGCGATCAATTTCAGCCCGCCGGTTTACGTGGTGACGAAACTCAAACCGGATCCCGCAGCGCGGCGGATCGGGCAAATGGAGCGAAGGTGAATCGGCAGTCATCCCGGATGGGATATTTTCTGAGCCGGAACGAGGCGGTGGCGGTGGGATGGAAAACGCAGAGACGCGGAGACGCAAAGGACGCAGAGCAGGACCGGCCACAAAATACCCGCAACCCATCGGGTGCGGTTTCCGGTCGCGGTCTCGGCGGTCTCCGCGCCGTTGCGCCTCGGTGTTTGCTCCGCGGTCGTTCGGACTCCACTGCATGGTTCCGGCTTTGCCGGGCGTGGGGTTTCGGTTTGGGCCTGGCTTTCACCACGGCTCTGGCGGCGGACAAAGGAACCGCGCGCGGGAAGGTCGAGGTTTCGTTCCGGACGGATCGAGACGGGATTGTCCTGCTCAATGTCTATCGGCCGGACGGGACGCTCGCGCGGCGGCTGATTCCGGCGCAGAAGTTTTCCGCAGGGGCGCACAAGGTCGCCTGGGATGGTCGGGCGGATGATGGCACGGCCGTCGAGCCGGGTGAATTCATCTGGCGCGGACTTTTTCATGAAGGCCTCGGGCTGAAGCTGCGCGGCTGGGCGGCGAATGGCGGCGCCACGCCGTGGCCGACGCCGGATGGAAAAGGGGATTGGGGTGGAGATGCGGGCGTGCCGAGTGCGGTGGCGGCGGATGCGCAGAAGGTTTATCTCGGGTGGTCGCTGGCGGATCAGGGGAAGGTGATTCTGGCCTGCGACCTCGAAGGCCGCGTGCGCTGGGGGCATCGTCGGGCGGAAGGTGCCTCCGGCTGCAAGGCGCTGGCGGTGGATGATGGCGTGGTCTATGTGCTCGGCGGGCTGGCGGGGGGCGATGCCGAGGGTGGCGCGATTTACAAGCTCGGCACGAAGGATGGCAAAGTGGTGCCGTGGCCCGGTGGGCAAACCGATTTGAAGATCGCGTCGTTCTGGCCGCCCGGGGCCACGACAAAACCGGCGCAGGCCGACGGCATGGCCGTGCGGCACGATCGCATTTATCTCACCTTCACCACTTCCCAATTCATGACGGTGCTCGACGCGAAGACCGGTGCCTACTTGCAGACGGTCGTCGGCGCGCCGCCGGGGCTCATCGACGTCGCGCCGACGAAAACCACTCTGCCCGATGCGCCGGGGAAAATGGTGGACGCAGACTTCGCGGTGATCTCGCTCGGCGGCGGTGTGCTCGGCAAGGTGCTCTTCGCGCACGATCCGCTGTGGGTGGTGATGAGCGAACTGACGCCGATGGATCGCGATACGCGGATCTCCGCGCTGTCGGTCATCGGGGACGGCGCGAAGTTTCACCAACACACGGCGTTCGTCGGGTTCGAGGGACCGCTGCACCAGGTCCAGGCGCGACCGCTGCTCGATATGGAAGGCTTCACCTGGGTCGCGGGAAAGCCGGGCGGACGGCCGCTGACCGGCCCGTGGCAGTCCGAGGCGTTGCGCGCCATTCGCGGCGTGGCGCTCGATGCGACGGGCAAGCTCTGGGTGGCGGAAGGCGATGAGTTTCCCAAACGCTTCAGTGTGTGGGACACGACCGGGCGACAGGGGAAACTGGTGCGCGATTTTTTCGGACCGACATCGCAGGATCAGCCCGCAGCCATCAATCCGCTCGATCCCGATCTGATGTTTGCCCAAGGCTGCGAGTGGCGCCTCGACCGCGCGACGGGCCAGGCCAAATGTCTCGGCGTCGTCATCCGCGGGCGGATCGAGAGCGCGCGGTTTGCGGTGGGGGAGAATGGGCGGGCGTATCTGGCGGTGGACGAAGCGGACGGGCTGCTGAGCATTTTCGAGCGCGTGGGCGAGGGCGACTACCGGTTGCGCACCCAAGTTCATCCTGCCGATGCAAACGGCGCGCCGGTGGCGGAGGAAGCAGCGGTGCAGACGATCCTGTGGAGCGATGAAAACGATGACGGGGTGGCGCAAGCGGGAGAACGGCAGGCGCTCCCGGAGGTGCTGCGTTTCCCAGCCGCGGCGACCTTGCAGGATCTGACGCTGACCGCGAACTCGCGGACGGCTCAGAGCCGGATGTTTCCCGTGCAAGGATGGACGCCCGGTGGTGCGCCGCGTTACGACCTGTCCGCAGGGAAAAGCATCGGCGGCGGGCAACTCAGCGCGGATGGACGCCTGCTCCTGGCTTCCACGGCTGCGGTAAAAACGCCCGGCGTGGCGTGTCGGGTGGTCGGCGAAAGCCAGCCGCGCTGGACGGTGCCGGTGGATGCCGTCGTGGAACCCGCGATCATCGCCGGGGTGGCAAAGTTCGCGGAACCCATCGGCAACCTTTGGCTCCTCAGCCGGGAGAGCGCGCCGTGGATGCTCCTCAACGAGGACGGCTTCGAGATCGCCCGCTTTTTTGCCCAGGACGCCAGGAACGTCTCCTGGCCGAAAGCGGCGAAACCCGGCGCGGAGATGTCGCGAGCGCCAGCGGGCCGAAACGGCGGTCTCACGCAAGCCGCGGATGGGAAGCTCTACCTGCAAGCGGGTGAATCGGCGGCGTGGAATCTGGAGGTCACCGGATTGGAAAAGGTGCGGGCGCTGCCGGGCGGGAAAATAACCGTGCCCGCGCCGAAGTAGAAAAAGAGCCACGGACGGACCCGGATGAAACACGGATTCGGAAAGCAGCCACTGTCCCATCCGTGAAAATCCGTGTCCATCCGTGGCTAAACCTAAAAACGTGAATGGCATGTCCACGAACGACACGAAAAGACCCGAAAGGAAGGAGTGACGGGGACGACCGCCTTCCCTCGCTTGGGGAGTCGCCCAAGGACCGGGTACCCTTTTCTTTCGTGGGTTTCGTGGACCCCATCGCCTGATTTAGGCGAAAATGAATTTCCGGATGCCCTCCCAACGGGCCGCGGAATCGCGCTGGCGCTGGAACACCGGCTTTTGCACACTCCGCCCCGTCATGAAATCCCTCCCGATTCTTCTCCTCCTCTTGCTCGCCTTGGTCTCGCCGGTGGTTTCCCGCGCCGCCGAGGAATACGAAGCACGCACCTTCGCCGGGACCGAGGGCGCGCAACTCGGCTACCGGTTGCTCACACCGCGGAACTACGATCCGGCGAAGAAATATCCGCTGGTCGTTTTCCTCCACGGCGCGGGCGAACGGGGGACGGACAACGCCGCGCAACTCAAGCACGGCGCGCCGCTTTTCCTGAAGGCGGAAGCCCGGGAAAAGTACCCGTGTTTCGTGGTGGCGCCGCAGTGCCCGCCGGACCAGACGTGGACCGCGGTGCCGAAGGGATGGACCGGCCCGAACCCCTTTGCCGAAGAGCCGACCGCGCCGATGAAGCTGCTCTTCGGCGCGCTCGACGCGGTGCTCAAGGAGTTTTCCGTCGATCAGGATCGGCTCTACGTGACCGGGCTGTCGATGGGGGGTTACGGCACCTGGGACATTCTCACGCGCCAGCCCCAGCGCTGGGCGGCGGTGGTGCCGGTGTGTGGGGGCGGGGATGTCGCCAGGATCGCGCCGGCCAAGGGCGTGGCGTTGTGGGCGTTTCACGGCGCGAACGACACGGTGGTGCCGACGGTGCGCTCGCGGGAGATGATCGCGGCGCTCGCCGCGGCGGGCGGCAAGCCGCTCTACAGTGAATATCCCGGCGTGTCGCACAATTCCTGGAGTAATGCCTACGGCGAGCCGGAGCTGCTGCCCTGGATGTTTGCCCAGAAGCGCGGCGCGGTGGTGGCGTGGGATGCGGTCGCGAGCCCGTTTTCGCAGCCGCCCTCGAATCTTGCGCCCGGCGCCGGGCCGATGCAGCCGGGCCTGTGGTTCCGGACGTTGTGGAAGGGCCGGCGCGAGCAGTGGTCGAAAATGAAAACGGTGGAGGAGGGCGCGGTGGTGTTTTTCGGCGATTCGATCACGCAGTTCTGGGCTTCACTGGCCACGGATTTCCCGGCGATGAAGGTCGCGAATCGCGGGATCAGCGGTGACACGACGCGGGGGCTGCGGGCGCGGCTGGACGACGTGCTCGACCTGAAACCCAGGGCCGTTTCGCTGCTCATCGGGACGAACGATCTCGATCAGGGCGCCGAGCCGGAGGTCGTCGCGGCGAATGTGCAAGCGATGGTGGCGGCGTTGCACGCGGCGAATCCGACGATGCCCGTGGTGATCAGCAAGGTGATGCCGCGGGGCGCGAAGCCCGGACTTTACCCTGACAAAATCCGCCAGCTCAATGCGCTCTACGAAGCGGCGTTTAAGAACGATGCGCTCGTGACTTTCTGCGATACGTGGACGCTCTTCGACGACGGCATGGGCTCGCCGAAGAAAGAGGATTTTCCCGACATGCTGCACCCAAATCCCGCCGGCTATGCCAAGTGGACCGAGGCGCTGCGCCCGATTTTCGACAAGCTCGGGCTGGCGAAATAATCTCCACCGTCGTGCGCGCCTGGGGGCGTTGCTCCGTCAACGCCCATGCGGAAAACCCAGGCGACGACGGAGCGTCGCCCTCCAAATTGCCAGCCGCGACTTGCCAGCGCGCAGGGGCTGCGGGAAAGTCCCACGCATGAAACGCGTCTTCGGCCTCGAAACGGAATACGGCATCACGGTCGATGGGATGGACGACCTCGATGTGGTGCGCGAATCCATCGAGATCGTGCGCAGTTACACCGAGCACGGCGCGGCGATGAAGTGGGATTACAACCTCGAAGATCCGCATCAGGATGCGCGCGGCTTCCGGGCGGCGGAGCTTTTGCAGGACACGGACGAGGCGGCCTACTTCGAGCTCGATAAGAGCCGTCCGCTGAGCTTTCAGGAGATCAAGAGCGACCTCGTGCTGAGCAATGGCGCGCGATTTTACAATGACCACGCGCACCCGGAATACTCCACGCCGGAATGCTCGACGCTGCGCGAGATCGTCGCGCAGGACAAGGCGGGCGAGCGCATCCTCGCGGAGTGCGCGAAGCGGCGGAACACGCATCTGCCCGAGGGCTGCGAGGCGCGGCTCTACAAGAACAACACGGACTTCGTGGGCCACAGCTACGGCTGTCACGACAACTATCTGATGCGCCGCGACGTGCCGTGGGATTGGCTGGTCCGCGACGTGGTGCCGTTCCTCGTCACCCGGCAGATCTTTGCCGGAGCGGGGAAGATGGGTGTGGAGGGCGAGGACGCGGCGGCGCAGATGGGCGTCTTTCAAATCGCCCAACGCTCGGACTTCTTCAGCGTGCTCTGCTCGATCGACACGATGAACCGCCGCCCGCTGGTCAACACGCGCGACGAGCCACACGCCGACGCGGAGAAGTACCGCCGCTTCCACGTCATCATCGGCGACGCCAATATGAGCCAGTTTGCGACCGCGCTGAAGGTCGGCACGACCGCGCTGGTGCTCGACCTCGTCGAGCGCGGTCACGCGCCGAAGCTCGAACTGGCCACCCCCATCGAGACGACCAAGCTGCTCAGCCGCGACCAGTCCTTGCAATGGCTGATCGCGTTGAAGGACGGACGAACGATCTCCGCGATCGACGTGCAGCGGCTTTATCTCGCCGCCGCGCGCAAACACTGCGACGAGGACGAGGAAACGCACTGGCTGCTCGGCGAATGGGAGGCGGTGCTCGACGATCTCGCTGCCGATTTCTGGCGCTGTCGCGACCGCGTCGATTGGGTGGCGAAGAAATTCCTGCTCACCACTTTCCGCGAAAGCGAGAAGCTCGCATGGGACGACCCGTGGCTCCAGGCCATCGACCTCGAATACCACAACGTCTCGCTGGAGCACGGGCTCTATTACGAGTTGAAGCGCGAGGGGCAAATGCGGCGCGTCGTTTCCGAAGACGACATTCGGCACGCCATCTTCCAGCCGCCGACGACGACGCGCGCCTTCTTCCGCGGCCGGGCGGTGGCGCGCTTCAACCGGGAGATCGAATCGATCCAATGGGACGAAATCGTTTTCTCGGCGGACGGGCAGAAGCAGATCGTCGAACTGCCGCACCCGGCGCACGATGCGGGACTGGACAAGGTGAACGCGGCGATCCGCGACGCCAAGAATTTCGCCGATCTGACCGCGCGGCTCGGTTAGAGCATCTCGGCCTGCGGCCGGCACGGCACGCCGGGAGGGTATTGCCGTAGGCGGCTCTTCCCAGAGCCGCGGAGCCGCGGGACTGGGAAGTCCCGCCTCCATTGCGGCCGATCGATCCGGAAACCAATTTTTTCGGATGCTCTAATCGACGGCGACCGGCTCCTCTTCCGGATGAAGGGCCCGGCGGAGAATGTTTGTGAGCTTGGCGGAGAGGTAGGGCTTGGGCAGGTAGTTGCGCCCGTCTTCGAGCTGCACGTCGCTGCCGAAAAGCTCGGAGCTATAGCCGCTGGTGTAGATGACTTTGAGGTCGGGTCGCTCGGCGAGGAGGCGTTGGGAAAGTTCGAGGCCGTTGATACTGCCGGGCATGACCATGTCGGTGAGCAGCAGGTCGATCTCGCTGGCGTGTTGCTTCCAGACTTCGAGCGCGGCTTCGCCGTGCTCGGCTTCGATCACCCGGTAGCCGTTGTGATCGAGCACTTCGCGCACAAGGGCGCGCACGGCTTCGTCGTCCTCGACCACGAGGATGGTGGCTTCATCGCGGATGGGCGCGATGTGGCCGACGACTTCTTCGAGCGCCTCCGCGGTGCGGCGGGTGGTGGGGAAAAAGACGCGAAACTGCGAGCCTTTGCCGACTTCGCTGGAGACATCGACCCAGCCGTCGTGCTGCTTGGTGATGCCATAGACGGTGGCCAGGCCCATGCCGGTGCCCTTGTTCATTTCCTTGGTGGTGAAGAACGGCTCGAAGATGCGGGCGCGGGTGATGGCGTCCATGCCGGTGCCGGTGTCGGTCACGGTGAGGACGGCATATTCGCCGGGCTGGGCTTCGGAATTGGGCCCGAGATCCGCGTCGGTAAGGTGGAGCGCTTCGGTGGCGATGGTGATGCGACCGCCGCGAGGCATGGCGTCGCGGGCGTTCAAGGTCAGGTTCATGACGACTTGTTCGAGGCCGGTCTGGTCGGCCCAGACGGCGGGGAGGGCGTCCGCGAGTTCGCAGCGCAACTCGACCTTTTCGCCGATCAGGCGGCGCAGCATGGCGGTGAGGTCGCGGATGAGCCCGTTCAACTGGATGACCCGTGGACGCATGATCTGCCGCCGGCTGAAGGCGAGGAGTTGCCGGGTCAGGTCGGCGGCGCGTTCCGAGGCGAGCGCGATTTGCTGGAAGGATTCGATGGCGTCGTCGTTATGACCGGAGAGCGTGAGCTGGAGGCTGGCGTGGCCCTGGATGATGGTGAGCAGGTTGTTGAAGTCATGGGCCACGCCGGCGGCGAGCTGGCCGATGGCTTCCATCTTCTGCGCCTGCCGGAGTTGGGACTCGAGGTGCAGGCGCTCGGAAATATCGAGGACCATGAGCAGCAGGTGCGGCTCGTCGGCGATGGCGATGCGCTCGATGGAAACGAGGGCGCTGCGGAGGTCGCCGGACTTGGTGCTGACCTGGGCTTCGAGGTGCCGCAGGGGGCGTTCTTCGCCGGGTGGCGGGGCTTCGTAATCGATGCACAGGTGGACTTCGAGCGGGGTGCGGCCGATCAGTTCGGTCCGGCTGTAGCCGGTCATGTTTCGGAACGCGTCGTTCACATCGACGAAGCGGTTTTCGTGCAGCGTCTGGATGGCGAAGGGAATCGGGCTGGCGCGGAAGGCTGTGGCGAAGCGCTCCTCGGAGCGGCGAAGCTCGGCGTTGCTCGATTCGAGGGCGCGGGTGCGGTCGGCGACCATCTTGTCCAGCGTCTCCACCCGGGTTTGCGCCTGTTCGGTGACCTGCCACTTCCTGGTCAGCGCGTGGGCGAGCTGGAGCACCTCGATGTTGTCGAACGGCTTCTTGAGAATGACGAGGTTGTCGTTCACGCCGAGGCGCAGGCTCATCTTCTCCCAGGAATAATCGGAGTAGGCGGTGCAGACGACAACCTGCAGGGTCGGATCGACCTGCCAGAGCCGCTCGATGGTCTCGATGCCATCCCAGCCGGGCGGCATGCGCACATCGACAAAAGCCAGCGCATAGGGCTGCCCGGCGTCGAAGGCCTGGATCACTTTTTCCAGCGCCTCCTTGCCCTGATGCGCGGAGGTGAGGTCGAAAGTGACCTTCGGAACGGGCAGGAGCGGGCGATCGAAAAGCACGGACTCCATCGCATCCAGTTGGGTGCGATCCTTCGCCGGGCCGAGGAGGATTTTGCGAAAGTCTTCGTGGATCGCGGGGTTGTCGTCCACGAGGAGGATGCGGTTGTTCAAGGGAAAATTCATGTCGTGGCGCAAGCGGCCAGGGGCAGCTCGAAAGTGAAGGTGGCGCCGCGGCCGGGGCCGTCGCTGTGGGCCGAAAGGCGGCCGCCCATCTGCTGTGCGGCGAGCGCGGCGCTGTGCAGGCCGAAGCCGTGCCCATCCTTCCGCGTGGTGAAGCCGTGGGAGAAGATGCGCGTGAGATTCTCCGGCGCGATGCCCACGCCGGTGTCGGTAATGCTGATCGCCACCGCGCGGTCATCCCTCTGCCGCGTGCGGATGATCAGCCGCTTTTCGTGGTCGTCCGCATCGTCCATGGCGTGCTTGGCGTTGCGCAGGATGTTGACCAGGATTTGCAACGCCTTGTGCTTGTCCACGGTCACGGGCGGCACGGGGGCGAAGTCGCGCTCCACGATGATGTGGTGGCGCGCGAAGCTGTCCACATTGAGCTGGAGGGCATCCTCGATGAGCGACTCGGTGGGCAGAACCTCGGTGAGGCCGGAGACGCGGGCGTAGGTTTGCTGCATGGCCACGATGTCTTTGATGTGTTCGATGTTCCGCGTGAGCCGGTCGACTTCACTGCGCGCCTCGAGGCGCTCTTCTTCGAGATATTGGGAAAGGTCGGCGATGTAGGCGGGGAGAAGTTTTCCCTTGGGATCGGTGGTCAGGAACTCGAGGAGCTGGCCATTCTGCTCGCGGAGCATCGCGGCGGCGCGGGCGAGATTGCCGGTGCGCGATTGGGTGAGGCGCTCGGCGATGATCGTGGCGGAGACGTTCACGCTGTTCAGGACGTTGCCGACATTGTGCAGGACGCCGGTGGCCACCTCCGCCATGCCGGCCTGGTGCGAGGCGTCGATGAGTTCCCGCTGGGTGCGCTGGAGTTCCTCCTCGGCGCGCTTGCGCTCGGCGATCTCGTGGAGCAGCGCGGTGTCGCGGGTCTGGATCTGGTCGAGCATGCTGTTGAAGGAATCGGTGAAGGAGCCGATTTCGTCGTCCACGCCCTTGGTCGCGCGGACCGAGTAGTCGTTCTTCGAAGAAATGCGCCGGGCGGTTTCGGCGAGGTTCTGGATGGGGCCGAGGATGACGCGCTCGAGCTTCCACGAGACGAAGACAGCGACGAGGAAGGAGATCGAAAGGACGGCGACGAGGATGCTGGCGTAGAGGCGATGCAGCTTGTTCGCCTGGCGCGAATAGTCGGCGTGCAGGTAGAGCGTGCCGAGGCGGTCGCCGCTCAGCGTGATGGGGTGGATATAGACGATGTCGTCGGTGGTCTCGTGGAAGCCGAAGCCGGGCGAGGCCTCGCCGGGGCCGGGGATCGTCACGCGGCCGGCGCGGGCCAGGATATGTCCGTTGGCGAGGACGAGCGCGGCGCCGGTGATCTGCGGCTTGGCCTTGAGCGAACGGAGATTTTCCTGCGCGGCCTCCTCGTCCAGAAAGGTGAGCGCGGCGGTGCTGTTGGCGGCGATGATCTCGGCCACCGCCACGAGGTCGCGCCGGAAGTCGCGCTGGAAGAAATAAAACTGCAGCGCGAAGAGCGCCGACGAGGCCACGCAGAGCGCCGCCGTGCAGGTGGCGAGGACGACGAGGCGCAGCTTGCGCTGGATGGGGAAATTGCGGACGCGCTCTTTCATCGTGCGGAGACGGGGCGCATCCTGTCCGGGATCTGGACCCGCTCGGCGGACAACGAGCTCAGCGCCGCGCTGCCGGGCGCCGAGAGCTGGAGCAGCTTCGAACTGATGGTCAGCTTTTCCCGAGCGGCCGCGTCGGGGCTGATTTGGAAGCGCACCGCGCCGGCGATGGTCAGGAAATTGATCACCCCGCCCTTGCTGAGAAAATTCTCGCATTCGCCGACCGTGAGCACGTTCTCCCGGCGCACTTCGCCGAGGATCGGGCCGAGTCGGTCGCGTTCCGAGCGGCTGACGAAAAGCACATGGCAGGCGCGCAGTTCCTCCTTGTTCACCAGGTGCTTGACGACCACGCCCCGCCCCTTGATCTGCCGTTCCTGGAGCGCTTCCTGAAGCAGCGTCGTGATCGCATCCGAGCCATACACCCCGATGACGAATGGCGAGTCCGGTTGCAGAAATTTCCGCTCCGGCCACTCGATGAACCGGGTGAAACTGGTGATGAATTCCGCCTTTTTCTGATACTCCCGCCGATCCGCCGGGTTCTGCGCACCCATCTGCGCGGTCGTGATGGCAAGAGCCGCCACGATCAGCGCGCCGCGTAGCCGCGGTCTCGTGCGGATTCGGAAAACTGGGCGGGCAGACATCATTCACATTTATACGGGAATGGGGCCCGAAGGCGAAGTTGCATTTGATGGGTGAATATACGGAATCGAAGGGTGGGGGCTTTTACGGACGCCCTTACAAGAGAGCATCGGACATGCCCCCGCGGTGATTCTCTTGTTATTGAGAGCCGGCGGCGGGCGCACCGGTCGCCGGAGGCATTGACGCCAGTCGATCCTTGCTCTTTTTATACGCCTCCCCATGCACCTCCCCCGCTTGCTCCCGCTTTCTCTGGCCCTCCTCATCACCTGCATCCTGCGCGCCGAGACGCCGGAGGAGCGCGCGAAAAAAATCACCGTCACCATGACGCTCAACGACGTGCCGCCCGACGCCGCGGCGCGCTTCGTCGAGGTCGTCTCGAATATCAAAGTCCACTACCTGGGCCATCCCGGCGACCAGACCCTGCTCAGTTTGAACTTCGAAAACCTCGTCGCTGACGAAGCGCTGAGATACATCGCCAACCTCGCCAGGCTGGAACTGACCTACCAAGCCGACGGCGCCCATTTTACTCCGAAGAAATAACTCGCATGCACTCCCGCCTCTTTCTCGCCTTCGCCCTCGCCGCCACCACCGCCTTTTCCGTGGAAGAGCGGGCGCTCTTCACCGGCACCGATCTCAGCGGATGGAAAATGCCGCACGGCACCTGGGAAATAGTCGGCGGGGTCGCGCTGGTCGCCGATAACCCGAAAGCCTTCGTCACCACCGCCGGTTCCGGCGTCTTCCTGAACAGCCCGGCCGGCAAAACCCGCGACCTCTTCACCGAAACCGAGCATGGCGACTGCGAATTGCACCTTGAGTTTGCGGTCCCGAAAGGATCGAACTCCGGCGTCTATCTCATGGGCCGCTACGAGGTGCAGATCATGGATAGCTTCGGCCAGGCCACGGTGAGATTCGGCGACTGCGGCGGAATCTACGAACGCCAGGAAAAGGGCGTCGGCTTCCTCGGGAAACCACCCGCCGTCAACGCCAGCAAAGCGCCGGGTGAATGGCAGGCTTTCGACATCACCTTCCGCGCCCCGCGCTTCGACGCCGAGGGGAAGAAGACCGAGAATGCCCGCTTCGTGAAAGTCGTCCACAACGGGCAGGTCATCCACGAGAACGTCGAAGTCGATGGCCCGACGCGCTCCGCGGCCTTCAAAGACGAAAAGCCGCTCGGTCCGCTCAAACTCCAGGGCGATCATGGCCCTGTGGCTTTCCGCAACCTGCGGCTGAAAGCGCTTTAGATTTAAGGGACAGCAAAACGGGGCTTCCGGAGGCTGCGACCGATGACGTATGCGCCGGTCGGGCGGATGACCTTCGGTCTGGGGAACCTTCATGGCTGAGAGCCCGCGTCGTTTTGTGCCGCAACCGCGAAGGACAGCGAAGGAAGAATGCACGCCGGGATGCGCCGCGGACCTCCCGGACCGCTTGCTTCGCCGGGGCATCCGGGATACATGTTGCGCCCTTTTTTTATGAAAACCCCACGAGTCACGCTCTACGACACGACCCTTCGCGACGGCACGCAAGGGACGGGGATTTCGTTCTCGGTGCTCGATAAGATCCGCGTGGCGGAAAAGCTGGATGCGTTCGGCGTGCATTATATCGAGGGCGGTTTTCCAGGCTCGAATCCGAAGGACGCGGAATTCTTCCGCGAGGTGAAGAAGCGCACTTGGAAGCACGCGAAGGTTTCGGCCTTTGGCGCGACGCGCCGGGGGAGCTTGAAGGTGGAGGACGATCCGCAGGTGCGCATCCTCCTCGAAGCGGAGACGCCGGCGGTGACGATCGTGGGGAAGACGTGGCCGCTCCAGGTGGTGGAAGTGCTCGGCGTGACCCGCGAGGAAAATCTTGCGATGATCGCAGACACGGTCGCGTACTTGAAGAAGCACGGGCGCGAGGTGCTCTACGATGCGGAGCATTTCTTCGACAGCTACCGGGACGATCCCGAGTATTCGCTGGCCACGCTCAAGGCGGCGCGCGACGCGGGGGCGGACTTGTTCGTGCTGTGCGATACCAATGGCGGTTCGCTGCCGGAGTTCATCGCGGCGACCACGCGGGCGGTGATCGAGCAGGTGAGCCCGGCCGTCGGCATTCATACGCACAACGACGCCGGGCTCGGCGTGGCCAATGCGCTCGCCGCGGTAGCGGTCGGTGCGGTGCAGGTGCAGGGGACGATCAATGGCTACGGTGAGCGGGTCGGAAACTGCGACCTCGTGACCGTCGCGGCCAACTTGCAGCTCAAGCTGAACACGCCGGTGGTCGAGGATCTGACGGGGTTGCGCGAGCTGTCGCTCTTCGTCGATGAACTCGCGAATGTGCCGCACAATATCCGCGCGCCCTATGTGGGCACGGCGGCTTTCACCCACAAGGGCGGGCAGCATGTGCACGCAGTGCAGAAGCTGGCCAGCAGTTACGAGCACGTCGATCCGGCGCTGATCGGCAACGAGCGGAACATCACCATCTCGGACATGTCGGGGCAGGCGAACGTGATCGTGAAGACGCAGAAGCTCGGGTTTACTTTTGGCAAAGGCGCGCCGGAAGTGGCGCAAATCCTCAACGAGGTGAAACGGCTGGAGAGCGAAGGTTACGAGTTCGAAGCAGCGGAGGGATCGTTCGAAGTGCTGGTTCGCCGGCAGCTCGGGCTGGCCCGGCCGCTCTTCGATCTGGACGAGTACCACTGCTCGTTTCGCCGCGCCGGCGATGGGCGGTGGAACAAATGCGAGGCGACAGTGAAGCTGAAAGTCCACGGCCAGCCGGAATACACGGTGGCCGAGGGCGACGGCCCGGTGAATGCGCTCGACGCCGCGCTGCGCAAGGCGCTCCGGCCATTTTATCCGGCGATCGATTCGATCGAACTCGACGATTATAAAGTCCGCATCATCAACGGCCAGCAAGGGACGGCGGCGCGGACTCGCGTGCTCATCGGCTCGAACGACGGCGTGAAGAGCTGGGGCACCGTCGGTGTGTCGGACAACATCATCGAGGCGAGTTGGCTGGCGTTGGTGGACAGCTTCGAGTTCAAGCTCGGTGGCTCCTCCACCGCCTCCTGACCGGCCGCGTTTTAGTAGCCCTGACCGCGCAAATCCTCAAAGCGGTCCACGCGAAAGCTGCGCTGGCTGCGACGGATCGGGGTGCTGGATTCCGGGGTGATTCCCGCCTCGTAAGCGTCGGTGAGAACAGCGGGCCCATTGAGCGCGGCCCCATTGCGATCGGTGATGACGACGGGAGCGTTGGCTTCGTTCTTCGCCGTCTTCGCCGGTGCCGGTCTGGTGGGCGGTGATGGGGTGACCGGTGCCGTCCTCGCGAGGACGGAGGACCTGCCGGAGGAAGGCGGGCTGGTCGGGGCATACACCTTTGGCGCGGGGTCTGGCGGGAGCAGTTTGGCGCCCGCCACCGGGGGCAGATGGGAGGGGGGGGCGTTGTGCGCGGTATAGACGGGAGTGTGGACTTTGTCGGCGGCGTAGCTCGGTGGGGCGTTCGCGGGGAAGGTATTGATCGGGACGGCGACCGTCTTGTCGCCGCGCGGGCAGACGGGGTGGGTGGCGATGAATTTGTTCGGCACCCAATAGTTGGTGAAGTCGCGCGGGAAGCTGCTGCGATACATGCCGATGCTGAGGTTTTTGCGCATCTCGAAGTGGAGGTGCGCATCGTACATGCCGTTGTTGTTGCCGATGTGGCCGATCAATTGACCGCGCCGGACTTGCTGGCCTTCCTGGACGTTGAAGTCATCGAGGTGGCCGTAGAGAGAATCGAGGTATTTTAAAGCAAGACCCTCGTAATAGGCGTGGCGGATGATGACGACGTTGCCCCAGCCGACGTGGTAATTCTTGGCGAAGACCACGATGCCGTGCGCCGTGGCATAGACGGGGTCGCCCAGATCGGTGTCGCCGCCGTTCACGCCGTTCCAGTCGTCGCCCAAGTGGCCGTTCTGCACATAACTGCGGGCAATATAATAACCCTCGCCACTTCCATTGGGTCCGACAGGGCATTGGAAGCCGTCAGCGGTCCGGACGGAAGCGGTATCCTGGCCACGCAGCGACGCCACGCTGGCGGCGAAGACGATGGTGCAGAGGAGGATCGAACGCATGGGGACGTGAAGATACCCGGGTGCCGAGGGGCGTGGCAACGCCGGAAGCAACGGCTAGTGGGGAATGGCTTCGCGGACGAGAAGGAGCAGAGCGATGCCGAGGGCGATGCGATACAGACCGAATCCGGTGAAGGTGTGGCTTTGCACGTAACGCAGCAGCCAGCGCACGGCGAAGACCGAACAAACCGCGGCGACGAGCGTTGAGACGATGAGGGGTCCCCAGAGAATCACTTCGTTCGCCTTCAAGGCGTCGAGCATTGTCTTGGCGCCAGCGGCGCAAAGAGTGGGCACGCCGAGGAGGAAGGAAAATTCGGTGGCCGCGCTGCGACCGAGACCGAGGATGAGCGCGAAGAGAATGGTGCAGCCGGAACGCGAAGAACCGGGAAAGGCCACGGCGACGAGTTGGGCGAGGCCGAAAGCGACGGCGAGGGTCCAGGTGATTTCGGTCGTCACCTGTCGTCCGCGCAGCCACCATTCCACCGCGACAAAAAGCACCCCGCCGATGAGCAGGGCGAGAGCGATGGGTTGGACGGTATGCGGCAGGCGCAGCCCGGCTTTTTTCATGATCAGCGCACCCGCCACGGTGATGGCAAAGGCCACACCCATTTTCAGGAAATAGCCGAAGTGCTCCGGTTCCCGCCAGCGCTTCAAGGTCGCAAGGCGCGACGAAAAGAGCGGCAGGGCGGCGAGCATGGCGCCGCATTGGATGACGGCGTTGAAGACTTCCGTGCCGAAGAAGGTCTGGTGCAGCGGTTGCCCGTCGAGCGTCAGGAATTGTTCGGCGAGGAGGAGATGGCCGGTGGAGGAGACGGGGATGAACTCCGTGATGCCTTCGATGATGCCGAGAATGATTGCGGCGAGCCAGTGGGACATAAGTACAAAAACGAAGGCAGAAGTCGCTCGACGATCGGGCTAACTGCTGCCTTCGAAAAAGGAATGGGGATTAAACTGCGGCTTCGCCGCGTTCTTCGGTCCGGATGCGGATGGCGTCTTCGATGGGGAGGATGAACACTTTGCCGTCGCCGATTTTGCCGGTCTTGGCGGCGCCCACGATGGCGTCCACGGCTTTCGCGACGCGCTCATCGGACAGCACGAGTTCAAATTTGACCTTGGGCAGGAAGTCCACGGTGTATTCGCTACCCCGATAAATCTCCGTGTGACCCTTCTGCCGGCCGAAGCCTTTCACCTCTGTGACGGTCATGCCTTCGATGCCAATTTCGGCCAATGCCTCCTTCACATCCTCCATCTTGAAAGGTTTGATAATGGCTTCGATTTTTTTCATGGGCGCCATTGCTAACGGCTGGCGAAAAAATGGCAAGCCCCGTCCTGTAAGAAAAATACTGGTCGATAAACGTGGAAGCGCTTGCGGTGCCGGGGCAGGGGGAGCACATAGGCGCATGCCGCACTTGGGTTCCTGGATCAGGGAGAGCGACGACGACAATTTTGCCCGCTTTTTAGCTCCGCATCCGGAGATCGCGCTGAGCAACGCCCGTCTCGCACCGGTCGATCTGAGCACGCTGGATGGGCTGCTCGTCACCGGCGGACCGGACATTTCGGCGGAGTTTCATCGCGAACCGCCGGCGGACGTGTCGCTCATACAAGAGCCGGAGCCCGAGCGCGATGCGTGGGAATTCGCGGCGGTGCAGCACGCTTACGAACGAGGCTTGCCCATCTTCGCCATCTGCAAAGGCTTGCAGGTGCTGAACGTCGCGCTCGGCGGTACGCTGCATCTCGACATCCGCGGCCATGATCTGCCGGAGATGAAGTTCCAGAACGTGCAGCCGCTGCGGTTCGACGGGAGCGCGCGGCATCGCTTTGAGATGGTGAACAGCTCGCACCATCAGGCGCTCAACCGCGTGGCGGACGCGCTCGAGATCGAGGCGTGGCACGCGGAAGACTCGACCATCGAGCAGGTGCGGATCCGGAATTATCCCTGGGGCGTAGGCGTCCAGTATCACCCGGAACGCGATTGGATTTACGCGAGCCTTTTCGAGGACTTTTTCGCGCAACTTCCATCGCTTCGATGACCGCTTTTTCCATGCCCTACCCTTCGCCCGAACTCACCATCCGTTGCGGGTTGGACTTCGCCTACGATGCCCAGAACTACACGCCGATGATTCTCGTCGTCCAGCCGCAGAGCAACTCGTGGCAGAAGATCGTCAGCGAACAGCTCAGTTTTTACCCGAATGTCCCGGTGCAGACGTATTTGGACTCTCACGGCAATGTGATCCACCGCCTGATCCTGCCTCCCGGGCGGACCGCCGTCCGGCATGATTCCTTCATTTCGGTGCCCTCGGTGCCGGAAAACTACGGCATGATGCACGATCTGCCGGTGCAGGTTTCCGAACTGTCACCCGAGTTGCTGCGCTACACGATGCCCAGCCGCTACTGCGATTCCGACCGGCTGATGGCTTTCGCCCAGCAAAGATTCGGGCACATCACCCACGGGCTGCCGCGGGTGCAGGCGATCTGCGACTGGGTGCATTCAAACATCGAGTATCGCTTCGCATCTGGCAGCCCCTACACGGCCGCCAGCGAAGTCATTAACCAGGGCTACGGCGTCTGCCGCGATTTCGCCCACTGCGCTGTGGCGCTCAACCGCTGCTTCAATATTCCGACGCGTTACGTGACCGGTTTGGTGCCGGATGTGGCGTATCAGGATCCGGGCACACCGATGGATTTCCACGCTTACCTGGAGGCCTACATCGGGCATCGCTGGCACACTTTCGACGCGCGTTTCAACGTGCCGCGCATGGGTCGGGTGAAAATCGCCTGCGGACTGGATGCGGTCGATGGCGCGTTCTCCACCCTCTTCGGTCCCGCGGCACTCGCGCTGTTCCAAGTCTGGTCCTACCAGGTGGACCCGGCGGGAGTTCGCCTCGGCGATCCGATCGACATGTCCAGGCGCCTCGACGGCACGCCGCTTCTCCGGTTTCCGCCGCGTCAGTCGCGCGGTCACAGCGCCGCGTAGGTGACACGGAAGATTGGAGAGGTCCACGAAAGGCACGAAAAGACACGAAATCCGAAATCCGTTTCGTGTTCTTTCGTGCTTTTCGTGGACCCCATCCGACGATCTACACGGTCCCTTAGGCTGCTGCCGGGGCGGCGAGCTGAAGCCGGGGATCTTCGACGAGCAACTCCGCGAGCGTGGACCAGCCGTTTTCGTCCAGCGCCTGGAAGGCGTGGAGATACACGACCACCACAGCGGGATCGTGCGTGATGAGAAGCGCGTCGATGGTCTTGCTGAGATCCGCTTTGGCTGGGGCGGTGGGAAGCGTCTCGATCGTACCGTTGTCGTCGTGCGCGATGCCGAGGCCGTCGAGGAAATCGCAAAGCAGCTCGGAGTGTGCGCCGACCAGCCAGATTTGCAGCAAATGCGCGGCGACGGCTTCGTTGATCTTCCGGCCGAGCACCTCCTTCATCCAGGCGTGCCGCTCGGCCCGCGGCTTTCGCTCGACGAAGATGGGCCGCAGCTTCCGCTGTTTGGCCAGAGTGTCGATGGTCGCTTTGTAGAGCGGCTTTTCCTTCTCGTGGATGAAAGCAAAAAGCTCTTCGGCGACAGCGGGTGGGAGGGCGGCGAAAATTTCGTAGGGCTTCGGCATAGAATCGGGGCACGGAGAGTAGGGGAGCATCGGTCCGATGCAAGCGCGATGGCGTGAGTCGCCGCTTGGCGCGGGACGGCAAGTGGGCGAGGGTGCGCCGATGTCCACCGTGCCGCCGCGCCCCTTGATCAAATCGCTCACGCTCGAAGAGTTGAGCGAGCGGCTGGCGGCCCTCGGCCAGCCGGGTTATCGAGCGAAGCAGGTGATGCAATGGATTTACGGGAAGCGGGTGAAGTCCTTTGCCGAGATGAGCGACCTGCCCGCGGGCCTGCGGCAGCAACTCGCCACGGAGTTTGGTTTCTCCGGGCTTGATCCGATTCGCACCCTCGGATCGCTCGACACCACGCTGAAGTATCTCTTCAAGCTCGACGACGGCGCGCTCATCGAGGCCGTGCTGATTCCAGCGTCGCCCGCGCTTTATGGCGAAGCCAGCGACCGCCGCACGCTGTGCATCTCGACGCAGGTCGGTTGCGCGTACGGCTGCAAGTTCTGCGCGAGCGGACTGGATGGCTGGAGCCGCAATCTCCAGCCCGGCGAGATCGTGGATCAGATCCTGCGCGTGGAGGAACTGTGCGGCGAGCGAATCAACAACATCGTCTTCATGGGCATGGGCGAACCGCTGGCGAATTTCGTCAACCTGATGCGCGCCATTGCGATCATCAATGCCCCGTGGGGTGTCGGCCTCGGCGCGCGGCACATCACCATCTCCACGAGCGGCCTCGCGCCGCAAATCAAGCTCCTGGCCGATCAGCCGCTCCAGGTCCGCCTCGCGATCTCGCTCCACGGCGCGACCGATGAAGTGCGCTCGCAAATCATGCCCGTGAACCGCAAATACCCGGTCGCCACACTCCTCGAGGCCTGCGCCTATTACATCGAGCGGAAAAAGCAGTGGCTGACCTTCGAATACATCCTGATCGACGGCGTGAACGACCGGATCGAAGACGCCGCCGAGCTTGTCCGCGTGGCCCGCAAGGTGAAGGCCAAAGTGAACTGCATTCCTTACAACATCGTCGAAGGCCTGGAATGGCAGCGCCCGAGCGAAGCGCGGCAGGATGCCTTCATGGCCGTCCTCGAAGCCGCGCGCATCCCCGCGACCATTCGCCGGGAAAAGGGTCACGACATCGCCGCCGCCTGCGGGCAACTTCGCCGTCAGACGCTCGTCCCCACAAATGCCGGCCATCCTCCCGTCATCGGCGTCCGGTAATCCGTTTCCTTCGCCAAAGCCCCCCGAGTCCGCCTGCTGGCGAGCGTCGAACGCTTCTTCCCTCCCGTGCGCCCCCGGCTGGGGAGTTGGGAAGGTGAATCGGCCGACGTGTCCGCCGGACCGGCGGACATGGGGCGCTCAAAGGTCGAAGTGGACGCGGTATTGCCGAACGTGCGTCCCTTGTTTCCGCCCGCCGAGCACGCATCTGACCCCGCGGAAGAAGCACTCGATCTGCCAGCGGCGCCGATAGACGCGGGCGACCAGTTCCGCGCTCAAGGTCTCCGGGTCCAGGTCAGTGACCAGGCGCAGGGTGCCGGCCGTGGGCGTCTCGACCAGACCACCCGCACCCGGTCGCAGCGCGCGCACACCGTGCGCAAGACCGGGTTGACCAGCCCTAAAACAAACAGGCTCAGAACACCGGGCGAAGAGCAAATGCCGCCGCGGGTTTCCCAACTCGCCGCCCCTCCGCGCTCCGTGGCCAGCGCCGCGACCCGCACGCCAAAAGTCTCCGGGAGCCGCCACTGCCGCAGCTCGGCTTCACGAAGGAGCGGCAGCTCTGGCATGCCCGCATCCAACCGGAATTCGTCCCCACAGACCAGTGACAATCACACGCCAAACTCGCGATATCCCAGTGCCACTCCCAGCGCAGTTCCAATGCCTAACAATGCTGGCCCTCAGCTCGGGAACGAGGGAAAAGGAAGCGCCGGGATCGCAAACGACCCCGGCGCTGCGCTCAGACACGAACTCCGCTGGGAGTCGTGCGTTGGTTTTAGAATGTGCAGCGGAAGCCGGTGCGGACGGCCATGAAGTCGTTTTGGGCGTTTTCGACGAACGTGTAACGGCCATCGACGAAGATTCCGAAGTTCGGCGTGAATCGGTATTCGATGCCCGCGCCGAGGTGTCCGAGGAGGTTCGTTTCGTCGCTCTGACCGCTGCGTCCGGGGATGTCGCTGGAGTTCAGCCTCTCTGCATTGAAGATACCGCCGACGCCGCCGTAGAGATACGGCGCGATACAGGCGGCATCATTCGGGAAGCGCACGAAGACGTTCAGCGCGGCGGTGCCGATGGCATCACGTCCGCGACGAGGGTCAAGGATGGTGCCTTCGATGCCGATGCCGATATTGCGCTGGAAGAAGTAGTTCACTCCGAGACCGCCGCCCCAGGCGTGATCGCCGATGGCGCGCTCCTGGTCGGACTCCGTGAAAGCATAGACGCCGAAGAGATCGACCTGCCACTCGCGCTCCGCAAAACACAAGGGCGTGGGTTCGAAGCTATGCTTTGAAGGGGTCTGCACCATCTCGCCAGCGACTCCGGCGCCGGCAAGGGAGATCAGCGTTGACGCGATCAGTGTGGGTATTTTCATTATGGGATTGGTTTCGTGTTAGTTGGTTGTGGTTCTCGACCCGCTGTGGGTGCAGCGGCTCGTGCATAGTGAACGCAACTCGCCACCATGCCGTCTATCAGGCCCGCCCCTGACTGTTACTTCAGGCTGTCGGAGATCCTTTTCCAACGCGAATACCATGCCGGGCGAGGCGCGTCGGTACACGACAATCCCGTGCCCGGCTGATGCCTGATCGCACTCCAGCACCCGCGCGGACGGCCCGCGAACGCTCACCGAATCTTCCTGGCGCGGACGCGGCAATGAGGCGGCGCTAGCGCTGCTTGGAATTTGCTTTTCACCGCGCCGCGCCGGAAACGGGGCGGGCGTCGGGCGGTGCCGGGGAGTGAGGGGGGCCGGCGCCGCACGCCAACATCCTGGCGCCTCGAGGCGGCACCATCGACGCCTGGTCACGCTGGCGGCAAGAGCGCCGGCCCCTCTTTGCGAAGGACGCCCGCGTCGCGATCCTCGAGATGAATTGCGCCGGACTTTTCGCCAGGAGGCAGCCAGGCGAAAACGATCCGAGTACTGCGGCGGCGCGATGATCGAGGATGAGAATGGAAAGATCGCCGGACGTCTGCGCGGCCAGCATCAGCGCGAGGGGATGCTCATTTCCAAGATCGATCCCGCCGCGATCCGGCAGTCACGGAAAAAGGATTTTTTGGCGCCTTCGTTTCAGGCCGTCATCGTTTACAATCGCGGCTCGGGTTGGGCATTTGGCCGCCATTGATCGGCTGCATCAAATCGACCAACCTGGATTTCGTAACCCACACCACAACCCCAAAACCTTCATGCCCTCCACATCCATCGTCCTCGGAAACTCACTTCATCGTCGCATGAACCTGAGCTTATTTTCCGCGCTGCTGCTCGCCGGCTCCGCTCACGCGGCCGAGCCCGCGCCGACTGGCGACATCGAGTCCATCGAGCACGTCGGCCAGCTCATCCGCGAATGCACGCTGCCCGGCGAGATGCGGCGCGATGACGTGGTGCCGCGCCATGCCAATGCGATCCAGCTCAGCCAGTCGCGCTGGCTGGTGATTTATTCGACGCACGGCTATCGCGGCGTGGATGACGAGCACAGCATCGTCTATCAGGTGCGCCGCGATGCGCCGGATGGCGCGGTGCTGAAGGAGGGTTTTCTCTCGCAGGGGCGCGCGGACTGGTTCCCCCCGGACTTCGACAAGGGCCGGCTGAAACCCGATGAGACGGTTTACAAACAGCACGGGCACATGGTGGCGTTCGGCGTGCCGAAGGGCGCGACGATGGATGGCAAGCCCATGCCGCATGCGAATCTCTTCGTCGCGAAATGGCGTGTCGGCGGACGGCTGCTCAATCGCAGGACCAATTTCCTCGAGAACCGCACCGCCGGGCCGAACGACGGGCGCATCGGCCAGGGTGTGGAATGGATGCAGTTCCGGCTGAACGAGCGCGAGGACGACATCGAGATTCTCCAGCCCGCGGCGCTGCTGCGGCAGAAGGGATTTGAAAACGGCGCGGCCTTTTGCAGCGGCGCGGTGAACTGGATGAACCAGAGCTTCTGCCCCGCCGTGCCCGCGAATGGCGACCGCACCGAATGGGCCGACGCGAATCACTTCGACGGCGATCGTGTCGCCGCGCTCAAGTACCGCTTCAATCCGCAGACGCAGCGCTACGAATGGATCGAGATGGGGCCGCTGCTCGGCGTGCCGGGCAAAAGATTCTACGAAGCCAGCCTCGTTCATCTCCCCGGCGGATGGCTCGTCGGCGGGCGCAGCGCTGGCGCGATCGGCTGGGCGCGGTCCACCGATCCGTGCAAGACCTGGTCGCCCCTGCAGTTCAGCAGCAGCCCGCCGATCAATGCGCCGATCACCGTGTTTCGTTGCGCCGATGGAGTGGTGCGACTTTTCTCGGGCGATCCACAAAGTTCGCCCGCGCGCAATGGCCGCGACCCGCTCTACTGCTGGGACATTCATCCCGATCAAGACTTCGCCGCCGACAACCGCCGCGAGCTTTTCTCCAGCGCCAGCGGCGGGCTGCCCATCCGCCGTGAATCACAGGCGAAACTGGACTTCTGCGAACTCTTCCCGCTGCAAGGCCGCACGCAGCTCGTCGTGTGGGGCGTGAGCACGCGCGCCATGAATCATCCATACCACGGACAGCCCACCATCCCGCTGCAAAACGCGGAGGAGAAGAGCGCGTGCGGACTCTACTACTCGCGGATCACCTATCGCACCGCGCCGCCGCCCGTGTGGCAGTTTGCAAAGTGAAACCAGCGACGGAGCGTCGTGCAGAGTTCATGGGTTCCAACTCACCCGGAAGAATCACGCTCCAGAGAAGCAGCGCGTCAGCGTGTTTTGCTTCCAACGCCCAACGCCCAACGCCCGACATCCAAACGAGTCCGATGCAGACGGTGAGGCTTTTCCCTGGGCGTTGCCTGGTGGCCGTTGCTGCCAGGAATTTGCTTTTCACCGCGCCGCGCCGGAAACGGGTCGGGCGTCGGGCGGTGCCGGGGAGTGAGATGAGGGGGTCTGACCGGCGTGGCGGGCGGAAAGCTTTTCGCCGAAGACGTGGGCGGTGCCGACTGGCATTTCG